>Ga0207641_10004711_pt1 | contig 11763 bp, 9 predicted proteins | sample KBSSwiS62_FD_184306 | JGI IMG/M metagenome (GOLD analysis project Ga0207641, IMG submission 184306) | Switchgrass rhizosphere microbial communities from Kellogg Biological Station, Michigan, USA - KBS Switchgrass S6-2 (SPAdes) (version 2) | ecosystem: Host-associated > Plants > Roots >... | reverse complement strand
ACGATGAAACTCTCACGACTCTCAAACGCATCTTCGACTACACCTTTCGCACCGACAACCGCTATCCCACCAGCGCGCGCGTTCAGCTTCACCCACTCGACGAAGTCACTCCCGGCGCGGGATTTGATCTGTTCGGTGCCTGCTTCCGGCGCATTCCGGTGACACACGGCAGCCAAACCATCACCGGTTATCGCTTCGGCTCGGCCGCCTATCTCACTGACATGAGCGACATTCCTCCTGAGAGCAGTCCACTCCTTGAGGACCTTGACATCCTGATCCTCGATGCACTGCGCCGCCAGCCGCACCCCAGCCACTCCCACCTTGAGCGTTCGCTCGAATACGTCGAAAAACTCAAGCCAAAGCGCGCCTTCTTCACCCACATCAGCCACGACCTCGACCACGCCGCAACAGAGGCCGAACTGCCACCCAACGTTCGCCTCGCCTACGATGGCCTGCAACTCACCTTCGAAATCGCCTGATGCTTATCTACCGCTCACTCGACGAGATCCCCGCAGGCTTCGGCCCCACCGTTGCCACCATCGGCAACTTCGACGGCGTTCACCGCGGCCATCAGCTGGTTATCGAAGAAGTCATCCGGCGCGCACACGAACTTAACGCACGTTCTCTCGCCATCACCTTCGATCCCCATCCGGTCCGCATCCTTCGCCCCGAAACCGCACTTCCGATGATTACCCCGCTCGCCGGGAAGCTCGAACGACTTGCATCCGCCGGTATCGACGCCACGCTCGTTCTTCCTTTCACGTCAGAGCTCTCCCACATGTCCGCGCGTGCCTTCGCCTCCCAGGTGCTTCGCAACAAGCTGGGCGTCATCGAGCTGCACGAGGGCGAGAACTTCCACTTCGGCTACCAGGCCGAAGCTGGCATCGACACACTCGAAACCCTCGGCCGTGAGCTCGGCTTCCACGTCGAGGTCTACGCTCCACGCGCCCTTCGCGGCGGCGCCGTATCCTCCAGCCGCGTACGAAAACTGATCTCCGCCGGCGACGTCAGTCACGCCCGGGTGCTCCTAGGCCAGCCCTTCGCAATCCTCAGCACGCCTGCTCCCGGGCGCGGCTATGGAACGCGTTACACAGTCCCCACGATCAATCTCGCACCCTATCCAGAGCTCATCCCGGCCATCGGCGTCTATATCACCACGCTCACCGTGGGCGGTGAAACCTTCGATGCCGTCACGAACGTGGGTAACCGCCCTACCTTCGGCGCCGACTCCTTCACTATCGAGTCCCACTTGCTTAACTTCCACCCCATCGTACTCAACGAGAGCACACCTCTCACGCTGACGTTCCTGCACAGGCTGCGCGACGAGATTCGCTGGCCCTCTCCCGAGGCGCTTCGCGAACAGATCGGCCGCGACGTACGCCGCGCCCAGCGTTATTTCACTCTGTGCCGTCTACTAACTTTGACGCCACAGGAGCGGCACTTCCGCTCGGCGCCTTTGCCCCGGTAGGAGCGGCCGCCGGTTCGTTCGGCTTCGGCGCATCGACCTTCGGAGTTTCCGGCTCATCCTCGTCCGAATCCTTCGGCTCACTGGGCTTCGGCTGCGCTGTCACCCCTGGCTTAGTCACCGGAACATCCAGCACCTTCTTCGGCGCGCCCGCCGTTGGGAACTTCTCGTCTGGTTTGCCCGCGATTGCTGCGCGCATAAAATCCATCCATATCGGTAATGCCGCCCGCGCGCCAGTCTCCTTCTCACCCAGCGACTGCCGGTTGTCGTATCCAACCCACGTCCCACACGTCACCGACGGCGAAAACCCTATGAACCAGGCATCCGTATAGTCGTTCGTCGTTCCCGTCTTTCCTCCCAGCGAATGCTTCAACTCCGAAGCCCGCGCCCCAGTTCCCATGCGCGTTACCGCCTGTAGCAACTCCATCATCGTTCGAGCCGTTTCCACCGAGATCACCTCGCGAACATCGGTCGGCTTCTCATCGAACGGCAGCCCGTCCGCCTGCATCACTTTGCGGATGTAGTGCGGCTCAATTCGTATACCGTCGTTGGGAAATACGCTGTACGCTCCCACCTGCTCGTACAGAGTGATGTCGGCCGAGCCGATCGCCACCGGAAGAAACGCCGGAATGTCGCTTGTAACCCCAAACCGGTGTGCCGTCTCGATCACCTTGCGAATGCCGACGCGCGCAGCCAGCTTCAAAGCCGGAATGTTTCGCGATTCCGCAAACGCATACAGCAGCGTCATCGCGCCTTTGTAATCGCCTTCGTAGTTGTGCGGAGTGTACGGGCCGCTCGGGGTAGGAAACGTCGTCGGCCCGTCCACGATAATGTCCGTTGGCTTTGCGCCAGCCTCTACAGCGGTGGTATACACATACGGCTTGAACGACGATCCTACCTGGCGCTGCGCCTGCGTGGCGCGGTTGAACTGAGACAGCGCAAAGTCGCGCCCACCCACCATCGCCAACACCTCTCCACTCGCGTTGTCGATTGCCATCAGCGATGCCTGCGCCCCGCTATCCTGCTCAAGCGATGCCTTCCACATCCCCTCGCCCGCCGGGCCCGCAATCCTCACGTAGACGAGATCCCCCGTCTTCAGAAAGCTGTCCGCATCTACGTTCTGTGTCCACTTCCAATCATCGGGAGTCAGCACAACCTGCTGCGAGCCAAGTGTGACCGCCACTCGTTTCGGCGCGACCTCAGTCACTACGCCATGGACGTACGCATCTTTCGTGACCTGCTGCACCCAGTCCGGGTGCTTATAAGTCGAAACATCCTGCCCGGAAAGAACAACGTTCTGAAGACTTCCTTTCCATCCATGCCGTCGCTCGTACGCAGCCGCGCCGTCGAGCACAGCCCTGTTCGCGACCGTCTGCAGATCGAGATCCAGCGTGGTGTAGATGCGCAGCCCCGCGCCATGCACCTCTTCCACGCCGTACTCCTTCTCAAGCTGTCGCCTCACCTCTTCCACAAAATACGGCGCTACGCTGTTCGCCGGTGCCTCAATATGCAGTCCCAGCGGAGCCGTCTTCGCAGCCTCGGCCTGTTGCCGAGTAATCTTCTTGTCTTCCAGCATCTCGTTCAATACGAGATTTCTGCGCTTCAGGGCGCGGTCCGGATGTCGAGTCGGCGAATAGTACTCCGGCCCTTTCGGCAATGCCGCCAGTAATGCTGCCTCCGGCAGTGTCAGGTCCTTCACATGCTTATTGAAGTAGTACTCCGAACCTGCCTCGAACCCATACGTTCCGCGCCCCAGGTAGATCTGGTTCGCGTAGAGTTCGAAGATCTGGTTCTTCGTAAACCGCCTCTCGATCTGCATCGAGAGAATCACCTCCTGGAACTTGCGCCCGAAGGTTTTTTCGTTCGACAAAAACAGATTCCGCGCGAGTTGCATCGTGATCGTCGAGGATCCCTGCGTCCTCTTTTGATCATGCAGGTCGCGGTACGCCGCACCGATGGCGCGAAAAAGGTTCACACCCCAGTTGCGTTCGAAGCTCTTGTCTTCAATCGACAGAATCGCCTGCCGGAGCACTGGAGGAAAATCTGTATAGGAAACCACTACTCTGCGCTCCAGCGCAAAAGAGCCAAAGACCTTCCCATGAACATCCAGCAGTTCGGTCGTCGTATTCGGACGGTACCTCGTCAGATCGTCAATCTGCGGCAGGTCGATTGAGTAGACCAGCATCAGGCCGCACATCGCCCCGAACACTGCCGACAATCCAAGCAGAACGTAAAAGGTAACCCGCCGTGCGATTCGGCGGCTCGGATACTCCGGCCCTTCGATTACGCGACGGACGATACGCTGTATCTGCGGCTCTGTCTCAACCTTCGTGGCTTCTTCGTCGCGTTTAAATAAGCTCTGCACAACGCCTCACACCAGCATTATCCTTCAGCAGGCAGAGCTCCCACGCTGCAATCGCTACTCTCGAATCTGCACTTGTAACTTTTGAAACGGGCCTTAGGCAGCCTTGCTCTTAAGCAGGTCCAGCGCCTTGTTCAGCTGCTCGTCGATCGACACACCGGGCTTCTTCGTCTCGGGCTGCGTCTCCGTCGTCGGAACTGCGTCTTCATTGCCGTCGCCGCCGGGTCCGCCGTCGTCGATGTTCGAAGCCACCAGAATTCCCGGCATTACGCCCTCGTCCTCGAGCTTCTTACCCGAAGGCGACTCATATTTCGCCACCGACAGAATCAGCGCAGCGCCGTCCGGAAGCTCAAACGTCTTTTGTTGCGATCCCTCGCCGAAGGTCTTCTCGCCCACCAGGTCAGCGCGCTTGTTGTCGAGTAGCGCAGCTGCAACGATCTCACCAGGGCCTGCCGTTCCGCGGTTCACCAACACCACAACAGGCGATGTCGCATTGATCGCCTTGGACGGGTCGGCCGTAAACGTCTGCTTGGCGACCTTCTGCCCTTCCAGCGTCGCAATGGTGCCCGTCTTCAGCAGGAAGTTCGCCAGCCGCATCGCCTCCGGTATATCGCCGGCCGCGACGTCGCGAAGGTCCAGCAGAATCTTCTTGTTACCCGACTTCTGCATCCCCTTCAGCTTGCTCTCCATCTGCTGCACATGGTCGTGATCCAGCACAACCGGCTTCAGATAAAGAATCGAAGAGTTCTCGTACATCGACTCGCTTACTGGAGGCAACGCAGTCTGTACGCGCGCCATGGTGATCTTCTCCGGCGCAGCCTTGCGCGGACGAACCACAGAAATCGTCAGCTCGCTGCCAGGTGCTCCTTCCAGCATCATCTTGATCATCGCGAGGGAGATGTCCCGTGTATCCTGCGTACCGATCGCCTCGATGATGTCGCCGTCGTTCAGATTCGCCTTGTCCGCGGGACTTCCAGGAACGACTGATACCACCGTCGCATAACCATAGCGCTTTGACACGTTGAGCCCCACCTGCGCCTTGCCGCCCTTATCAGACTTGTACGTCTTGTAGTCCTCCGGCGTCAGGTAGCTCGAGTCCGCGTCCAGCGACTCCAGCAGACCGCGCAAGGCGCCGTTCGTTACCGATGCAATGTTCGGCTCTTCAACGTAGTCGGTCTGGATGTGCCGCAAGACTTCACTGTAGACGTTGATCTGCCGATACGCGCCATCCTGCGGCTCGCTCGCCGCACTCACGCCACTCGAGTTCACGCCAAGAAATACGGTCAGCACCAGAACAACAGAAGTGGCGAGCAGCAGAATCTTCGAAATCTTCGGCATAGGTTAGAGGAACTCCACGGGAATTAGACGTAGCCCGTAAAATAATGATACTCCGAGAAGATCGGCAAAAACTGCGTCTTTAGTTCATCGGCTGACTCGGCAAAATTGGAACTCCATGGACCGGTATCTCCGCTGGCGTCGAGTGGTCCCACGTACCACCGCCTGACGCGGGTGGACTTAGGGCGGAGCCCACAGACAGAGCATGCCATGCATAGCTCCCAGTGGAATCTCGCATGCATATCTGGACCGTGTCTGATGAACTCCCAACCCCCTGTACATACCAGAAAAGTCCGCCCTTACTCGAATCGCAGGCAGACTGAACTGACGGCAAAAGCTTCATCCCTCCGGCGATCCCGGTGCTGCCATCCGCAGCTTGCTGAAGCCCGTAGCTCATGACCGACGTCGTACCGACAGCCGACCCCGGGAGAATCTGCGGCTGGTCGATGCCATCTCCTGACCACTGTATGGAGAGAGGACCGCTGGTCCCGTCCCGGTTTCCGACATTTGCCACCAACTGCGGAGTTCCGTTGGAAAATACCGCGCGAATTCCGCTCAGAACCACATTTCCTGCAAATGCCTGATTTGAAATCACATTTACGGCAGCTTGAGAGGAATAGTTCGAAGTGGACACAGAGACCTTCACCACTTGATCTCGAGCATTCGTGCTTCTCCAGGCAATCCAGTAGTCCCCGTTGATATCTCCCTGCGCAAGGACCACATCCCCATCTGTGGTGATCGGTGTGCTCAATCGATTTGACGTTCGTGGAACATCAATTTGAGGCTGATTGATGCCGTCAGTCTTGTATAGCGGGATCTGGCCAGCGGTATGCACGAAGTAAAAGTTTCCCCGTGTCGAGAGATGTGCGGTCCCTGGACCCTTAATCGAAATCCAGGTATTAGGTGCACTGAGCCCTCCCCATCCTTGTGCTGTACCGTTCGTGATATCGAGCGAACCATTGTTACCCAGCTCAATGAGCGCATCCGGCAAAACGCCCGTTGCGTCAATCATGAAGTTGGGATTCGTGAGCACAACGTTCGATTTGCGATCCGTTCCCGTCGTAATTTTGAGGAAGGGATAGTTGAGATCGTGTTGTACGTCCTCAAAATGAGGATTGATGAAGCGAGTTGAAGACTCCCAGTTTTCGCCGATAACAACCTGGCAACCATCGAAACTGTTGTTTTCAAAGTTAAATTCGCTTGAATTACTGGCAGGGGTCACATCGATCATGACGCAGTTCATGCCCCAGCTGACACCGTCTGTCTGAGTTCCGTCGTTAAATGTCGTATGAGAAAAGGTCAGATTTTCTCCCGCGGTCTTGATGCCAGGTGGGTAATTGAGAGCAATCGCATTATGCCTGAATATGCCACTATGCCAATGGACGATGAAGGTATAAGACCCGAACAACAGACCCGTACCAAATCCTGCGATATTGACGTTGTAGGCATCAATGCCAGAAATCTGATTGAGAAAAATGCCGGTAGTACCAGCCACCGAACCTTTCGCCGCTGCAGGAGTCTGAAGCGTAAAGTCGCGTATCACGGTTCCAGATGACTCAGCGATTACCGACGGACCAGGTGAACCCAACATCGTGAGGGCAACGCCGGTAGTACCGGTGTATTCGAGGCAGGTTCCTGGACCGTCACCGGCAAGGATGATCGGTGATCCGATAACAATCGGCGTACTGTACTGGTAACAAGTGGAGGATGCCGGAATGTACACTCGGCCGCCCATCGGAAGTTGTGCTGCGGCGGCATTAATCTTTTGTCCAATATCAGATCCCTGTTCCAGCGCGGCATTAATGGTTTTGCTAGGGGCCAGATCAATGGAGGTCTGTGCTAGGCAGGGGGAGGCTACTAAAAGCAAACAAACCAATGGGGAAGGAATCCGCAAACTCTTATCCTTGGGGGGGCCTGACGTGCTGGCCTAAATCACTACCGATTTAGGCTTTGATGACAATTTAAAGTGGAAGGGATATCGCGAGTAAGAAACTATGACATTTAAGTTAAAAAATGACATTTTTGATGGTCTTTAAGCATCAACGCTTCAAGCAGTCTTAAACGAAGTTTGGATTAGCATACTATTGATATCTGGTTAGTTAGGATACAACTTTGGTGGCGGTGGACAGAATCGAACTGTCGACCTACGGGTTATGAGTCCGTCGCTCTAACCATCTGAGCTACACCGCCAATATGTTGAATGACCGCGCTTTACTTAGAAAACAGCTTGACTCGAGGAGAATCGCCGCGGCACCGCTAGATACCATCATACTGGATTCCATGGGTCACGAAAAGCTCGGCGTCCTCGGCGTCATTCCTGCGCGCCTTGCCTCCACGCGCCTCCCGCGTAAAATTCTTCGCACCATCGCTCGACGCCCCATGCTCGCATGGGTGTATGAGGCCGCCCTCGCCTGCCCTCAGCTCAATAGTCTAGTCGTCGCTACCGACTCCGAAGAGATCGCCTCCCTCTGCCGCGACAATAACTGGCGCTGCCAACTCACCTCGCCTGACCTCGCCAGCGGCACCGACCGCGTCCACGCCGTCTCCCAGATCATCGACGCCGAGATCTACGTCAACATTCAGGGCGACGAACCCCTTCTCAAACCCGAGCACCTCACCGCCCTGCTTCGCCCCTTCGCCGAGCAGCACGTCGAGGTCTCCACCCTCAAGGTCGCCTGCACCGCCGCCAATATCCATAATCCAAACGCCGTAAAAGTTGTCACCGCCGCCGATGGCCGCGCTCTCTACTTCTCCCGAGCCACGATCCCGTACAACCGCGATGGCAGCCCGGCACAGTACTGGAAACACATTGGCCTCTACGCATACCGCAAGTCCGCTCTCCAGCGCTTTCCCACGCTCCCCCACAGCACCCTGGAGTACACAGAGAAACTCGAGCAGCTACGCTTCCTCGAAAACAACATCACCCTCTACGTCGAACCCACCAACCACGACACAATAGGCGTCGACACGGAAGAAGACCTGAAGCTGGTTGAATCTATTTTGCTGCAGCGCTAACCGGCACAAATCGCAGCTCCAGCCCACCATCTTTAGCCTCAGCTACCAGCCCATCCAACGACTGCGCCACCCAGTCGGCTGCCTCCAACTCCTCCAGCGAGTGGGTACCCAGCACACCAAGCACGCGCGACCCCGCCGCCTTCCCCGCACCCACTCCCGAAGGTGCATCCTCCACCACAAGGCACTCCTCCGGACGCAATCCCAGCAACTCCGCACCACGTCTGTACGGCTCCGGATCGGGCTTACCCCGCTCAACCATATCCGCGCTGATCAGCCGCTCAGGAAGCGGCAGCCCAGCCACCTTCAACCGCTCCACGGTCAACCTGCTCGTCGCAGACGTGACAATCGCCCACCGGTCAGATGGAAGACTCTCCAATAATCTACGAACCCCCGGTAAGACCTTCAAATCATCCGTATCCTCGACTTCAATATCTTCAATCACCCGCAGCCCCTCGTTCGCATCAATGTCCGGCCGCAAGCTCTTCACAATTTCAATCGCGCGCATCCCATGCGGAACCTCGTAGTTCTCCGCGTCAGGCACGCCATACATCTTCGCCCACAACCGCCACGACCGCCTCACCGATCCGATCGAGCTGATCAGCACCCCGTCCATATCGAACAGCAGGCCCTTCGTCATCACCACAATTGATTCGCTCAAGCCGCCGTTCCCTTCAGCACAAACTCCTGCGCAACCTTCAAAATCTTCTCCACCGACTCTTTCGAGCAGCTCTCGCAATACACCCGTAGCAGCGGCTCCGTTCCCGAGGCCCGCAGCAGCAGCCACGTCTCAGCAGCATTGTCTTTGCCTGCGCACGCGGGATTCCCAAGGAAGAACTTGATCCCGTCCAGCGTCTCCACCCGCAGCACCTTCATGCCCGCCAGTTCTGTCACCCCAGCTTTTGCGCGCGCAATCGCCGACTGCTTCAACTCCTCGTTGATGTGCATATCGACGCGGCCATACTGGTGCTCGCCGAACTCCGCTTGCAATGCGGCGACAAGTTCACCCAGCGTTTTCTTCTCGTCTGCCATCACATTGGCTATTAGCAAACTGTTTAGCAATCCGTCGCGCTCCGGCAGATGCCTGCTGATACCCATGCCGCCCGACTCCTCGCCACCGATCAAAATCTCCTTTTCAAGCATCAGATCCGCAACGTACTTGAACCCGATGCCATGCTCATTCAGCTTGCGGCCGTACTTCGCGGCGATACGATCAATCATCTTCGTGGTGTTGAATGCTCGCGTGACCTCGCCGGGCCATTTCTTCCGCTCGAGCAACCACCACATCAATAAGCTCAGGATCTTGTGCGCATCCACCAGATTGCCGTTCTCGTCCACAGCGCCAATGCGGTCCGCATCGCCATCCGTAATCAACCCAGCATCGCACTTGTTCGCAACCACAGCCTCTTGCGTCGCCTTGATATGCGGAAGAATCGGCTCCGGGTTAATCCCGAAGAATGTCGGGTTCACTTCATTGCGAATCTCGACACATGGAATCCCCGCGCGCTCAAAGATTCCGGCGACGACGCCACGCCCCGCGCCATACATCACATCGATCAGAAACTTGTATCCGCTCGCCTTGATCGCCTTCAGGTCGACGAACTTCTCCAGCGCCGCAATGTACTCCGGCGCAAAGTCGACCTCCGTGATCTCCGCAGTCTTCTTCGCCACAGGCACCGGCTTCAGCAGATAGCTCTCAATCGCCGCCATGATCGACGGCTTACCCGAGCCGCCGTAGCTCGCCTTGTACTTCACTCCGTTCCACTCCGCAGGATTATGGCTCGACGTAATCATCACGCCACCCGCAGCCTTCCGATGGCGCACCGCGTACGAAAGCGTCGGCGTCGCCGTAATCCCGCTCGCAAGCTGCACCGGAATCCCCGCGCTGGCCAGTACCTGGGCCACCACCTTCGCAAACGACCGCGAGCCAAATCGCGTGTCCCATCCTATGCACACACCGGCTTTTGGATCCTCGTGCTCCAGCACATAGTTCGCAATCGCTCCCGCCGCCACGCGAACATTCGCGTAGGTAAAGTCATCAGCGATCACGCCGCGCCAGCCGTCCGTGCCAAACTTCACAACCGTCTTCGTCTCTGCCATCGCCTCACTCAAGTTCTGCCTAGACCAGGTCTTCTCGCCCCGCCTGCTTCAACTCCGCAACTACCTTGCCTACATCCTGCGACCGCTCCCGCGTTGTGATCAGCAGAGCATCCTCCGTCTCAACCACCACCAGATCGTTCACGCCTACCAGCGCAACGGCCTTGCCCGGTGCATACACGTAGTTCCCATGTGCATCGATGTCCACACAGGGTTGGTCCGTCTTGTCGAAGACATTCTTCTCCGCCAGATCCTCCGGACCGCAGTGTGCTACATGCTCGTGCAGTGCAGACCAGCATCCAAGATCGTTCCAGCAGAAGTCCCCTGGCAGACAGTAAATCTCCGAAGCCTCTTCACCCTTCGCCGACCGCGGCTCCAGCACCGCATAGTCGATTGAGATGTTCTCGCACTGCGGGTATAACTCAGCAAAAACGCCTTCAAACTCCGCCGTTCCATAAGCTGCCGCAATCTTCTCCAGCAACGGAGCCATCGCCGGTGAATGTTCACGGATCGCACACGCAAGAGTTCGCGCGCTCCATAGAAACATGCCGCTATTCCACGCATAATTTCTCGAAGCCACAAACGCCTCAGCCAGAGCCTTGTGCGGCTTCTCCGTAAATCTCTTTACGCGCCGAACCTCAATGCCGCCTGTCAGCACAGAAGCCTCTTCCACAGTCGAGCCGCGCTCAATATATCCATAGCCCGTCTCTGCCTTCGTAGCGGGCACTCCCAGAACCACAATCTTCTCGCCGTTTGCAGCCAGACTGACTCCTGCCCGCACTACTTCCGCAAACCGCTTTCTGTCGTCCACTACATGGTCCGAAGGAAAGATCCCGATCACCGCATTAGGGTCTTTTTTCTCAAGCAAGAACGCGGCCAACGCACATGCTGGAGCCGTGTTCCTCGCCGCCGGCTCACTTAGTATGTGCTCCCCGCGCAGCTCCGGAAGCTGATGCACAATCTCGTCACGCAGCAGATCGTTCGTAATCACCCATATGTCTTCTGCAGCTGCCACCGGTAGCAGACGGTCCATTGTCTGCTGGATCATTGTTCGCTCGCCATCCAGCGCCAACACCTGCTTGGCTCGTGCCCTCCGGCTCCGTGGCCAGAATCGCGTTCCGCTTCCACCGGCAAGTATCACCGGAACAAATCGCGGCTCTGCGGCTTCCGCCTGACCGCCTGACTTACCCATACTTCTCCATTCCAAAGGAAAACCGCATCGGCAACCCCGATGCGGCTCTTCCCCTGATCTTTCTAGCCAAGCTTTGCAAAATACTCACGCATCCGCTTGACGCCCTCGTCCACCACATCATGCGACACCGCGTACGAAAGACGTATGTGGTCCGCTGTACCGAACGCCTCGCCGGGAACCACCACCACATGCGCCTCGCTCAGCAGCTTCGCCGCAAGGTCCGTCGCCGACTTCACGCCGCCCTTGCCGATAAAGCTCTTCACATTCGGGTACACATAAAACGCGCCCTGCGGAACCGTG
>Ga0207641_10004708_pt1 | contig 11767 bp, 9 predicted proteins | sample KBSSwiS62_FD_184306 | JGI IMG/M metagenome (GOLD analysis project Ga0207641, IMG submission 184306) | Switchgrass rhizosphere microbial communities from Kellogg Biological Station, Michigan, USA - KBS Switchgrass S6-2 (SPAdes) (version 2) | ecosystem: Host-associated > Plants > Roots >... | reverse complement strand
GACCAACTCAGCGGGTCAGCCGTGCGCGCGATGCTCAAGCGGCTCGAAGACAAGGGCTACGTCCAGCGGACCGACTCGGACCGCGGCTATTTGTACAGCCCGGCAGTGTCGGAGACGGCGGCGAAGCGGTCCGCCCTGACCGACGTCGTGAAGACCTTCTTCAACGGTTCGCCGGCGAGCGCTGCTTCGGCCTTGCTCGGCATGTCGGATCGGCTCGAAAGCGACGAGCTCGACGAACTCGAGCAGATGATCGCCCGCGCTCGCGCCGCAAAAGGGATCAAATAGATGTCCGTGCTGATCGGTATTGCGCTGAAATCGTTGCTCATCGCCGGGCTGACGCTTGGCCTGCTCCAGCTGCTCAAGGGCCGTTCAGCCGCCGAGCGCTCGTGGGTCGCGCATATTGGGCTGCTGGCCCTGGTGATCATGGCGGTCGCGCCGCTGGTCCTGCCAAGCTGGAACGTTGCAGTTCCGATCGTCGGTGATTCGCCGCCGGCGGTTCAGGCGCCCGCGCCTGTGGCAGCGGCACCTGCCGCCTCGACCGCAATCACCCCTTCGACGACCACAGTAAGCGCCGCACCGGTGTCGGCCTCGCTCAGCCCCCTCGCCGCCGCGACTGTCGCTTATGCGGTGCCGGCTGCGATCCTGCTGTTCATCACTTTCCTCGCGCTGGCCCGGCTAATCGCGCTGCGTGCCCGTGCCGAAGTCCTCGTCGACGGCCATTGGCTGAGCGCCCTCGCCCGCGCCCAGCGCCGGATGGGCTTCAAGCATGGCACGGCCTTGCTCACCAGCGATGACCTTGCATCGCCGATCAGCTGGGGCCTGATGCGCCCGGTGATCCTGCTCAACACCCGCGCGGTGGAAGCGGCGGGCGAAGCCGAAGCGATCATCGCGCACGAACTGGCGCATGTCGCGCGGATGGATTGGGCCAAGCTGCTCCTCGCCCGCGTCGCAACCGCATTGTTCTGGTTCAACCCGTTCGTGTGGATCCTGGCCCGTGAAGCCCACCAGCTGCGTGAGGAAGCGGCCGACGATTCAGTGCTCGCGGCCGATATCGATGACACCGATTACGCCCAGCTGCTGGTCGGCGTGGCCCGTCACGAATGTCCCGGCCTGCTCCTCGGCGCACATGGCGTCGCCCCGTCGAAGAGCTCGCTCGCCCGCCGCGTTGCCCGGGTCCTCGACGGCAAGACGGTGCGCGGTCCGGTCGCGCGATCGTTCGCCGCGGGGGTATTCGTCGGCGCCGTCGCGGTTGCAGCACCGCTCGCGGCGCTAACCCTGACGCCCAAGGCGCCCGAACCGGTGAAGCCGGCATCGCCGGCTGTTGCGGCCGCCGCGCCGGTCGACACGAGCAAGCCTTATTACAGCCGTCCCGAAGTCCCGACCGATCTGCCGCGCATCATCGCCCAGGGCGTGTCGACGGCAGTCGTTGCCGCGACCGGGCAAGATACGGCCGAGCAGGCGCGCGAAGCCGCGATGGAGCAAGCAGCGGAGGCGCGCCAGGATGCGATCGATGCCGTCCAGGATGCGTCCGGAGCGTCGCGCGAGGCCGCGAAGGAGGCAATTCGCGCGGCCCAGGTGCAATATCGGCGCAATATCTCGCTCGAGGCGATGGGCATCACGCCCGAATATATCGGCGCGATGCGCGGCGTCGCACCGCAGTTCGCACGCCTCCAGCCCTCCGAATTCGCCGGGATGCGCGCGGTCGGCGTGACACCGCAATATGCGCGTGACCTGATCGGCGCGGGATTCCCAACCCTCACGCCCGACGACATTGTCGGCGCGCGCGCGATCGGCCTCACCGGATCCTATGTCCGGGCGCTGAAATCCGCGGGCGTCCGCGGCGATCTCGACGATTTCATCCAGCTTCGCGCGGTCGGGATCGACCCGGCCTTCGCACAGCGCGCCCGCAAAGCCGGACGGCCGACGATCGATGCTGACGAGCTGGTCGAGATGCGCGCGCTCGGCCGCTCCGCTCCGCCGGCGCCGCCGCGACCGCCCCGTGCCGCCTCCCCGCCCAATTGGGACCCACCGGAATCCGATCCCGGCGGCTAAGCCGACGCTCCCAACCTAACTCAACATTAGCATTCCGCTTTTTCAACGCCTGACCCGGGCGAACGGGCAAGCCTTGCCTGACAAAGGAGACTGACAATGAACCGCTATCTCGCTTTTTTCCTGGCGCTGATCCTTGCTTCCATCACGGTGTCATCGGCGTGCGTTGCGTCATCGGCGGACGTGATCAGCTTCACGCTCCGGCCCGATCGCGGCAGCGACCGCATCCAGGTCAACTTCCGCGAAGACAATCAGGGCCGCCACGAACACAATTGGTCGAGCGGGTTCAAGCCGTCCGAGCTCATCGGATTGGACGTGGCGGGGTTTCGGGCTGGCGGCACCCACCCCTTGCGCTTTGCCATAATCCGCGAAGCCGGCCGGCTCGATTGCTCGGGCAGCGGGGGCAACGCGTCGGCGGCGGGCAATTGCAGCTTTGCTCTCGATCCAGCCTTCGCCCAGCTCCTGTCGCGCCACGGGATCAGCCAGCCGACGCGCGATCAGGCGTTCGGCCTGGTCGCCTTGAACGTTCGCAGCGAATTGATCGATGCCCTGGGCGCGGCCCGCTACCCGACACCGTCGGTGGATGACCTCATCGCTTTGACCGCGCTCGGCGCCGACGGCCGCTACGTCGCTGGCCTCGCCGGCGCGGGTTATCGTCCGCAAACGATCCATGGCCTGGTCGAATTCAAGGCGCTCAACGTGACGCCCGAATGGATCAGCGGCTTCGTGCGGATCGGCTACGCCAATCTGCCGGCAGACCAGCTCATCCAGATGCGGGCGCTCGATATCAGCCCCGATTTCGTCGCCGGCTTCGATCGGGTCGGTTATCGCCGGTTGCCGGTCGATAGCCTGGTCCAGTTGAAAGCGATCGGCGTCACTCCGGAGTTCGCCGCTGCAGCTCGGCAGCGCAAGGGCTCCGCGCCATCGGTCGACGAGCTCGTTCGCATGCGCGTGCTGGGTCAACATTGATGAGATCATGTCACTCGTCGGGCCGCTCACGCTGTCAGCAGAGCCGTCTGTCGATTGGTCGAATGACAATGGCAGGGGCGGCGCGGCGCCGCCACTGCATTGCCCAGGTAACACAGGGGATTGAAAAGATGCGCGGGTTTGCTTTGGCTGGAGCGAGCCTCGTTGTAATCGCTTCCGTGCAGCCGGCATTTGCCCAGGTCACCGCGCCTGCCGCGACCCAGGCGAGCCGGACCACCGCTTATCCGGCAGCCTATTTCGCCCAGTTCGCCCCCCGCACCGCACTCGACATCGTCCAGCACGTCCCCGGCTTCCAGCTCGACCTTGGCGCCGGGCAGAATGGCGCCGATGTGCGCGGTTTCGCTGGAACCGCCGGGAATGTGGTGATCAATGGAGCTCGGCCCAGCACCAAGTCGGAAGGGCTCGATACGACCCTCCAGCGAATCCCGGCGCAACGGGTATTGCGGGTCGAGCTTGGCTCGGGCGATCTCTACGGCTCCGACTATGCCGGCAAGAGCCAGGTTCTCAATATCGTGCTGTCGAACGCTGGCGGATTCGATGCCAATGTGACCGTCGGTGCAGTGCGACGCTACCAAGGCTTTCTTCAGAAAAACGTGTCGGCCAGCGCGCTCATTCGCAAGGGCCCATCGAGCCTCAACCTGTCGGCCGGGACGGGCTATAATCGCCAGTATGAGGAAGGCACGGATACGCTGATCGATACCGCGACCGGCAACCTCGTCGAATTCCGCCGCAAGCACAACGTGTACGCCAACAAGAACCCGTTCATTGCCGCTGCCTACGCCCTCGAGCATGGCGCGGACGACGCTTATCGCATCAACTTTCGCTGGCAGCCGAACCGCTTCGACCTCACCCAGCGCAACCGCGTCTCGCCGTTTGACGGGCCCGAGCACGACGACAACCTGTTCCAGCATTACAGGGATCCGGTGTTCGAGCTGGGCGGTGACGTCACCCAGCCGCTGGCGGGTGGTGCGATCAAGCTCGTCGCGCTCGCGACGCGCCGCAAGCGCCACGACTTCGATCAATATGTCCAGCGCGACGGCCTGATCGACGACGGCGGGCTTATCAACGGCGGGTTCGATCAGCTGATTGACGCCAAGCGCAACGAGACGATCGGCCGCATCAGCTGGACCCGCGCCAACCTGTTCGGACTGTCTTTCGAGGTCGGTGCGGAAACGGCCTACAATACGCTCGACGACCATGTTGAGCTGAATGCGGTCGATGAGGACGGAAACCGAGTCCCGCTTGACCTGTCGATCGCCAATGCCACCGTGAAGGAGAAACGCGGCGAGGTTTACGTGAACCTCGGCAAGGCGCTGTCGCCCACCCTGCGCGTCGATGGCGGCGTGAACTACGAGTTCTCCAACCTCAAAGTGCGCGGCGATGCAGTTGCCGATCGCACGCTCAAGTTCCTCAAGCCGAACATCACATTCGACTGGAAGCCGGGCGGCGGGTGGCACACGCAACTGTCGGTGAAACGTACCGTCGCCCAGCTCGATTTCTACGATTTCATTAGTGTCGGCGATCTCTCGACCAGGCGGATCAACGGCGGCAACGCCGAGCTGGAGCCCCAGCGCACGTGGGAGTTTCGAGCGTCGGTGGACCACGCCTTGTTCGGTGACGGCCTGGTTAAGCTCGACCTTGGCCACGACCTCGTCAGCAAGCTTCAGGACCGCATCCTCATCTGCGATGAAGTGGACCATCCGGGCGATCCGGATTTCTGCTCGGACTCGCCCGGCAATCTCGGTACTGGCAAGCGTTACTTTGCCAGCCTGACCCTCGATGCGCCGCTCGGGAAGTTGTGGAAGGGCCTGCGCACCAAGTTCACCGGGACCATCCAGCGCACCCGCGTCCAGGATCCCATCGATGGCCGCAAACGCAACTGGAGCGGATTTTTCCCAACGTGGCAGTGGGACCTGACCGTCCGCCGCGACGCCGGCCCAATGTCCTACGGCTTCGAAGTCTTCGACAACAAGCGCTTCACGTTCTTCCGCACCGATGAATTCGATTCGAATTTCAACGGCGCGCCGGCGTGGAATGCCTTCATCGAATACCGGCCTGCCACGAACACGTCGCTCACGCTCAACGTCGACCATACGTTTGGAAAGCGGAACCGCCTGCTGTTCCGCCCGAACCGCGCGCAGCCGGACATCATCGTGAACGAATATCGCGAGCGCGATCAGCATATCAGTGTCGGCCTGACGCTCAAGCAGACGTTTGGCGGCGGCGGCGGAACCAAGGTTGCGTCCAAGGACCAGTAACCCACGGGGTAGCGAAGTGGCGGCCGCGCCGCTAAGGGACGCGCGACTTCATTCACCAGCGGGGCAATTTACGTGGGCGAGCCAGCCATCCTTCCGTTCGACTGGGCGGATCCGTTCGATCTCAATCATCAGCTGACCGATGAGGAACGCCTCGTCCGCGACACGGCCGAGGGCTATGCCCAGGAAAAGCTGCAGCCGCGCGTGACCTCGGCCTATCTCGACGAGCGGTTCGACCGCGAGATCCTGAGTGAAATGGGCGCGCTCGGTCTGCTCGGCGCGACTATCCCGCACGAATATGGCGGCGCCGAACTGGGCTATGTCAGCTACGGCCTGATCGCGCGCGCGGTCGAGCGCGTCGACAGCGGCTACCGCTCGGCGATGTCCGTGCAATCGAGCCTCGTGATGCATCCGATCCACGCTTACGGGTCGGAGGAGCAACGCAAGAAATACCTGCCCAAGCTAGCTACAGGAGAGTGGGTCGGCTGCTTCGGCCTGACCGAGCCCGACGCTGGCTCCGACCCCGGCAGCATGCGCACCCGCGCCCAGCAGGTGCAGGGCGGCTATGTTCTTTCCGGCACCAAGATGTGGATCACCAATTCGCCGATTGCCGACGTGTTCGTGGTGTGGGCAAAGTCGGACGCGCACGGCGGCAAGATCCGCGGTTTCGTGCTCGAGAAGGGCGCCAAGGGACTCACCGCCCCCAAGATCAAGGAAAAGTTGTCGCTTCGCGCCTCGATCACCGGTGAAATCGTCATGGACGAGGTCGAGGTTGGCGAGGATGCCCTGTTGCCCAATGTCGAGGGCCTGAAGGGGCCGTTCGGTTGCCTCAACCGCGCGCGTTACGGCATTGCCTGGGGTTCGATGGGCGCGGCCGAAGCCTGCTACCACGCGGCGCGGCAGTACACGCTCGATCGCAAGCAGTTCGGGCGGCCCCTCGCCGCCAACCAGCTGGTCCAGCTCAAGCTAGCCAACATGGCGACCGAAATCTCGCTCGGCTTCCAGGCGGCGCTGCGGGTCGGCCGTCGGCTCGACCAGGGCGAGTTGGTCCCGGAAGCGATCAGCCTGATCAAGCGCAATAATTGCGGCAAGGCGCTGGATATCGCCCGCATCGCCCGCGACATGCACGGGGGCAATGGCATTTCCGCGGAGTTCCAGGTGATGCGCCACGCCGCCAACCTTGAGACGGTCAACACCTATGAGGGCACGCACGACGTCCATGCCCTGATCATGGGACGGGCCATCACCGGCATCGCCGCCTTCTAAGAGTTCGCGCCGGTGGAACGGCACGAAACCGTGATCATCGGCGGCGGCCAGGCCGGCCTCGCGATGAGCTACCATTTGCGCGAGCGTGGCCGCGAGCATGTGCTGGTCGAACGCGATCGTCTCGGCGGCAAGTGGCACAGCGAGCGATGGGATTCGCTCTATTTCCAATTCCCCAACTGGGCGCTGCACCTGCCCGGCCTGCGCTACAGCGGCAACGATCCCGAGGGCTTCTCGCATTTTTCGAAGGTCATCGACTTCCTCGACGATTATGCGCGTCTGGTCGATCCTCCGGTCCGCCACGCCGACGTGGTACGCGTAAGCCGGTCCAACGGGGACTTGCGCCTCGAGACCCGGGAAGGCGAGATCGAGGCGCGCAACGTCGTCGTCGCGACCGGCGCCTTTCCCCAACCCTTCATTCCGCCATTCGCCGAGCGCTTGTCTCCCGCCATCCACCAGCTTCATTCGTCGGCCTATCGCCGTCCCGATCAGCTCCCGCCCGGCGGTGTGTTAGTGGTCGGCAGCGGCTCGTCCGGCGGGCAGATCGCGGAAGAACTCCAGCTGTCCGGCCGCGACGTGGTCCTGTCGGTCAGCCCCCACCAGAAATTCCCGCGACGCATGTTCGGCAAAGACATGCTGTGGTGGCTCTATGCGCTCGGCCGGATCGATCGCACGATCGACAGCATGCCCGATCGTCGACCGCCACCGGCGCTGCTGGTCAGCGGCATCGACGGTGGGCACGACCTCGACGTGCGCAAGTTCGCGGCCGACGGGATGACCCTACTGGGACGCGTCATCGGCGCCGACGGCGACGTGCTGCTGCTTGAGGGCAATCTCCACGCGATGCTCGCCGACATCGACGCCCGTTTCGACGGGTTTCGAGCGGAGGTCATCGACTATGCCCGCACGCATGGCATGGCCACCAACGAGGATGAGCCGCCAGCCTGGCCGCAGCCGCCATCGCCCGGCGATCGCTTCGACCTCCAAGCGGCGGGCGTCCGCTCGATCGTCTGGTGCAGCGGTTATCGCCCCGCCTTTGGCTGGATCGATATTCCCGTGCTCGATGCCAACGGAGCACCTGTCCAGCAGCGGGGAACGACCGCCTGCCCGGGCCTGTATTTCCTCGGCCTCCACTGGATGCACAGCCTCAAGTCCGGGGCCTTGTTCGGGGTCGGCGAGGACGCCGAGTATATCGCCGAGCGCATCCACGCCGAGCACTAGCAGCACGGTTCGAACCCGCTTATGATCCGGGGCGGTCAATTGGGGGCAAAATCACATGGGACTGTTCGGCTGGATTATCCTTGGCCTCATCATACTCGCGGTGGTGGCCCTCATCGGCATGTACAACCGGCTGGTTCGGCTGCGCGCCCTGGTCAAAGAGGGGTTCAGCGGAATCACGGTTCAGCTGAGGCGACGTGCCGACCTGGTCCCCAATCTCGTCGAAACCGTGAAGGGCTATGCCGCCCACGAAAGCGGCGTGTTCGAGGAGGTTGCCAAAGCCCGCGCGGCATCAATCGGCGGCGGAAGCGTTGCCGCAACCGCGCAGGCTGATGCCCAGCTGACCGGCGTCCTCGGGCGGCTGTTCGCGGTGGCCGAAGCCTATCCCGAGCTCAAGGCCAACACCAACTTCCTCCAGCTCCAGGACCAGCTCGCGAATATCGAGGGCGAGTTGCAAAGCTCGCGGCGCTATTACAACGCCACGGTCCGCGACCTGAATTCATCGATCCAGAGCTTCCCCGCGGTGTTGGTCGCCAAGCCGCTCGGATTTAGCGAAGAGCCGTTCTACCAGGACGACGACCCGGCCATTCAGAGCGCGCCGAAGGTTTCGTTCAACCCACCGGCGGCCTGAACATGCGCGCCTTGTGGCGGGCGTTATCCGCCCTCCTTCTGCTCAGCTTGGCCGCGGCCGCGCAGGCCGACGAGCGCATCCTCCACTTTTCCAGCGACGTCCAGGTGCAGAAGGACGCTTCGCTCGAGGTGACCGAGACGATCGACGTCCGCGCCGAGAACGATCAGATTCGCCACGGCATCTTTCGCGACTTTCCGACCCGCTACAAGAATCGGCTGGGCGGCGCCGTGCATGTCGGCTTTACCTTTGAAAGCGCGACGCTCGACGGTGCTCCGGTGCCGGCGAAAACGGAGCTGATCAGCAACGGCAAGCGGGTCAAGCTCGGCGATCCCGACAATTTCGTTGCCCCCGGTGATCACCGCTACGTGATCCATTATCACGCGACCCGGGAGATCGCCTTTTTACCCCAATATGACGAGCTTTATTGGAACGTCACGGGCAACGGCTGGGTGTTTCCCATCGACGTTGCCGACGTTCGAATCCATCTACCGGACCCGGTCAAGCTCGGCCAACGAGCGTCCTATACGGGCCCGCAGGGCGCGGCCGGCACCAACGCCGAGGTGTTTGACGAGAAGCCCGGCGAAATCGCCTGGCGTACGACGCAGCCGCTGAGTTCATACGAGGGCCTGACGGTCGCGGTTGCCTTCCCCAAAGGCGTGGTCGCCGCTCCGCCCCCAAGCAGCCGCCTGGTGCAGTGGTTCCGGGACAATGGCCCGCCGCTCACCGGCGGCGCCGCGCTCCTCGGGCTGATCGGCTATTTCTGGACTGCTTATCGGCGGGTTGGTCGGGATCCTCGGGCCGGTACCGTCGTCCCCATCTTCTCTCCGCCGGACGACCTGAGCCCCGCGGGGATGCGCTACATCACCAAGATGGGCGCGGATAATCGCAGCTTCGCGGCCGCCCTCGTCGATATGGGCGTGCGCGGCCACATCAAGATGGTCGAAGAGGAGGGCGGCTGGTTCTCCAAGGACAAGACGCGGATTGACCGGCTCATCAATGACACCACTCTCCCGCATGATGAGGATGAAGCGTTAAGCCGTCTCGCCATGCCCGGCGAGTCGATCATGATGATCCAGAAAAACTATTCGGAGTTCGGCTCTGCAAAGAATGCGTTAGGCCGTGTTCTTAAAGAGCAATATGAAGGAAAACTGTTCAAGCGCAACGCCGGTTGGGTGGTAGCGGGGCTCCTGCTGTTCCTTGCCGCTTTGTGGGTGACTGCTGCGGCGATTGGGCTTGCCAACGACGCAGCGTCACCATGGCAGATTGCCGCCACGCTCGGCGCGATTATCGTCGCCGTGCTCGTCTCATTCGTAATCCACGGTTCGTCGACGACCGGCAAATGCCTGTTTTCGCTGATCGTCATCGCAGCCGTCGCGGTCGCTTCGGTGATCGGGTTCCCGCTCTTCGCTGACGCGGTGGAGAGCGGGATGGGCTTCCCCATGATCATTCCGTTCCTGGCGCTGCCGCTGGTCATCAGTTGCGGGTGGTGGATTTCGGCGCCAACGGAGGAGGGCCGCAGGGTTCTCGACCGGATTGCCGGGTTCAAGCAATATCTCTCGATTACCGAGCGCGAACGGCTCGACCGCATGACCGCGCCGGAGGACACGCCGGAGGTGTTCGAGAAGTATCTCCCCTATGCCATTGCGCTCGGTGTCGAGAATCGCTGGGCGGACCGGTTCCAGAGCGTGCTGGCCGCCGCTGCCGCATCACCCGGCGCTCAGCAACAGGGCTTTCTCTGGTATTCGGGCAGCGGCAATCCGTGGAATAACCCGACCGGCTTCGTGAACGACGTCGGCTCGAACCTGTCGAGTGTCGTCAGTTCGGCTTCAACCGCTCCCGGCTCGAGCAGTGGCTCGGGCGGCGGTGGTTCGTCAGGCGGTGGCGGCGGCGGCGGCGGTGGTGGCGGCTGGTAGCAACCAATAGGTCTGCGGCTGGTCGCGGTAGAGGCCGTCCGCTTGCTGTTCAAATCCAAGCGTCCGCGCCAGTTTCATCGATGGCTCGTTGCCGGGTGAGATCAAGGCCCAGATATCGTGCGGACCGAACTCGCGACCGAACCAATCAAGCATTGCGATACAGGCTTCGCGAGCCAGGCCCTGCCCTTGGGCTTCCGGCGCGAGAATCCAGCCCATCTCGACCTGCCCGCCAAGCGAGGGCTCACACGCGCGGAGGAAATCGAAGAAGCCGCCGTGGCCGACCGCCCGATCATCCTCACGGCGCGCGATCGCCCACATGCCGATACCGGTGAGCGACCACAGGCCCGCGCCGGCGAGCATGCGCCGCCACGTGTCTTCGTGATTGCTCGGGCCGCCGACGTGCGCGCTCGCTTCTGCGTCCGCGAAAAAGGCGAAGAAATACTCGAGGTCGCGCAACTCAAACGGGCGCAACACCAGCCGCTCCGTCTCGACGCGCGGTGCGACCTTAAACCGGTGCTGCGGGTCGTGGAATGGCTGCAGCTTACTTCTTGCCGAGCGAAAGTCCGCCGAAGCGCTTGTTGAAGCGCGCGACCTGGCCGCCGGTGTCGAGCATGCTCGACTTGCCGCCGGTCCATGCCGGATGGACGGACGGATCGATGTCGAGATGAAGGGTGTCCCCTTCCTTGCCCCACGTCGAGCGGGTCTGGAACTTGGTCCCGTCGGTCATTTGGACCGTGATCATGTGATAATCGGGATGAACGTCGGACTTCATGTGCAATTTCCTTGGCTTAGCTGCTGGTTTCCGACCAGCGGCCTAAGGTTGAGCGGCGCCTTTATAGTCTGAAGGCAAAAGTTGCAACCGAACGCCGGTCAGGCCGGCTGTGCAGTGCCATCTAGACGAAGCGCCGGAACGGCGCGCTCGAGCAACGCAAACCCGCCGAACAACAGCCCGGAATAGAACAGGTCACCGACGACCGTGTTCTGGAAGAATGGGATGGCGGCAACGTAGCAAGAAGCGAGGCCGGCGAGGGTCATCGGATACATTCCGCTGACGGCCCAGGTGCCGAAGTTCGTCACCACGAAGAACAGCACCGAGCTGGCCAGCGCCGCGCCGACGACGCGAAATGATGAAGGCTGCTTGAGCGCGAACCATCCAATCAGGACGATCAGCGCCACGCTGCCGTAAACGAACGGCATTCCCGAATGAAAACCAAGCACCGCGTCGCTGAGCAACATTGCGCCAAGCGGGGCAGCGAAAGCCCACCCGCGACGCGTAAGATAGGCGCCGCTGAACAGCGCCATCGCGCCGATTGGCGTGAAATTGGGCGGATGCGGCACCAGTCGGAGGGTGGCAGCCGCGACAATGGCAGCGAGGATGGCGAGGAGCCGGGCGTGATTGCTTGTCATGGTCGCCTGCATAATGTGCGCGGGGCCAATTTGACAGCCCGGCA
>Ga0207641_10004705_pt1 | contig 11769 bp, 3 predicted proteins | sample KBSSwiS62_FD_184306 | JGI IMG/M metagenome (GOLD analysis project Ga0207641, IMG submission 184306) | Switchgrass rhizosphere microbial communities from Kellogg Biological Station, Michigan, USA - KBS Switchgrass S6-2 (SPAdes) (version 2) | ecosystem: Host-associated > Plants > Roots >... | reverse complement strand
AACTTCTGCTGATTTTACGCTCAGCCACGCAACACCATATTTCAGTTTCCTAATCGGAGGTAGCGAAGACATAGCTTACGAAAGACTCGAATTGCAGATCCTGGTTACCTCATCGAGTGACGCCAACGAACTCGAGCGTCGAATCAAGGCCTCGCCGGAAATGCAAACTGCTTTGGATAAACAAGCCAGAGTCACGATTCATGAAGGCAAGTATTTAACTGCAGTAGCGTTCACAGGGAAGAAAGATCCGGATGGATTTGCCATCGACTTGCTCCAACAGAAGACTATTCGCCTGCCTGAGTTTCTCTTGGGACGAACCGCACGGTTGAAGATCATTGACGAGTCCGCTTCGGCGCACATTGCTGTCGACTTCATCAGTTTCACTGCCGATGCGCCTGGTCCATTCCGGCCGCCACTCTGGGGATTCGCCGATTACCACACACACCTGACGAACTATATCGCCTTCGGCGGGTTGAACCACGTGCGCACGGTTTGGGGCGTGCCGGGCGGCAGGTACGCCGACTATGTCGATCGCGAGCTGGGGCGCAAACTCGAGGCCGAGGATATTCCTAACTGCATTAAGGGTCACGGCGGCGGTCCGGCGGCGGAGCTGTTCATCAACAGCGTCGAAAGCCGAGTATCGAGGGATCAGGGACTGCTGCCCACCTTAGCGCAATTTCTTGGCACGCTGGTTTTTCATCATCCGCATACGGGTGGTCCATCATTTCGCGACTATCCGACTTTCCTGTCCGCTGCGCACGAGCAGATGCACATCACGCAGATCCATCGCGCCTGGAAAGGCGGTCTGCGCCTGATGACCGTGTTAGCGGTGCAGAACCTCGGCGCCGAGTATATAACCGCAAAGGCCGGCGGCGACGGTGAGATCCATCCGGGCACCGAGCGGGCGATCCTCGAGGCGCAGGTCTGCGCGGTACGGCAGCTAGCCAGGATGAACGACGACTGGATGCAGATCGCCTACACCCCGGACGAGGCCCGCGACATCATCGGCCGCGGCAAGCTCGCGATCGTTCTCGGCATCGAGATGGACGGCATCGGCCGGCTCGACGGCATGAACTCTCTCGAAGAGGAAGTGCAGTATCTGTGGGATCTCGGCATCCGGCAGGTGTTTCCGGTCCACGGGCCAGACGGCAGGCTTGGTGGAGCCGCGCTATTCGAACCGGCCTACAACACGCTCACCGACTTGCTGAACCGGGGAAAATTGAATCTGCACGCCGGCGATCTGCCGCTCTGGCCCGCGCGTTTCTTCGGCGTGAGAGACAGCGGGTGCCATCCCAATACTATCGAGCGAGTGCCGCTCGGTGAGTGCGTGCTGTTTCGATTTGAGCGGGATCAGAATCGCGCGATCCTGAGCGGAAAGTCGCCGTTTGTCAAACCTGTCAAGGCCTACAACGAGCTGGACGACCCCGACAATCCGCCGGGACAAATGAACAGCCTGGGCCTGACCGATGATGGGCCCGATTACATCCGCGAACTCATGAAGAAGGGCATGATCGTCGACCTGTCGCACATGTCTGAGAAAAGCGTGTACGACACGTACGCATTGATCGGCTCGATACTCAAGGAGCAGGGCCACCAGGAATGCGTCGGATACGGACCAGGTACTGCGCTGCCCTGTGACGCGTTGGCGTATCCGCTCTTCGTATCGCATGCGCACTTCCGCCGGCTATCGTTTCAGCCGCCGGCGCAGACCAAAGCCGCGCCGTTGCTGCCGTCCGAATACGAAGTGAGTGATCGGCAGCTCGAAATGCTACGCCGCACTGGGGGTGCTGTAGGACCATTCGTCGCCGAGGAACCGACTGACCCTGCACTCGCGGCCACTGCTAAAAACGACTGCGCTATGTCGTCGAAGGGGTTTCTGCAATCGTTCCGCTATGCTGTTCAAAAGATGAATGGCACCGGCGTGGGGCTCGCGACGGATTACACGTTCATTCCGTCAGTCTCGCCGCGCTTTGGCCAGAAAGCTTGCTGGGGTGCATCGCGGCAACTCTTTGGTTTAAAGCGTGAGGATGAGTACTGGGCCCGCAAGCAACGGATCGCTCAGGACCCGAAAACGAAGGTCAAGTATCGCGACATGAATCCAGGAGCGCCCGAGGCCATCGAACGATACGAGATGGGAACTCACCACTACGATTTCAACAACGAGGGGCTGGCCAATTACGGCTTACTCCCGGACCTGCTGCAGGATCTAAAGAATGTCGGCATGACACCGGCGGAGTTCGAGACGCTCTTTGCGTCAGCCGAAGGGTTTGTACGGATGTGGGAAAAAGCGGCGGCTCGCTCCGGCGGCAACGCGCCATTCAAGCCGCGCCGGCTTGATTGCGAGCGGCTGTGTCAGGGTCTTTGCCCCGAGTCGCCGCACCGCGGCGCACCGCCCTCGCGATGAGGAGTCGGCGTTGGCGAGCTTAGTTGGTCCAGAGTGAGAAACTTTGCCTCCGCGCTAAGCTCGTGCTTTCCTGTTAGCCAAATGTCTTGATGCCGGTCCAGGGAAGGTACTATCACCTCGAGCCTCATGGCGAGACGATCACGAGAGCGTGAAAGTATTTAGAGTTGACTCGTGGTCGCGACGGACATGCTTGGGATCGCGGTTTCTCGAAGTCGCTAAAAATCATTCGTGCAAAAACGAAGACTCGCTCGCGAGAGGCAAACATCTTGGGTCCGAGTCTCGTCTGCGCTGCAACGAATTGACGAAGGTCGCTGAAACTAACTCTAGTGGCCTTTTCTTTAACAAACAACAAAGAAACGCCAACTAGAAACTTTCATCAATTTGCGGTTTCCATTCGCTGAGCAGCGTTGCCGTTTAGCCATCTTAAGACTTTACTGGTGTGATAGATTAATTCTGAGGCAACGTTAACTCATGAGTGTCGCTATTGAATTGCCAAAAGGAAATTTGCTAATAACTTGGCTGGGCCTGATGAGAATCTTTCGCGCCATTATCTGGTTCTCGTCGATCAGATCAATCTTCTCCTGTCTATGCTCAGACAGGTGTGGAACTCTTTGCAATTGTGAGGTGCGATTGACAGTGCGTCATACGCGTGATGTTCTTAACTGCTGCTTCCATCAGTAGTGCTACCGCCGCCAAAATCACTACCTCCGCTGCCGCCAAAATCACTGCCGCTGTCAAATCCGCCGAAATTACTTCCACCTCCATCAATTGCGCCCGCGAGAGCGCTACCTAGATCACCGCCCCCGGAGTCGTAGCTGGTACCGTAATCAACACTACTGACACTCACACCGCTGTCTACCATGTTGTCGGTAGCATACCAACTGAAGCATCGTGGTAACTCAATTCCTGGGTGGCATTAGTATGCGGAATATCCTGAAGCGGAGCGGTCGACAGTATGGAAAGATCAGCACCAGTGTCCTGCCATGTTTCCCTTCGGGATTTTCGGCTGCTTTGGACGGAGGCTGATTGACGTCCAACAAATATTAAGAAGACAAGGAGAAGTATAAAGGCGAGGACGGCGACAAAGAACATGAGGAAGCCTCCTTTGAGATTTTAAACAACTACAGGGACATTCGCAGCCTAAATCACGAGAGATCTATCGACACATGAAAGAGTACAGCATTCTGGGACGGTCGCCAAGATCTCCTGAGTTAATCGAGACGGGTTAAGAATAACCTTAGCTGAACGCTCGGAGCTAGGAAAAAGCACCACGAAAAGTCTCTTGGTTCAGGACTCGTCGCCGCACGCGGTCGATCGATCACCGATATAGCGAGTCTCGCAGCTGTTGCAAGAAAACTGAGCATTTCTGCCGGTGGCGACAGGAAAACGTTGCGAAGAGTGTCCCCTATGGGCTACCACGATATGACGAAGGCCGCTGGAATTTACTCGGGCGGCCTTTTCTTTCGCCAAGGCGATGGTAACTACAGAAACATGGTTTGGCGAAATGTCAACGTGTAAGTTGGCCTACGATCGGCAGAGATACACCCGACTATAGTAATTGGAACGCCCGCTTGAGTCTTTGAATTTGTCGAATGTCTCCACTATCAAGGTGCCATTGTCGAGGTGTCCCGTCACGATGGTTTCTTTAAAGCTGAAATCATAACGGGCGGAAAAGGCGATAGCCTCTGTCGCGACGACGCTCTCGCCGTAAGCGGTGCCCTCAACGATACCCCAATCGCAGGGCGTAGGCGTGCAGGAGCCGAATCCCTGAACAGTCAACGAACTTCCCTTAGTGCCGAGTACGAGGCGCACTAGTCCGCGGGTGTTCCTGTCGCAGTTGTTCCACTTGCCTGTTAGATTTTTTAGCGAGAGTGTTCCTTTGGCGTCTGCGAGTGCTTTGGTCGTTACCTTTTCGTGAGCGGTGTTTTGTTGAATTGTTGCCATCTCTATCCTCCGAGGACGGTTGAGTAGTATGACGCCAAGGCGTGTAGATCTCAGCCTTGTCGCGCGGTCTTGCCTGTTACTTATGCGAAAAGGCGAAAGAAACGTTTCGAGCTAGACGACTCTTTTTTAGGATCTCGCTCGGTCCGGGATTCCAGGCTAGATCGACTCGCGGACTAAAGTATTTCTCACAACTGTTCTCTTTCACGGCGGCAAATACGGGTCCGTACGGACGCCAAAGCTATCAATCACATACAAGGAATTTTCTTTTTCACCGCACGTCCAATAACGTCCATCAGTTTAATTTGGGCCAGAAAAAGGCACAAAAGATTTTCTTATTTCGTTTTGTGCTTTGTAGGTAACGCAGCCAACAATATCATTGACATCTCCGACGAGTTCAGTCGAAAATACCCCCGTTTCCTAACTACCTGCGATAAGCGGGCGCTCAGTCAGACGTTGTTCTAAATCTTCACCGTCGGTTTGAGAGTTTTAAGAAGTTGCCCACTCTTCCCTGAACCCTCTCACCCGCAAGTTAGTTTTCGGAGAAAGAAATGAACTCACTCACTGCCCTCTTCTCACGCATCAATCGTATTGTATTTGTGCTCGGAATTGCCTTTTCAGCAACAACTCTGGCTGGTGTGATCTTTGTTACTGCGAGCAGTAACGATGGCGCTGTACCAGCGACCCATTTCGCCGCACCGCCAACGGACGCATCAACGAAAGCCAAAATTACCGAACGTTTCGGTGAGTTACCGCTGAGCTTTGAGATCAACAAGGGTCAGACTGACCAGGCAGTCAAATTCGTCTCACATGGCCCTGGATATGATCTTTTCCTCACGGCTAATGAAGCTGTTCTCAGCCTGCGTAAGCCCCAAGCCCAAACCATAGATAAATTGAACCTACCTGCTGCGACCGAAAAGGTTTCCGCAGTCGAAGGCTCGGTACTCCGGTTGAAGCTGCTTGGCGGCAATGCCGCCCCACGTGTGGAAGGCAGGGAAGAGCTGCCCGGCAAAGTGAATTACTTCATCGGCAATGATCGCGACCAATGGCGCCGTAACATTTCGACATATCGCAAGGTCCACTACAAGGATGTCTATCCCGGAATTGACGTCGTGTATTACGGAAACCAGCGAGAGCTCGAATACGACTTTGTCGTAGCGCCGGGCGCCAATCCAAAACTCATAAAGTTTAGGGTTGAAGGCGCAGAGCGCCTTCGCCTCGACCGGCAGGGCAACTTACTACTCGCTTTGAAGCACGGTGAGGTTCGACTAAACAAGCCCTTCATCTACCAGCTTGCTGAGGAAGGCAGTCGAAGCGAAGTAAAAGGCTCATACGTAATTAACGGTAATGAAATCGGGTTCAAGGTGCGCGGCGCTGATTCCGGCAAGCCCCTCGTGATCGATCCGGTACTTTCATATTCAACCTTCTTAGGCGGTAACCTCACCGATCGGACACTCGGAATAGCAGTCGATGCGCAGGGGAGCGCATACGTTACGGGATCAACTTCTTCTAACGTGTTCCCGACCACGCCCGGAGCTTTCAACACCAGTAATCCTAACAGCGCTTTTGTCAGCAAGCTCGATCCGACGGGCAGTACCCTGATCTATTCAACGTTTCTTAGCAATGGTTTCTCCTCTTTCACAACTGCCATCGCCGTAGACTCATCAGGGAATGCTCACGTCACGGGTTCGACGACTGATTCAAACTTTCCTCTTGTTAACACCTTAAAAACAACCGGACTTTTCTTTAAGACTACTGATGCTGGCCTGCACTGGAACAATAACAACACTGGCCTAACTGAAGCGTTGAATGCTCTCGCCGTTGCTCCTACCAGTCCAAATACAATCTATGCGGGAACTTTCAGAGGCGCCTATCGCAGCACCGATGCCGGCGCCACTTGGACCAGGTCGTCAACGAACCTACCGTCAGTAAGTGCACTCGCGGTCGATCCCACGAACGCCTTAGTCGCTTACGCCGGGGCCAGTGGTCTCTTCAAAACAACTGACGGCGGCATCAATTGGAACGCACTCAACACTCCACTGAACGACGCATTCGTTCGTACTATTGTGATTGATCCCGTAACTCCGTCCACGATCTATGTTGGTTCAAGTTTAGGTTTGTTCAGGAGCACGGACAACGGCAGCCTGTGGACGGGGCTAAACAACTTCGGCACACCCAACGTTCCGGACATCCTCGCAATAGCGATTGATCCTACAGCGCCTTCGACAATCTACGCCGGCACCCTTGGCCACGGTCTCTTTAAAACCACGAACGGCGGCAGCAGTTGGACTGCAATCAACAACGGCATCACGAGCGGCTTCGGTACGAATTCGGCAGTCGTCGATGACGTCGTAATCGATCCTTTTAATTCAGCCACGCTCTACATAAATGTGGTGGGAACCATCAACAAGAGTACGAATGGCGGGAGTTCATGGGGGACTGTCAACAACAGCGCCGTTCGCGGCGGTATCAACGCGATGGTGGCAGACCGCTCGACGCCCAACACCCTTTACGTTGGCACCGTCGGCGGTGGCGTTATCAAGACTACAAACGGAGGAACTTCCTGGACCAGCGTCAACACCGGTCTCTGGACGGGAATTATCCGGGTGCTCGTCGCCGATCCTTCTAACTCGGCGATTCTGTACGCCGGCGGCAGCGAGTCGAATTTCTCCAGAGATGCCTTTGTTACCAAGCTAAACTCCTCGGGTTCAGACTTGTTATTTTCGACCTATCTGGGAGGAAATGCAGACGAAATCGGCAGTGGCATTGCCGTGGACAGTAGCGGAAACATTTACGTCACCGGCAACACGAACTCCGCGAACTTTCCTACTCAAAACGCATTTCAGTCAGCGCCTCCGAGTCTTACGGATTCCGGTGGGAACGCATTTGTCACGAAGTTGAATCCAGCAGTTCCCGCTTACGTTTTTTCCACTTACCTGGGTGGCAGCGCAAAGGACGAGACGAACAGTATCGCGACCGATCCAGCAACAAACGTTTACATAACCGGTAACACTCTCTCCACCGACTTTCCCATTGCAAATGCTTTCCAAACGAACCTCGGCGATACGCTTGTCGGCGATGCGTTCGTAACAAAGTTCAATAGCAACGGGTCGTTGAGTTATTCGACGTATCTTGGTGGTAATAGCACTGACAATGGTTTTGGAATTGCGGTCGACGGGTCCGGTAACACTTATGTTACGGGCGTGACTCGTTCGACGAATTTCCCCGTCGCCAATCCGATTCAAACGGCCCACGATTTTAGTACCGGTGCAACCGACGCTTTTGTAACGAAGCTCAACAGCCAGGGTTCAGCACTTGTCTATTCGACCTACCTGGGCGGAGCGGGCCTCGAAACTGGTCGCGGAATAGCTGTTGATACTGCCGGCAACGCATATGTAACCGGGTCCAGCGACTCATTCGATTTTCCGCTTGTGGCCGGCGCGATACGTACCAGCAGCCCGGTGTTTAAGAGTGTCGATGACGCGACCAGCTGGAGCAACGATAGTTACGGCCTCGCGGGTGGAACGCCGCTGGTAATTGATCCAACACAACCTTTGAGACTCTACGCCGGGGGAAACGGCATGTTCCGCAGTACCGATGGCGGTAAAACATGGTCACCAATCAATAATGGTCTAGCTGCTCGTTTTATCGTGGGCCTGGTCATCGATCCATTGACGCCCACTACGCTTTACGTCGCCACTCTCGATAGCTTTGGCAGCGGCGAAGGCGTATACAAGAGTACAGACGGCGGTAATAGCTGGAACCTGCGCCGGAACGGAATGACCAACACCAATCTGCGCAGTCTGGCGATCGATCCCGTGACACCGACAACGCTGTACGCCGGCGCTTTCAATGGCCCGATCTATAAGACGACCGATGGAGCAGATAACTGGGCGCCGAGTGGAAATCAGCCACCTATCGTTCCACTCTCCCTCGCCATCGATCCACAGACTCCGACAAGAATCTTTGCTGCTGATGCATCGGGTAATCCTGGAATATTTCGCAGTATTGACGCAGGAACAACGTGGCAATCTGTTCTGAGTCAAACAAATGCGGAGGGAGTTTGGGTAGGTGTTAGTCCGCTCACGCCCGGACTGATGTACGCCATACTCAGGAACAGTAACCTTACGGATATTGGCCTATTTAAGAGTGTGGATGGTGGCGATCACTGGACCTTCGTTCGACCCGGCCGAGGGAAGATCGTGTTTGATCCAGTAAATGCTTCAACACTTTACTTCTTGTCGAACACAGAAGGGTTACTCAAGAGTACAGATAACGGACAAACCTGGATTCCGAAGAATAATGGTCTACCTTCCAAGAGCGTGTTCGAACTTGCCATTAATCCTCTCAGAACTTCAACCTTCTACCTTACGACTGCTTCGGGTGCTGGTAATGCTTATGTGACGAAGATTAATCCGGCCGGCAGTGCCTTGATCTACTCAACTTTTCTCGGCGCGGCGGGTGCGAGCGATTTAATTAATGAATCTTCCGCGATTGCACTCGACTCGGCTGGTAATGCTTACATAACCGGGAGCGCCAGTGCCTCGTTTTTTCCGGTTACTCCGAATGCGTATCAAACTGTCAATCGCGGTTTCGTCGATGCCTTCATCGCGAAGCTGACCATGTCGTACATCATCAGCGGTCAGGTGTTTGATGCAGGCGGCGCACCTGTGAACGGAGCTGAGGTTGTTTTGAATGATGGCGCTTCGATCAGCGCCATAGTCACTGAAGCAGACGGTGTTTACGAGTTTTCACACCTGCGCGAAGGAGGAAATTTTACCGTCAGTGCGGCTAAGCCTCACTTCACGATGGCGCCTCCGAGTCAAAGCTTTAACAATCTCAACAGCAATCAGACTCTGAACTTTACAGCCACTGCGACTGCCGCGCCGTTTTTCACGATCAGCGGTCAGGTAACTGATAACGGTGCCGGCCTGGCTGGCGTCAAGGTGACCCTCACCGGATCTCAGTCTGGAGTAAGAACCACTGACAGCAACGGAAACTATTCATTTGAAGTCGCCGGTAGTGGCAACTACACCGTAACACCTTCAATAATCGGCTTCGCTCTTAATCCACTCAGCCAGAGCTTCAACAGCTTGAGCGCATCGCAAACTGCAAACTTTGCAGCCACGCGCCAGAATATTGTCGTTACGAATGCTAACAATGATGGAATCGGCTCGTTGCGTGAAGCCATCACGCTCGCCAACGACACCTTTGGCGCGGACACGATCACGTTCAACATTCCGGGAGCAGGAGTGAAGGTGATCAACTTATTACTGCCGTTGCCGGACATTACGGAAGCGGTGGTAATCGACGCCACCACTCAACCCAGATACGCAGGCGCGCCACTCGTCGAACTTGATGGTACCAACGCCGGGTTTGAGAATGGCCTGGTTATCACAGCCGGTAACAGTACTGTGCGTGGGCTTGCGATTGGTGGTTTCCAGTTTTCTGGAATCGTGCTGCGCTCGGGCAACAACAACATAATCCAGGGCAACTACATTGGTACCGATGCCACTGGAACCCAGCAGCGGCAAAACAATACCGGGATACTGCTGTCAAACTCATCAAACAATGTTATCGGAGGAACGATTGCAGCAGCACGTAACGTTATCTCCGGAAATGTTAAAGGCATCGAGATCGTCGGTGCCGGGAACGTCATTCAGGGAAACATGATCGGGACCAACGCTGCCGGAATAGCCGCGCTCGGTAATCGCGACCTGGGCATCCATATTAATCCGGATCCATTTTTCACAAACAATTTGATCGGAGGTACTTCAGCCGGAGCGGGCAATCTGATCTCCGGAAACTCAACAGGGATCTTTATCCAGGCTCCTGGAAACACTATTCAAGGCAATTTAATCGGAACGGATATAACCGGCACTAACAAGATAGGCCACGGGGACGGCATCCTCGCAGGCGCTCCAAACACATTGATCGGCGGTCTAATACCGGCGGCCCGAAATGTTATTTCAGGCAATTCAAATGGAGTTGTCATCGGCGGTGAAGGAAGTAAATTGCAAGGCAACTTCATCGGAACGGATATCACTGGCACCGTTGCACTGGGAAACACCTTTGACGGCGTTTTTGCGATTGACGGTGCGTTGATCGGTGGAACTGTTTCCGGAGCGCGCAATGTGATTGCCGGAAACCAACAGGTAAACGTCGAACTCGGTCTCAACAGTTCCGGCAAGAGCGTTACCGTGCAGGGCAATTATATCGGCACTGACGTGACCGGCAGCCGAGCCATCTCGAGCTTCACGATTAGTCCGGGTATTCAGATTGCCGGCTCGAATAACTTGATCGGAGGCCTGGTTCCTGAGGCGAAAAATGTCATTTCCGGTAATGCTGTCGGCATACTATTCAGAAGTACGAACGTAGGCTCACCGCAGGAAAATGTCATCCAGGGAAACCTTATCGGATTGAATGCAGCCGGCACGGGACCAGTACCCAACACACAAGGAGGCATCCAGTTCAACGAAGGATCGAATAATTTAATCGGTGGGACGCAAAGCGGCGCCGCGAATACGATCGCTTTCAACGACAAATACGGTGTGGTGGTTTTCTCCAGGAGTTTTCAGAATTCCATTCGCGGCAACTCGATTTTTTCCAACAACGGTTTGGGAATCGATCTCGGCGATCAAATTGGCGTGACTGTAAACGATGCTGCCGATCCGGATGTGGGCGCCAACAATCTGCAAAACTTCCCGGTGTTGACTTCGATGATGTCGGCGGGCAACAGCACAACGATTCAAGGAAGTCTGAACTCGACCCCAAACACAACGTTCCAGATTGATTTCTATTCGAGTCTTGCTCTGGATCCATCAGTACATGGAGAGGGCGCACGATTTTTCAATACAACTTCGGTAACCACAAACAGCAATGGCAACGCAACGATTAACGTAACTTTCCCTGTGCCGTTGGAAACAGGTCGAGTTATAACCGCTACCGCTACCGATCCGGCTGGGAACACGTCGGAGTTTTCTGCCGGTGATGTTACCAGCGCTACGGGAAATGCCCAGTTCAGTGTGAGCTCGATTCGGGTGATTGAAGATCTGGGCCTCGCGACCATAACCGTTCTTCGCAAGGGCGGTACCGCGAATAATCTGACCGTTGATTACGCAACTATGGACGGCACGGCGACCGCCGGACAGGACTACACAGTCACGTCCGGCACGCTGACCTTCAGCAGCGGTGAAACGAGCAAGAATTTTCAGATTCCGATTACCGACGATGCTGTCAGTGAACCTGACGAAACTCTCAAAGTCACATTGAATGCTTCCAGTCTTGAGTTGCTGGGAGCACCTACCAGTCTCGTTGTGACTATCCAGGATAGTTCCACAGTTCCGGAAATATTTCGGAGCAGTGCAAGTGTTGTTGAAGGCAATACGGGCAGTACCACTGACGCATCATTCACCTTCACGCTT
>Ga0207641_10004703_pt1 | contig 11771 bp, 8 predicted proteins | sample KBSSwiS62_FD_184306 | JGI IMG/M metagenome (GOLD analysis project Ga0207641, IMG submission 184306) | Switchgrass rhizosphere microbial communities from Kellogg Biological Station, Michigan, USA - KBS Switchgrass S6-2 (SPAdes) (version 2) | ecosystem: Host-associated > Plants > Roots >... | reverse complement strand
GGTCCCCGGGACAGACACCGGCAGCGCCGAGAGCACGGTCGCGGCGGCGAAGTCGTCATTCGGGGGAGGGAGCGGGCCGCAGCTCGTGCTCACGCTCGTGACGTGCGATGGCTGGCACCGCAGCCCCGTCCACGCGGATCCGGCGCCCGCGTGAACGATGTAGCGGCAGTCGTGGTCCCCCAGGTCGGACCCGCCGTTCTGAAATGCCTGGCACGCCGCGGCGATCGTGGAGTTGTTGACCACGAGGTTGGGGTTGTGCGTGCACAGCTCGTTTGCCCAGGCGAAGCTGCCATCGGCCACGACGGCGCAGCTGCCGTCGCCGGCGAGCTTGGTGACATCGCGACTGACACGCGTTCCACCGCAATCGCGAGGACCTTCGAGCACGTTGACGCTGAAGCCGCCGAACGGATTCGCGCCGACCGTCAACACTGTGTCGTCGGACGGCACGTCGATGGTGCAGATCGCGGACGCCGCGACCCCGGTGCCCGGATCGGGCGAGTCGGACCGGTCGGCGCACGCCGAGGTCGCGACGGCGATGAACGAGGCGGTGAACGAAGCGGTGAACGAGGCGAGAGTCTTCGAGCCGTATCCAGACATGACTGCGCTCCTTGCGAGGTTCGGTCGTGTCCGCAGCAAGCGACGGACCGGTGGAGACGCTCGGTTCCGGGCAAGCCTTGCCGCGATCTCGCGGCCGGCGCATCGGCGAGACGACAGCTCGCACAGCTCGCGCTTGCGCGTGAATCTGCAGATCACATGTCGATACGCCGCATCGCCGGAGTTCTGGCACTCGTCGTCAGAAACATCTGGATGAGCAGATCGTGCTCGAAACGTTGTGCAGACTTCGCGCTGGCACGTGATACGTTGTCCCGTGGTGATGGGGATCGTGGTGCTCGGGGGCTGGGTTCTGCTGCTGCGTCTCGCGGCGCGCGGCAAAGGTGGCGGCGGCGCGCGGCTCCGTATCGCGCTTCCTCGCGTGCGGCGAGCAAGCCCCCGATGAGCTCGTCCGCGCTCGCGGTGCTGTTTGTCGACGACGAGCCCGGTGATCTCGAGCTGTTCAGGATGCAGTTCGAGGGCGTGTTCGCTGTGCGCACCGCGGCGACCGGGGACGAGGCGCTGGAGATCATGGCGCGAGAGCCGATCGGCGTGCTGCTCAGCGACGACCGGATGCCCGGGATGACGGGCGTCGACCTGCTGGCGCGCGCGGTGGTGAGCTGGCCGGACACGGTACGGGTGATCGTATCGGCGTACAGCGACTCGCCGCGCCTGCTGCGGGCAATCAACCGCGGACACGCGCACGAGTACATCGTCAAGCCGTGGGATCGCGCCGAGCTCGCGGCCTGCATGATGCGCGGACTGGCTATCTCGGAGCGCAAGCGCGCGCTCGTGACACAGGCCGAGATGGGCGAGCTCTACGCGCGTGACACCGGCGAACAGAACGACGCGACCCGGATGGTCGGCGAGCGCGGCGGCCTCGAGGACGTCGTCGGCCTCGCGCGCCGCGCCGCCCGGGCCAACGCCACGGTGCTCATCACGGGCGAGACCGGCACCGGCAAGGAGCTGATCGCGCGGATGGTACATGATGCGAGCCCGCGGACACGGGGCGCGTTCGTGCGCGTCAACTGCGCCGCGCTCGCCGAGGGCGTTCTCGAGAGCGAGCTGTTCGGCCACGAGCAAGGTGCGTTCACCGGCGCGCACCGGTTGCGCCGCGGGCGCTTCGAGATCGCGCACGGTGGCACGATCTTCCTCGATGAGATCGGCGAGCTGTCAGCCAAGGTGCAGGCGGCGCTGCTGCGCGTGTTGCAGGAGAAGGAGATCGAGCGGGTCGGGGGTACGGCGTCGATCTCGGTCGATGTGCGCGTGCTCGCGGCGACCCATCGCGATCTGCGCCAGCGGGTCCGCGACGGTCAGTTTCGCGAGGACCTCTATTATCGGCTCGCCGTGGTGGTGCTCCACGTCCCGGCGCTGCGCGAACGACGGCAGGACATCCGTGCGCTGGTCCAGCATTTTCTCACCAAGCACGGCCGGCGCATCGGCAAGCAGAGCGCGCTGGACCCGGAGGTGACCGAGTATCTGGAGGCCTATTCGTGGCCGGGCAACGTGCGCGAGCTCGAGAACATGGTCCAGCGCGCGCTGGTGCTGGCGACCGGGCCCGAGCTCACGGTGGAGGACTTCGCGTTCCACGTCGATGATCTGCCGGTCGCGACCGCCCATCTGCGGTCGGCGGGCGGCTCGCTGCGCGACGACCTCAAGGACGAGGAACGGCGCCGGATCATCGGCGCGCTGGACGACTGCCAGGGCAACCAATCCAAGGCGGCCAGGCTGCTCGGAATGCCGCGGCGCACGCTGGTGGAGCGCCTGCGTGCGTACGGCATCACCCGGAAGCGCAAGGAGTGAGCGGCACGCCGGCCCGCCGCCGGAGCGCGCGCGGCGAACGCCTGCGGCGATGCCGGTGAGGGTCCGGCGCCGCTGCGGCGTATCCGTATGCGGCGAGGAACCGCTTCATCGGCCGTCGATCACCGTCGTCCCGTGCGGGGTGTCCACGTACGCGGCCAGGTAGGGCGCGGCGCCGGCGGGCAGCGCCGTGACGACGAGGTCGCGCTCGTCGATCGACAGCGAGCGGAAGAGGGCGCGGACGCGATCCGGATCGGGATGATGGATCTCCAGCCGCCGCAGCGCGCAGCCGACGTCGTTCAGCTGGGGCGCGATCTGGATCTGCGGCGGCCACTCGATGATCGCCGGCGCGGCGCCGCCGAGCACGAGGCCGCCGTCGCCAGGCACGGTGATCCGCCAGTGCAGCGCGCCGCGGCTCAGCGCTTCGACATCGCCGAGCGGCTCGGCGGCGGCGGCCGCGGTCGCCGCCACATCGCTGCTGCGCACCGCCCACGTCGCCAGGCGAGCCAGCGCGGCGGGCGCCACATCGTCGAGCCCGAACCAGCGGCGGCGCGCGGGCGGCGGCAACGCGTGGGTGGGCGCGATGACCTCCAGGTACGCGTCGTCGCCGAGCCGGAGCAGGCGATTGTGCGTCGCCATGGCGGGGTGCACGCCGCCCGGTTGTAGCGGGACGCCGAGCCGCGCGGAGATCTCGTGCGCACCTCGCTCGAGATCGGCGGCGACCACGACGAGATGATCGAGCCGACAGCCCGCGGCGCTCGGCGGTGTCATGATCGATCTCCTGCCGCGGACCTGGACGACGCCATGGGCGATGCTAGCGCGCTCGCGCCGGACCGGTGCGCGGGAAGCGGCGACGAGGCCGCCGCGGCCGCTTCGGCGGGGGGAGCGCCGCGACGTAGTCGTGCGCCTGCCGGACCCACGCGGAGAGCGCCGCGCGGCGGCGCAGGCCAGACGGCGCCACGAAGACGAACCCGGTCAGCGGTCGTCCGGTGAAGTCCATCGGGCGTGCATGGGGCCGCCGCAGCGCAGCCGGGTAGGCGTCCGCGCCGACGCGGACCATCAGATCGCGCTTCACCACGCCGCACAGCATCTTGCCGTCGAGCAGGTAGACCACGCCGCCGAACATGTGCCGCTCGGCGATCCGGTCGGTCTGCGGCAGGACATCGCGGATGCGCGCGGCGAGCGCCTCGTCGTAGGCCATGCGCGGACATGATACGAGCGGGACGACGCCACCGCCCGGGCGATCGGTCACCCGGCCGAGGTCGCGGTCGCATCCGACGGCAGCGCGATCGCGGGGGGCGCCAGCCACGTGGCGATCGTGCGGTAGACCACCGGCGAGTCGAGCAGGGCCATGTGATCCGTGGCCGCCGCGAGCCAGCGATGCGGCTCCGGAAACGCCAGCGCGAGCTCGGGACGCGCATGCTCGCCGAACGCGCTGGCCACTGGCACCAGGCCATCGCCGAGCAGGGCGCGCCCGGCCGCCGTGGCGAGCTCGCCGGCGATCGCGTAGCACGCCACGCCCGCTGGCAGCGCGACCGGCGCGCGGCGATCGCCGCCGTGCGCGAAGCGATCGACGCCGTGCCAGTGCGCGTCGATGACGTTGCCATAGCGCAGGTCGGTGATCCCCGCGCTGCGGATCTTGCTCAGGCGGCGGAACGGCGCGACGTAATGGATGGAGCCCAGCAGCTGCTCGAACAGGTTGCCGTGGCGCTCGAGCGGCGCGCCGTGGTGCGGCGTCCCGAGCGTGATCAGCGCGCGCAGCGCGGGCCGCCAGGTATGACCAGCAGCTTCGGCGGCGTGGCACGCGCTGCGCGCGACCAGCCCGCCCATGCTGTGGCCGAGCAGCACGATCTCTTCGATGGCGACCGGCCATGCCCCGGTGAGCGCCTCGAGCTGCGCGGCGAGCTCGCGGCCGTTGCTCGAGATGTGGCGGCCGGTGTTGTAGTGCAGGTAGACCGGCGTGTAGCCGAGATCGCGCGCGAGCGCGGCGCCGTGATCGTGACCGCTGCGCGCCCACTGCAGGTCGGTCCCCCCCAGGCCGTGGATCAGCACCACCAGCTTGGCGGTGGCGTCCGGCAACGCGCGGCGCACCGGCTCCGGCGCGAGCTCGATCGGCGTCCCGCCGTGGCGCAGCCGCATCGTGATCGCGAGCGGGTTGTTCGTATCATGCAGGTGATCGCCGACCACGGCGTTGAGCGCGGACCGGACCGCCTCGCGCTCGGCTCCGGGCGCGCTGGCTCCGAGCAGCCGGGTCCACGGCGCCGTCGCGAGCGCGAGATCGATCCCGCTGCCGACCAGCTGCATCACGCCGCGCACGATGCTGTAGACCGGCGCGGTGGTGATCCGCGCGGCGCTCTGTAGCGGCCGGCCGAGCACCGCCGGCCCGCTCGCGATCGCGACGTGCATCGCCTCGACCAGCGACGTGATGCCGCGCGCGGCATCGATCACGAGCCGGCTCGCCCCCCGCAGATCGTCGACATGGCGGCGGGCCTTGCTGGACATGCCAAATCATACCCGAGACGGATCGCGCGTGCGCGCGGTTTTCCGCGGCGCGGGCTCAGCCCCGGCGTCCGGTCCGGCGCATCAGCCCCAGCTGCTCGGCCTGCGCCTGCAGCGCGCCCAGGGTCGCCATGATCACGGGCGCGACCGCGACGCGTGGTTTGCGCACCAGCGCGCTGTCGCGCCACAGCGGCGCCAGATCGCGCACGGTGATCGCGACGAGGGACCCGGCGGCGAGCTCGTCGGCGATGTACGTGCGCGGAAAGAACCCGACGGCCATGCCGCGCAGCGCGAGGTGGCGGGCGGTCTCCATCGGCACGTCGATCGAGCGCGCCGCGCGGTCGGCGATCCGCGTCACCTCCGGGTGGTGGGTTCGCCACCAGCGCAGCCGCAGGAACGGCCGCGCGAGACGGGCGATGTCGTCGCGGGTGACGCGCCGGCGCCGGGCCAGCGGATGGTCGGGCGCCGCGACCAGCCGCACCGGCTCGCGCCACACCGCCACGCGGATCAGCTCGGCGGCGATCGCCTCCGGGCTCGGCCACGCGATCACACCGAGCTCGACGATGCCATCCCACAAGAGCCCCAGCACGGTCTCGTGACTGCCGGAGCGCACGAGCCACTCGACCTCGGGGTGATCCTGGATCATCGCCGCCATCGCCGGACCGACCAGGCCCCCGGCGAGCGAGCCGAGCGCCGCGAGCGTGACCCGCCCGCGCTGGCCGCCGTGCGCCAGGCGGGTCGACGCGATGCCCTCGTCGAGGATCTCGGTGGCGCGCCGCGCGAACGGCAAGAACACCTCGCCGAGCGCGGTCAGCGCGACGCGCCGCCCCCGCGTGAACAGCGGCCCGCCGACGGCGGCCTCGAGCGCCTGGATCCGCGCGCTGACCGCCGGCTGACCGATGCCGAGCGCGAGCGCGGCGCGGGTGAAGCTGCCCTCGCGCACCACGCGCTGGAACGCGGTCAGCTGATCGACGTCCATGGCGCTGCCGCCTCCATCGACAACGTCGATGTGAACCATTCGATGAATTGCATGGATGCATGATAGCCCGGACGCTACGGTCCTCGGTATGGACCACGTTCGTCTCGCCCGCCCGGGCGACGCGGCCGCCGTTGCCGCGATCTACGCTCCGAGCGTCACCTGCGCCGCCACCTCGTTCGAGCTCACCGCGCCGAGCTCCGACGACATCGCCGATCGCATCGCCGCGGGCTCGCCGCACGCGCCGTGGCTGGTCCTGGTCCGCGACGGGGACATCGCCGGGTATGCGTATGCGTCTCGCCACCGCGAGCGCGCCGCGTATCAGTGGTCGGTCGACACCAGCGTGTACGTGCGCGCCGATCAGCGGCGGAGCGGCGTCGGCCGCGCGCTGTATCGCACGCTGCTCGCGCTGCTCCGGGTCCAGGGGTTCTATGCCGCGCACGCCGGGATCACGCTGCCCAACCCCGGCAGCGTCGCGCTCCACGAGGCGATGGGCTTCGTGCGCATCGGCGTCGAGCCGAGCGTCGGCTACAAGCTCGGCGCCTGGCACGACGTCGCGTGGTGGCAGCTCGCGCTGCGGCCACGCACCGGCGAGCCGGCGGCCCCGCTCTCGGTGCACGACGCCGAGGCCCAGCCGGCATGGCACGAGGTCCTGGCGCGGCCGGCCTGAGCACAGGAGGCCGTCGGGCCGGCGAAGGCACCCCACCGGGTGAGGAACCACCCAGCGCCGCGGGCGGGCACTTCCTCACGCAGCCGGGATCGCGCATCACGCCGCTCGCGAGCGCGTCGCACCCGACGTGAAGCGACGGCGAGGAGCGGTCGCGGCAGCGCCGTCACGGGGCACGCTGATTGCTAGCTCTGCGGCTGCCCAACCGTCGAGAGGAGACCCGATGGCGTTGTTTGCATGGCGTGACGAGTACTCGGTCAAGGTGCCGTCGATCGACGCTCAGCACCAGAAGCTCGTCGCGATGTTGAACGAGCTGCACGAGAACATGCTGGCCGGAGCCGCCAGCGCAGGGCTGGCGCCGCTGCTCGGCGGTCTGGTCGAGTACACCGCGCGCCACTTCGCGTACGAAGAAGAGTTGTTCGCGGCTCACGGTTATCCAGCCGCCGAGGCGCACATCGCCGAACACCAGCAGCTGGTGACCAGGGTGCTCGAGTTCAAGCGCAAGTTCGAGGCGGGGGAGGCCAGCATCAACATGCAGCTCATGAAGTTCCTCAAGGACTGGCTGATCCACCACATCCTCGGCTCCGACAAGGCCTACAGCAACCACCTCATCGAGCACGGTGTCAAGTGACCGGCGAGCTGCCGGTGCAGCGCGCCGCTCCGCCCGACGTGAGGCCTGCGCGGCCCGACCCGATCGTCCAGATCACGGCGTTTCTCGGCCGCGCGTGCCAGGCCGAGGAGCTCGACGACCGGCTCGAGATCGAGGCGGAAGGCGCGATCCGCGGCCTGGTCGAGGCGCTGAACGGGTTCCTCGACAAGCTCTGGGTCAAGTCGTTCCAGCTCACCGCCAAGCAGGAGATGCTGGAGAAGGTCGTCGAGATCCGGACCAACGAGGTGCACGAGATCCTCGACCACGTGACCACCGGGTTCCTGCTGGCGCTGCGCGACGAGACCGTGCTCGACAACTTCTCGCGGTCATGCGTGGACATCTTCCGGACCGAGGAGATCAAGGGCCGCAAGCTGTGCGATCTGATGGCGCTCGACGAACGGGCGCGGCAGCAGTTCTCGCTCGCCTACGAGCAGGTGTTCGAGGATGTGCTGCCTCCCGCGGTCTCGCTCGGGCAGCTGCCGTGCGAGTTCACGCTGCATGGCCGCAGCTACGCGATTCACGGCGCCGCGATCCCCGGCGCCGACGGTCAGATCACGAAGGTGTTCTTCACGATCAACGACACCACCGAGATCCGCAAGCTCGAGATCGAGAACGCGCTGCGCCAGTCGCTGATCGAGATCGTGCGCCAGAAGGACTCGTTCAGCGCGTTCCTGCACGAGACCAGCAAGGCGTTCGACCAGGTCCGCGAGGCGCCCAGCCAGCTGCGCGTCCGCAACCTGCTGCACACCGTCAAGGGCAACCTCGGCTGCTTCGGCCTGCACGAGATCGCCGCGCTGGTGCACAGCATCGAGGACGCCGCGGAGATCACGCCCGCTCACTTGAAGAGCGTCGAGGACAGCCTCCGGAAGTTCCTCCAGGTCCATCGCCAGGTGATCGGGCTCGACTACCCGGCGCCGTCGGTCCGCACGCAGGATCCGAAGATCGAGCGGCTCGAGCCCGTGCTCCGGGCGGTCATCGCCGAGGAGTCCTTCGCGGCGCGCCAGGACGCGCTGGCGCGCGCGCTGGGCGAGCTGCGCTGGGTCCCGGCGGGCGCGCTGCTCGCGCCGCTGCGCGGCATGTTCGAGCGGGTCGCGCAGCGGCTCGAGAAGGCGGCGGTCCTCGAGCTCTCCGGGCAGGAGGTGCTGGTGGATCCCGAGCAGGTCGGCACGGTGTTCTCGAGCCTGGGCCACCTGATCCGCAACAGCCTCGATCACGGCATCGAGCCGGCGCACGAGCGCGGCGCCAAGCCGTCGTGCGGCCGGATCCGCGTGAGCTGCCGCGAGAGCCGCGACGCATGGTTCATCGAGGTCGCCGACGATGGCCGCGGCATCGACCCCGCGGCCGTCGGCCGGGCGGCCATCGCCCGGGGCCGCGTCAACGCCGAGCAGCTGCTCGCGATGAGCCGCACCCAGCAGATCCGGCTGGTCGCGCTCGATGGCGTCACGACCCGCGCCGCCGCCACGATCGACTCGGGGCGCGGCGTCGGCATGACCGCGCTGTTCGACGCCGTCACGGCGCTGCGCGGGGACGTCAAGATCACGTCGGTGCCGGGTGAAGGCACCACCGTGACGCTCTCGATCCCGAAACGCTGAGCGCCGCGCGCGCCCGATCGGCGGCGCGCGGATCGCGGCCGCGGTCACTCGACGGCGAAGGTCGAGATCCGGAACGAGCCGTGGAACACGAGGTACACGTCGTGCGGCCCGCTCGCGGCGGCGAGCGCGGCGGTCGTGGTCGCGTACGTGTAGACGTCGCCGGTGCTCGGGACCTGCGCCGTGCCGAGCAGGCGGCCGGAGACCGGATCATCGAGCCGGACGTCGATCGTGCCGCCGCTAGCCGTGGCGGCGACCTCGGCGCTGAAGCGGGTCGTGCGCGGGCCGAGGTCGGCGCCGGCGAACTTGAGCCACGATCCGTCGATCGCGCCGACCGCATCGCCGAACTCCTTGGTCTCGTCGACCAGGCTGATCGCCCGGTAGTCATCGAAGCCGATCGCGCGGGTCTCGCGCGCCAGATCGCGCGCGGCGATCCGCTCACCCCGCAGCTCGACCTGCGCGCGCTGCCGGATATCACTCGACGACGCGCCGACCAGGACGTCGAGCTTGCTGGTCTCGACCACCCAGCGGTTGCGCGTCACGTCCCAGTGGCCGAGGTCGGACACCGGAACGGACAGCCGCACCGTGCGGGTCTGGCCGCGGTCCAGGTGAACGCGCTGGAACGCGCGCAGCTGCCGGTTGGGTAGCGTATCGCGCGACTGCTGCTGGTGGGTGTAGAGCTGGACCACCTCGTCGCCGGCGCGGCGGCCGGTGTTGGTGACCGCGACCTCGACGGTGAGCAGATCGCCCGCGCACAGCGGCGCCGGGCTGACCCGGAGGTCGCTGTAGCCAAACGCCGTGTACGACAGGCCGAAGCCGAACGGGTAGAGCGGCTGGCCGTCGAAGTATTGATAGGTCCGCCGGGCCTTGATGATGTCGTACTCGAGGATGTCCGGCAGGTCCGCCGTGGACCGGTACCAGGTCTGCGGCAGCCGGCCCGCCGGATTTACGTCGCCGAACACGACGTCGGCGATCGCGTGGCCGGTCTCCTGGCCCGCGTGCGTCGTCCACAGGATCGCCGGGACGTGGTCCTGCTCCCAGGTCAGCGTGATCGGATAGCTGGTCTGGACCACGACGATGGTCCGCGGATTGACCGCGCGCACGGCCTGGACCAGCGCCTCCTGGGCCTCGGCAAGCGCCATCGTGGTGCGGTCGTGGTCCTCGCGGCCGTTGATGAACGGCATGCTGCCGACCACGACCACGGCGGCGTCGGCGGCGGCCGCGGCGGCCGCGGCGGCGCTGGCCCCGCTCTGGATCACGACCCTGCGGAACCGGGCGGCGTCGGCGACGCGGGTGGCCGTCAGGGCGAGCGCGCCGTCGTCGGCGACGGTCAAGTAGATCTCGGGTCCGGCCCAGTCGAACGCCTTCTCGTAACCCGCGTAGCGGATCGCCACGGTGCCGTCGGGCTGCGCCTCGAGCACGAACTGCTGCTGCACGAACCAGTCGTGGGGCTGCGCGGCGCTGTTGGTGAAGTTCGGGCCGAAGTTGAATCGATCGATGTACTTGCCATTGGCCGCGGCGCGCAGCGTCACGATGCCCTGGCCCCAGTCGAATACGTCGAACTGCTCGCTCGGGCCGGCGCTGGTCGCGGCGGCGCGCAGCACGTCGCCAGCGGCGCTGGCGCCGGCCGTGACGAACTTGCCGGTGCGCACGTCCTGCAGGGTGATGCGATCGACCGCCTCGGTCGCCGTGACCGAGGCGGTCGCGCCGAGCCGCTCGCGGATGCCGGCGAGCGGCGTGACCCGGTAGGTCGGCAGCCCCGAGTACCAGTCGGTGTAGACCGTGTCGGCGAGCGGGCCGATCACCGCCAGCGTGCGGGTCGCCGCCGGATCGAGGGGCAGGGCGCGATCGGCGTTCTTGAGCAGGACGATCGCCGCGTCGGCGGCCTGGCGCGCGAGCTGCTTGTGCGCGGCGCTGTTGATGACGTCGGGCGTGATCTTCGCGAACGGCCCGCCGTCCGGATCGAAGTCGCCCAGGCGGAACCGCACCGACAGCGCGTGGCGCACCGCGACATCGATGTCGGACTCGGCGAGCAGGCACTGCGCCACGGCCGACGTGAAGATCTCGATCGCCGGCGCGCTGAGCTGGCTGTCGACGGTGACGCTGTCGAGCCCGGCCTTGAGCAGCGCCGCGAAGCCCTGGGCGTTGGTCGCGTAGTACTGCTCCGAGCCGGCCAGGTTGTACGGCGCGAACGCGTCCGACACGTTGTACAGCGTCCGCTTGGTCCAGGTCCGCACGACATCGTCGAGATCGGGATTGACCGTGTTCGGCCGGCCGTTCACCAGGTTGTACGACGCCATCACGCCGGTCGCCGCGTCGGCCGCGATCGGCAGCTTGAACGCGAGCTCGTCGTACTCTTTCTTGACCCGCGGCCGCAGGTTCGACGACGTCGTGTCGCGGCGGATCTCGTTGTTGTTGGCCAGGAAGTGCTTGAGCACCGGCGCGGCCTTGAGATAGACCGGATCATCGCCCTCGATGCCGCGTCCGTACGCGGTCGCGATCGCGCCGGTCAGGAGCGCGTCCTCGGAGTAGCCCTCTTCGTTGCGGCCCCAGCGCGGATCGCGCAGCAGGTTGACCACGGGCGCCCAGAGCTGCAATCCCCACACGCGCGGATTGAGCACGTGGAACCCGCGCGCCTCGTCACCGACCGCGGTGCCGATCCGCCGGATCAGCGCGGTGTCCCACGTCGACGCCAGACCGACGGCCTGCGGGAACACCGTGCCGTTCGCCGTGACGACGGCGCCGTTGTTGTCGATGTCGGTCGACCACCCCATACCGTGGAGCGCCTCGGTGCCGGTCTTGAACGGCGGCACGCCGAGCCGCGCGATCGCCGGCTGGAACTGGTGCAAGAGCGAGATCTTCTCGGCCAGCGTGAGCCGGCGGAGCAGATCTTCGACGCGCGTCGCGATCGGCAGGCTCGGATTCTGGAATGGTAGTCCCGTGGCCGGCGACGCGGCGGGCGCCGGCGACGCGGCGCTCGACCGCTCGGCCGGGCGAAGC
>Ga0207641_10004699_pt1 | contig 11774 bp, 10 predicted proteins | sample KBSSwiS62_FD_184306 | JGI IMG/M metagenome (GOLD analysis project Ga0207641, IMG submission 184306) | Switchgrass rhizosphere microbial communities from Kellogg Biological Station, Michigan, USA - KBS Switchgrass S6-2 (SPAdes) (version 2) | ecosystem: Host-associated > Plants > Roots >... | reverse complement strand
CGCTCCCGTCTCCTTCCTATGCAGGCGGCATCGGCAATACCAGCGTGACCGCCAGGCCGCCGCCACTGCGGTTGGCGAGATGCACGCGCCCGGCATGCGCCTCGGCGATCTCGCGTGCGAGCGCGAGGCCAAGGCCCGAACCGGCGCGCTTGGTCGAGTAGAACGGCAGCAATGCATTCGCGAGCACGGTCTCGCTCATGCCACTGCCGCGATCGGCGACCTCGATGCGCACCTCACGCGGCCCCTGCACGACGCCGACTTCGACCGCATCGGGTGAACCGCCTGCTTCGTGCGCATTTTTCAGCAGGTTGATAAGCACTTGCTCGACCTGCGCGCGATCGAACCAGCCCGCCTGCGCGGGTTCGTTGCCGACCGTGCGGAATGCGTAATGACGCGCGAGCGCGGCGAGGAACGGCGCCCATTCGATCCGCTCCGGGCGCGGCAGCGGCAGCTTGGCGAAGCGCGCATAGCCGTTGATGAAACCCTCGAGATGGCGCGTGCGCTCCTCGATCGTGTCGAACACGATGCCGAGCCGCGTCGCGTCGCCAAGGCGGGCGAGTTCGCGCCCGGAATGCGACAACGAACGGATCGGCCCGAGCGAATTGTTGAGCTCGTGGCTGATCACGCGGATCACCTTCTTCCAGGTCATTACTTCCTGGCGCGCGAGTTCGCGCGTCAGGCGCTTGATCTGGTACAGGTGGTGGGCGCGTCCCTGCAGCTTGAATTCGCGCTGCGACAGATGGAAGGTCTCCTCCTCGTTGTCGAGCGCAACGCTGAACAGGCCGTCGGCGCCACCGGCGATCGCGCGCGCGAGCGGCGCTGGCGCGGTCGCGACGATCTCGGCGAAATGCTCGCCCTGGAGCGAACGTCCCTCGTTGAGCAACTGGCGCGCCGACACGTTCGCATACACGACGTGTCCGCCCGGCTCGACCAGCACCAGCGCGGTCGGCGTGTTCTGCACCACGGTGTCGAGCAGCAGTTCGCGCTGGAACAGATGCTGGCGCTGCTCGCGCAGCACGCGGCCGAGTTCGTTGTGCGCGGCGACGAGCTCGCCGACCTCGTCGCCGCGACGCGTGCCGATCGAGAAACTGAAGTCGCCGTCGCGGAACGCGACCACGCTGCCGGAGAGCGCGCGGATCAGGGATGCGACCGGATGCGCGAGCTGGCGAGCGAAGACGAGGGCCGGCAGCGTGAGCGCGAGCACCGCTGCCGCCGCGCCGTACCACGGCGAGGCGAACCAGGTCGTCGCCCAGGCCGCGAGCGCAGCCGCCGCGACGAGCGCGGCCGCGAGTGCGGCGGCGAGTTTGCCTTCGAGCGAGACGAAACGCATGGCTGAGGGCTATGGTCTGAGGGCTGTGAGAATACGGGAATGCCGCGCCGTGGGAGCGGCGGAACCCGCGATGCCTTTCAGGTGAAGACCGGGAGCATCGCGGCTTCCGCCGCTCCCACAGGCCCAGCGAGCCGGGGCGAGGTACGCTGCCTCAACCCTCGGCCTTCAGCCCTGCCTTCTCCATGCGCCGGTACAGCGCCTGGCGCGACAAGCCGAGTTCCGCCGCCGCCTGGCTGATCACGCCGCGCGCATTGCGCAACGCGCCCTCGATCGCCTCGCGATCGGGCTCGGCGTCGGGGGCGATGCGGCCATTGCCGCCGCGCGCCGCGACGAGGCCGAGGTCGCGTGCGCCGACAACGCCGTTCTGGCACAGCAGGGCCGCGCGCTGGATCGCGTTTTTCAGTTCCCGCACGTTGCCGGGCCAGGCGTGCGCAACCAGCGCGGTGCGCGCGCTGTCGTCGAGGCGCGCCGCACCGGCGAGGAAATGCTCGGCCAGCGGCACCACGTCGTCGATGCGCTCGGCCAGCGGCGGCAGGCGCAGCTCGATCACGTTGAGGCGGTAATACAGGTCCTCGCGGAAGCGACCGTCGCGGATCATCGCGGCGACGTCCGCATTGGTCGCGCTGATCACGCGCACCTTGACCTTGCGCGTCCTGCTCGAGCCGAGCCGCTCGAACTGGCCGCTCTCGAGCACGCGCAGCAGTTTCGCCTGCCCGGCGAGCGGCAGGTTGCCGATCTCGTCGAGGAACAGGGTGCCCCCGTCGGCGAGTTCGAAGCGCCCTTCGCGCGCCTTGTTCGCTGCGCCGGTATACGCGCCGGGGTCGGCACCGAACAGTTCGGCCTCGATCAGTTCGGACGGCAACGCACCGCAGTTGACCGTGACGAACGGACCGTCCTTGACCGTGGAGTTCGCCTGGATGATCTCGGCGATGCGTTCCTTGCCGGCCCCGTTCGGTCCCGTGATCAGCACCGGGATGTCCGCGCGCGCGACCTGGCAGGCGAGTTCGACCACGCGCTCGGTCGCGGCCGACGCGAACACGAGGCCGCGCAGGTCGTATTGCGCATCGAGCGCCTTGCGCCGCCGCCGGCGCTCGTCGCGGAAACGCGCGACTTCCTGCGTCGCCTCGGCGAGTTCGAGCAGGTTCTCCACGGTCGCGACCAGCTTGTGGTCGTCCCAGGGCTTGGCCTGGTAGTCGGACGCGCCGGCCTTGACCAGTTCGACCGCGGTCTCGAGGTGCGTCCACGCGGTCAGCAGCACGATCGGCAGGTCGGGATGACGCTCACGGATCGCGCGGAACAACGCGACACCCTCCTCGCCCGAAGTCGTGTCGCTGCTGAAATTCATGTCCTGCACGACCAGGTCGATCGGCTCGCGCGCGAGCGCAGCCATGCCGTCCTGCGGCGATTGCGCAATCAGCGTGCGGATCTCGCGCAGGCCGAACAGCAGGTCGAGCGAGGTGCCGACCGCCGGATTGTCGTCGATCACGAGGACCGTGCGCATGGATTCATTCTTGGCTTCTGGGCGGCACATGCGCCGCTTGGATGCAGCGCGATGCGAAAAGGTTGCGTGCCGGGAGCATACCGCCCCCGCCTCGCCATGGGGAGCGCACCATGCCCACCCAACCCTCCCCCTTCGACAGGCTCGGGACGCAGCCTTGAAGGGGAGGGTTGTGCCGTCGCCGTCAGGCGCCGGCCTTTCCGGCCTTGGTCGCGGCGATCCATGCGGTCACGCGCTGGTCGAGCACGTCGAGCGGCAGCGCGCCGCCGTTGAGGATTTCGTCGTGGAAAGCGCGGATGTCGAACTTGTCGCCGAGTTCCTTCTTCGCACGCGCACGCAGGTCGAGGATCTTCAGCTGCCCGACCTTGTACGCGAGCGCCTGTGCCGGGGTCGAGATGTAGCGGTCGGTCTCGGACTGGATGCTCGGTTCGTCCTGCGAGGAATGCTCGCGGAAGTAGCTGATCATCTGGTCGCGCGTCCAGTGCTTGTAGTGCACGCCGGTGTCGAGCACGAGGCGGTCGGCGCGCAGCAGTTCGTCGGACAAGTGCCCGTAGTAGCTCAGCGGATCCTGGAAGAAGCCGAGTTCCTCGCCGAGGCGTTCCGCGTACAACGCCCAGCCTTCGATATAGGCCGTGTAGCCGGCCTGCTGGCGGAACGGCGGCAGGCCCGGCAGGGTCTGCGCGATCGAGATCTGCATGTGGTGGCCTGGCACGCCCTCGTGGTACGCGGTCGTCTCGATGTTCGTGGTCAGGCGCTTGGAGAAGTCGTAGGTGTTGACGTAGATGCGGCCGGGGCGCTTGCCGTCCGGCGTGCCCTGGTTGTACTCGGCGCCGGAGGCTTCCTTTTCGCGGTACTCCTGCGTCGGCAGCACTTCGACCTGGGTCTTCGGCAGCAGGCCGAACAGTTGCGGCAGCTTCGGCTGCATCTGCGCGATGTACTTCGTGTAGAGATCGACGATCTGCTGGCGCGACGTCGCATGCGCCTTCGGATCGTTGTCGAGCGCGACGCGCATCGCCTTGAGATCCTTGTAGCCGAGCTTCACCGCGATCTTCGTCTGCTCGTCCTCGATGCGCTTGACCTCGGACAGGCCGAGTTCGTGGATCGCGGCCGGGTCCATCGTCGTCGTGGTCATCTGGCGCACCGCGAACCGGTACAGCTTGTCGCCGTCGGGCAGCGCCCACAGGCCTTCGTCGGTGCGGCCCTTCGGCGCATAGTCCTTCTCGACGAAGTCGGCGAGCTTGCGATAGGCCGGACGCACCTTGCCGTCGACCGCGGCGATCACCGCGTCGTGCAGGCGCTTGCGATCCGCCTCGGGCACGGTGTCGGCGAACTTCTTCACCGACATGCCGAACACGCTCGCCTCGCCCGCCGGCTCGGCGATCGAGCGGCACTGGCCGACGACCTTCTCGAGCAGGAAGCGTGGCGGCATCAGCTTGTCCTTCTCGCCCTGCTTCAGCACCGCGATCAGCTCGTCCATGATCGCCGGCACCTTGTCCAGGCGCGCGATGTAATCCTCGTAGTGTCGCGTGCTGTCGAATGGCAGCGCGGACACGAACTGCGCGAGCTGCAGGTGCGCGCCGCCGAACTGGTCGAGCGGCATCTCGTAGCCCTTCAGCGCGATGCCTTCGAGGTTGTCCTTGAGCTGGCGCACCATCAGCTGCTGGTTGAGCCGGTCCTGCTCGGCGAAGCCGCTGGTGTCGATCGCCTCGAAGCGCTTGAGGAACGCTTCGGAATCCTTCTTCTGCTGCGCGATGTGCGCGAGCGAGAAATCGCTCCATTTGTCGTTGTAGCGGTAGTCGCCGAGGATCGAGGCGAATTCCGGCGATTCCTTCATCGTGTACTGCCACTGCTCGGCGAGCAGGTCGTTGAGTGCCTTGACGCGCGCGGCGACGTCGCCGGCGGCGAATGCCGATTGCATCAGGCCCATGCCAATCGCGGTGGCGACAGCAAGCATTCGGTACGGTTTGCGTGACATAGAAAGGCTCCAGGCATCCATTCGGGCGGGCCGGCCGCATGGCCAGGTCGGGAACGAATGGTCGGTGATCGAAGTGCGGATTGGATGGGCCGGAAGTCCGGGGGGCCTCCGGCAAATCGTTGCGATGTCCGGCGAACGCAGGGTGAAGAGCATCGCCGCTGAAGCCGTTCCCACGACACCTTGCAATTGTTGCCGTTGTTATTGCTGTTGCTCTGCTTCTGCGCGCAGGAGCGCGCTGCTTCCATCGGGTCCCCTTCGGCAACGGTGAACGGCGGACGACAAAGCCCGCAGGGGCGCGCGCACGATGCGCGCGCGTTCGCCGTCAGCGCACGGATGCGCTGTCGGCGAACCTCGGCCGCCGTTCACGCACCCGCGGGGCAGAATGCCCGGCGGGCGTTGCCGTGGGGTGTCCTTCTCTTCGGTTACCTTCTCTTGGACAAGCAAGAGAAGGTAACCCGCTCGCAGGGAAGCGAGTGGAAAACGCAGGGATGCGGGTCGGTCCTCGCGAAAAAAAGCAGAACTCCACAACTAGACGCTGCGCGTCGCCACCGCCGGCGGCACGCGCGAGGCGCGCATCGCGGGACCGAGCACGGCGAGCTGACCGAGCAGCCACAGGCAGACGAAGCCGACCGGCACGTAGTACCACGGCAGGCGGGGCGACTGGTACTGCTGCATGAGCCACAGGCTGAGCCCGTAGGCGAGGATTCCGCCTGCGACCAGGCCCATCGTCGTGATGATGAAGTTCTCGGTCTGGAAATAGCGCAGGATGTCGAACTTCGTCGCGCCGAGCGCACGCCGCGTGCCGATCTGGCGCGTGCGCTGCGCGACCCAGAAGCTCGCCATGCCGACGATGCCGAGCGCGGTTACCGCGAGCAGCGCGAAGATCACCGCGCCGAGGATGATCGCCATCGCGCGGTCGTTCGCATACGCCTCGTGGCGCACCTGCTCCATGCTACGCAGTTTGCCGATGATGCGGCTCGGGTTCGCCTCGGCCATCTTCTGCTCGACCGTCTTCATGACCTCGTCGCGGCGACCCGGTTCGGTGCGCACGAGGTAGCGCGTGTAGTTGCCGTACGGCATGTAGTACGGGATGAACGTCGCGTTCTCGACGTCCTTGCTGTCGGTCCACGGCTCCTGCATCTTTTCGACGATGCCGATGATCGTGCTGCGCGGCTCGTCCTCGTCGAGGTAGACCTGCTTGCCGAGAGCATCGCCGTTCGGGAACAGCTTGTCGGCGAGCGCCTTGCTCACGATGATCACCGGCGGCTTCACGCGCTGCCCCTGGTCATGGTCCTCGACTTCCGCGGGCGTGAAGTTGCGTCCCGCGACGAGCTTCGCACCGAACGTGGAGAGCGCGTGGTCATCGACCATGTAGAACGTGCTGTCGGCGGTCGAGTTCTTCTGCTTGGGCTGCAGCGAGATGCCCGAACCCCAGCCACCGCCGCTCATCGGCACCGAGTTCGTATTCGTCGCGTCGGCGACGCCGGGAATCTGCCGCAGCAGTGCGAGGTCGGACTTGAGCACCGCACGCCCGTCGTAGCCCTGGCCGAAGCCGGAGCTGCCGAACATGAAGGTGTCGGCCTCGTTCATGCCGCTCGGGCGGTTCATGAGGTCGAGGCGCTGGCCGATGATGAACAGCGCGTTGCAGACGATCGCGAGGGTCAGCGCGACCTGCAGGCCGATCAGGATCATCGACACCTTGCTGCGCATCAGCGCGGAGAGGATCGGACGGATTTCCATGGTGCTCTCCTCAAACCTTGAGTTGGGCTGCCGGCTGCACGCGACAGGCGCGCCAGGTCGGATAGAGACCGGCGAGCAGCGCAGACACCACCGCCAGCACGATCGTCGTCGCGACCATCGCCCAGTCGAGGCTCGCGACGGTCTTGTACTCGGTGTACAGCGCGCGCACCGCGAGCAGGCCGAGGCCGGTCAGCATGAGGCCGAGCACGCCGCCGCTCAGGCCGACCACGCCGGATTCGACCAGGAACTGCGTGAACACCTCGCGCCGGCTCGCACCGAGCGCGCGGCGCAGGCCGATCTCGCCGGACTTGCGCGTGAACTTGGCCAGCAGCAGGCCGATCGTGTTGACGAGGCACACGGCGAGGAACGCGAACGCGAGTCCGGTCTGCACTTCGACGTCGCGCGAGACGACCTTCTGGTCGCGCATCCACTCGGTCACGTCGAGCAGGTGGTTGTTGAGCGGACGCGGGAAGCGGCCGAGCTTCTTCTGTTCGCCGACATAGCTGTCGAGGAATGCCTTGTACTCGGCGAGACGCTCGGGCGAATCGAGCTGCACCCACATCTGCATCCAGACGCAGTCGGAAACGAGGTAGGCGTCCCAGCCGTCGCCGGACGATTTCCAGCAGCTGTTGTTGCCGCTCGAGCGCTGCTTGAGGTCGACCGCCGTGGTGAACGGCATGAAGAACTCGTCCGGATCGGCGAACGCGCCGTTGGTCAGGTCGTAGTAGCGCGAGCGCAGGTTCCAGGTGTCGAGCACGCCGACGATCGTGTAGTCGATCCCGTTCAGGCGCATGCTCTTGCCGGTGCTGTCCTGGCCACCGAACAGTTTCTCGTTGATGTCCTTGCCGAGTACCACCACGCGTGCGTGGCTCTCGTCCTGGTCGTGGTTCCACGGCGCGCCGTACTTGAACTTCGGCTCGAACATCGTGAAGAAGTCGGCATAGGTCACGCGGCCGAGCGACTGGAACGGCTTGAGGTCCTTGTTTTCCGGCTGCACGGGCAAGGACAGCTTGAACATCGCCGCCTGCTTGTCCGCCTTGCCGGCCTTCATCAGCGCGACCGCGTCCTGGTAGGTGACCTGGTCCGGCGGGCGCCCGTCCTCGTAGTACGGCTGGTCGGCACTCCAGTTGTCGAGCTGCACGTAGTGCAGCTTGTCGCTCTTCCACGGGATCGGGTTGCTGCCCATCAGGTGCATGACGGTCAGCGTGGTCATGCTGGCGGCGATGCCGAGCGCGATGCCGACCACCATCAGCGCGGTCAGGATCGGGTTGCGCCGGAGGCTGCGCAGGCCGAGTTGCAGGTAGTAGGCGAACATGATCCGTACTCCCGTCAAGCGATCGCGGCGGCGGCGGTGTCGTCGTCGCGGACCGGGCGACGCAGCGCCGGTTCGTCGTCGAAATCGGTGACCTGGCCGTCGATCACGTGCACGTTGCGGTGCGCACGCGCGGCGAGTTCCGGGTCGTGCGTGACCATCACGATGGTGGTGCCCTGGCGGTTGATCTCCTCCAGCAGTTCCATCACGCCGCGCGCCATCAGCGAGTCGAGGTTGCCGGTCGGTTCGTCGGCGAGCAGCAGGCGCGGCGAGCCCGCGAGCGCGCGTGCGATCGCCACGCGTTGCTGCTGGCCGCCGGAGAGTTCAGCCGGGTAATGCTTCATGCGCGAGGCGAGGCCGACGCGCGACAACGCTTCCTCGATGCGCTTCTTGCGGTCGGCCGCAGCGAACCCGCGGTAGCGCAGCGGCACGTCGACGTTGTCGAAAAGGTTGAGGTCGGGAATCAGGTTGAAGCTCTGGAAGATGAAGCCGATCTTGGCGTTGCGCAGGCGCGAGCGCGCGTCGTCGTCGAGGCCGCGCACGTCGACGCCGTCGAGCCAGTATTCGCCACCGGTGAACTCCTCGAGCAGGCCGGCGATGTTGAGGAACGTCGTCTTGCCCGAGCCCGACGGGCCGGTCACCGCGACGAATTCGCCTTCGCGCACGTTGATCGAGAAATCACGCAGCGCATAGGTCTCGATCAGATGGGTGCGATAGACCTTCTGCAAATGGGTCATCTTCAGCATGGTGGTTCCTCGTCCTCGTTCGTTGTTCTTGCTGGATCAGTTGAGCGCGATCTTCTGCGCACCCTTGAATTCGTCGGTACCGGAAATCACGATGCGGTCGCCTTCCTTCAGGCCACTGACGATCTCGACCGCATTCAGGCTGGTTGCGCCGACCTCGATCGCGGTGCGTTCGGCCGTGCCGTTGCGCACAACGTAGGCGACGCGGCCGGCGCCGGTATCGACGAACGGACCGCGCTCGACCATCAGCACGTTCGGGTGCGCGTCCATCAGGATGCGCGTCGTGAGTTGCTGGTTCTGGCGCAGGCCGGCCGGCTTCCGGTCGCCGAAGCGCACGCGCCCGGTGACCTGGCCGTTCTGCACCTCGGGCGAGATCGCGCTGACTTCACCGGCGTACTTGTCACCGGCCTCCTGGATCTCGGCGGCCATGCCCGCACTGAGGTCGTGCGCGAACACTTCCGGCACCTGCACCTCGATCTCGAGCGCACTGAGGTCGACCACGCTGAGGATCGCCGCGTTCGCAGCCACGTTCGCGCGCTGCTGCACCACGAGCTGGCCGACCTGGCCGTCGACCGGCGAACGCATCTTGAGTTCGTCGACCTGGCGGCCGAGATCCTCGACCAGCAGGCGCTGGCGATCCAGCGCGAAGCGGCGGGTCTTCAGTTCGAACGCGAGGCTGTCGCGATCGAGCTGCACGTTGTGCTGCGCGTTCGTCTCGCTCAGGCGCGACTTGGCCAGCGCATCCTTCGCGCGCAGCACCGTCATCTCCGGCTGCGCACCGCGCTGGAACGCCTTCTCGTTGCGCTCGACTTCGCGCTCGGCGGTCTGCCGATCGATGACCGCCTGTTCGAACGCCATCTGCGTCGCCGCCTGCGCCTTGCGGTTGTCGATCGTCGCGCGTTCGACCTCGAGGCCGAGGCTGTCGAGCGTCGCCTGCTCCTGCTTGAGCTTGTTGGTCAGTTCCGGCGAATCGATCTCGGCGAGCACGTCGCCCTTCTTCACCTTGTCGCCCGCGTGCACGTCGAGCGTGACCGTGCCGGCGGTGCGCGCGTACAGCGTCGGACTGACCGCGGCGACCACGCGTCCCTGCACCGACACGTCGCGCACGAGATCGCCGCGCTTGACCTCGGCGATGCGCAGGCGCGCGCTGCTAGCCGACGAATCCGCCGACATCAGGCGCGCGATCGTCGGCACGCAGACGGCGATCGCGGCGAGCGTCGCCAGGCCGAGCCCGATCCAGACGACCTGCTTCCTGCGGTTGCTCGGGGCGGTCATCACACGGTCCTGTGCGGAGGTGTCGCGGATCATCGGGCGGAGGCTCCATGGAAGGTTGTCGAGTCCTGCACAGCAACGAGCGTGCCAATGCTCAACTTACTGACAAACAAGCCATTTCGTGGCAAACGCGTGACCACTCGCAGTGTCCGCGGGCGACGCGGACAGGCGCCGGACAGGGTGTCCGCGCGTCGCCGCTGGCGGCTGGCGCCGGTCTGGCGCATCGTGAGGCGCGACCAAACCGCGGCGTCGCGCATCTGACCATCCCGTGAGCGCCATCAGCTTCCAGATCGAGATCCCGGATACCGTCCTCGCCCGTGCGCGGCGCGGCGAGACCGGTGCGCTCGAACAGATCTACCGGGCGTTCGAGCGTCCCGCGTTCACGCTCGCGTTGCGCATGCTCGGTGATGCCGAGCATGCGCGCGAGACCGTGCATGACGCGATGCTGCACGTGCTCGAACGCGTCGACCAGTTCCGCGGCGAATCGCCGTTCTGGGGCTGGTTGCGCCAGATCGTCGTCAACCAGGCGCTGATGCGCCTGCGCAAGGAACGCGGCGTCGTGCTGGAGGAATTGCCCGACGACGACGAAACCCAGGGCAACGCGCCACCACCGTGGGCATTCGCCGATACGCGCCATCTCGAACATGCGCTCGCGCGCCTGCCGGCGCTGACGCGCAGCGTGCTCTGGCTGTACCACGTCGAGGACTACACGCATCAGGAGATCGCGCAGCTGACCGGCAAATCGGTCAGCTTCTCGAAGTCGCAGGTCGCGCGCGGCAGCAGCCGCCTGCGCGACCTGCTCGAACCATCGCAGGAGGAGGCCGCGCCATGCATGACCGCGACCGCACATTGATCGACGCATCCGCGCCGCCGCAGGGCGCGCCGGACGCGAACCCGGATCGCGCACTCGCCTCGGCGTTGCGCGCGCTGCCCGACGCCGCGCCACAGCCGGACCTGTGGCCAGGACTCGCGCGCACGCTCGCCGCGCGGCGACGCCCGCGCGTGTGGCGCTACGCCTTGCCCGCGGCGCTGGCCGCCGGTGTGCTCGTCGCGCTGCTGTTGCCGCGCGCGACGACTTCGCCGCCGGCGCCTGTCGCCGGCACGTCTTTGCCGAAAGCCGTACCGGACATTCCGGTGCAGGCAGCGAACGACGAACTGGACGCCTTGCGCAGCCGCTCGCAGACGCTCGAACGCTGGGTCGCGGCGGTCGCCGCGCATGCGCCGCAGAGCAGTCGCGACCTCATGGCTGCGGTCGAGGTCGAGGACCTGATCGGCCTCGTCGACGTGCAACTCGGCGCCACCCGCGACCGCACCGACGCGTTGCCGCTGTGGCGCCAGCGCGTCGCCCTGCTCGAAGACCTCGCGACGATCCGCGGCAGCGCGTTCGCGATCGCCGCCAGCGACGTCGGCACGATCGGCGTCGACAACTCCTTCAATCGCATCAACTGAGGCCATCCATGAAACGCACCCTGTTGTCCGTTGCCCTCGGCCTCGCGGCCATCGGCGCCAACGCGGCCGAACCGGCCGCCCAGGCGGCACCGGCGCCCAAGGCGAGTGCCGCTGTCGCAGCGGCACCTGCGGCGAGCGCCTCCGCTGCGGCGGCCGCTGTGCCAGCCGCGAAGGCCGAAGCCGCGCGCAAGGAACTCGCCGACCTGCGAAGGCAGATGCAGGCGCTCACGCGTCGCATGGCCGCGCTCTCGAGCGAGCTCGGCGACGTCGGTCCGCGCGCCTACGCGTTCCGCTACCTCGGCGAATCCGACCGCGCGATGATCGGCGTGGTACTCGCCAGCGACAAGGACCGGGTGCGCATCAGCGCCGTCACGCCGAACGGTCCGGCTGCGCGCGCGGGCCTGCACGACGGCGACCTGATCACCGCGATCGACGGTCATGCACTCACTGCCGCC
>Ga0207641_10004694_pt1 | contig 11776 bp, 14 predicted proteins | sample KBSSwiS62_FD_184306 | JGI IMG/M metagenome (GOLD analysis project Ga0207641, IMG submission 184306) | Switchgrass rhizosphere microbial communities from Kellogg Biological Station, Michigan, USA - KBS Switchgrass S6-2 (SPAdes) (version 2) | ecosystem: Host-associated > Plants > Roots >... | reverse complement strand
GTCCGATAAATCATTCATCGTGGCGATGCCATCGTACTCGCCGCGCACCAGCATCACGGGTGCCAGCACTTTCTTGGGATCGACCAGCGGCAGTTTTGAGGTCATGTCGAGGTAGGTTCCGGTCGGGACCTGATCGCCGAACTTCAACTCTTCGTCGGCCAGGAACTCGGCGATGGCGGGATCGGTGGTGCCCGGTTTATCGCGCGTAAAAATGCTGCGGATCATGGCGCGGTCGCGGAGGCGGCGGTTATGCGTGCGGTAGAATTCCAGGTTCTTGGCGCGCTCGGTCAAGGTTGGCGAATTCTCGCCTTTGTAGGTGAACGCGCCCAGTGAGAGGCGGTCAACGCGCTCCGGCTCCAGCATGGCGTAGACTCCGGCGCGGATCGCGCCCGAGGATTCGCCGAACAAGTGAACTTTTTGCGCGCCGGTTTCCTTGGTGATCACGGAGACGCCGGCCTTGATGTCCTGGGCGCCGCTGGCGATGTCGGAGTTGCTCTCCGTCCGGCTGGAGCGCCCGTAGTTCTCGTGGTCCATGGTCCAGACGTCGTAGCCCAGCCCGGCGAACACGTTCATGACTGAGTATTCGCCTTTGCCCGGCGTAGCGAGGTCGAACGACGAGCGGCCGGAGTTGGACGATCCGTGAATCAGCAGCAGCACCGGAAGTGGCTTCTCCCCCGCCTTGGGAGCGGTGGCGCGCTTGCGGAACATGTAGAGCTTGACATCGCCTTTTTGCGCCCAGTATTCGTTGGACCAGGCTTTGGCGGACGCTCCGCCCTTCGCGAAGGCTTTCTGCGGCTCGCGGGCGGGGCTTTGGGCCAATGCCGCGGCCGGAGCCAGTAGAGTTCCCGCCATCATGCTGCGGCGCGATATGTTTCGTTTCACGAGGTCTCTCATGGGTTCACCCCCACCGAATTATATCTTTTATCGCGCGCGGCGCGGGCTCGCCAAGTAGCAGGTCGGTGGCACGGACTTGGGATCTGGTGTGGTCCCTATGGGCGCGTCAACGCAGGCGGGCGAGCTCTTCGGCGTAAAGGCGGTTATGAGGAAACTGGCGCGACAGGTCGTTCAGAATTTCGCGGGCTTTCGCGGTGTCTTTGCGGCGCAGCGCATCCACGGCCAGCAGCAGGCGGGCGTAGGGCTTCAGCAGGTGCCCCTTTTCGGCGGTGATGCTCAACTGCCCGAGACCAAGCGCGCGATCGGCTTGCGCGCCGGCGAGTTGCAGGAACCAGCGCACCGGTGCAGGCTTCAGGCTCAACATATAGTTTTCGACGCCCACCGCCAGATGCGCGTCGTAATAGGTGGGATCAATGGCCAGCAGCTTCTCCGCGATCAGGCGGCTGGTTTTTACGGATGAGAATGCGGCCAGATCGTGCTTGTCGATCAACCCGTCGTAGTCGGCGCGCAATCCCAGCACCAGAATGGAAGCGAAGAGAGCGTTGGCGTCGCGCGGCTGCGAGCCGAGCACTCTCGAGGCAATGTCATTGGCCTTCGCCAGATCCGCATCGAAAACCCTCCGGACAGCAGGGTCGGAATTCAATTTCTTGGGATGGCGGAAGTTGTCGTCGTGCACAAAGAATTCCGACTGCAAAATATGCAGACGGTCGAATTCGGCAAACAGATACGCCGCGGCATCCGACGCCGGGGCGAGCGGGTCATTAGGATGGGACTGCGCGTAGTCGGCGAAAGTTTTGTGCGCTGCGGGGAACTGCAGATCGTACATCTGCAGGTAACCCACGTCAAGCCCCGCGGGGGCGCTTCCGATGTCGGCTGCCAGCAACAGGGCCAGCACGGGAATGGCGGCTTGAATCACGTGGAAACTATCACTACTTTAGACATTCTTGCTACGGCCGCGCTACTGGTCCCACTATCATGGACGCCATCCGTGGTCCGAGCGTTTCCCCTAGGTTGGCACTCTGCCTGCTCGTGGTAACCTACTTTTCGGCGAGTCATGGCTGGCGCGCCGAAGCGAAGACTCTCAGGAGACAAGGTCAATGAAGCGCGCCGCATTGCATACAGCATGGCTTGCACTGATCGTCACGGCCGGCGCGATAATTTCCGGCGGCCGGGTGTATGCCCACCACTCGTTCGCGGCGACTTATCTGGAAGACAAGACACAGAAGATAGAAGGTAAGGTGGTTCAGTTCCAGTTTCAGAATCCGCATTCCTTCCTGACCGTGGACGGGCCTGATGAGAAAGGCGTGGTGCAGCGCTGGTCGATTGAATGGGGCTCAAGCGGCCACCTGAGCCGCCAAGGTGTCACGCGTGACAGTTTGAAAGTGGGCGACCGCGTGGTCCTCATCGGCCATCCCGGACGCACTGCCGAAGACCACCGGCTGCACATGGTGAGCATCCGGCGTCCAGCGGATGGATGGAAGTGGGGCGGAGACCACGACCAGACTGAGCCCCCTACCGAGAGCTCCAGCGATAACATAAGGTAGCCATGCAGATATTGCGAGCGACGCGCGCCGTGCCGGTGTTGATGCTCGCGGCGGCGCTCCTGCATGCGCAAGGGAACGCTCCGCGCGGCGCGCGGAACCAGCCGCTTCCGCCCGACCCGAGTCACGACCCCAATACGGACTGGCCTGTAGATCTCATCGGACAGTGGGTTGCAGCGGTAACCGATGACTGGAATTACCGAATGATGACGCCCGCCAAGGGCGACTATACTGGCGTCCCGCTCAATGCCGACGGCCGCAAGCTGGCCGATGCCTGGGATCCGGCCAAAGATGAAGCTTCCGGCAATCAGTGCAAAGCTTACGGTGCACCGGCGATCATGCGCCTTCCAGGCCGAATTCGAATTTCCTGGGCCGACGCGGGAGTCATGAAAATGGAAACCGACTCCGGCAAGCAGACGCGCTTGTTGTATTTCCAGGATTCCGAGAGCCCGGGCGGCGATCTGCAGGGAGTGTCGCGCGCGTACTGGGATGTCAAGGGGCGGCGCGGACCGGTGCGCGGTGGTTTGATGAGGGTGGTCACCAGCAAACTCAAGCCGGGATACCTGCGCAAGAATGGTGTGCCCTATAGCGACAAGACCGAGTTGACGGAATACTACACCCGCACTGATAATCCGAACGGCGACAGCTGGCTGGTCATCATGACGGTGGTGAACGATCCAACGTATCTGGCTGAGCCCTACACCACGACACAGCAGTTCAAGAAAGAGGACGACGAGTCCGGTTGGAATCCAACCCCCTGCTCCGCGCGGTAAGCTGTCCGTGATGGACCCGACCCACGTACATCTTCTGCTCAATCATGTTCCGACGGTCGGCTTCATGCTCGTGATGATACTGTTCGTCAGTTCCTTGATCGCGAGAAATGCCGAGTTGAAGCGGGCGAGCCTGGTGGTTTTTGTAGGCATCGCGCTGGTAACAATTCCCACCTATGTGAGTGGAAATGCGGCGGAGGAAGTGCTGTGCGAGGGAGGAGCCAAGGCGTCCACGTGCGCGGACCCAGGCGTCTCGCACAGCCTGATTCAGACGCATGAGGGCGCTGCGCTGCTGGCCTTCGCGGCGATCATCCTGACGGGCGCATTTGCCTGGTTAGGCTTGTGGCAGATTCGGCGGACGTCGCGCGCGGAGAACTGGAATCTGGCGGTGATTCTGCTGTTGTCGCTGGTGGCGTTCGGCCTGGCGGCGCGGGCTGCGAATATCGGCGGCGAGATTCGTCATCCCGAGACCCGCTCGGCCCAGGAAACGGCGACGCCGGAAGGGCACCTGGCGCGCAGGTTGGGTTCGTTCGTTTTGGCGTTGCCGTATGGGTGGCCATCGCTCGAGACGCTGCATTTCATCGGGCTGTCGTTGTTGATCGGCGTGGTCTTGATGATCGACTTGCGCATGCTGGGCGTGATGAAAGACGTGGCGTTCCCGGCGCTGCACCGGCTGCTGCCGTGGGCGATTCTGGGATTCGGAACCAATCTGATAACCGGCATGTTGTTCTTTGTCGCGTCGCCCGAGCAGTATGACCGCAACATGGCTTTCGTCTGGAAAGTGATTCTGGTAATGCTGGCGGGAGCGAATGCCCTTTACTTCACGCTATTCGACGAAGCGTGGGTGCTGAAGCCGGGGGACGACGCGCCCTTCACGGCGAAAGCAGTAGCGGTGTCGGCCATCGCGCTGTGGTTGGGAGTCCTGTATTGCGGCAGCATGTTGCCGTTTCTTGGGGATGCATTTTAAGCGATGCCCCTTGGTTTAGGAGTCTTGTTGGTGGTGTTGGGCTTCACTGCCGCCGTCGCGGCGGTAGGTTGGATGATCGACAAGAGCGCGGAGCGGGCCGACCACGAACACGCGCGCGAAGACGGACACCGGACATGAGTTTTCTGCACGCACTGGAGCAGATGCGCTTCAGCGTCTGGATACGGGAGTCCAGTTCCATCTGGGCGTTCCCGACGTTTTTAGTGCTGCACACCATCGGCATGTCGATTGTAGCGGGGCTGAGTGCGATGATCGACCTGGTGCTGCTGGGCTTTTGGCCGAAGGTGCCGGTCAAGCCTCTGGTCCGGTTGTATCCGCTAATGTGGTTTGGATTCGGAATCAACGCGATCACCGGAACGGTGCTGTTGATCGCGGACGCCGCGAACAAACTGACCAACTGGGATTTCTACGTGAAGATGACGTTCGTGTTTGTTGGGATGGGCGTTCTCTACATCATGCGCACGCATGTGTTCGGAGATCCGCAACTCGATAGAGAACCGGTGAAGGGAAGCGCGAAACGACTGGCCTGGCTCTCGCTGGTCTGCTGGTTCGGAGCCATTACCGCGGGGCGGCTGCTCGCTTATCTGGGTCCGGTTTCAGGTTTGAGCGGCGTGAACAACAAGTAGGGTGTTTGAGGCAGGCGTCGAGTACTTCTTCGACACGGCGGAGTTCGAAGTGCCGGGTCGCGCGCATGTCGTTGGCCCGGATTAACGTCCATGCGTACCAAACAAAAGTAGCAGAATCAGGACTCCTCTCATGTGTGGGGCTGAAAGTCCCCTGGAATCCCCGAGGATTCGATTTAAACTGTAATGATTCCGGCCTTAGTAGCAGGAACAACCCGTTTCCGGGTATAATACAGGTGGAGATCCTACCGCAGTAGATGTTATCCCCAAGGTTGAAATTATGAGCGGCCGCGTCCTCGGTGAGTATCTCGAACTCACCAAGCCTCGCATCACGCTCTTCATTCTGATGAGCATGGCGATCGGCTTTCTCTGCGCCGAACACCTGGTAGGTAGCTTTAGCTGGCTGGTTCTGTTCCACGCACTGATGGGAACGGCGCTGCTCGCGAGCGGCACGGCCGCGCTGAATCAGTGGTACGAGCGCGAAGGCGACGGCAAGATGCGGCGCACGCGCCAGCGCCCGATTCCATCCGGCCGCATGACTCCAAGGGCGGCGTTCGAGTTCGGCTTGGTGTTGTCGATCTTCGGTTTTCTGGAACTGTGGTTCGGTGCTAACCTGCTGACGGCGATGCTGGGCGCGTTCACTGAATTCACTTATCTTTTTTTATACACGCCGCTGAAAAAGATTTCGCCGCATTCGACCACCATCGGCGCGATTCCCGGCGCCATGCCTCCGCTGATCGGTTACGCCGCCGCGAGCGGCCTGCTGAACTGGGAAGCCGGAGTGCTCTACGCCATCCTGTTTCTGTGGCAGTTCCCGCATTTTTACGCGATCGCCTGGATGTATCGTGAGGACTACGCCAAGGCTGGCATTCTGATGCTGCCGGTAGTGGAGCCGTCCAACGAATCGACCGCGCGGCGCATCGTCTGGTGCAGCCTGGTGCTGATTCCCATCAGCCTGCTGCCGAAGTATTTCGACATGGTGGGCCATTACTACGTCTACGGGGCGGTGGCGGTCGGATTGTATTATTTCTATGCGGGGCTGCGGGCCTCTTATGACCGCACGGTGCCGCGGGCCCGTCAGGTCTTGCTCGCGAGCGTGGTTTATCTTCCGGTGCTTTATGGCCTCCTGGTGTTCGACGGCATTCGCTACTAGCGCGGTTCTCGGCGCTTCGCTATTGGCCGGGTGCAGCGGCAAGCCGCCACTGCCTTCTTACGGGTTGGTCCCGGATTTCATTCTTACCGATCAAACTGGCGCGGCCTTTCAGAGTGCCGCCAAGCTCAGTAAGAAAATTTGGATCGCGGATTTCATTTTCACCAATTGCCCCGGTCCTTGCCCGCGCATGAGCTCACAGATGCACCAAGTCCAAGCGGCGCTGGATGGAAATGACGCGGTGCGCTTTGTGTCCTTCACGGTGGACCCGGCGCGCGACACGCCGCCAGTGCTCGCTGCCTACGCTCAGCACTTCGAAGCTGCGCCCGGGAAATGGTATTTCTTAACCGGCGCTGAAGCTGATCTGAACCGCATGAGCCGCAGCGTCTTCATGTTGGGCAACGTGGATGGAAGCCTGCAGCATTCGACGCGCTTCGCTTTGATCGACGGCTCCGGGCGCATTCGCGGATATTATTTGACGTCGGAGCCGGAAGCGATTCCCACGTTGATCGCCGACGCCAGGCGCTTGCTCCGGGAGCAGACTTGATCGGCCTCCACGATCTTCCCGCCGTCGACGCCGTTCTGAACGCCAGTGCGGCGGTGCTGCTGGTTACCGCCTTCATCCTCATCAGGCAAGGGCGCCGCGAGGCGCACAAGCGCGTGATGCTGGCTGCGTTCGCCGTATCGAGCGTGTTCCTGGTGTGTTACTTGATTTACCACTCGCAGGTGGGTTCGGTGCATTATCCAGGCACGGGGCTGATGCGCACTGTCTACCTGACCATCTTGACCACCCATACCATCCTGGCCGCGAGCGTACCGGTACTGGCGATCATCACGCTACGCCGCGGTCTCAAGGGCGCGTTCGTGCGCCATAAAGCTATAGCCCGATGGACCTTCCCCATCTGGCTGTATGTCAGTGTGACCGGCGTGGTAGTGTACCTGATGTTGTACCAGTTTTGAACCCCTTAGTACCTTAATTCCCCACGTTCGCGTCTATAATTTAGGTAGGACGGTATCATCATGCGCCTCGTCGTCACGCGCCAAATCCTGGCAGCAGCGCTCGCCTTCGTACCCGCAGCGTTCGCGCAACACAATTCCACCGGATCGTATGGGAATATCTTGCACCCTGGCGTGCCATCGCCCGGTGCCCTGCGCCCGCCTGCCCCTCGACCCAGCGGTGGCGGAATCAGCGGCGGGGGAATCAACGGCGGAGGACGATTCGGAGGCGGATTCGGCAATGGACGAGCGGGTGGCGGACGCCGTAACTTCGGCGGTGGCGCGGGTTATGTTCCGTATCCGCTGTATGGCGGCTATGGGATGGGGTATGGTTTCGAGGGCTTCTACGGGAGCGGCTATCCCAGCGTTCACAATCCGGCCCCCGGAACTTACGACCCAATTTTCGGCGGGTACAATCCGGGGCCGCAATATGCCCAGCCCGACTCTGCTGGACCCTCCTTTGCCGAACAGGCGCCGGCTCCGCCCGCCGTCATCATCAACCAGAATTTCCAGACCGATAGCGTTCGTCCGCAGTTTCGCGACTACTCGAACGTGCCATTGCCTCAGTCGGGAGCGGCGGCGGCTCCGCCCGCGTCCCCAGCTCCAGGCGCGCTGGCAGACGATCAGCCCACCATCTTCCTGATCGCGATGCAGGATCACACCATCCGTCCGGTGATCGCTTATTGGGTGCAGGGAGATGTGTTGCATTATGTCAGCGTAGAGGGCGTCCTCGACCAGGTGAGCATCGCTCTGGTGGACCGCGACTTCTCTAAGCAGCTCAATGCCGAGCGGAACGTGCCGTTCGCTCTCCCGGCCGCCCGTTAGGGCGCACAAGGGCAGTGCGCTGCGCGCACTACACTGCGCCACGCGTGAACCGGTCGCCCGTGGAACTATCATTCTATCTATGACCCACGATTTCGTCACTACTGCCTTCACGCTGGATGGTTTTCGCATCACCCACAACCTGGGCCTCGTGCGCGGCATCATTGTGCGTTCGCGCTCGATCTTCGGCACCATCGGCGCGAGCCTGCAAACCATCGTGGGGGGCAACATCACATTGCTTACCGACCTGTGCGAGAAAACTCGCGAGCAGGCCTTCGAGAAAATGGTGAGCCACGCGATCATGATGGGAGCCGACGCGGTGATCGGCGTCCGTTACGACGCCACGGAGGTGATGCAGGGCGTCACCGAGGTCCTGTGCTATGGCACCGCAGTACGTATCGAGAAGACTGCGGCCTGAGGCCGGCGACACCGAACGCGCCGGCGCTAGTTAAAGATCCCCAGCGGCACCGATACGTTGATCTGCGGTCCGGTATAGGAACCCGCGATATACGGCGACACTCGCGTGTACTGATAGCCGGAAAGCTTCACGTTGAGGACATAATTGTCGGTCCCCGCGCCCGGGCTGGTTACGAATACGTTGGCTGCGGTCAGGTTGAAGTAACCTGTTCCCGAGCCGGTGGGCGCATTGTATAGCACCATATTGGTGATAGCGATTCCGTTGGTGGGATCACTGATGGCGCCCCACCTCGCTGCGTAGCGGGCGCGCTCCACCAGCGCCTGGTGAACGAACAGAAACTGTCCGAAATCGAAAGCGCCCAGCAGCAGGCAGGCAAACACCAGAAAGATCAACGCGGTTTCCACCAGGACGCTGCCGCCCGACTTTTTGCGCAGTAACTTCGTGCCTCGCAGCGGCTTGGCGCCGCGTCGCTGCCGATTACTTTTTATATTGGTGTCCATATTCCCTGGTATGCATAAGTGATTCTCGGCTTATTGGTGAGCGTGGATGTCGCGAAAATCGAATTGATGGAGTACCCGCTGACGGAAATCGTCATGGCGCCTGGCACTCCGTTTGTGAACGTGACCGTCAAGTTAACGTTGGCGGCGGTCAGGCCGGGAACGGCCGGGGAAGTGCCCGCGGTTGAGCTGCCGTACAAAACCATGTTCTTCACGGCCGTCGAAAAAGTGCCCGACGGGATGGTGGTGGTGGAATCGTAAGGGATCAGCGAAGCGTAGCGCGCTCCCCGCGCCACCGCATTTTCCAGATTGTTGTATTGCAGAAACGTATAGCCGAACTGGAAGGTCCCGACAAACGCCATCACTAGGATGCCCGATCCCAGGGCAAATTCGATCATGATGTTGCCGGCGCGATCACGAGCGAGCTTCGCCATTCTCCGCAACCAGCGGGTCATTGAACCAGTTTCACGCGGGATGCGCCCGAGGTGCCTCCGGTGCCTGGTCCGGTGCCGCCAACGTTATAGGTCCCAGTGTAGATGGCGCAGTAGGGATCATTGCCGTTGGTGCCCTTGGCATAGTAGGTACTTACGCCCGGGCCATTCGCTAGTAGAAGAAATTGTCCGTAGCCGATCACATTGGTTTGGCTTGAGCTCATAGGATCCACGATGGGGACGCCCAGCAGCCGTCGACCGTTGTGAACGGCAGCGAAGTAGCCGCTCACTGTGTTGTCGGTGGTGTCGACATCCCCGCTCGCGCGCTCGTCCAGATATCCAGCTTCGGCTGCCTTGGTTCCACTGCTGAGAACCGGGGTAATGTTGGTTCCTATCTCCACCCCCTGCAGTTGAATGACATCCAGTATTTCCTGTTCGATAATGCTATTTGAATTGCTTCCCCAGTAACCGCTGGTGCTAGCCCCCCAATTAGTAACCACCGCGACCTTTGATGCAAGTATGTCCCCAGAGCACGGAACCGAGTTGAAGCATTTATCCGGAGTCCCTGGTGAGCAGCCTGCACGGGTACTGTTGTATTGGGGCCATTGAATGTCATAGGAATTTCCCACCACCAATCCAAAGTTGGGCGGCCTGTTGTCGGTACTGACCGCGGTGTAAGGCGCCAGGCCTCGCGGGATGGAAGTGAGAGCAACTTGCGCCGCTGTCGCGGTCGAAGCAACGTCGGCCACGGTCTGCGCGACCAGCACCGGAATAAAGTAAAGCTGCATTGGCACCGTGGCAGCAACCCGCACATGGTTGTAGCCGTCGGCAGGATTCGGATTGCTCTGCCACGGGCCATTAATCGAGGTCGCAAATGTAACGGTGGGGCTGCTGACACTGGTATTGCTGAAGTTCCACGCGTTGGTGGAATTGGTAACGGCTGCTTTCGCATTGGTAATCCCGGAGGTAGTTCCGTCCAGCAACAGCGCCGCCGCGAGCGCCGCCGAATCACAGTAGGCCTGGGTCTCATTTTTGGCGATGAACATATGGCCGAGGTCCACCGCCAGGCCGAGAACGCCCATAAGTGCGATAGCGGCCACGGCCATCGTGACCAGTACGAAACCCCGTTCCTGGCCTCTTCGCCGGCCCGTGACTCCCATAGATTTCCGATGCATCTCCGCCCTCCAAGCCAATTGAATCCTGTTCGGAATACCGCTTATCGGCGGCACTCGGAGATCTCGCAGAGATAAAGGCACCTAGCTGATTGGTTGCGCCGCGGAATTGCTAAGGCGAGAACACTACACCATGTGCGCGTTGGTGGCATACGGCCACGCTCGACGTGCATTTCGTATCCTTTAATTCTGATGATCTCGCACCTGCGCGGCACTCTTCTTGAAAAACATCCCAATCAGATCGTCATCGACGTGCACGGGGTCGGCTATGAGGTTGTCATCCCAGTTTCGGCGTATTCGTCGCTTCCCGAGCTAGGCGGACCGGTGCAGATGCACATCCATCAGCACGTGCGCGAAGATATCCTGGCGCTCTACGGATTTCCAACCAAGGACGACAAGGCTTTGTTCGAAAAGTTAATTGCGGTGAGCGGCATCGGTCCGAAGCTCGCCATCACGGCGCTGAGCGGCTTGACCACTGAGGATCTGATGGCAGCGATTCGCTCCGGCGCGGTGGAGCAACTGGTGCGCATCCCCGGAGTCGGCAAAAAAACCGCCGAGCGCGTGGTGCTGGAGCTGCGCGATAAGCTGGGACCTGTGACTGTCCCGCACGGCGGCGCGATCGCGCCCAAAGGCGCCTTCAGCACTATTGAAGAGGACGTGATCTCCGCGTTGATGAACTTCGGCGCCAGCCGCGCGTCGGCCGAGGCGGCGGCCACCAAGGCGCGTTCGGAGAGCGAATCCAACGAATTCGACGCGCTCTTCCGGCGCGCGCTGAAACTGGTGCGGTAAACTTGTGCGGCGCAAGCCCTGGGCGGGTTCCACTAAACTAGAGCTTCATGCAGGAAAAGGGCATTGTTTCGGCATCGCTGCGCGAAGAAGAGCGGCAGTATGAAACCGCGCTACGGCCGCTGCGGCTCGCCGATTTCGCGGGGCAGAGCAAGCTTAAGGAACAGCTTTCGATCGCCATCGAAGCGGCCTGCAAGCGCGGCGAAGCCATGGACCACGTTCTGCTCTACGGACCGCCGGGATTGGGCAAAACCACGCTCGCTGGGATCATCGCCGCCGAGCTCGGCGTGGGCATGCAGCAGACCTCGGGTCCGGTTCTGCAAAAAAAACTGGATCTGGTGGGCATTCTGAGCAACGTCGCCGAGCGCGAAGTTTTCTTCATCGACGAGATCCACCGCTTGCAGCCCGATGTGGAGGAAATGATCTACTCGGCGTTGGAAGATTTCCGCATGGATATCTTGATCGGCACCGGTCCGGGAGCGCGCACCGTGGCCATGGATATCAAACCCTTCACGGCCATCGGCGCCACCACGCGGCAGGGCATCATTAGCGCGCCTTTACGCGGACGCTTCGGTTTAGTGCTGCGCTTGAATCCGTACGAAGTGAAAGAACTGGCGAGCATCGTGCGGCGCTCGGCTGCACTGATGAATATCGAGGTGGATGCCGCCGGCGCCGAAGAGATCGCACGCCG
>Ga0207641_10004687_pt1 | contig 11792 bp, 4 predicted proteins | sample KBSSwiS62_FD_184306 | JGI IMG/M metagenome (GOLD analysis project Ga0207641, IMG submission 184306) | Switchgrass rhizosphere microbial communities from Kellogg Biological Station, Michigan, USA - KBS Switchgrass S6-2 (SPAdes) (version 2) | ecosystem: Host-associated > Plants > Roots >... | reverse complement strand
TTTGGCGCTTGATGCAGTGGCTGACGGCCATCGCGGCGACCACGATGCTGAGGTGGGCCGCGATGGATTCGCGCAGGTGATGGTCGATCGGGCGGGCATGCAGGTCGTGCCTGGACATCTCAGGTGGGTCACTCGGCTACATCATCCCGATCGTCGACCGTGTGCTCCGACAGCAGCCGCGCCGGTGAAGGCCAGCTTCCGACCATGCCTTAGGAGTCTCGATACAGTCGCGGGATGTCATCGTCATCGCGTCGGAATCGCCGCAGATGAGCCCGAATCGTCGGGCCCGCCATCGCCTCGGCGGTCTCGGGAGGCAAGGTCATCGTCAACAGCATTCCGCGGCCATCGGCGCCTTCCACTACGGCACCGCTGCCCGGCAATAGGAAATTCGCAACGGGTGCCACGTAAGCCGGCGCAACGCCTGCGAAGCGCACGCGATGGAGACCCTCGTTGCACCAGTTGCTAATTCCCGAGTGGAATTTGGTCACATCGAAGGACACGTTGACACACCGATATGCTCCCCAGCGGCCGCACATCGCGTCCACCAATTTCAGGTTGCTGCGCATATCGAGATGCTTATCGCTGAAGTGGTCAAGGCAATGCCGGATACGCCTGGCGATCGTCGCCGCGGTCTCTCCGCGTCGTACGTCGAGTTGCAACAATGTCACCATATTCCCCAACAGCATCGGGTCCAGTCCACATCGTTTGCGCACGTTCACTGGGATCCCGAGAGAGCGACGGGCGATCGTCGGATCGGACAACATCAGTGCCTCCGTAATCTGGGCACAGACGACATCGTTGGCCGTAAGACGGGTCTCCAACCCGAAATCGTCGCGCATACGTCGGATTTCGTCGTCGGCAAAGTAGAGACTCACCGTCCGCTTTTTTCGCGCATCCTTTGCGGCATATATCGCAAGTCGTGCCAGTTCGGAGAATCGAAGTACTCGAAGTCCCGACACGCTCGCCCCATCAGGAGGCAGATGCTCATCCAGGTACGCAGAGCGGTCTTCGACGATCAATGCCTCAGAAACCGGCTCCCCGGACGCCGTCGCCCCCCATGCATTCATGAAAAGCATGAAGGAGCGAAAATCGCCGACTGAATGATGGAAACTACAGCCGATCGCGGTCGCCCCGTCGGAGAGGTGCGTTACACGCACCGTCAGGAGAGGGCTGTGGCCTTGGTGCGCCGAGATGACGTTGACAATGTCGACCAACCAGTGCCCCCGATCCGTCGCGTTCGAACGGATAGCCTCTTGTAACGTGCGCTCCGACGACGCCACTGTGAACGACACACCCTGTCCCTGGCATCGGATTCGCATCGCGGTACCGGCGACAGAGATTCGACCCGCATACACCGGGACGTACGCGAGCGCGTCGGCGACTGCGTTTGCGAGGGCCTCAACGTCGAGATGTCGCTCGTAGAAGAAGACGACGGCGATGGGCACCATCTCAACGACGCGGTCAAAGCTCGCGCAGCTGACATCGAAATTTCTTGCGGGCGGGGGCTGTATCAGGCGCTTAGCCTGGACTATGGACGCGCCGCCACCACCTGAACGAACACGAACAACGCTCGAACTTTGCATGGTGGCTCCCTCCGACACTATCGATGGCCGCGAGCCCGATCTGGCTCTCCACACCCAAGAGCATCGCCGCTCCGCGGCGCGAGGACTGCAGTAGCGCGCTACTGCAATTGAGTCGGCGAGTGTATGCCTCGACTGGCCTGTATACCTGCCGGGACGGTGGCGTTCCCCGAGAACGAGTGAGATTGCAGTGGTGCGCTACTGCGTCGGTTGGGGCCTGCCCGGAGGACGATTGGTCGACGCAGCCCAAATCGGAGAGGTGTGATCTTGATGCGTACCGACTCTGCAGATTGCGTGAGGGCCGCACTGTCGAGAACCCGCCCTCGAGCTATTCGGAGTGCGCGTGATCGACGCCAGGCCGCACGCCGGATCCAGACGTTGGACTTCTGGCTGCGGGATCCGGTTCCGGCAGAGGCTGGTCAATACCATCGGGGGAACCAGCATGAGCACAGTGCTACCTGACTACGACACCATCATCGTCGGTGCCGGATTTTCGGGTATCGGCATGGCCATCAAGCTCGATGAGGCAAAACTAGGCAACTACTTGTTGATCGACTCTGGTGATGACGTTGGCGGAACGTGGAACTGGAATACCTATCCCGGCGTCGCCGTGGACATCCCGTCGGCTGCCTACCAGTTCTCATTCGAACAGCGACGGGACTGGTCGCGGACTTATGCCCCCGGCAGGGAGCTGAAGGCATACGCCGTGCATTGCGTCGACAAGTACGGCATCCGGCCAAAGATCCGGTTGAACACCGCTGTTCTTGGCGCGGAGTTCGACAGCGAGCGCTCGCTCTGGCGGGTTCATACCGATCAGGCAGAGGACCTCACCGCCCGGTACCTCATCAACACCGTCGGCTTGCTCAGCGTGCCCCAACTGCCCGACATCGCGGGCCTCGATAACTTCGGCGGCACCACCATGCACACTGCCCGCTGGGATCACACCCAAGACCTCATTGGTAAGCGAGTTGCTGTCATCGGTACCGGCTCGTCGGCCATTCAAGTTATACCCGAGATCGCCCCACTCGTGGCGCAGCTCAATGTATTTCAGCGTACGCCGACTTGGTGCTTTCCGAAGTTCGACGTTCCCTTGCCGACCGTGGCGCGCTGGGCCATGCGCCTACCGGGCGTCAAGACCATGTTCCGGCTGATCGGCCAGATCTACGTCGAGGGGACGTTCGTGCTGCCCGCGCAGTTCTACACGGTGTTCCCGCTGTCGAAATGGATGGCCTGGGCGGCGCGGGGCTATCTTCGCCTGCAGGTGCGCGACCCGACGGTGCGTAAGAAGCTCACGCCGAGCTATCCCATCGGGTGCAAACGACCGGGTTTCCACAACAGATATCTCATGACGTTCAATCGCCGCAATGTGCGTCTGGTGACCGAACCCATCGACAAGGTCACATCGTCGGCAGTAACCACCACCGACGGTGCCAGCCTCGACGTCGACGTGCTGGTGCTGGCCACTGGCTTCAAAGTCTTCGACACTGGCGATAATCTTCCGACGTTCACCATCACCGGTGTCGGCGGCAGGTCGCTCGCTCGGTTCTGGGACGAGCACAGGCTGCAGGCGTACGAAGGTGTGAGCATGCCTGGTTTCCCCAACCTCTTTGGCATCTTTGGCCCGTACGGCTACGTCGGGGGGTCCTACTTTGCGCTGATCGAGTCTCAGGCGCATCACATCGTCCGGTGTTTGACGCGGGCCAGGCGCGAATGCGCCACTCGGATCGAAATTACCGATGCGGCTAACGCTCGATTCTTCTCCGAAATGATGCGCCGCCGGCGGCGTCAGGTTTTCTGGCAGGGAGGCTGCCGATCCGCCAATAGCGCCTACTTCGACAAGCACGGCGACGTGTTGTTTCGTCCGACGAGCACCATGGAGCTTTGCTGGCGCAGCCGGCGCTTTGACCTGGACGACTACCGGTTCACGGCCTAAGTCGCTTGCCGACGGAACGCCTCGCCAAGGCGATGGTCTGCCAGTCGCAACCAGACCATCGTCTGAGATGTGCTGGAGCGTAGCGCTGCAATAGGTCGACGAGGCCCACATGCGCGCAGCACTCGAATCCGTAGGCAGCAAGGAGGTGGTCGATATCAGCTGCGGTGAAGCCAGTGCGGAACGGCTCGCCGCGCCGCGCCGCCAACCAGGCCGCACGGCGGGCTCCTCCAGACCGAGCAATCCCTCGCGTCACGACGTCGGGGTCGATGTAGTCAAGCACCAGTTGGCTGCCGGGTGCGCAGAGCGCCGCCAAGTTGGCAACTGACGCTTCTATTGCTTCGCGGGTCAGGTACGCCGTCACCCCGGCCCAGACTACGAGGCATCGCCGGTCTGGATTAAAACCGTTGGCCAGCAGTCGGTTCTGCAGGGTGTCGCGTTCGAAATCGCACGTCACCCAAATGATTTGACTGCCGATATCCCTGGGTCGGAGCCTATCGAATATCACGTGCTTCTTCTTCTGGGTTGCGGATGCGTCCACCTCGAAGATCGTCACCGGTATCTGGGCGGTTGTGCGTAGGCTGATGGTGTCGAATCCGGCACCAAGCAGCACCAGTTGATCCACGCCATCTTCGATCGCTGCCGTCCATGCGTCGTCGGTGTAGCGCGCCCGTAGCACGAGGTACGCATGTACCCCAGCGAAGGCGCGACGCGTGAATCCGATAAAGATGCGCGATGCTAGCGGATGGATTAGGCAGGCCCGCAAAACAGGATCGCTTACAAAATGGTGCGCGTAGGGGTCGCTGATCAGGCGACGATCCTGCGGCTGAGACGTGTCTGCTGCGCGATTGGCGGCTACGCTCTGCGCCGTCCAGCTCGCGCGGCGTTCGATCCGTCGCGGGTTCACGGCCTCACCTTGGTGCGGGCATCGCAATCGACTTTGGTCGGCAAAGGAATTCCTTTCACCAGAATGCGAGCGCGCGGCCCTTCGGGATCACCGCCCTAGTCAACGTCTTAAGGAACATAACCGTCTGACACGGGCGAGATTGCAGTAGAGCACTACTGCATCCTTCGCTTCGCGGAGTGGCAAGTATTTGTGCTGGCGCGGCATCCATGTGCGCGAGATGTACGAATAGGGCAAGGAGACTGGAATGTCCGACCAATTCCGTCACGGATCGGCTGCTCAACTCCGCGATGCCACAGAAGCGCTGCGGAAAACGCTGATCGAGGTGGAGCGGCTGAAACGCAGCAACCGCGCGCTGCTGGAGCGGTCGAGCGATCCGATCGCAATCGTGGGTATGGCTTGTCGCTTCCCGGGCGGCGTGGACTCGCCCGAAAGCCTGTGGGACACGCTGGCCGGAGGCCGCGATGTGATCTCAGAGTTCCCCTCCGACCGCGGCTGGGCGCTCGACGGGCTGTTCGATCCCGATCCCGATGCGCCCGGCGCCTGCAATACCCGGTTCGGCGGCTTCGTTGACGGCGTCGCCGACTTCGATCCGGGATTCTTCGGGGTGCCTGCCAGCGAAGCACTCGCCATGGATCCTCAGCATCGGATGCTGCTGGAGCTGTCGTGGGAAGCCCTGGAGCGGGCCGGGATTGATCCGACCGGGTTGCGCGGGAGTGCCACCGGCGTATTTGCGGGCGTGATGACGCAGGGGTACGGAATGCACGCCGCAGATCAGGTCGAAGGCTACCGGCTGACCGGTGTGACCTCCAGCGTTGCCACTGGCCGGGTCGCTTATGTGCTCGGCCTTGAAGGACCCGCGGTGTCGGTGGATACCGCGTGCTCGTCCTCGCTGGTGGCGCTGCACATGGCGGTTCAGTCGCTGCGTTCGGGTGAGTGCGATCTGGCGTTGGCAGGTGGCGCCACCATCAACGCGACGCCCGACATCTTCGTGGAATTCAGCCACTGGCGGGCCCTGGCGCCCGACGGCCGATGCAAGCCCTTTGCCGGGGCTGCCGACGGTGTCGGCTGGTCCGAGGGCGGCGGGATGTTGGTCGTGGAGCGGCTGTCGGACGCGCAGCGGCTGGGACATCCGGTGTTGGCAGTGGTGCGGGGTTCGGCGCTCAATCAGGATGGCGCGTCGAACGGGTTGACCGCCCCGAACGGGCCGTCGCAGCAGCGGGTGGTGCGCGCAGCGTTGGCGAATGCCGGACTGAGCGCGGCGCAGGTGGATGTGGTGGAGGCCCACGGCACCGGAACACCGTTGGGCGATCCGATTGAGGCGCAGGCACTTTTGGCCACGTACGGGCAGGACCGGGTCGAGCCGTTGGGGCTCGGTTCGATCAAATCGAACATGGGTCACACCCAGGCCGCGGCCGGGGTGGCCGGCGTGATCAAGATGGTCTTGGCATTGCGCCATGAGGTAATGCCTGCGACGTTGAATGTGGACACGCCGAGCCCGCATGTGGACTGGACGGCGGGGCGGGTCCGATTGCTTACCGAAGCGCAGCCCTGGCCGGCTGACGGCAGGGTACGTCGTGCCGGGGTGTCGTCGTTCGGGATTTCCGGCACCAACGCGCATGTGATCATCGAGGACGCTCCGCCGACGTCACCTCTCCCACTCGCTCCCCCAGCTCCACAGTTCACACCATGGGTGGTCTCGGCCAAGTCCGCTTCCGGGTTGACGAAGCAGGCCCGCCGGTTGCAGCAGAGTCTTGTCGCTCATCCGCAGTGGGCTGCCACCGACGTGGGCTGGACGTTGGCCGGCCGCTCGACGTTCGCACACCGGGCGGTGGTCCTCGGCGCCGATCGTGAGGAGCTCTGCGGCAGGTTGGACGAACTGGCCGACGGCAATCCGAACGCCACGGTCATCGAGGGCACCGCGACACCGGTTGGCAAGACAGTCTTCGTATTCCCGGGCCAAGGCGCCCAATGGCTCGGCATGGGTGTCGAACTGCTCGACACGGCACCAGTTTTCGCAGCGCACATCGATGCGTGCGCAGACGCGTTCGCGGAGTTCGTGGACTGGTCACTTGTTGATGTCCTACGTAGCGCCCCGGGCGCGCCGAGCATGGAGCGGGTCGATGTCGTGCAGCCTGTGATCTTCGCAGTGATGGTGTCGCTGGCCGAACTCTGGCGATCGATCGGGGTCCGCCCCGACGCCGTCATCGGGCATTCACAGGGCGAGATCGCCGCCGCATTCACTGCCGGTGCGCTGTCGCTGCGCGACGCCGCCCGGGTGGTGACTTTGCGCAGCAAGTCGCTGCTGGCGCTTGCCGGGCGAGGGGGCATGGTGTCGCTGGCCTGCGATGTTGACCAGACGCGAAAAATGTTGGATTCCTTCGGTGATCGGTTGGGCATCGCGGCGATCAACGGACGATCCTCCGTCGTGGTGACCGGCGACGTGACCGCTGTGGAGGAATTGCTCCAGCGCTGCGATGAGCAGGGTTTGCGGGCGCGTCGGATCGACGTGGACTACGCATCACACTCGGCTGACGTCGAGGTGATCGGCGACGAGTTGGCCGACGCCCTGGCCGGGATCGTGCCGCGCTCGTCGGAGGTGGCGTTCTTCTCGACGGTGACCGGCGACCTCTTCGACACCGCTGGATTGGACGCCGACTACTGGTACCGCAACATCCGGCAGACCGTCGAATTCGACCAGGCGGTCCGCAGCGCGTGCCGGCACGGCTATCGAAGTTTCATCGAGTCCAGCCCGCACCCGACGCTGATCACCGGCATCGAGGAAACAGTCGCCGAGCACGGGGCCGAGCCCGTTGTCGTTCCCACCCTGGGGCGTGACGACGGCGGGTTGCGGCGGTTCATGACGTCTGCTGCGTTGGCATTTGTGTCGGGTGTGCGCGTCGATTGGCGGGCAGTGCTGGGGTCCGGGCGACAAATAGACATTCCGACCTATGCCTTTGAGCGGCGGCGACTTTGGCTCACCGGTGATGGCATGGCGGTTGATGTCGCCGGATTGGGGCTGGGTTCAGGCGGGCATCCGTTGCTCGGGGCGGTCGTGGAAATGCCGGCGTCCGGCGGTGTGGTGTTGACGGGTCGGCTATCGCCGGCGTCACAGGGGTGGTTGCTCGACCACCGCGTCTGCGGAGTGCCGATATTTCCGGGTGCAGGCTTCATCGAGCTTGCGATTCGCGGTGGTGACGAAGTCGGTTGCCCGGTGGTCGAGGAGTTGACGCTGCAGGCTCCGTTGATCCTTCCGGCGTCGGGTTCGGTTTCTGTCCAGGTGGTGGTCGGACCGCCAGGAGAAGACGCGACAGCGGGTTCGCGAGCGGTGAAGGTGTTTTCGCGCACGGATTCTCGTAGTGACTGGGTGTTGCACGTGGAGGGTCTGGTCGCTTCGGGCATTGGCGAACCGGTCGCAGATCTATCGGTGTGGCCGCCGGCCGGTGCCGAGCCGGTGAATATCGACCGAGCCTACGACCGCATGGGCGAGCGCGGGTACGGGTATGGCGCCGCCTTCCGCGGTTTGACCGCGATGTGGCGTCGCGGCGAGGAGGTGTTCGCTGAAGTCACTGTCCCCGAGGTCGCCGGTGGCGTCGGCGGGTTCGGGATGCATCCGGTGCTGCTCGATGCCGCAATGCACGCGGTGATCGTGGCCACCGACGGCGCCGGTGTCGATTCCCCTGTCCTGGTGCCGTTTTCGTGGCGGGGAGTGACCCTGCACGCGGCCGGAGCCACAACAGCGCGGGCGCGTATCGCTCCGTGCGGGCCGCACTCGGTCAGCATCGAGTTGGCCGACGGGTTGGGCCTGCCACTGCTTTCCGTGGCGGCGATGGCGGCTCGCCCCGTTGACGCTGAGCAGTTGGCCGCCAGCATCGGCGAAGACGGTTTGGGGCAACTGTTCGAGGTGTCCTGGACTGCGCTCGAGGCCGTCACCGACCCTCCCGCTCGGCAAGTCATCGACTGGGCGGATCTCTCGGACACCGAATCTGCACCCGGACAGGTCGTGCTCTACCTGCCACCCGCACCGAGCGCAGATGTGGTCGCCGACACCCGCAGTGCGACCCGCGCCACTCTGGCGGTGCTGCAGTCCTGGCTGACCAGTACTCATCCCGGCACCCTGCTGATCGCCACCTGCGGTGCAGTCGCTCTTCCCGGTGAAGACGTCACCAACCTGGCCCACGCCGCGGTGTGGGGCCTGGTTCGTGCTGCCCAGAACGAACACCCAGGCCGAATCACCCTCATCGACGACACCGCCCTACGACCTGGTGTCGCAACGGCGCTCGCGGTGAATGAGCCCCAGGTCGTCGTGCGAGGGCACCGCACCTACGCGCCGCGCATCGTTGCGAGGCGGGCCGGTGCGGCACTGCTGACCCCTCCAGTGGGTGATGGGCCGTGGCGGTTGGGCCTCACCGAAGCTGGCACGTTCGACAACTTGGCCCTGGAACCGATTCCCGATTCTCCTGCGGCACTGGCGCCGACCGAGGTTCGAGTGGCCGTCAATGCCATCGGTGTGAACTTCCGCGACGTCATGATCACCCTCGGCATGATCACCCACGAAGCGCCGCTGGGCAGCGAGGCCGCCGGAATCGTGGTCGAGGTCGGCCCGGGGGTGAGCGGGCTCGCCGTCGGAGACAGGGTGATGGGACTGTTCTCCGACGGCACCGGCACCGTGGTCAGTGCCGACGCGCGTCTGCTCATGCCCGTCCCCGCCGAGTGGTCCGACGTCCAAGCTGCCGGGGTATCAGTGGCTTTCACCACCGCGTACTACGGGCTGAAGGAGCTTGCCGAAGTTGCTCCCGGACAGTCCGTCTTGATTCATGCTGCGACCGGGGGAGTGGGAATCGCGGCGGTACAACTAGCACGACTCTGGGGACTCGACGTGTTCGTGACCGCCAGCCAGCCCAAATGGGAAACGCTGCGGGCCATGGGATTCGACGACAGTCATATCGGTGATTCACGAACACTCGACTTCGAGAAGAAGTTCCTCGACGTGACGGACGGACGCGGCGTCGACGTCGTATTGAACTCGTTGGCAGGCGAATTCGTCGACGCCTCGCTGCGCTTGCTTCCCCGCGGCGGCGTCTTCCTGGAGATGGGCAAGACCGACATCCGTGACGCCGACGTTGTCGCCCACCGCCATCCCGGCGTGCACTATCAGGCCTTCGACTTGTTCGGACCCGGCCGGGCGCGGTTGCACGAGTACGTGCTCGACCTGCGCGCGATGTTCGAGGCGAACATTCTGACGCCCCTGCCCGTCACGACGTGGGATATCCGCCGGGCGCCCGATGCGTTCCGCTACCTGAGCCAGGCGCGACACGTCGGCAAGGTCGTCATGACGACGCCTAGCGCCTGGACCTCGGGCACGGTCCTCATCACCGGCGGCACCGGCATGGCTGGCGCGGCCGTCGCCCGCCGGCTTGTCGAGAGCCACGGCGCGCGGCGCCTGCTCCTGCTCTCCCGCCGCGGTCACGACGCACCGGGTGCGGCTGACTTGATCGCCGAATTGACCGCAGCGGGTGCTCATGTCGAAGTCGCCGCCGTCGACGCCGCCGACCGCGACGCCCTCGCCGCGGTGATCGCCGGGGTGCCACTTTCAGCCATAGTGCACACCGCGGGTGTCATCGACGACGCCGTCATCACGTCGCTGACCCCCGACCGTATCGACCACGTGCTGCGCGCCAAAGTCGATGCTGCGTACAACCTGCACGAATTGACCAAGAAATCCAATGTCTCGGCGTTCGTGATGTTTTCGTCCTTGGCCGGTGTAATCGGCGCTGCCGGGCAGGGCAATTACGCCGCGGCCAACACGTTCCTCGACGGGCTGGCCGCGCACCGCCGTGCCCACCACCTGCCTGCCATGTCGCTCGGCTGGGGGTTGTGGGATCAGACCAGCGACATGACCGGTCACCTTGGCGAGGCCGGCGTCGCGCGCCTCGGCAGGGGCGGCATCGCGGCGATGTCGGTAACCGACGCCTTGGAACTGTTTGATACCGCCGTCATCGTCGACGAGCCGCATCTCATTCCTGCACGCATCGATCTCGCGGCGTTGCGCGACTGGTCGGAGGCGTCGGGCGTATTGCCGCCGATGTTCGCAGAGCTGGTCAAGCGCAATGCCCGCCGCCGGGTGAGTGATTCAGTGGAACCGGCGAAGTCGATGTCGGCGCTGGCTCTGCGCCTCAGCGGACTGGACGGGCCCGCGCAACACGAGATGCTGGTCGACCTCGTGCGGTCGCAGATGGCCGCGGTACTCGGCAATGTCGAGCCGGACACGATCGCAACCGATCTGGCGTTCTCCGACCACGGCTTCGACTCGTTGACCGCCATCGAACTGCGTAACCGCCTCAAAGCTGTTACTGGTCTGACCCTTTCGCCAACCCTGATCTTCGACTACCCCACCCCGACGGCGTTGGCGGACCACATCCGCGAACAGCTGGCAGGCCTGCCGCAGCAGGCGCTCAACGCCCCGACAGATCGGAATGTCATCGACGAACCGATCGCGATCGTCGCGATGTCGTGCCGCTACCCCGGCGGCGTCGCATCTCCGGAGGAACTGTGGCAGATCGTCGCGGAGCAGCGCGACGTCCTTTCCGACTTCCCCACCGACCGCGGCTGGGACCTGAACGCGTTGTACAACGCCGACCCCGACGTGCCGGGCACGTGCTACACCCGCACGGGTGGCTTCATCGACGATGTCGCCGGCTTCGACGCCGCGTTCTTCGGCGTATCCCCCAGTGAGGCAATGGCGATGGATCCGCAGCAGCGACTGCTGCTGGAATTGTCGTGGGAGGCGCTGGAGCGAGCCGGTGTCAACCCTGCCAACTTGCGGGGCAGCGCGACCGGCGTCTACGTGGGCATTATCGCCCAGGGCTACGGCATGTCGTCAAGCGGAGCCGAAGGGTTCCGGTTGACCGGCCAGGCGACGAGTGTGGCGTCGGGCCGGGTCTCCTATGTTCTCGGGCTCGAAGGCCCGGCCGTCTCGGTGGACACCGCGTGCTCATCGTCGCTTGCGGCGCTGCACCTGGCGGCGCAGGGCCTGCGGCTCGGCGAGTGTGACCTCGCCCTCGCCGGCGGAGTCACCGTGAACGCAACCCCGGACATCTTCGTCGAGTTCAGCAGGCAGCGCGGGCTGTCGGCCGACGGGCGGTGCAAGGCGTTCGCCGGCGCCGCAGACGGAACCGGATTCGCCGACGGCGGAGGCATTCTGGTGCTCGAGCGGCTCTCCGATGCGCAGCGGCTCGGTCATCCGGTACTGGCGCTGGTGCGGGGGTCGGCGATCAACCAGGACGGCGCTTCCAACGGGTTGACGGCTCCAAACGGTCCCTCGCAGCAGCGGGTGGTCCGAGCCGCTCTGGCCAATGCCGGCCTGCGGCCAGCCGAT
>Ga0207641_10004685_pt1 | contig 11794 bp, 9 predicted proteins | sample KBSSwiS62_FD_184306 | JGI IMG/M metagenome (GOLD analysis project Ga0207641, IMG submission 184306) | Switchgrass rhizosphere microbial communities from Kellogg Biological Station, Michigan, USA - KBS Switchgrass S6-2 (SPAdes) (version 2) | ecosystem: Host-associated > Plants > Roots >... | reverse complement strand
CTACGGACGGGCCGGCGTCGTGATTAACGCCATCAGCGGAGTCGACCTGGCTCTCTGGGACCTCATCGGCAAAGCCAATGGGATGCCTGTGTACAAGCTGCTGGGGGGCGAAACCAAGCCGCGCATCCCTTCCTATTGCACGGGAAACGACATCGTCCAGCATCGCGAGGCCGGATTCCAACGGCTGAAACTGGCTATTCCTCACGGTCCGGCTGATGGTAAGGAAGGAATGCGCAAGAACGTCGAGTTGGTGAAGCGAACCCGGGATCTGCTGGGCGCCGACGGCGACATCATGCTGGATTGCTGGATGGCCTGGACCGAGCGCTACACGCTGGAAATGGCGGACATGCTGGAGCCCTATAAGGTCTACTGGATGGAAGAAGTCCTGCAACCACACGACTACGCCGGCTTCGGACGGCTGAGCGCGGCCATCAAGTCCACCCGCATTGCCACCGGCGAGCATGAATACACCCGTTACGGTTTCCGCCAATTGCTGGAAAATCGAAGCGCGAGCATCTGGCAGCCAGATATCAACTGGTGCGGCGGACTGACCGAGTTGCGGCGGATCGGCGCGCTTGCCGCCGCCTACGACATTCCGGTGATTCCGCATGGCGGCGGGCTTAGCGAAGCGATCCACTACATCATGGCCACCACAAACTGCCCCTGGGCCGAACAGTTTATGCCCGCGCCAGGCGGGCCCAAGGAGGTGTACGAAATGTGGGCCGAAAACTACCACATTTCAAAAGGCCCGGAAGGTCTTTACCAACGGCCGCCAGATGCCCCAGGCTTTGGATTCGACTTCGTGGTTTCTTAGAACTAGTAGTACCTTAGTCCTAGGGCGAGGCCCGCATCAGAGCGGTTGATCTCGACGCAGAGGCTTGCTATAGTTCTGGCAAAGCTATAGTTCTGCGTACATTTATGAAGGCTGTGTCGAAATTTCTAACTCTCGGATGTTTTTTGATTTTTTGCGGATCTTTGATGGCCCAGCTAACGCCGCCAGTGGCCAAACGCGCTGTGGGGAAGGAGGCGTTGCCGGAGAAGATCAAGCTCGGCGAGGATGAGCCCGGGTGCAAGGATTCCGCGCTCATGGCTCGCATTCCTGGCTGCAGCATCATCCAGTGCGACAACAAAGAAGCCGATGGGCTGGAAATTCAGGTGGGCGCGTTGCCCGACGGCACCATTCAGAAGGAAGCGATGGACGGCGAGGCCGAGACCATCTACTATCTTTGCCCTGCGCGCATTACTCTTCCGCAGATAGTTAAACTCTCTGACGGCACCTTGTCGAAGAATGGATACAAAACCGTGTTCTACGGCAAGGATGGGGATGATTTTCCTCTGGTCACCGGGTTGAAGGACAACCAGTGGGTTCAGATCTCCACCTACATGTATGACGAATACTCGGCATATATTCAAACTGCGCTGAAGGTACCCCTTGAGAACCAGGCCAACAGCGACGCGATGGCAGAAGAAATGGCAAAAACAGGCCGCGTCGTGCTTCACGGTCTCGTCTTTAACAAAGAAAACGAACTATCCGGGGAGTCCGAGAAGATGCTCACCGATATCGACGCCTTCCTGGTGAGACAACCGGATCTTCGGGTTCGTGTTGAGGGTCACAGCCAAAGCGCTGGAGACAAGGCGGCAAACATGACGGCGTCGCAAAGCCAGGCGTCCGCTGTAGCCACCTGGCTGTTGAGTCATGGTATCGACAAAGCGCGGCTTTCCATTCTGGGCCTGGGCGATACGAAGCCTGTCGCCGACGGATCAAAGAATAGCCGGATTGAATTGGTGAAGTTCTAGCCGGCTAGATGCTGCCCTTACTTGGACTGGCCGCGGCGGTCTCCTACGCCGTGCTGGCCTGGACCTCGCGGCAGCCGGGTAATCTCTCCCTTCTTCTTTTCTACGGATGCCTGGCAGCCGCTTCCGCGGCGTGCATCGGGGCGTTCCTATACCTTCGAAAGTGCGGTGTGTCCCTCACGGACCTTCGTTGGATTGCCGTGTACGCAGTTGTCTTTCGCGTCATCGGATTCCTGGGGCAGCCCATCTACGAAGACGATTTCTACCGCTATTTGTGGGATGGCCGGGCATTCGCCCTCACGGGAAATCCATATCAGCAGCCACCCGCGGCTTCCTTCAGCGACGAAACAGTACCGCCCGAATTCCAGGACATTCTGAGCCGGATCAATTTTCCCGAACTTCCCACAATCTACGGTCCTGCCTGCGAATTGTTGTTCCTAGCGAGCTATTGGATTTCGCCAGGTGATCTGTGGCCGATGAAGCTGCTGTTTCTCGCGGCCGATATGGGACTGCTCTGGGTCTTGTGGAAAATGATTGGTCCGGCGGCGGGCCTGGTGCTATACGCGTGGAGCCCCTTGCTGATTAAAGAAATCGCCTTTACGTCGCACACGGATGTGCTTGCCGCTTTTTTTCTTTTTGCCGGAATGGAGCGAATGGGCGCCAGGCGCACGGCAAGCGCAGCGGGATTGCTGGGACTGGCCGTGGCTTCGCGGTTCTTCGTCATTCTGTTGATCCCGGCGCTCCTGTGGAGGCAGCGCGCGAGGATCTGGGCTATCTTCGCCGGTGTCCTGCTGGCCATGTACCTCCCCTTCACCTTGCGCGGCAGTGCGGATGGCGCGTCCATGCTCACGTTTGCATCCGGTTGGGAGTTCAACAGCTTCGCCTTCGCCGTTCTTGCCCACTGGTTCGGCGGCACGGGCGGCCGCGCCGCCTGCGCCGTATTGTTCCTCGCCTTCTATGCGTGGTGGTTTCGTAAAAATGCCGGAACCGCACTGATTCGGGGCGACCTTCTCTTGGCCGCTCTCTTCCTGATCTCCCCAGTAGTCAATCCTTGGTACCTGGTGTTGCTGATTCCGTTTGTCGCCTTGCAGCCCTCGGCATGGGGGATCACCGCCCTAACTACGGTCCTGCTTGCGTACTGTACGGCCGGGAATCTCCAATTGACCGGCATGGGGGGATTCGACCACCCGTGGTGGGTCAGGCCGCTTGAAATGTTTCCCGTGGTACTGGCTGTGGCTCTGAGTTGGCGCTGGCCGTCTGTTATACAATTGAGACAAGCCCACGCGGTGCCTCCCCGTTAGCTAGCGCCCGGAATTTCGAACAGGAAGCACATGGATTTCGTCCTTAACGCGAGCTGCATTTCAGTTCCGGACTCTCCTCCGCAAACAACGCTGCTGGACTGGCTGCGTCAGCAAGGTCTTACCGGCGCGAAGGAAGGTTGCGCGGAAGGCGAGTGCGGCGCCTGTACCGTCTTGATCAGGCGCGATCGATACATTCCAGTCAATAGCTGCCTCTTGTTCCTGCCCATGCTGGCCGGCCAGGAAGTGTTCACAATCGAGTCGCTCGCGGAGAACGGGCGACTTGCTGATGCGCAGCAGGCAATGGCGGCGGCAGGGGGATCCCAGTGCGGATATTGCACTCCCGGTTTTGTGATGAGTCTGTTTGCCGAGCAGTACCGGCCTGGGCGAGTTGGTCCTTGCGATCCTCATGCAATGGCTGGAAACCTTTGCCGCTGCACTGGCTATCGCCCCATTCGCGATGCCGCACTGTCGCTCGGACCCGCGCCAGAGGGTCCCTTTCGCGAACGCCTGACGCAACCTGTTCCGCCAATTGACGCCTTTGCGTGTGCGGGCTTCGAGCGGCCGGTGAGTCTGACCGACTATTTCAAGATCGTATCTGAGCGACCGCACGCCGAGGTGATCGCCGGTGCTACCGATCTCGGAGTGGAAGCAAATTTACGAGACCGCCGCTGGCCCCTCCTGGTGAGTGTGGAGGGCGTTCCGGAATTGCGGCGTTTCGAAGATACTGCCGATCATGTGGAAATTGGCGCTGCGTTAACCTTGTCGGAAATAGAGAATCGATGGACGGACGCCCCGCCGGTGGTCCGGGACTGGTTTGCCTTATTCGCTTCGCCGCTGATCCGGAATCGCGCGACTCTCGGGGGCAACCTTGCCACCGCGTCGCCAATCGGCGATGGCGCTCCGCTGCTGCTCGCGCTGGATGCACGACTGAAAATTGCAGCGGTGGAGGGGGAGCGTTGGGTTCCACTCGACAAGTTCTTCGATGGATACCGCAAGACGGTGCTAGCCGCCGGCGAGTTGATTGTCTCCATCGTGATTCCCAAGCCGTTTCCGGAGCGGGCGCGATTCTTCAAGATCGCCAAGCGCCGGATGGACGACATCAGCACCGTTGCTGCCTGCTTCGCGCTCGACGTAGGCAAAAGCGGCAAGATCACGCGAGCCGCCATCGCCTATGGAGGTGTCGCTGCGACGCCTGTGCGAATCAGGATTGGCGAAGATTTCCTGCTGGGCAAGCCATGGAGCGAAGACACTCTTCATGAGGCGCAGGAAATTATTGCGGCGTACCTGGAGCCTATGAGCGATCACCGCGGCAGCGCGGAATATCGTCTGGCCATGACGCAGACGCTGCTGGAGAACTTCTTTCTCGAGCAGGAGGAGTGCGTGACGTCATGAAAGCCGTCGGCCAGCCCCTGCCTCATGAAAGCGCGCGCGGTCACGTGACCGGGGATGCGCTCTACACGGACGATCTGTTGCTCCGATTCCCCGGTATCCTGCATGCGTGGCCCGTAATGGCGCCTCATGCTCATGCCGAAGTTCTCTCTTTGGATGCCGCGCCAGCGCTGTCCGCACCCGGCGTGGTAACCACTCTTACAGCCGCCGACATTCCGGAGGGAGGCGAAGGAGACACCGGGCCAAATCGTCACGACGAGCCTCTGTTTCCATCGGAGGTTCTCTTCCACAGTCAGCCGGTCGCCTGGGTATTGGCCGAAACGCTGGATGCCGCGCGTCAAGGCGCCGAGCGGGTGCGCGTGACTTATCGCCCGTTACCGGCGGTGCTGACAATCGAAGATGCAATTGCGACAGGAAGTTTTCATTCGCCGCCATTCCATATGCAGCGAGGCGACGTGGATGTTGCACTGAGTCCACACAGCTTGCGAGGGGATTTGCGGATCGGCGGGCAGGAACAGTTTTATCTGGAAACGCAATGTGCAATTGCGTGGCTGGATGAAACGGGCGGCGTCGCTTTACATTCGTCCACGCAGCATCCGAGTGAGACGCAGGAGATTGTCTCGCGTGTGCTCGGCCGTCCGCGGCACCAGATCGCGGTGGAGTGTCTGCGGATGGGCGGAGCATTCGGCGGCAAGGAGACGCAAGCCAACACCTGGGCTGCCATTGCGGCGTTGGGCGCCGCGAAAACCCGAAGACCGGTGCGAGTACGGCTCCCACGGCGACTCGACATGATTCTGACGGGGAAGAGGCACCCGTTTCTAGCTAAATTCGAGGCCGGCTTCGACGGCGATGGACTACTGCAATCCGTGAAGTGTTCGCTCTACGCAGATGCGGGTTGGAGCCTCGATCTTTCTGCGCCGATCATGTGGCGTGCCATGTTTCACAGCGATAACTGTTACTTCGTACCTGCCATGGACTTGACCGGTTACATGGCCAAGACGCATAAGACATCCCAGACGGCCTTCCGTGGTTTCGGAGGCCCGCAAGGGATGGTTGTGATCGAGGATATTCTCGATCGCATCGCGCGCACGTTGGATCTCGCGCCGGAGATCGTCCGCCGGCGGAACTTCTATCAAGAGGGCCAAAGCACCCACTACGGCCAACCGGTGAAGGACGCGGGCCGGATCACTGCCATTTGGGACGATTTGTTGGACGCTAGTGATTTCGCCGCTCGGCGCACAGCAATTTCTGACTTCAATGCGGCGAACAAGCATCGCAAACGTGGGATTGCCATCACGCCGGTAAAATTCGGCATCTCATTTACTGCCACTGCCTTCAATCAAGCCGGCGCGCTGGTGTTGATCTACCGGGACGGCAGCGTGCAGGTAAATCACGGCGGCACGGAGATGGGTCAGGGCCTGAATACCAAGATTCTCCAGATCGCGGCGCAGAGCCTGGGCCTACCGCTGAGCGCAATTCGTATCATGCCAACGCGCACGAATAAGGTGCCCAATACTTCCGCGACTGCCGCTTCATCTGGGAGTGACCTGAACGGAGCCGCGGTGGTGGACGCGTGCAGGAAGCTGCGAAACACACTCATTCCGGTGGCTGCGTCGCTGCTGGATTGCGACGCGGATGCCGTCTGCTTCGACGACGGGCGCGTCTATGTCGAACGGACTGAGCGCTCAGTGCAGTTCGCGAAGGTAATCGAAGCAGCTTACCAACAGCGGTTGCCCCTTTTTGCGCACGGGTATTACCGCACTCCTGAAATCCACTACAATCCCGCAACCGGCCAAGGCCGGCCCTTCTACTACTTTGCCTATGGATCTGCGGTCGCTGAAGTAGAACTCGACGGCTTCACTGGCGACACGCAAATCCTCCGAGTCGATATTCTCGAGGACGTGGGCGATTCGCTGTCTCCCATCGTAGACCTGGGCCAGATTGAAGGCGGCTTCCTACAGGGCGCAGGCTGGCTCACGCTGGAAGAGCTGGTATGGGACAAGCAAGGTAAGCTGGCCACCAATAGCGCTTCGACTTATAAACTGCCCTCCTGGTCTGAGCTGCCCCCGGCCTTTCACATTCGCATGATGAAGCGCGCTACGGAGCCAGGCGTGGTGTACGGAAGCAAAGCTGTGGGCGAGCCGCCGCTGATGCTGGCCATCTCTGTTCGCGAGGCCATTCGAGAAGCGATTGCAGCTTTTGGCTCCGGCGGGATCGTCGAGATTGACGTGCCGTCCACGCCGGAGCGAATCTTCTTTGCCGTAGAACATGCGCGGCCAAAACGGCTATCCATCGCGCGCGCGAAAGTGGAAGCGGCGCAACGGTGAGCCGCGAATTATTTCGCGCCGCGATCTTCCATACGCCGCGCAATCCATTCCGGGAATCGAACGCCCTGGAAGTGTGGTCCGACGGTGGACTTCTGGTTGAGGGAAGCCGCATCGCGGCTATTGGCAATTTCACCGATCTGGACAGGGCCCATCCTGGCGCCGACGTGCGAGATTGCCGGGGTGGCTTTTTGTTGCCCGGCTTCGTTGACACTCACATCCACTATCCACAGCTTCGGGTAATTGGCGCGCTTGGCCAGTCGCTGCTGGATTGGCTGGCCAACAGCGCCCTTCCCGAAGAGGTACGCATGTCTGAAGCTCCCTATGCCTCGCAGATCGCACGCGAATTTCTGCACGCACTGGCGGCTCACGGTACAACTACTGCGCTGGTCTTTGGTGCGCATTTCGATTCGGCCATGGAAATTCTCTTCGATCAGGCGCTTGCTTCGGGTCTCACCATTGCTAGCGGACTGATCGTCTCGGACCGCATGCTGCGGCCTGAACTTTATGTCACTCCGGAAGGCGCCTATCAACAGAGCAGCCGGCTGATTCGCCGCTATCATGGCAATGGTGCACTGAGGTACGCGGTTACTCCGCGATTTGCGCTTTCGACATCGGAGCCGATGCTCGAAGTCTGCCAGACCCTCATGCAGGAGCATTCGGGGCTACTGTTTCAAACTCATATCAACGAGAACAAGGACGAAATTGCACAGGTGCAGCGTCTGTTCCCGTGGGCGGAGGACTACCTGGCGGTCTATCAGAAGTTCGGTTTGTTGGGAGAGCGATCGATTCTGGCTCACAATGTCTGGGCTTCGGACGGCGCGTTATGCCGCCTGGCAAGCTACGGCGCATCAGTCTCGCACTGCCCGTGCAGCAACGCCGCGCTGGGCAGCGGACTTTTTTCCATGCGGCGCCACGTGGCTGCCGGGGTTCGCGTCTCTCTTGGAACCGACGTCGGCGGCGGCACCGGCTTCGGGATGTTGAAGGAAGGTCTCCAAGCTTATCTGTTGCAGAGGCTCTCCCCGGACTGCTATCCACTGACGCCGGCCCATCTGCTATATCTGGCCACGCGAGCCGGAGCGCAGGCGCTGGCGATGGACGAAGCCGGTGATCTCTCGCCTGGCCGGTTCGCGGACTTCGTCTATCTCCGGCCGCCCCAGGGCAGCGTGCTGGAATCCGTCTGCGCGAACGCGGATAGCGCCGAGCGGGTGCTCTCAAGCTTGTTCACGCTGGCGGGAGCCGAGAGCGTCGCGGAGACCTGGGCGCGCGGCAAGCAGGTATATCGCCAGTGAATCTCGCCAGGATCAACGCGCTGGACCAACCGGGCTTTGCGGACGAGCTCGGCTGGATATTCGAGCATTCTCCATGGGTGGCAGAGCGGGCGTGGAACGCGCGGCCGTTTGTGAGTTGGGAGTCGCTGCATGCGGCAATGATCCGCGCTGTCGACGCCGCCACCGGGGAAGAACAACTGGCCCTGATATGCGCTCATCCCGACCTTGGCGCGCGCGCCAAGATGACTGACGTCTCGGTTGCGGAACAGGCGGGCGCAGGCCTGGACCAACTGACGCAAATTGAATTTCAACTGCTCTACTCCCGCAACGATGCCTATAAGAAGAAATTTGGATTCCCTTTTATCTATGCGGTGAAGGGAGCAGGCAAGCACGAAATCTTGCGGGCACTGGAGCAGCGCCTCAACTCCGATGCAGCCTCGGAACGGAAGACCGCGCTGCAACAGATTGCACGGATCGCCTGGTTTCGCCTCACCTCAATGCAGGAGTCACAATGAATACATTCGCAAGCGGACCCAAACGGAATTATTACGGCAAAGGCGATGTTGTTGTCTATCGCCTGAACCGGGACGGGAAGACGCCGCTGGGTAAGAGTCCGGTATTCGGCGCAAACGTTTTGATGCTGCTTTACGGCGACTCGTTCTGGCCCACCTACACTACAGGGGATAATACCGGACTGATCGCGACGGACTCCATGAAGAACTTCATCCAGCGCGAGACGATGAACTTCACCGAATATGACCTGGAATCGTATTGCCGTTTTTTGGCCACCAAATTCCTGCAGCTCTATCCGCAAGCTGAAGGCATCCAAGTCTCCGCTAGTGAAATTCCGTATCAAGGAATTTTGGATGGGGGCGTGGCGTTCGCCCCGGCCGGTCCGGATCGTGCAACATCGCGCATTGAGCTGGTGCGCTCGGGCGCTTTGGTGAACGTTACTGAAATGTGTTCCGGCATTAGGGGCTTTCGCCTGCTCCGCCTTGGAGGCAGCGCCTTCCATGGCTTTGTGCGCGACGAGTACACAACGCTTCCAGACATCATCAATCGGCCGTTGCACATGTGGCTCGATCTCGATTGGTCTTACGTAACGCCGGATGCCGCGTTTCAGGACGGTGTAATTACAGCGGCTGTGCGGAAGATAGTGCACGAAGTCTTTCAGGGTTTCGAATCGGGGAGCATTCAGCAGATAATCTATCAGTTAGGAACGCGCATGCTGCTGGACATCCCCGAACTCGCGGAGATCCGGCTGGAGGCGAATAATCGAACCTGGGACACGGTGGTGGAATCCGGTCACGAACTGGGCGTATATACGGATGCCCGGCCTCCGTACGGATGCCTCGGGCTGACGTTGAAACGATAAATATGGCGCATCTGTCCACCCATGTTCTCGACCTCGCGCTGGGCCGTCCTGCGGCTGGTGTGAAGATCGATTTGTATCGCGCGGGCGAACGTCTGAAGACCGTCTTCACCAACGATGACGGGCGCGTAGCCGATCCCTTGTTAGCCGGAGAGGCAATGGAGGCCGGGATCTATGAGCTTGTCTTCCACGCTGGTGCGTACTTTCGCGGCCTCGGACAGCTACTCACCGATCCGCCATTCCTTGACGAAATCGTGATCCGCTTTGGAATTGCCGACCCAGGGGGCCGCTACCACGTCCCGCTGCTTCTTTCGCCTTACGGTTACAGCACCTACCGGGGATCATGAATGAAGATTATCGAACGATGCCGCCGCCTGGCCGGCATGAGCGAAGATCCCTCCGTTCTGATCCGCACGTTCCTATCGCCGCCCGTGCACGACGTTCACCGCTGCCTCAGCGCTTGGATGACTCGCGCGGGGATGAGCGTGTCGACCGATGCCGCGGGTAATCTGCGGGGCCGCTATCCTGGTCTTGAATCAAATGTGCCGCGCTTGCTGATCGGTTCGCATATTGATACGGTCCCAGACGCTGGTGCATTCGATGGGCCCCTGGGCGTGATGCTTGGTATCGCGCTGGTGGAAGCCCTAGCCGGACGCAGGCTCCGCTTCGATATCGAAGTTGTGGCGTTTTCAGAGGAAGAGGGTGTCCGCTTCGGTGTGCCTTTCATAGGCAGCCGCGCGCTCATCGGTGAGATAGATAGCGACCTGCTTGCCACCGTGGAACCGGCGATTCGGAACTTCGGCCTCGACCCGGAGAAACTTCCGGAAGCGGCGATCAACGCAACTGAAATCCTGGGCTATTTGGAATTTCACATCGAGCAAGGTCCGGTGCTGGAGAGTCTCTCGCTGCCGTTAGGTGTCGTCACCGCGATCGTAGGTCAGAGCCGTCTCGAAGTCGTCTTCCGCGGCAAAGCGAATCACGCCGGGACCACGCCGATGCATCTTCGCCGTGATGCGCTTGCCGCCGCTGCGCTGTGGATCACTTTAGTGGAGCGAGAGGCCCGCGCGACACCGCACCTGGTCGCCACTGTGGGATCCATCACCACGCTGCCTGGAGCGGGTAACGTGATCGCCGGGGAAGTGCGCATGAGTCTCGATGTCCGCCACGAGGAGAATGAGATCCGGCAGGGCGCTCTAAGCCGAATCCTTACTGGAGCTCAGGAAATCGGTGAGCAGCGTGATATCCACATCGAATGGACGCAGCGGCTCGACCAGGCTTCTGTTGCCTGCGATGGCGGCCTTGTCGCGACACTCGCGCGAGCTGTGGAATCGGTTGGCCTGCCTGTGCACCGCATGGTCAGCGGTGCCGGCCATGATGCCATGGTGCTTGCCAAACGAGTTCCCGCGGTCATGTTGTTTCTGCGATCGCCGGGCGGGATCAGTCACCATCCCGACGAGACGGTTTTGCCTGGCGACGTTGAAGCGGCTTTGCAGGTAGGCTTGCGGTTCCTGAATCAATTGGAGGCGCGCGATGCCTGACATTGTCATTCGCGGAGGGCAAGTCGTAACGCCCGAAGGTGTCACCGAAGCCGATCTTGCCATCGAAGACGGGCTTTTCTGTGAAGCAGGCCCGGCCAGACACGAAATCGATGCCCGCGGCCTGTTTGTCTTCCCTGGATTGATCGACGTCCATCTGCACTTCAACGAGCCTGGCCGGACCGAGTGGGAAGGCATCGCTACGGGAAGCCGCGCGCTCGCCGCCGGCGGGGGCACTCTGTTCTTCGACATGCCGCTGAATTCCTCGCCCTGCACTCTTGACGGCAAGAGTTTCGACTTGAAGCGTATGGCGGTGGAGCAATCCTCCATCACCGATTTCGGTCTCTGGGGCGGCCTGGTGCCTGACAATCGCGATTCGCTGGATGAACTTGCCGGGCGCGGCATCATCGGATTTAAGGCCTTCATGTCCAATTCCGGCCTGCCTGAGTTTCCCCGTGCTGACGACTTCACACTGTATGAAGGGATGTGTGTGGCCGCAAGGCACGATCTGATTGTGGCGGTCCACGCCGAAAATGACGAGCTGACCAAGGGCCGCGGCGGTACGGGGGTTCGCGATTACCTCAAGTCAAGGCCGGTGCTCGCGGAACTCGAGGCCATCCAGCGCGCAGCTTTGCTGGCGAAGGAGTCCGGCGCCCGACTGCACATCGTTCACGTCAGTTCGGGGCGCGGCGTCGCGCTCGCGGCCGAGCTTCGGGCGACAGGAATCGACCTAACCATCGAAACTTGTCCCCACTATCTGTATTTCACCGAAGACGACATGGAACGCTTAGGCGCTGTCGCCAAGTGC
>Ga0207641_10004684_pt1 | contig 11796 bp, 10 predicted proteins | sample KBSSwiS62_FD_184306 | JGI IMG/M metagenome (GOLD analysis project Ga0207641, IMG submission 184306) | Switchgrass rhizosphere microbial communities from Kellogg Biological Station, Michigan, USA - KBS Switchgrass S6-2 (SPAdes) (version 2) | ecosystem: Host-associated > Plants > Roots >... | reverse complement strand
TTATTTGAAAATTCTGGACAATCGTGCGGCACCAGAACCCGTTACGGAAGAGCAGGCCGGACATTTCGTAAGACTGGCCACCTCCATCTTGCATCCGCACACTGCGGCCAGCCCGGCCAGAAAGAAAAGAACCGCGAGAAAGAAAAAGGGGAAACGCCGTGGTTAAGCGCTTATTGCTGATCCTGGTGTTGCTGGCCGCTCCGCTATGCGCGCAGGAAAACCAGTTGCAGGCCGATTTCCGCGGCGAAGGAGAGCGTTTTCATAAGAGCTGCTTGGCGTTCGACCTGAAAGCCCTGGGAAGTTGCGCGCAGGTTCTCTTTACCGATCATCCGCTGCACATCGCGGTCGGCAGCATCGCGCCACAAAATGGGTTCGGCGCGGGCGCGGCCTTTGTGGCGCACTGGACGCCAGACGAAACGTGGCGGCTGAACTGGAACGCGGACGCCGTAGCTTCGTCGAATGGATCGTGGCGGGCCGGCGTGTACATGAAAGTGATTCGCGTACCGCATCATGACATTACCGTGACCACCGGGAGCGCGGCGGCTGCTGCGGCCTCCAATCTCGCTGTCGAAGAGGCTCCGTTTTTCAATGTGTACGCGCAGGCCATCTCGTTGAACAAAATCTACTATTTCGGTCTGGGCCCTTCGTCGACAGTCGCAAACCGCTCGATTTTCGGAATGAGCGAGCGAATCTTCGGCACGAATGTCGTCTGGCCGATTTTCGGCAAATTGAATCTTTCGCTTTACGGCGAAGCGAATGGCCGCTTTGTGGATATTCGCGGTAACCATGGCGAATCCAGCCCGTCGATCGAAACGCTTTTTTCCGAAGCGACGGCTCCCGGCCTGACAAATCAGCCCGGATTTGCGCAGTTCGGAGAAGGCGCGCGCATGCGGCCGCATCTTCTGTCGGACTATCTGCGGTTAAATTACTTTGTCAATTTTCAGCAATATGTGGCGGGAGATTCGACGTTTTCGTTCCGCCGCCTGACGGTCGACTTGGGTCACCAGATTCCGCTGTATCGCAAGAGTACACGCACACTGTTGCCGAGAGATCAAAACGGTCCCGACGCTTGCGCCGTGGGAACAGGCGCCGACGTCGCTTGCCCGCCGGTGGTACGCAATCTGGAAGGCAGCATCAACTTCCGATTCTTTCTCGCCGAATCGTTTACATCAGCCGGAAGCGTAGTGCCATTTTATTTTCAGCCCACGCTCGGTGGCGGCGATCTGAACGGCAACACGACCTTGCCGAGTTTTCAGGACTACCGGTTTCGCGCACCCAACGTGATGTTCGTGCATGAAGGATTCGAGCATTCCATCTGGAAGCTGCCGTTAGGCGTAGCGTTTTCCGCCGACCAAGGCAAAATCGCTTTGAACCGCGGTGACTTGGGCTCGAATCCGTGGCTACACACCTATTCCGCCGGGCTGACGTTGCGCGCGGGCGGCTTCCCGCAGATTTTTCTCCTGTATTCCTGGGGAAGTGGCGAAGGAACGCACCTGATTGGAAATGTGAACACTTCGCTGCTCGGCGGAGCAGCGCGGCCGTCGCTCTTCTGAAATTCATGGAGAGCTTTGCCCGGAGGATTTTATGTTCGGTTCTGACATTCTGGATGTCGCGCCGGGAATGTCTTGGTTTACCTGCTGCTCAGCCTGATCTGTTCAGCTGGCGCGCAGGGTGGCGCCGAGGCTGGACTCGAGGGCGGCGACGATTTTCGCCGAGAAGTCGGCGACTTGGGCGTCGGTGAACGTGGCTTCGCGACTTTGGAAGGTCACGCGGACCATCAGCGAATATTTTCCAGCAGGAACATTTTTGCCGCGGAACAAATCGGCGGCTTCGATGGACGCAATTTCGGGAATGTTGAGTCTGCGAATCGTGCTGGCGACTTCCGCGAATGTGCTGCCGTCGGCTAGCAGCAGGGAGAAATCTCGCTCGACCACGGGGAAACGCGGGAGCGGTTCGTAGCGGCGCACATTTTTCACGCCGTAGTATTTGCAATAAAACGGGGTGAGAACGAGTTCGGCTAAGAAAACATCCTGGCGGAATTTGAGCTTGTCGAGGATGCGGCGGGCCAGCAGGCCGGCTGCGCCGAGTTCGTTTCCGTCCAGCAGGATGCGGCCGCGTTTTGCGGGATGCAGCGAGTCCGTTCCGCCATCTTGCCATTGCAGGCCGCCGCTGAGCGCGCCGATGGCGTCGATGTCACCTTTGAGGTCGGCGAAAGAAAATTCGCGTGCACTGTCGTAGAGACCTTGCGAGCGGGCTTCGCCGGTTGCGCCCAAAGTAAGAAATGTCGTTTCGACTGGAGCTGCCACGCCATCTTTCATCGCCACAAACCGGTAGTGGCGCCCGATTTCAAACAGCCGCACATTGCGCTGGCCGTGATTCAAGTTCCATTCGATCGCGCCGGCCATCGAGACAGAACCGTTGGAACGCAGCAGGCCGGCTTCTTCGGAAAGTGGATTGGCAAGCCGAGCGGGAATTACACCGTGCGGACGAAAAAGCGCATCGCGATCTTCTGCAACGTGCGGAATGGTGACAATTTCGCGATAGCCGAGGCCGATGAGCCGCTCACGCAGGCGCGTTTCGGCTTCATAGTGCGGCAAGCGAGCGGCACCTTGGCGCGCAGCAGGAAGCCGCGGCGGAAATTTGTTCATGCCATAGATCCGGATCGCTTCTTCGATCAGGTCAATTTCGCGTTCGACGTCCGCACGCCACGAAGGCTGCGTGCATTCCCACGCCGCGAGGATCGAGCCAAGCTGGCCGCGGTTTTGATCCACACGTACGGGCGCGAAACCGAGTGCAACCAGAATGGCCTCGATCTCACGATCGGGAACGTCCGCGCCCATGACTCGCAGGAGCTCTGCGCGCGTGATAGTTATTTTTTTAGCGCCGCGCTTGCCGGGATACACGTCTACAACACCGGAGAGCAGTTCGCCCCCGGCCAGTTGAAGGATCAATTCCGCACAGCGCCGCGAAGCTAACTCGGCCATTTCCGGATCGGCTCCGCGGCTGAAACGAGTGGACGCCTCGGTGTGCAATTTTAGGAAGCGCGCGGCGCGCCGAATGGCTACTGGCTCGAACCAGGCGCACTCGATCAGAACGTTTTTGGTCGAGAAGGAAATTTCCGTTTCGCCGCCACCCATGATTCCGCCGATGCCTACCGCGCGAGAGCCGTCTCCATCACAAACCACGCTGAATGACGAATCGAGGGCACGCTCGATTCCATCCAGCGTCTTGAGTTTTTCGTCCCGCTTTGCGGCGCGTACTACGATCGAGTGATTGCGCACCAGATCGTAATCGAACGCGTGCAGCGGGTGGCCGAGTTCGAGCATGACGTAGTTGGTTGCGTCCACGACGTTGCTGATGGAGGCGACGCCAGCGGCTTCGAGGCGCTCGCGGAGCCATGCCGGTGAAGGCTGAATCTTCACATTACGAATCACGCGTGCGGTGAAGCGGCCGCAAAGTTCCGGCGATTCAATCTTCACGGAAACCGCATCGGTAGCTTTCGCCGTCGATGATTCGGATGGCCTCGGATTTACCGGTTTCAGCGGCAGTTTGTAGACGGCAGAAACTTCGCGGGCGATTCCGTAGACACCGAGGCAATCGGGGCGGTTCGAGGTGATTTCGGCATCGATGACCCCGCCGAGCGGTTGCGGTTCGACGCTGGCGATATTTGTGCCGGCTAGGGCGAGGCGCGAGGCTAGCTCCTGCGGCGTGGCTGCCACGCCCACAAAATCTTTCAACCAGTTATATACAACCTTCATCCTACGTTCCTCGCGCTTTGCAGCCGGCCAAAATAAACTTGCGTGGTGTATTCCATGTGTACACGGCCGACTTTCTCTTCCGCGTCGAAGAGTTTGCGCAGCGCGCTCATCATCGGCTCGTAGTTGGCGTGGCCTTCGCGCGGCGCGTATGAGCTGCTGCGAACGCGCCCGGCCAGTGCCGCGAAATCGAATTTCTGAAAGTTGGGTAACTCAGCGCGCTGAAAATTCTCCATGCCGAAAAAATTCTCCATGTCGTGCGCTTCAGGATAGGCGTCTTTTACTTTCGTGTAGTCGGTGCCATAGCGCATGAGCAAATCTTCATAAGCGCGGCCGAACGATGTTTCGCCGATGCGGCGGTCGTTCCACATCACGACAACCCAGCCGCCGGGCTTCAAGATGCGCTGGAACTCGCAGCATGTGGCTTGCGGCTCAAACCAATGAAAGGCTTGCGCAGCAGTGACAAAGTCCACGCTGGAATCGGCGAGCGTCGTGGCTTCCGAGGAACCGTTGACGCTGGAAAAATTCTGGTACGCGGCCAGGAATTCATCGCCGGCGGCGCGCATCTCGGCGTTGGGTTCTACACCGATCACGCGGTTGTCGTTTTCCAGAAGCACTTTGCTGAGCAGGCCGGTGCCGCAGCCAACGTCGGCGATCACGTGCTCCCTGCGCAGGCCACATTTACTACGCAGGACGTCAATGAGTGCAGGCGGATAACCCGGTCGGTAGCGAACATAGTCTGCTACGCGAGAAGAGAAGCGTTGTTTGGCGTCAGCGAAAGTCATGAAGTTCAGTTCACGGTCGACAGTTCAAAGTTAAAAGTAAAACCAAGAACAAAAATAAAGAAAAAACAGATTTCCGGCTTCACTCGAATGACGCGTTTCGCTGCCGTTTTCACGGAAACTGCTTTAAGAAGCGGACGTCGTTCTGGAAAAAAGCCTGGATGTCGTCGATGCCGTACTTGAGCATCGCCAGGCGGTCCATGCCCATGCCGAAAGCGAAGCCGCTGAGTTTTTTCGCGTCGTAGTTCACGAAGCCATAGACGGCGGGATCGACCATGCCGGCGCCGAACAGTTCAATCCAGCCGGCGCCTTTGCACTTGCCGCAGGTCGAGCCGTTGGCGCCCGTGCCGCTGCCACCGCAGAAAATGCACGAGACGTCGAATTCGACACTGGGCTCGGTGAACGGAAAATAGCTGGGACGAAATCGGGCTTTCATCGATGGGCCAAAATACTGTTTGATGAAATATTCGATCGTGCCGGTGAAATCGCAGAACGTGATATCGGTGTCGACGGCCAGTCCCTCGATCTGGTGGAACATGAAGGAGTGCGTCGCGTCGGGATTGTCGCGGCGATAGACCTTGCCCGGAACGATGACGCGAACCGGCGGCTTCTGCTTTTCCATGGTGCGAATTTGGACCGGCGAAGTGTGCGTGCGCAACAGCAGCGATCCGGGCGGAGTTTTCACGCCGGAGTCGGTCATCGCCCCGGCCTGGGCTTCGACATAAAAAGTATCCATGTCGTCGCGCACCGGATGGAATTCCGGAATATTCAGTGCCTCGAAATTGTAGTAGGGCGTTTCGATTTCCGGTCCTTCGACGACAGAAAATCCGATAGACACAAAAATGTCTTCGATTTCCTGGAAAACCTGACGAATCAAATGGCGTGAGCCAGTAGGACGAACCACGCCGGGTAGCGAAAGGTCGACGCGGTCTTTCGGGCTAACCGCTTCTTCGGCGCCGGATTCAATGGCAGCGCGGCGAGCTTCCATTTGCGATTCGAGCTGCGCCTTGAATTTGTTGAGTTCCTGGCCGACAGCGCGCTTCAATTCGGGAGAAGCTCGTTTCAGCCAGTTGTCGGTAGCCAGCGTGACCACGCCGGACTTTCGGCCGAGCCAGTGAACGCGGAATTTCTCGAAAGTCTCTGCGGAATTTGCCGCCTGCAGATCGGCAGTCGCCTGCCCGAGCAATCGCATGAAGAGTGGCGCAACCTGCTCGGGTTGCGTCACGCCGAGGGCTGCGAGCGTATTCTCGTGCGTGTTTTCAGCCATAAGGAAAGAAATAGATTACAGGACAGAGTGCGCACGCCGCCAGCGGCGCACAAGGCCCAAGCGGAATACCGGCGAGGAACCCAAACAGAGATTCCTTGCTCCGCTCGGAATGACCAAGCTTTTGTTTTACGCTTTTTTCGCCGCAGGCTTGGGCGCGAACGCTTTGGCTTTTTCAGCGAGTTGCGCGAAGCCAGCGGCGTCCTTCACCGCGATGTCGGCCAGCACTTTGCGGTCGAGTTCAACGCCGGCGGCTTTGAGGCCGTGGATCAACTGACCGTAAGTGATGCCGTTCAAGCGGGCGGCAGCGCCGATACGCTGAATCCACAAGCGACGATATTGGCGCTTCTTGGCGCGGCGATCGCGAAACGCATAACGATCGGCGCGATTTGCCGCTTCCTGCGCGGATTGGTACAGCTTGCTCTTGGTGAGGAAAAAGCCTTTGGTCCTCTTGAGGTACTTCTTGCGCCGTGCCCGGCGTTTTGTGCCGCGTTTTACGCGTGCCATGGGTTTGTCTCCTTGTGCCGAAGCGATTCGCAAGAAGCGAGGAACGCCTGGGCGGTTCAAATTGTTTTGGAAAACAAGACAGGTTGCGGCTACGCGAAAAACGCGGCGCAAAAAAGCGCAGGGCGAAATGCGTGTAGCGCAACGGGTTTGTTTCCGGTGTTGCCCGTAGCGGCGAAGTTGAATTCGCCGTTTTCCGATCGCTCGGAAAAAAGGCCACCACCTGAAAGTGGCCGCTACATTGCTCCGGCTAGCGGAGCAGTTTCGGCCGGCAGGCACCCGTGAAGCGCTGCCTGGCACGAATGCTGCTAGCTAATTTCGCGAGCAGCTTGCGGAATTTGCATTCCGCTTTTTCGCGAAGCGATGAAACCGCCGCGCAAAACTCTTTGCACTGCGTCAACCGAGGTGGAGTTTCGGTTGATGACAAATCAAAATTCTACAGGCCGTAGGGAAGCATCTGCATGGTCTTGGCTTTGTCGGCGTGATTGACCTGCGTGAGCTTCTTGAGTTTGCGCATGCGCTTGGCGGCCTTGGTGCCGAGCAAGTGGCGCTTACCGGAATGCATGCGGAGCAGCTTGCCGGTAGCGGTCAACTTGAAGCGCTTGGCGGCGCCGCGATGGGTCTTGAGCTTTCTTTTGGGCTTTGAAGCGTTGCGAGGCATTGCTAAACCTTTCCTTTTGTTTCTGAGAGCGCTCTAAAATGGCGTAAACTCAACAAGCTTTCTAAAATCAGCAACTTACAGGACGGCCGGAACTGTAGTTCCGATTTTGCGGCGAGGAAAAAGGGCATACACCGACAACTTCGCCGCTCTTAATTCGCTGGCCTTTGTGGTGCCGCTACACCGCTGCCCTTTTTGGGAGCGAGGAGCGCCACAAGGACGTTCCCTTCCATGCGCGGTGGAGTTTCGATCTGGCCCTGATCGCCGAGTTCGCCCAGCAGGCGAGTCATCTTGGCGCGGCCAACTTCCTGATGCGCCATTTCGCGGCCACGGTGAAAAATCATAGCGCGAACCTTGTGACCTTCGCCGAGGAAGCGGATGATCTGGTTCTTGCGAACCTGAAAATCGTGTTCCGCCGTGTTGGGGCGGAACTTGACTTCCTTCAAAGCCGAGCCACGGCTGCTTTTACGCTGCTCGTGCGCACGCTTGTTCGCTTGGTAAAGAAACTTGCCGTAATCGGTGATCTTGCAAACCGGAGGATCGGCCGTCGGAGAAATCTCCACTAAATCCAATCCGCGTTCGCGGGCCACGCGAAGCGCTTCAAAAGGCTGCATGACGCCGAGCTGACCGCCGTCTTCGTCAATCACCCGGACTTCGCGAGCTCGAATCCGTTCATTGATGCGGACCCGATCGCTCTGCGGCCGGAAATTCCTATCTGCGATAGTTCCCCCTCAAAATTATAAAGCGCCGAAAGACACGGATAGCCGGCTCCGGGCCCAATTGCACTGCCAAACACGCGAGCGGCCTCGACATGGCGGTAAGCCACATGAGGACAGACTTCAAAGTATAGCATGGCGAGCGGCACCGGCGGCAAGCCGTTTGGGAAACGACTGACTACCGCCCCGACGAACGCGAAAGACGATAGCGATGCAAAACCCGCTACTGACCTGGTAAACCATAAAAGGGAGGCACCAGCCAGAAAGATGACCGCTCAGTCTCTGGCAGTGCCCCCAGGCGCCTTCAACTCGGTTAGACCCACTAGGCTCTGCCCCTGAGTTGTTGGTGCTGACAAATAGTGGCCGGAGCGGCGAAAGCGTTTCATTTCGGAAAGAATTATCGGCGTCTTACTGAGAACCCAAGCCGTGACCAGGCACCAAGCGGAGAACGATTCCGAGCAACCCCATCACGCCCACGTAGTAAGCGGCCGTACGGTAACTGGGTAAGGCCGGCAAGTCTTTGCTGAACAGGCGCCAAGCAGCCCCGGCAGCAACCAGGAAGAAGGCACTCTCCTGGAAGAAAAAGGCGAAGAGCATGGCACTTGCGAGGATGGCCCAACGGCCGTTGCGATCAAGGGCGTTGGCAGCTTGCCCGCCATCTAGAACCCAGATGGGAATCAAATTCATGAGATTAAGCCACGCGCTGGCACGAGCGAGACCCGCCCACAGGGGATCGCCCGTTCTCCACCACAAGAAGAGGCACGCGACCGAAGCGAGCAGACCCGCAAGAGGCCCAGCCAAACCGACGGCGGCGCGAGTTTCCAAAGAGATCCCCATAGCTTGCCAGCGCACGTAGGCGCCAAAACCGGGCAGAAAAACGGGCATGTCGGCGGGAAGTCCGCGACGGCGAATATCAATGTAGTGGCCCAATTCGTGAATGAGAATCAGAAGGGTGAAACCGACGCCGAACCTCCAGCCCCAGAGATCCCAGTAAACAGCGAAGAAGGCGCCAAGACTGAACAGGAATTTGAACTTGAAGATCGCCAATAACCATTTGGCCTTCGTCAAAAAAATAGCAATCGGGGCCAGCGGACCAAGTTTTTTTGCCCAGGCATGTTTCGACGCGACTGGAGCAGCGTGTTCGGCGAGCTCCAACTTACGAATATGTGCAAGCACCCAATCGGCTTGGGTGGCGTGCGCTGGAAGCAGCGGCAGAGCGTTGCGCCATTGCACGAGGGCCTGAACGAAGTCACCATTTTCCTCCAGGCGAGTCGCGCGCGCCGAGATGATGGTGAGTTCCTCGGAATAGATGAGCGAGTGACACTGAGAGCAGACCAGATCGCCCGGGTGAAGTTCGAGCCCACAGGTTTTGCATTGCCGGAGATCGAGATTCAGCGGTGGTGAGGACACGTGGTTTCTTTGGTCAGGGATGTATCGATGAGCCGCTGGGCACGGGCGGCGCCGCAGGCGCATTCGCTTGGAAAGGCCCAAGAATTTCCAGTGGTGGCGCAGACGTGATTTTCCAGGCGATGCGAATACCGACGAAAAGAATCACAAGACCAAGAATTCCAGAAACTCCGCTTTGTAACTCAAGAAAGGGAGAAGCGAGACCGGCAAAAAGCATCGAAGCGATGATGGCGCCGACGGCCGGCTTAGCAATCGCTTGCTGAGAACCGTCCGACTCCCGAGTGCTGGAGGACGGATCCACGGCGTCCGAAGAAGTCGAAGACGAAGCATTTGCGTCAGCCGTGGCATGAGCCACGGGCTTTTTCTCTTTCAGATAAAACGAAATACCGATCGGAATTGCGGAAAGAGACACGGCGGCGTAGGTGAGTGCGACCGCAGCGATCTGGTAGCGGCGACCGCCCACACCTTGCGAGCCTTTCTTCATGGCCGTAGCGACGAGCCAGCCAACAGCCAAGGCCACGTAACCGATCATGATTCCTGAAAGGATGGCAAATGCCGAGTAGATGATTAATCCGAGGGTGGCTCCGCCAATACCGAAAAGGATGGCGCGAACGAAAGCGGCGTGAGAGTCCTGCGGCGAGCGCATTTTGACTTGTTGCACGCACGCATCGCATGCGAGTTTGCCGTTGACGCGATAGTAGCCGCCCGAGAGAGGTTTATTGCATCCGACACATGCCTCTGTGCCGGGGTTCTTGTATTCGGCAACGCCGAATTGAGGGGTGCCAGGACTGGACATGTAGCCTCCGTGCCATGCGGTAAGGGTTGGCGGAAAGTATCACAAGCAGAACGTACCCGGTAACTAGACCCTAGGTACTACGGCGAACAAACAGTTACGTGGCGCTTAGGAGGCTACGGAAAGTGTGCCTTGGGGGCCCTGGATAACGGCGTGGAGTTGCGGAGTTTCGGCTTTGGCGATGGCGGCTGCGAGGGCGAGTTGGGCAGTGAGTTTGGCCAGGGCCGAGGGATCGGGAGTAAGAAGTTCGAGGCGCAAAAGCTGGCAGCCCGCGGGCGCATCGACGGATGGGTGGACGGAGTCGGCGCTCCATTCGATGAAGAACGGAAGAAGACCGCGCGCGTCGTCTCGCAGGTGGAGCGTTTGCCAGTGAAGTTCTTTGCCGTCGGGGCGTTTGCGGGAACCGGGCGTGGGTCCATCGGCGGCGATGCCGTAGCGTTTCAACTGCGCGGCGAGAGCCTCGATGTTTTTGGGATGCGCGGCCCATCCCACCAGGCGCGGCTCGGAGAGTTTCTTGAGCGTGTCCAGAAGAGGCGAGGCTCCGCCGGATTGCCGTGGATCGGGCCCGATGATTTCGAGATAGCGACCTTTTTCCTGTGCACTGGAAGCTCCAAGAGACAGTAGAGCGTTTTGCGTGCCACGACCGGGATGCACTCCGCCGAATGCGGCGCGGACGCCAGTGTGTTGTTCGACGAAGGCAATTCCCTGCTGGAGGTCCTGGCAGCCGAGAAGGATGTGATCGAGCATGGGCGGCACCTGGTCAACTAAAGGAGGCGCGTCCTTTCGTTCGCTTTGTTCACGAAACAGGGACGGTGCGGCGAGCACTGCACTTGCAATGGCTACAAAAGATCGACGTGAGATGGTCGTCATGAACTATGCGATGCAACCCTATAGATTTTATGTAATGCTGGCACACAGAACAAGAATCCCGTCGATGGCTTGGACTCGGAGCACCAGCGCTCTGCAGATCAATGGAGCGCAGATCAAATAACAATTGCATGCGAACATTGAAGAGGTATACCTATGCGAAAAATCTTAGCGATCGTTGCAGTGATAACGCTTATCAGCCTGTGTGGAGCGAGCAGAGGTGCGGCGCAGTGCGGCAACGTACAATTTGCGTTTGTGGCGTTCGTCGCCGGAAATCTATTCTAGGCCGAGACCGTTAGGACGATGATCTTCGGCGAGGAAGGTTCCACACCCACCGTGCAAAAACCGGGAATTGTCGCGCGGGATGGGCTAGGCAGGGTTCGCACATCCAGAGAGTTGATCCGGACCTGGCTATTCGAGATTCCGCGTGACTATACGGTTGTTGAAAAAAATGCCACGTCGCTGCCACCGAGTGGCGCATCCGAGAACTTGATAGCAGGTTGCGGAAATCAACAAAAGTTACTGAATGCCACGGGAGTCGGATTCGGTGCGCAGGGATTCGACCAATTCGGCGAGGGGTTTGGGGCCGAGGTCTCCTTTGCTACGGTGGCGGACGCTTACGCTGCCGGCTTCGGCTTCCTTGGGACCGACGACGAGCATGTAGGGAATTTTCTGGAGCTGCGCGTCGCGGATTTTGGCGGGCAGCTTTTCGTTGCGGTCGTCGAGATGGACGCGGATGCCGTGGTTTTTCAATGTTTCGTGGACGTGCCTGGCGTAGTCCATCACTTTTTCGCTGACCGGGCAGATTTCCACTTGTACGGGCGCGAGCCATAGCGGGAAGGCGCCGGCGTAGTGCTCAATGAGAATGCCGAAGAAGCGTTCGACGGAGCCGAGCAGCGCGCGATGAACCATGAGCGGCTGGTGGCGAGCGCCATCGTCGCCAACGTATTCAAGGCCAAAACGCGCAGGCAGATTGAAATCAAACTGAACAGTAGTGAGCTGCCAGGAGCGGCCGATGGCGTCAATTAACTTGACATCGATCTTGGGGCC
>Ga0207641_10004682_pt1 | contig 11800 bp, 13 predicted proteins | sample KBSSwiS62_FD_184306 | JGI IMG/M metagenome (GOLD analysis project Ga0207641, IMG submission 184306) | Switchgrass rhizosphere microbial communities from Kellogg Biological Station, Michigan, USA - KBS Switchgrass S6-2 (SPAdes) (version 2) | ecosystem: Host-associated > Plants > Roots >... | reverse complement strand
CTCGTCGCCCTTCCCATCCGCCATACGCCGGTGGACGTTTCTCGTCCAGTGTCCGCGCGCCGTCACTTCATCCAGTCCTTCCTCTGGATGCCCAGCCGGGCAACGGATCCGCCGACGTGGACGTTGGGGTGGATGCTGGCCGAGATCGTCGGGCTCGACTTTGTCCCGATCACCGGCGAGCGGGAGCTGGCGACCGTCACGGCCCCGCGACCGCCGGCCACATTCGACGTCGACAGCCTCGCTCGGATTGGCGTGAACGCGAACGGAGAGGCGGAGTGGATCGTCTCGGGCGGAGCGAATCCACGGCGCGCCGTCGTTCCCTTCAGAGAGCCTCGCTGATGCGTACGCGAATCGTCGCCGCGACCCTGTTCCTCTTCGCCGCGTCGCCGGCACACGCGCAGCCAGGCACTGCCGAAGGCGTCGACGCATTCGTGCGCGGCGACTATCAGCGGGCCGCGGACATCCTGAAACCGATCGCCGAACAATCGACCGAACCGGATCATGTCGCCGAGTTCTTCATGGCGGCGCTGTACGACATCGGCCGCGGTGTGACCGCCGACCCGATGCGGGCGTGCGCATTTTACATAAGAGCGTCCATGGACCGCGGCCCGTTCGGGATGCAAGCGATCGCGCTGGTCACGAGTCGTCGTGGGCTACTGAGTCGGGAGGCCTTCGAGGAGTGTTCGTGGCGCGCCAGAGTCGGCTTCGACCACCGGTTCGAGCCGGTCGCCTTCGCGCTCGGACCCGGGCACTGGATTGCGTGGGATCTCAAAGGCGCGACGATTATGTACGAGGGGAAAGAGACGCGGGTGTCGCTGCCGCTCGCGGAGAACCGCGCCGTCATCCTTCCGCTTCGGCACACCGAGCTCGCGGTCGGCCCGACGCGATTGACGCGCCGTCACTTCATCGAAATCCTCACGTGGCTGCCCGGCACGGAGCGGCAGAAGTGGACGCTTCGGTGGGCCCTGATGGAGGTCGTCCGCAACGATGTGATTGGGGTCGCGTTGGAGCAGCTGACGACCATCTCCGCGCCGGAACCGCCCGCCGGTGGGTCGTTCGACGTGCAAGAGATCGTGCGGCTTGGCGTCAACGACGATGGCGATGCTGAATGGTCGCTCGTCGAAGGACCACATCCACGCACCACGGTCATCGAAACAGACGCGGACCGGGAAGATCAGGAGGAGGAAAGGCGACAGACACACGCCCGCGATGCGGCCGACGCCCTAGTCGACTGGAAACGCGCTGGCGATCCCCACCGGCCCCCTGTGCTGGCCTACGTTGACGCGAACATCTGTGGGCACGCGTTCGTGTACGGCTGGTCCGACAATCGAACGGAAGCGATCACGGTGCGCGCCGGCAGGGACTTACGTGACGTCGCGGCAACGGCCGGAACGTTCGACCTCGCCGAACAGAGCGGCGGATTCGAGGTGGCAGTTCACGTGACCGAATGGCCCGTACGATCGTGGCCGTTCTGTTCCGATGTCGGCGGCCAAGCGCTCGAGGAAACGTGGCGCGCCACAAAAGGTTCCGTGACCCTTGAACTGTCGCCGCGAACTGTCGACGGGCGCCTGCGGACCGCCTATCGCGCCAGGATCCGCATCGTTGGCGCCGAGTTCGTGAACGGCGCCGGTCTTCGCGTCAAACAGGTGCATCCGATCGCACTCACAGTGATCGCACGGTAGGTCTCCGGCCACTCGGCCCTGAGCCGTCTAACGACTGGAAGCGGCAGAAGATCGCGATGGATCAAAGCCGAACCCGTAAAGATGGCCCACCCCTGACTCACACGGCTGGCCCGAACGGGTGAGCGTCACCGTGAGTCGACGGCGGCTCTGAACGCCACGGGTTGGTCAGCGGTGCTTCTGGGCCCGTCTGCGGGAGACCAGTTCCCGCAGATGCGCGATCTCCGCGTCGAGCCGGGCTCCAGGAATGCCTTGTAGACGGAGCACGCGCCTCGCATTCTTCTCGTCACCCGAACAGACATATGCCTGCGCCAAGAGCTCATACGGTATGGCCGAACGGCCGCCGATGCGTGCCCTTTGAAGCACTCTTTCGAGGGCCACAGCCGCCTCACGACATTTGTTCAGTTGTAAGGACGCACCGCCAAGGACAATATAGGCACCGGCATTCGATGGGTTCGCATCGATGGCCTTGTGCGCTGCCGCCGCGGCATCCTCGAAACGTCGCTCCCGCATCGCCTCCTGCGCCGCCAATTCATGCATTCTGCTTCGTTCGACCTCATTTCTTGGAGGGCCCAGGTGAATGGCGAGAGATGTCTCCGACGGGCGGGCTCCAGGCGTGCTGCCGTCACCTAATCGCAGCGTTCGCAACGGACCAACCAACGACAGGTCGACCACATGCCGTCCTGTCGCGAAGCGCTGACCATCCGCTCGTCGAAACCGAAGCTCCCATTCGATGGCGCGCCCAGATACGACGCGCAGCGGCTCAGTGGGATCAAGTTGAACGCGTCCCGTCTCGGCAAACTGCCAAAACGTCCCCTCGGTTTCAATCGCGATCGGTTTGTCGTCGTCATCCTTCATCGCGGAACGGAATTGCTTCGCGAAGGTTTGCTGGTCGGCGATCGCTGGCTCGAGACTGGCATGTCCGATGGTGAGGATAATCACAATCTGTTGTGGTTCGTTATAGAGACGATACGATCTGAAGTTCTCAAGGGCATCACCATGAGCCACGCGAGCGGAGAACGAGATGTTCGATGTCCTGAAGGTTGGTTGCTGCGCTGACGCAGCGATGCTGCCCGGCGCGGCAACAGGGCCTGATGTCGTATCCGGTCCGGCCATCAACAGTGTGGCCAGGCAGGCTGTGACGCACCAGAGCCAATGCATATGGACATTAGACACCCTGCATCTGTCGCTGCTATGTCTGTCGCCTGGAATTGGTGCTCGACGAGCCGACGGGGACGCTGACCGCAGATCGCTCGAGTACAACCGCCGCAAGACAAACGAGAACGGTTGAGCCGGCCAGCGTGCCGAAATCGAACTCGGGATTGGCATTTGCACACGCCAAGTGTTGATGCGCTGGGCTTGTTTACCTGTCCTGCTGGGGCTGATCGCCGGATTCCCGCGTGATGCAGGGGCGCAAGACCAGCCAGCGAACCGCTCCGTTGCGCTGGCGCCGGGGACGCCAGTTGTCAGTGTCGCTGCGAGTGTCACCGACATGAGCGCCCTCGACGACGTGACCGCCTCAGCGAAGCGATTCTCCGATGAGCTGTCCGCGCGGCTCCGACCAATCGAGATGCGTTTGCGGAACGATGCACGGCTCCGCAGCGCGGGAACCCTCGTCGGCTTGAGCGCTGCTGCGGTGGGCGCACTCCGTAGACAGCGCGCGCTGACATTAGTCGGCGCGGAGGCGATTCGAATAGGCCTCGACCGGCAACTTGGCATCGTGCGCGCTCGGACGGGTTTCTCGATGACGCCTTCGCTCGGTGACCACGGCTTCACGGTGACGTTCAGCCGCACCTTCTAATCGCGAAGCGCAGCATCGGCCAGCCGTTTCCTGAGGGACCGGAAAGAAATACTCTGCTTCTTTCTGGCGGCTCGTAGGTCCTTCCTGGAGTCGCCGCGGATGGGCCGAAAGTTCGTGCCCGAGGGAGGATTTATCGATCGACGAGCGCCAGGAGGTCGGCGCAATTCCAGCGCCCGACAATCCGGGCCTGCGATGCCGGTCTGTAGGTGTGGCCCAGCTTCAGATCGGGATGGCGGGCGAGGAGCGCCCGCACGGCTTCGCGGTGGCAGCCGCCGCCCGATGCAAGTTGCAGCATGGTGACAGCTAACACTACCGGCGGCGCGTCGGTTTCGTCGGTCGACTGACCCCGGATGGCGGCGGTGAGCACCACGGCGCCGTCGTGGCCATCGGCGCGCGGATTGGCACCATGGGCAAGAAGCAACGAGACGAAGGCAGGATCGCCGTCCATTACAGCCATCAGCAGCGGCAGCCCGCCATGTGGGTGTTCGGGCTCGGCCTCGCGTGGAATCAGGACGCTGGGGATGTTGGGATCTGCGCCGCGGTCGAGCAGTAACCGTGCCGCTTCGGCGTGGTGCGTATGAATCGCGTGCATCAAGGCAGTCCATCGGGTCGAGCGCTTATCGCGCCGGTTCGGATCGGCCCCGGCGTCGAGCAGCACTGCCATCGGGTCGACGGCGTTCGCGCGCGCCGCATCGATAAGCGGCGTCGTGCCGCCGGGTCCGTACTGATCGACCGATTCCCCGCCCGCCAGTAGCCGGCGGACGTCATCGGGACGATTGGCGGCCGCCGCCGCGCCAAGCCGGGACGGCGTCGCGCCAAGACAGCCCGGCACCCAGACAGCGGTGAATAGAAGTGTCATGAATCGCATAGCTCACTTTATATCATAAAGCAACCGCAACTTTACAAGATAAAGTATTCCGCCGTCGAATCGCCGGGATGCGGCGGACCAGAGAGCGCGATCGTCGCAAAAGAATCCAGAGTTCCACTCTGAATCCGTCGCAGAAACATTCGTACTTTCGAGCCTCGTCGGTGGGTTCCGAACCCCAACCACTCAGCTTGTCGGCGAGCCAATCGTGGTTTGTGAGAGGACCTTGTCGCTGGCTTCCTTCGCCTTCTCGCGATAGACCCCAACCGCCTTTTCTGCCGCGAGACGTTCGATTTCAGCAACATGATCGGCGACGATCGCTTCGACTTGGGCACGTTTATCGACAAGCTCCACGCCACACGCCTCGAGAACTGCGCGAACGATTTCGTGAACACGTTCTCCAGATGTCATTGTCACAGATGTCATTGTCACACCCCGGCGCCAAACTCGGCGCTTAAACGCGGATATGCCCTGTAGCCCGATTCCTCAGCCTTGACGAGCGCCGATCGACCCGTGATCCGGCGTGCTACATCCAACGGACCGTCGTGGCTCTCGCCGCTTTCATCGCATCTCGTTGATCGCGTCAGCGGCGGCAGCCGAAGAGTTAACGCCTGAGCCAGTTGGCCCGCCATTCCGCTGCGCATCGGGCACGGCATGCTCCTCAGAAACTGGATCTTCGGTCACGCACGATCTGCGCCGAGATAATGCGACCGCAGTGCAGTGCATGCTCGGATGAGGTGTCCTGTCGAATTGATCATCAATCCGAGGGGACGAGCGGGGTCACGAACCAAAATGCGTGATTTTGTTCCGTGTCCTTCCATCGGCTGCACGGCGAGCTCTACACTTCGGCAACCGCTCGCGCTGAGCTGACGCTCGTCTTCGTGCCAGCTCCGTCTGTTCGGCTTCGCGTATCCCTCGCACACAGAAGGTGACACATGGACGAACGGGATACAGTCTGGACACGAGTCCACGAGACTAATTCGGTGACGCCCAGCCGGCCCGTCCGTCTTGCCTTCGCTCTCGCGATCGCCGTCGCCGGGGCCGCTGCGGCGCAAGAGCCTGACGTGCCCCGGACGCTTTGATTAGGCTGCAACGGACGTCCTGTTTCGGGCCATGTCCCATCTACACCGTCACGATTGACGCGCGCGGGACGGTCACTTATGAAGGAGAATGGTTCGTCCGAGTCATTGGTCGTCGAACGGCGCAGATCGAAACGTCGATAGTAGCGGGGTTGCTCACGAGAGCTGAAAGAATTCGCTTCTTCCAGATGCGGGACGCCTATCGGGTGATTGAGAACCCGGACGGCACTTGACCAGCGTTACAGACCGACCGACCAAGGCTGTCTCCGTCACCGTGAACGGTCGCACGAAAAAAATTGAAGACTACGTGGCCGCACCCGATTCTCTCGCGGAATTTGAACGCGAGATCGACGCCGCCGCCGGTACGAAACGCTGGGTGTTCCTCGATGAGGACGCCCTCGAGGAGCTCACGCGTACTGGTTGGTTAGGCTCTAGCGAGGAAGGGCAACTCTTCTGCAGCGATTGAGCGCGATGACGTTCCGATCGCGCGGAGGTTGATCGAGCTGGGTAGCGATCTCGACGGACCACCCAAACAACCGGCTGCCGCCCTCATTTCCGCTCGTTCAAGCACGATGGTGGACCTGCTGGTGAAAGCAGGGGCCAACCCGAACGAACCGCCGATCAGCGGAGTGGCGGCCAGAACCCCCTTGATGACACCTCGTACAAAGACGCGTCAGTAGCTGAGGCATTGTTGAAGGCCGGAACGCGCCTCGAGGACGTGGACGATGGACGTACTGCGCTTTGGTACTGCGCGTGTGCCGGCAACTGGCGCGTCGTGACCGTGCTACTCGTGGCCGGAGCAAACCCTCGGAGGTCGGCGGGAATCTCCGCCGCTGAATGCACACGGCAGCGCGCCAGAGCGAAGTCGGCGGGCGCCGTACAGTTCTCGATCGTGGGCGACCAACCGTTGAAGACTTTGACCGGGTGCTTGCGCTGTTGGAAAGCGCCGAAAAGCACATCAAACGATAGTGTCCTCAAGTATGGGAAAGGTGCCGGCACCACACTCGGTTCCGCCGCCGGTTGATACTACCGCACGGCAAATCACGATTCGCTGATATTGGAACCCGCTGGTGCGCCTGATTCGGCTGCGCCGCCGGTGGTTCGGCCCTTGCACGGGCCCGTGCATGATGACGAGGACATCCGCACGCTTCATCCAGGTCTTTTTGCTTTCAATCGGCGTCCTCTTGATCGCGTCCAGAGCGCACGCACAGGAGGACCTCTTTGATTCGGCGGTGGCTCACGTCGGCGTCGGGGCCGGCATCAACTTCTATCAACCGAGCAGCAACGAAGCCGATTCGTCGCGGGGAATTGTCGTCATGTATCGGTGGCATTCCTTCCACTCCGGCTGGGGCCCGACGTTCGGCCTCGACTGGCACAGTACCGTGTTCCAACAGCCTGTCGGCGACGTCGTCGATGTGCCTATGGGATCGCTCCGCATGCGGGCGCTGCTGGCCGGCTTCGGCTACAGACATCGCATCCACCGGTTCACCGCTGCGGGCAACGTGAGCGCCGGCTACTCCTTCAACCATCTGACGGTCGACAGTGGCATGGGTCCGGCATTCGCGCGCACGGGAGTGTCCTTGATCGACGTGCACGTGAACGACAGCGCCCTCGTCAAGCCTGAAGTGGCTGTCTGGTACGACATCTTCAAACACGTGGGCGTCGGCGTCAGCGCCGCGTATCTGTTCAACCGGCCTGACGAAGTCATCAGGACCACTGCCGGCTCGGGGACCCGGCAGATGAACGCCAATACGTTCGCGCTGGCAGCGGGCATGACGTTTGGCGTGTGGAAGAAAAGCGAGCAGTAGTTCCATTCTTCCGGATATCTCCCCCGGGGCGCGGGAAGGCTGCGGCTAGTAGTCGTCGGGTTTCGGATGCGGCTCCGTTAGCGCTTCACGAACGGCCGCCACGAGCTGGCTAGGTACGAGCGGTTTGTGGAGGATCTTGGCCACGCCCAGCAGGCTCGCTTCGTGCCTCGCCGCCTCCGGTCCGAGGCCGGTGATCACGAGCACGCGCACCTTCGAGAACGCCTGGCTGGACCGAATCTTCCGCAACACGGTCCAACCATCGAGCATCGGCATCATGACGTCCAGCAGCACGATGTCCGGCTTGTGCTGGCACAGGAGCGCATAGCCATCGAGGGCGTCCTCGGCGGTCAGGATCGTGAACTCCTCACGCAACGCGCGTTCCATCAGCCTCAGGAACTGCGGTTCATCGTCGATCATCAGCACCGTCGGGCGCTTCAAGTCTGGCGTGCTCATGTCTTTCTCTGGAATGGCGGCACGAAGGGACAGGACTGTCTATTATCGGTCCGCCTCGGGCCGAACATGAGCCGGCGTCGACGCACCACCCCGATGAACGTCTCTCTGACCTGAGCTCACCGCGCGCGCCGAATGTCCGGCACGCTACCGGTCGGTCGAACCCTCGGGGTTCGGTCAATATGCCCGGCCAGAGACGGATCATCAGGCGGATGCGGAGTGTACGCGAGCATTGCGCCGCAAGCGCTGCACGAGATGATGAACGTGCTCAAGGCTTTCTGCACTGCCACACGTTCATCATGGCAAAGCAGGCAGCGCGTCGGAGAATCAGACACCGTAGGCCTCGCAGCAAGGGGAATGCCGGCACCTCCTCGAATGAACGGTCCGAGAATTGATGTCGGCTCTGCGAGAAGGCGATTCGGCGGTGATAGGATTCGCGGAACGCTCCGGCTACTCATTCCGAGGCAGCTCATGAGAATCGCCGCCGCACTGATGGTCGCCCTCGTTGGCTCGGTGCTTCCTTCGTATTCACAGCCCGTTCCTGGAACGCTCCGGCCGCAATTTCGCTGCGAAGTGCCGTACTTCACCGGCGCGACCTCGACGCAAGGCGCATCCGTGAAGATGACGGTGGTGAGCGACGGCCTCGCCTGCGTAATCCCGAACTGGGGTGTGCCGGATGACCGCCGCAATCCTGCAACCGCCGGCGACATCACCGAGGGCTCGGAGCACGGCACCGCCGTGTTCACCCCGCCCGCCGCGCGGTACATCGCCGATCGCGGGTATGTCGGCCCTGACGCCTTCGCCTATCGAGCGACGGTGCGCGACGCCGAGGGTATCGAACGCGTCATGACGGTCCGGGTTGAGGTGGATGTGCGTGCGGCGCCGTTCAATCGAATGCCGGGAGCGACCAGGGTCAACGTCCTCATTCCCGTCGGTCCGATCCGCGTCGGCAACGACGTCCCGGTGCCGCGCAAGCTGAAAGACGTCAGGCCCACGCCGCCTCTCGACGCACAAACGGCGGGTGCGCAGGGCGTCGTGGTGCTCGATGCGACGATCGACCCCGACGGCAAGGTGAGCAATGCGAGGGTTGTTCGGTCGGTCCCTCTCCTCGATGCCGCCGCCGTTGCCGCCGTACGCCAATGGGAGTTCACGCCGACCGTGATAGACGGCCGGGCGGTTCCGGTCATCATGACTGTTACGGTGAGTTTCCCAGCGCAGGGCGTCACGCCATCGCCGTCACAACCGCCGCCGCCCTCTGCTTCAGGCACCCCGACCATCCAGCCCGTCCGCATCGGCAACGGAGTGCCGCCGCCGAAGGTGACGAAGCGTGTGAATGCCTCCTACACCGCTGAAGCGATGCGGGCGGGCGTCCAGGGGATGGTGTCGATCGAGGTCACGATCGATCCGCAGGGCAAGGTCAGCGACGCCAAGGTGGCGCGATCGATCCCGCTGCTTGACGCCTCCGCTGTCGCCGCGGCGCGTCAGTGGGAGTTCACGCCAACGATCATCGACGGCCAGGCGGTGCCGGTCATCGCCACCATCGAGTTGAGCTTCAATATGGCGCCGCCGCCACCGTCCACACCGCCGGCCACCACGACCGCCTCCGCGCCCGGCGGCATGACGGTCGAGGCCGACGTCGAGGCGGCGATGCAGCTACTCCAAGGCCGGAAGTACGAAGATGCGTTGAAGGCCTTCCGCCAGGCCAACGATCGCCGTGGCCAGAACTGCGCCATTTGCTACGTCGGCATGGCGCGCGCGTATGAAACGCTGGGCGCGGCGAAGAACGTCGTCGAGAGCTGCGATCGCGCGCTGGCGGTCGTGGAGAAGGACAAGTTTCTGGCGATCCAGGCCCGGCAGTTGAAAGCCGTCGCCCTTCAGGATCTCGCGCACGGAAAGGATCCGAAGCGGCTGCGCGAAGCGGAGGACGAACTACGCGCAGCGCTGTCGCTGGATCCGACGGCGAGCTACCTGCATTTCAACCTGGGACTCGTGTTGTTACGCGAAGGCCGCGACGCCGACGGTGTGGCCGAGCTGAAGGAAGAACTGGCGATCCGCCCGAGCGGCGCGCAGGCCGACCGGGCCCGATCGATGATCGAGAACCCGCGGCGAGCGCGCGAAGCCTTCGCGCCGAACTTCTCTGTTGTGACGCTGGAGCGCGAATTCGTCGATCTGGGCAGCCTGAAGGGCAAAGTCGTGCTGCTCGACTTCTGGGGCACATGGTGTCCCCCGTGCGTGGCTGCCATTCCCACGCTGAAGGACATGCAGAAGCGGCACGCCAAAGACCCGTTCGTCCTCCTCAGTGTCAGCTCGGACGGCGACGAAGCCGTCGTGCGCAACTTTGCCGAGAAGAATCAACTCAACTGGCCGCAATACTGGGATCGCGATCGCAAAGTCCAGGTCGCCTTCGACGTGCGAGCCTATCCCACGTATGTGCTGATCGACGATGAAGGGATCGTGCAGTTCCGAACGACCGGCGGCGGCCTCCGAGAGCCCGTCGGTTTGGAAGACGCGATCAGAAAGCAAATAAAGGCCGCCACCAGCCGCGCGTCGGCCGGACGCTGATCATCAGAGCCGTTGGATCGTCCAGTAGACCGCCGTGCATGCGATCAGCATCGACGCCGGCACGACGATGCGGCGGCGATACCAGATGCGATCGGCGGCGTACCAGCCGACAAGTAGAAACGCGGTGCCGATCACGGCCAGCTGCCCGGCCTCGACGCCGACGTTGAACGTCAGCAGCGCCGTCACGAACTCCGAGCGCGGCAGGCCGAGCTCTTTCAGCGCTCCCGCGAAACCCATCCCGTGCAGCAGGCCAAACGCAAAGACGAGCGCCACTCGCCACGACTTGAGCTCCGATAGAAAGATGTTCTCGATGGCGACATACGCAATCGACAGAGCAATCAACGGCTCGACGATGCGAGGCGACACGGAGACGAGGCCGTACATGCTGAGGCCCAGCGTGATCGAGTGCGCCACCGTGAACGCGCTCACCTGCCAGAGAACCGAGCGCGCTCGTCCGCTGAGCAAGTAGATGCCCAGCACGAACAGCACGTGGTCCAGGCCGCCGGGCACGATGTGGGTGAAGCCGAGCGCGAGATAGCGGCGCGCCGTGCCGAGGCGATCGACGGCTGGCGCGGGCGCCTTCAACGCGACGGGCGCACTGCTCTGCCCGCCCTCAAGCCACTCCGTCGTCGGGTTGTCCGCGGCCGCGCGCCGTACCGTCACGGCGTAGGACGCGAACGTCCAGGCGTAACGCCAGGTCATGTGCGTCGCGCCCGACGGTATCTGGCCGGACAAGTGGATGATTGCGATCGGCGACGCCGCCACATCGGCACTGGGCGACACCGCGTACGTGATCGCTGGGCGAGCCTCCGACTCGTCAAATCGCAATGCGACCCGACGGCTGAACTGCTCGGCGAATCGCTCGAGCCGGGTCCGCAGACCATCGGGGCGAAGGTCCGCAACGGGCGACTCGCCGCTCGACGCTTCAAGCTTCTCGACCAGCGCCGCGGCGTCCGTGACGACTTCGACATCGTAGGTCTTGCCGTCGTTGAGCAGAATCGCCACGCGTGTGGTGCCGAGCTCGTGCGCGATCACAGGCGCACGACCGACGCCGACCACTACGCCTGCAAACACCGCACTGGAAAGCCACGAACAGTTTCGTGCTTTCGTGGCAACGCAGGTCATTCGTTGGTACCGGCGGATGGGTTCCGCATCTCGAACGTGAGCGACGCCCAGAAACTGGCCCACTCCGCGTGGGCGTCGTGCAGGGCTGGGACCATGTGGACCGCTTTAATCAGCCACATCCCGGCGTGCCGCAGCTTGAAGCGCACGCGGCCATCCGCGTCGGTGCGGGCGGACATCTTGTCGGCCGGATTCAGACGATTGATGGCCACCACGAGCGCGCCGGCGAGCGGACGGCTCTCGTAAGTCAGCCGCACCGGCAGCTCCTGATCGGCTGGCAGGCCATACGGGTTGCGTTCGGCGACGAGCTCCAGCGTGAAGCCAAGCGGCCGATCGCCCTGGGCGGCCGCTCCCGAGAACACCAGGCTCTTGGCGCACCGCGAGAAGATCTCGCGCGCCGGCTCGCGTGACTCGTTGCGGCGTGCTCTCTGCGC
>Ga0207641_10004676_pt1 | contig 11810 bp, 4 predicted proteins | sample KBSSwiS62_FD_184306 | JGI IMG/M metagenome (GOLD analysis project Ga0207641, IMG submission 184306) | Switchgrass rhizosphere microbial communities from Kellogg Biological Station, Michigan, USA - KBS Switchgrass S6-2 (SPAdes) (version 2) | ecosystem: Host-associated > Plants > Roots >... | reverse complement strand
GTGGTGGCGGTCTTGCGGCCGAGCGGGTCGGTGGTCGAGGCTCGACGGCCAGCGAGGTCGTAGGTGTAGGTGGTGGTCTTGCCGAGCTCGTCGTGCGAGGCGGTCACGTCGCCGGCACCGTTGTAGTCCGTCGTACTCGACGCGCCCGCGGCGAAGTTGTCAGGCAGCGTCACCCCGGTCACGTCGTCGGCGTCGTCGTGGGAGGTGAAGGTCGTGAAGACCTGGGTGAGCCACTGCTCCGTCTCACAGGTCGCCCAGACGCGGTCGAGGTCGTCGTAGGAGTAGAACGTCCAGTCGCCCTCCTGGTCGACCTTCTGGGTGAGGTTCCCGGCGTCGTCATAGACCATCCGCCGCACACCGCCAGACGAGTGCCCGGACAGCGTCGGGTCGGTGATGGCGACGGGCCGGTCCAGCTTGTCGTAGACGGTCGTCGTGGTCTTGCCGCGCGTGTCGGTGTGGGTGACCGGTCTGCCGGCGTCGTCGTAGGCCCAGCTCTCGGTCGGGGTGATCGCGGCGCCGCCGATGGGTGGGGTGTAGGAGGGGTAGGTCTTCTGGGTGACCCGGCCCAGCTGGTCGTAGCTGGTGACGGTGACCTGGTTGCGGGCGTCGCGGACGTGGGTGACCTCGCCGAAGGTGTTGTAGCCGACCTCCTCTGACGGCCGGTCCGTGGTCGCCGTGGCACCGTTCTCCTCGACCTGGACCGGCGGGAGAATCCGCTGGGCGGGGTTGCCTGCCGCGTCGTTGACCAGGTCGGTCACATAGGCGGAGTTCGGTGCGCCGCCCGAGACGTATCCCCGGGGGTCGACCGAGCTGGTCACCTGGCCGCGCTGGTCGTAGGTGACCGCGCTGGTGAACCGCGCCACCCCGTCGCCGAACACGGTGGTCGATGTCGGCCGGGACGCGTCGTCGAAGGTGTACTCCGTGCGTTCGGTCGCGCTCGTGCCCGCCGCGGAGGTCTGGCGGGCCGTGACGTTGTCCCCCGCGTCGTAGGTGAGGTCGGTGCGGCGGGCCACCCCCTGCGGGTCGATGACAGTGGCCGTGGTGCGGCCGGCGGCGTCGTACTCGGCCGAGGTCTTGCGCAGCCCGCCGCCCGTGGTGGTGGTGATCTCGTTGCCGGCGGCGTCGTAGGTGTGCTCGGCGAGGGTGATGTCGTAGGCGGCGGAGTCGTTCAGGACCCCGTAGGCCGGGGCCGGGGGCCGGTAGTGCTGGAGGATCTCCCGGTAGGGCAGGCCGTCGAGCCAGTACACGTGCTGGGTGGTGCGGCCCAACGCGTCGGTTACCGTGGCGAGCCGGCCGGCCGGGTCGTAGGCCCGGGACTCGAGGACGAGGTCGCGGGGCGTGGTGCCGGCGACCGGGTCGTCGACGAATCTCTTCAGCGTCGTCGTCGCCAGCTGGTCGTGCGCGGTGTACGTGTACGACGTGATCGTGCCGAGCGGGTCGGTCCTCGTCGCGACGTTGCCGTTCGGGTCGTAGCTCGTCGCGTAGCTGGACCACGGGAAACTGCCCGCGTTGACGGTGCGGTAGGTCTCCCGGTCGTCGACGTCGTAGGCGTATTCGGTGCTTCGGGGGGCGTCACCGCCGGTAGCGTCCGACACGGTGGTCTTGGTCAGGTTGCCGTTGTCGTCGTAGACGTTGGTCGTGACCGGGGTGTGCACCACTGACGTGACCAGGTTGGTGATGCCAGGTTTCGTGACCTGCGCGACCTGCCCCAGCTTGGTGTAGGTGGTGGTGGTCGTCAGGCCGGCGGGGAAGGTGTCGGAGATCTCCTTAGAGGTAAGCCTGCGGCCGAGTTCGTCATAGGTGTAGTCGTGCACCAGGCCGGCGGTGTCCTGGTCGTGGCGCAGGTCGCCCTTGGCGTCGTAGCCGGAGGTGTCCGTCTTGCCGCGCTGGTCGGTGTGGGAGATCTGCAGGCCGCTCGGGATCGTGCCGCCGCCGGTCGCCGCCGCCTCGGTGCCGTTCGAGAACGCCCAGCTCTCGGTGCGACCGGACGGGTAGCCGGGCGTGGCCGGGTCGGTCCGGGCCACCAGCTGACCGAAGTTGTTGTACGAGTACGCGGTGAGATAGGTGTTGTCCGTCGCGGAGGCCGAGCGGGCGTCCCGGTGGGTGACGAGCAGGTCGTTACGCGGGTCACCGGGCGCACCGAGGTAGTAGGTGTAGTAGTCGGTGTCGACCTGCAGCGTTCCGCCTGTGTAGGAGCGGGCCTGGGAGCGGGCGAGCACGTTGCCGCGGGCGTCGGTCTCGGTCTGGACGATGTTGCCGTTCTCGTCGATGACCCGGTAAAGGAAGCCGCGGTCGTTGTACACGAACACCCGGTTGCCGGTGCTGTCGCGCTGGGAGATGAGCTGGCCGTCGTGGTACTCGTTGTCGACGGCGTTACCGCGGGGGTCGGTCACCCGGACGATCGTGTTCGGGCTGGTCGCCACCACGTCGTAGCTGGTGCGGTCACCCATCCCGTCCTCACGCCACGTCACGGTGCCGTCGAGGTTGTAGCCGATGACCGCGTCGACGTTGCCCGCGGGAAGGGTGACGACCCCGATCTTGCCGTTGAAGGCGTAGCCGTAGGTCGTCGGGTGCGTCGAGTTCGGCGCGGTGGCCGAGGTCAGCTTGTCGCCGTTATAGGTATAGGACCAGGTCAACGGGCCCGAGTAGGCCGCGACGTTCTGCGTGGCCACGGATGTGACATGGGTGCCGGTCCAGGTCAGCGACAGCGAGCGCAGCGAGGTCTGGTTCGCGACCGTGGTCAGGTGGGCGCTGCCGTCGTAGGTCAGGTCGAGCTGCTTTCCGGCGACGTCGGTGATTCTCGTCAGCCGGCCGTCGGAGCGGAACGTGTACGCGGTCCCGGACTTCTCGGTCAGCGTGGTCGCAGCGGTCGCGGTGAAGTCGTCGAACCGGCCGGATCCGGTCGCCTCCGCGAACGGTCCGGCGCGGCTGCCGTAGAACAGCGCCGTGTCGTTCGCCGAGAGGATCTGCACCCCGTTGCGCTGCAGGTAGATGTTCGGCCCGTTCGTGATCACCGTCATCGTGTCCGACGCGGCGCAGCACAGCCCCGAGCTCGACGTCGCGACCACCGTCTCGGCGTCGCCGATCCGTTTGATGAGCTGCCAGGTTCCCGCCGACGGCTGGGCGACCACCCGCCAGTAGTTGCTCTGGTCCGCGTAGCGGAACGCCAGGCCCAGGCCCGTCTGGGCGACCGGGAGTTTGAACGAGAACGTGCCGTCCGCGGCAGCGGACAAGGTCGCGATGTTGCGGTTGCCGGACGCGGTGGCCAGGTAGGCCGCGTTCCCGGAGATGCCCCAGGTGCCGTTCCCCAGCCCCGGAAGCGTCAGCGTCTGCCACTGTTCACCGGTGTCCGTGGTCCCCAGCGTGGTTGACGAGTTGGCGCGGGTGAAGGAGTCGCGGTGCTGGTCGTCGAGGATCGTGATCGAGCCGATCCGGCCCGATCCGGCCTGGTAGGCGTACAGCCCGGCCTTCGTCGCGGTCGACAACGCCGAGTCGGTCACCGAGCCGACCGCCTGGTCGTTGCGGTAGACCGTCAGCGTCGACCCGGACATCCGCACCGCGTAGCTGTCGCTCGCCGCGCAGCACGCTCCGGCGAACGTGGCGACGTTCGTCCAGGCCGAGTTGACCCGCTTGGTCAGGACCAGCGAGTTCGTCGACGGCATGACCTGCAGGACCCACAGGTTGGAGGTGTCCTGGACCCGGAACGCGATCCCCGTCGAGTCCTGCGCGACCGGAGCGGTGAACCGCACCGTCCCGTCCGACGGCGCCGGCACCACCGCGAACGAGTTGGTCCCCGAGACCACGTAGGCGGAGTTACCGCTGATTCCCCACGTGCCCGACAGCACCTGCCAGGACTCGCCGGTGTCCAGCTGGCCCAGCGACGTTGTCGAGTCCGGCGCCGTGAAGGACGCGACGGTCGAGCTCGGGGCCAGCAGCTGCGAGTAGTAGCCGTCCTGCGGCGTGTACGTGCCGTACCAGTTCCGGCCGAACCGGGTGTCCCGCCCGTCCGGATAGCGCACCACCAGGTTGCCCTCGCCGGAATCGTCGACCCGGGCGTTCATGTCCCACTCCGACGACCAGCCCGCCCCGAACAGGCCCACCGACGAGTTGGCGCTGTTGTAGGTCCGGGTCAGACCCAGATCCGGCCCGGCACCGGCCACGGAGACGTCCGTCGTCGATGACGCATAGCTGCGGATCAGCGGCGACACCGAGTCCACGGACGGCACATAGGGGTCACCGCCGTAATGGGCGCCTGTCGGCGCGGGAACCTGGGTGTAGAGCGACATCGGCGCGGTCCAGGCGCTCGTCGTCCCGCTCGCGTTGACCCGGCCCCGCCAGTAGTACGGATACCCCCAGGTCAGCGCGTTCGCCGGCACCTGCCACGTCGAGCTCGCGATGAATCCGCCCGACGACCAGCAGAACCCGCTGTTCGCGTCCGAGCCAGAGCAGATCTCGAACTCATATGTCAGGCCCGACTGGTTGCCTGACAGGGACAGCACCGGGCGCAGCGTGCCGACCCGCTCGGCGTCCAGCGGCGTCGACCCGGTCACCGCGACACCGGTCGCGGGCGGGGTGACCAGCGCGACGGGCAGCATGGCGACGCCGTGGGTGGAGAAGAACGCCCCGCCCGAGCCGGTGTCCTGCATGTCGAACTTGACGATGTAGCTGCCGGCCGGGGGTGGGCTGACGGTCGCCGTCACGTCGACCGTCTGGCCCCGGCTAACGGCGACCGGCAGGTTCGTCTGGTATCCCTGGGCGACCAGCTGCGTGGTCCCGGTGGCGTCGTACACGTGGTAGGACAGCTTGTAGTTGCCGTTCGCCGGCCAGGTGGACTGCCCGAGGTTCGTCACCCGGACCTTGATCTGCCCCGACTGCGTCGCGGTCAACGGCTGGTCCCAGACGGGCGAGCCGGTCGGCCACGTATACGAGGCGTCGTAGGGCGACCAGGTGATGGACATCTTCGGCCGGTAGTCCCCCGACGACCCGGCCGCGCCGCACGCACAGTCCTGGGACGCGAACTCCTTGTAATACTCGGTGAAATAGGGCGACGCCCGGACCGACAGGCCGTTGTTCGCCGTCGTCCCGTCGTTCCAGCCCTGCACCAGCGCCGTCAGCCGCGAGTCGCTGAACGTCTCCCAGCCGGCGTCGCAGCCCGAGTTCCCGGACTGGTGGGAGAACGTCGCCTGCGCGACCTCGTTGCCGGTCGACGCGCCTGGCCAGGTCATCGTCGTGCCGTTCCACGACGCGGTCACCCCGTACAGCGACACCGGGTGCGCGGTACACGCGTCATGCGACGCCGAGTTGTACAGCGACACCTGCGCCGAGAGGATGTTCGCGTTCGCCAACGTGCTGTTGTTCGGGAAATGGATATAGGCCCGATCCTCGTCACCGGACGCCGCGAGGCCGACGCGCAGCACCCCGTCCGTGCTGTGGGATGTGCTGGGGGTCGCCGACGACACGTAGGTGTCGTCCGTTGTGGCGGCGATCTGGGTGACCGTCGGGTCCACCCGCACCGGGAACTTCCGCTCTGGCGCCGCCAACCAGGTGGTGTCCAGCTCGACGTGCAGCACCTGCCGGCCGCTTTCGTCGTCGAGGCGGTAGGTGACTCCCTCGGACTTGGCCGCGGACGCGTCTTCCATCCAGCCTCGCGGGATCAGGGCGGCGGGCTTGCCGGCCCGGTCGGCGAGCACCACCTGCCCGGACTTGTCCAGGCTCGCCGTCAGCCCCTCGAGCGTGAGCGGGAACGCCCAGCTCGTCGGCGCCGCCGCCGACCGCAGGACCAACGATTCCTTCAGCCCGGTCGCCGCCGCGGACAGTTCCAGGTCCGCGCCGGCCCGCACTCCGGCGAACGTGACCGCCTTGTCGTCGGCCTTCCCCCGCGAGGCCGCGGCACCGTCCAGCGCGAACCCGACCGACTGGCCCTCGCCCACCTCGACCTGGGCAAGCCGCGGGTCATCCGCCGTCGCCGCGATGTCCACCGGCGCCGGCGCCGTGCGGGTCTGATGCCGGCCGTCGGCCTTGCCGACCAGGCGGGTGTCCACGTTCACCCAGCGGCCGGCGGCGTCCAGCAACCGGGTCGGCTCCGCGGTCAGCTCGGTCGTGTACGTGCCATCGGGGTTGTGGAACACGGTCGTGTTCTGCGTCCGGGCCGCGGCCACCTCGGTCCGGCCCGCCTGCGCCACCTCGGGTTTGCGCAGCGCCGGCGCGAGCTCGTCCCTGGCCGGCTGCTGGGCGCCCGCCGGCACCGTCGGCAGGATCACCTCCCCCGGCGGCACGTCCTTGCCCGTCGGGTACACCACCCGGTGCGGCGCCACCTCCGGGGTGTCCGGCACCGCCCCCGCGACCGCACCGGCCCGGCGCACCACGTCGGCGACCTTCGGAGCGCCGTCCCGCGACGTCACCGAAGCCCCGACCTGATGCTCCCGACCCGCGGCCGTGCCGTTCGTCGACTGCGGCAGCTTCACGTTCCTGAACGGGTTCTGCTCCGAGATCGGAACGATCTTCGGCGAGGTCACCCGGTCATAGACGACCAGCGCCACCCCCGTCATGACCAGCACCGGAACCAGCACGAGCACGACCCACCGCGCCCGGGCGCGGCGCCGCCACATTCTGCGGCCAAACGAGAGACGACGGGAGGTGGAACTGTGCCGGCCGGTCATCGAACGCTCCCGAACAGAAGCCAGGGGGAACAGAAAAAGGGCTCGAACAACCACGCCCGGACCGGAACCACGTCCCGTGCCGGCGACCTGCCAAACCGTCCGGGCACGCGGCACGGGCCGATTCAGGGCAGCGCAAAATAGACATATGGCTAGTGGGAGAAAATGGAAAGCGTACATCGCCATACGCGAACCACAACCAGGCCTGGCACCGGCTGGAAGACGGCACCCGGACTCGGCACACCACGGAATGTGGCGGGGCGCCAGCATGACACCACGACCCGCTGGAACACAAGCCTGTAGAAGCAGATTGGTTCGGTGAGACCTCGAGCACTCGGACGGCGACCGGTCGCGTGGACGACGGCTGCCGGCTCGGGCCCGAGGTCGTCTTCCGCCCTACGCCAGGCGTCCTGGACCTGTTCCATGCCAGGTGCAGCGAGTACAGATGATCGAATATGGTCTCCCGACCTGCGGTTTCATGGCTTCCTGAAGATCCTCTGTGGATTTTGCGTGCGTTGGGGCTCGCGGGCTGGCACGATGAGCGTCGCCTGCCGCGACGGGTTGCCTTCTACTCCCGATGGACTTCTCCGTACAGCATGCGTCCTTGTTGCCCGCTCTCGCGCATAGCACGGATAGCCGCCCCTGGACAGCCTCGCCAGAATCTTTCTTGCCGTTCATGTAGCCGCGCCCGTCGACAGCCCCAGTTCAGACAGAGGAATCGACGACAACCCTGCGGCGAGCAGGCAGGGTATTGTCGCGGCCGGCCACCGTCCCGCTGACCGAGCCTGAGTACACGCCTGCCCGGATTCGGTCCTAGGGCGATGCGGATACGTCAGCGCGACCATCGAAAACGGTAGAAGGAACCCGACGAACGTGAGCCGAAAGCACGAGTCCGCCAGCGTTTGCACGACCGAGGCCGCGGCCACGGCCCGCAATGCCGTTCCGGCGACGAATACCAGGCCAGGCCACCGCGTCGCGCGTCACTCGCGAACAGCCCGCGCGACAGCCGAGCTTGGCACAGTCGCCATCGCCAGCGAAACGGCGACCGACGACAAGGCGACCGTCACGCGCTCCCACGGCACGGGCACGCCTGTCCGAGGGCGTTCCGGCCGCCATCGCAGGCCCCCGGTCAGAAGCCGGACACTTCGCCGGGCGCACGCGATCGGCCTGCCGACCCTCGGCCTACCCGCGATCATCCTTCTACTGCTCTTCACCATTTCGCCGTCCGACGACGCCGCGACCCCGACCGCGCCGCCCACCACCGCGACCAGCTATCCGATGCCGTCCCTCAACCCGAGCGGCCTACCCGCCGGCTACTCCACAACGACTGAGGACGGCCAGATCCCCACCGGTGCGCTCGCCACCGCCGCCGCCGACCCCGGCACAACCCGCGGACTGGTCACCCTCACCGCCGCCGAACGCGCGATCCCCGCCCCAGTCCTCACCGCCTACCAGCGGGCCGCGACCACCCTCGCCACCGAAAAGACGAACTGCCACCTGCGCTGGCAACTCCTCGCCGGCATCGGCAAGGTCGAATCCGGCAACGCCACCGGACACCAGATCAGCCCCGACGGAACCATCACCCCCACCGTCCTGGGCCCCCGGCTCACCGGCGGTGGCGGTTTCGCCCGCGTCCTCGACACCGACCACGGCGCCTTCGATCTCGACAAGGCCTACGACCGCGCCGTCGGCCCCATGCAGTTCCTGCCCCGAACATGGAAAAGCGCTGGCCGCGACGGCAACACCGACGGCACCAAGGACCCCAACAACATCCATGACGCCGCCCTCACCACCGCCAGCTACCTCTGTGCCCACAACCGCGACCTCACCAAGCCGACGCAACTGAACGCCGCGATCCTCGCCTACAACCCCTCCGGGACCTATGTCCGTGCCGTACTCGCCTGGACGGCCGGCTACACCGCCACCACGCCCGTACCCGTCACCACCGAGGCGACCACGACCGACAGCCCGGCCTCCCTCGGAACGCCCGCTCCCAGCTTCCCGATCTTCACCCTCACCCCCGACAGCACCACCGCCGCCGTCACCTGCCCGACGATCAGCCTCGTCACGAGCAGCCTCACCGTCACCCAGACCGCCACCACCCTCGACCTCACCGGCCGCTACACCACCACCAACCCCGAACCAGGCCGCGACGCCACGATCACCCTCCGCGCCACCGCGCGCACCCCCGCCGGCCAGCCCCTCACCACCACAGACCGCGAGCTACCGCTCGTTCCCGGCGACCTCCCCGTCCTCCTCACCCAGTTCCGACTCGACAACATCGTCGTCCCCGGCCAGACCAACACCATCGCTTTGACCCTCACCACCACCCCACCTGGCTGCGCCACCGACGCCGTCACCACCCTCACCATTACCGACATCACCCGCCCTGCCGCGGCACCTACCCCAACCCCCACATCGACCAGCCCGCCCGCCCCCGCCGTGACCACCCCGGCGGCCCCCGCCACCTCCGAGTCGACTTTCCCGATCTTCACGCTCACCCGCGACCCGACCACGCCGCCAGTCGACAGCCCCAGCCCATCACCGAGCCCCACACCCACCCCGTAGTCACTTCTGGCGGTGTCGCCCGCGCACCTCCACCTGCGACGCGCCCGGTCGCCGGACCGGCGCGACCAGCCGTTGGGGGGGGAGCACCGCACCGGCACGGACACTGGGCTACGACTCGCGGCGCGGCCCCGTCAGCGGAGGTTGGCGCCGTACACGTGGTCGACCGTCATGCGCATGAGGACCCTGCGGTCGGACACCATCACCGACCGGTACTCGTCCCAGTCCGGGTGCTCGCCCGCCGCGGCGCGGTAATAGTCCACTAGCGCCTGGACCTCGGGGCCGTGCGGGTCGACACCCGGCCCGATGAGCGTCACGGCGCCTTCCGCGGTGGCCCAGGCCGCGCCGTCGGGGCGGGTGACCTCCAGCGCGGCTCGTGGGTCTCGCCGCAGGTTGGCGGTCTTGGCGCGGCCCGCGGTCATCGAGACGTAGAGGACGCCCGCCGCCCGGTCGTAGAAGGGCAGCACGGGGGAAAGCTGCGGACGGCCGTCCGATCTGATCGTCGCGAGGACACCGAGCCGGCTTTCGGCGAGCAGCGCGTGCGGGTCGAACGGGGTGGCAGCCATGTGCGGTAGCAAGAGCGCCGCGACGCCGCGCATTCCCGAGCGCCGGTAACGGCTTGCACCGGCGTCCGGGCCGGGACGGCTCACTCGGTGCGGGCGACGGCGAGCCGGTCGAGTGCCGCGGCTCTGCGCCCATTGCGTCCCTGTACCGGCGGCTGGCCGACGAGGGACGGATCGTCCCAGCCGGGTGGGTGTCAGCCCAGGCTGTCGAGCTCGCGGGCGAGGCGGGCCCCTCGCGCGACATGATCTCTCAGCTCGTCGTCTTCACCTCGAACACGGCCTGATGACCCCCGGCACCCGCCACCAGTAAGGTCTCGCCTCCGCTGGACCGCAAAGAGGGCATAACGACCTCAGCTGGCCGGCTCGGCGCGCGCGTCCCGCTTGTCGGTCTCGTCGTGTGTTTCAGTCCCATCGGGTCTGTCGGTCCGGTCGGAGCCGTCGTCGCGGTCCGCGGGCTCGGTGGGCCGGCGGCGTCGGCGCAGGACGTAGCGAACGCCTTCGATGCTGCCGGTGACAGCGATGGCGATGCCGAACGCGAGCAGCAGGCCTTTCCAAGGCTCCTTTTCGAATGTCTGACCGCCCGCCATGCCGATGAGCGTGTTGTAGACGGCCCAGCAGACCGCGCCGATACCGGCGCCGAGGGCGAACTTGCGCCGGTAGTCCATCCCCAGCGTGCCGGCGGTGAGGGTCGTCGCGGTGCGGCCCCCGGGGATGAACCGGGCGACGGCGACGATCAGGATGCCCCGTCGCGTCAGCATGTCCCGCGCCCAGCTGACGGCCCGTTTGCCTTTGTCACCGCGCAGCAGCCGCCGCTCGGCCGCCGGCCCCCAGCGCCGCCCGATCAGATAGCTGATCGTGTCGCCGGTGAACGCCCCGGCCGCCGCCACCGCCATGATCTCGACCGGGTTGAGCCCGCCCGAACCAGCCAGCACCCCGGCCGTGACCACGGCCGTCTCGCTGGGCAGGACCGGCAGCAGCGAGTCACCGAAACACACCGCGAAGATCAGCGGGTACGTCCACCACGCCCCGGACACGACATCGACGATCTGACCGAACACGATTCAGCCATACCCCGCACGTCTGGGTGGTTGCGTGCTGTCGGCCACGTTTGCCGGCGGCAGGGCGTGGTGCGGTTCAGGTGGCGACGGCACGCACCATCCAGGGACGTGCCCGCCCGCGCGATGAGTATCGGCGGGCCGTGGAGTCGGACCTGGCATGACAGCGACGAATCTCGCCGACCTGTACGAGCTGCCGCTGCTCGACTGGTCCGCCGTCGAAGCCCGGCTCGGTGAAGGAATCCACCAGGCCCCGGGAACCGGAGGCCCCGACCGGCACACCTGCTGGCTGGCGACGATCAACCCCGACGGCAGCCCGCACGTCACCGGTATCGGCGCTCTGTGGGGAGACGGTGGATTCTGGTTCGAGACGGGGCAAGGCACCCGGAAGGGCCGCAACCTCGCCCGCGACCCCCGCTGCACGCTCAGCGTCGCCACCAGAGAGTTCGACCTCACGGTGGCGGGCACGGCCGATCTGGTCACCGATCCGGCCACCGTCGCAGCCCTGGCCGCGCGCTGGGCCACCCACGGCTGGCCGGCGCGGGTCGACGACACGGGCCTGGCACTGACCGCCGAGTTCAGCGCCCCGTCCGCCGGCCCGCCGCCCTGGCACGTCTACCGCCTGACGCCCCAGACGGCGACCGCGCTGGCCACGGTCGACCCCGGCGGCGCCACCCGATGGCGCTTCTAGCCATCCCGCTGCTTTCCGGCGCCTGCGAAGCCGCTGCTGGGTGGATGGGCCGTGCCGGGGTCGGATCTCCGATCCTGGACCAGGTACACGAAGCCTGCCAGGATCCGGAGCGCCGGCGCACCGGAGAGCATCGTGCTGATCGCCTGAGTGTCCGGGTCGACGTCCGCGAACCGGGTCACGAGGTGGGCGTACAGCCGCTCGTCGAGCTCGACCGCCGTGACCCGCGCGCCGGCTCGCAGGAGTGCCGCGGTGAGGATGCCGATGCCGGGCCCGATCTCGA
>Ga0207641_10004673_pt1 | contig 11815 bp, 9 predicted proteins | sample KBSSwiS62_FD_184306 | JGI IMG/M metagenome (GOLD analysis project Ga0207641, IMG submission 184306) | Switchgrass rhizosphere microbial communities from Kellogg Biological Station, Michigan, USA - KBS Switchgrass S6-2 (SPAdes) (version 2) | ecosystem: Host-associated > Plants > Roots >... | reverse complement strand
TGGTTTTTGGGCTCATGGAGCGCCTGCCATTCAAGAACCAGGCTTTTGATTTCGTGATCGCATCGCACGTCCTTGAACACACCCATGATCCGGCCGCATTTTTGTCCGAACTCATGCGCGTTGGCAAGGCGGGTTACATCGAAACACCCGATGCGTTTTTCGAAAGGATCAACCCCTTCAGATTTCATCGCCTCGAAGTGACCGACGTCGACGGGCGGCTCGTCATTTTCAAGAAGCCGTCCTGGCGACATGCGACTGATGTCGTTGATATGTACGAACGAAAACTCAAGGATCCACAGTTCATCAAATTTGCAACCGAACATCCAGCGCCCTTCCATACCCGCTTCTATTGGGAGGGCTCCATTCCATACCGGGTGCAAAACCCGGAGGTCAATGCGGCTTGGCCGCTTCCGCAAAGTACACAGGAGGATTTGACCGGCAAGCGGTCGTTGCGGGCGCGCATACGATCTTATCTGGTAAGGGCGATTCGGTTTGCGTTTTCGCAAAATTCCAGAAACCGGAGCCTGGACCTGTTTTCCATATTGAGATGTCCGGGTTGTGCTGCGGATCCGATAATCGAGAAAAATCCGACAACGCTGTACTGCGGTAGCTGCGGTGCGGAATACCCGATGTTCCGGGACAATCCCGTGATGTTTACGTCCGTCAGGCACACCTAAAGTGAGCTTGTCGAGGGTCGTCATCGATACCGCGACAGCCGCGGTCGATCGCGTGAATTCCTCCCAGAAAGGAGGCTGACCGCATGTGCGGCATCGTCGGCCGGCTTAACTTCAACGGCGCACCAGTGCTCGGCGCCGAACTGGATGCCGCCCGCGACGCGCTCGCCAATCGGGGCCCCGACGATGCCGGCACCTGGCTCGACGGAGCCGTAGGCCTTGCGCACCGGCGGCTCTCGATTCTCGACCTTTCCCCCGGCGGACATCAGCCGATGGACGACGCCGGCGGCAAGGTATGGATCACGTACAACGGCGAGGTTTTCAATTTCAAGGAACTGCGCGACGAGCTCGCCGCGCTCGGGCACCCGTTCAGGACCACCAGCGACACCGAGGTGATGCTGGCCGCGTACCGCCAGTGGGGCATCGCATGCGTGCAGCGGTTCAACGGCATGTTCGCGTTCGCGTTGTGGGACGGCGCGCAAAAAAAGCTATATCTCGCGCGCGACCGCATCGGCGTCAAGCCGCTTTACTGCGCACGGTTCGCCGACAAGCTGGTGTTCGCTTCGACGCTCAAGGCATTTGCGGCATTCGCCGATGTGCCGCTTGAAATCGACGCGAACGCGCTGGAGCTTTATTTCCAGATGTTGTACGTTCCGGCGCCGCTGTCGATCTATCGCAACATTCATAAGGTCCGTCCTGGCACCTGGCTCGAAGTCTCTGCAACCGGCGATGTTCGGGAAACTGTTTATTGGCAGCCGGCCGCGCAAATCATGCAGGCCGGAGAAGCCGAAGCGCTCGACCGGCTCGAAGGCCTGCTGCGGTCGAGCATCCAGTACCGCCTGATCAGCGACGTGCCCGTGGGCGCCTTCTTGAGCGGCGGCATCGATTCGAGCCTCGTCGTTGCGCTCATGCGTTCGCTGACACCAAATGTGAAGACTTTTACGATCGGCTTCACCGAGCGTGCGCACGACGAGTCGCAATATGCGCGCGAAATATCGCGCCATCTCGGCACCGAACATACGCAGCTCGTGCTGACCCCTGCCGATCTGCTCGGCCTCGCCGACACGGTGCCGCATCATTACGATGAGCCATTTGCCGACGCGTCGGCGATCCCGACGCTGGCGCTCGCGCACATGACGCGCCAACACGTGACCGTCGCGCTCTCCGGCGATGGCGGCGATGAACTCTTTGGGGGCTATCCGTATTACAGCTATTTGCGCCGGCTCGAACCGCTGCGCCAACTCGCCGCGCCCGTGCGAAAGCTATTCGGCAGTGCCGCCGCCCGGGTGCCGGGTCATCGCGTTGCGATGGGCCTGCGCGCGCTCGCCCAAGCCGATACGCCGTCGTTGTTCGCCTACATGCGCGGCCCGCTCAAAACTGGCGAGTACGGCGACCTCATGCCGCAATACAAAACAAGTGCCGGAGAATTCTTCGCGCAACGGCTGGCCGAAGGCGGCAGCGGCGAATTGACCGGCCGTTACATGGATCTCGATCTGCGCACCTATCTGCCCGACGACATCCTGGTCAAAGTTGATCGCGCATCGATGGCTTACGGGCTCGAAGCGCGCACGCCGTTTCTCGATTACCGCGTGGTCGAATACGTGCGCTCGCTGCCGCTCGAATTGCGGGCGGGCGGGCAAGGCGGCAAGCATCTGCTGCGCAAGCTGCTCGCGTGCCATTTGCCGGCCAGCTTGTTCGAACGCCCCAAGCACGGCTTTACCGTCCCAATCCGTGCTTGGCTGCGCTCGGAATTGCGCGCGCCGCTCGAGCAGCAGTTGCGCGACGGCTATTTGGCACAAAGCGGTTTCATGCATGCGCCGACCGTGCAACGCCTGTTGAACGAGCACGCGACAAACCGGCGCAATCACGAAAGCATACTGTGGGCGATGTTGATGTTCGAAAAATGGCACGCGCACGCGCATGGCAACCCGACGCATCGTCATTGACCTGCTCGCCGCCTCGACGGGCGGCCAGCTTACCCGCGCGCGCGCATTTCTCGCGCGGTTGCGCCGCTATGATGCCAATTCCGAAATCTGGCTGCTGCAGGAAAACGATGCGCTCGGCTCATGCGCGCAGCGTCCGGATTTGAACGTCGTCAACCTGACGTCGAAATCCGGCCGGCTGCGCGCACTGCGCCGCATGGCGTGGCTGAACCTGCGGCTGCCCGCGCTCATCAAGCGGCATCGCATCGACACTTACATTTCGTTTTCGCATTACCTGCCGTGGACGTTGCCGCGCGGCGTGCGCTCGGTCGTCGGCGTCTCCAATCTTGCGCCGTTCTCGCAGGCCGCATTGGACGCTGAAACCAAAATGTGGCCGCGCCTGCGTCTCCTGGCCTTGCGGCGCACCATTCTGTCGGCGACGCGACGCGCCGATCGCGTAATCGCGTTATCGGAAGCATGCCGCACCGTGCTGACCGATAACGGAATACCACCGGCGCGGATTTCCGTGATCCCCAATGGCGTCGAGATCGCCAGCACGGACACTTCCGCAGCGGCGCTTGTGGTGCTACGCGAACGATATTCGATACCGGCACAGTACCTGTTATACGTGTCCCATTTTTACCCCTACAAAAATTTTATCCGTCTGGTCGAAGCGTACGCGCAGTTGCCCTCTGTCTTCCGCGAGAGTCATGCGCTGGTCCTGGTCGGTGTACCGCATGACCGCGATTACTTCCAGTCGATCGAGGCGGCGATCGGGCGCCTGGGTATCGCGAAGCAGGTGCGCATCATTCCGGGGCTCAGCGCTGCAGAGCTGGCGCCGCTTTACGCGCACGCGAGCTTGTTCGTGTTCCCGTCGCTGATCGAAAACAGTCCGAACATCCTGCTCGAGGCCATGGCATACGGCGCGCCTGTGCTCGCGGGAACTCATGACCCGATTCCTGAATTCGGCGGCGACGCGATTCGCTATTTCGATGCGTTCGACAGCGCGTCCATGGCACGCGAAATCGCCGCCGTGCTCACCGACGAAGCGGCGATGAGCCGCCTGCGCGCGGCGGCGCGGGCGCGCGCGGCGCGCTATTCGTGGGATGAGTTTACGAAGCGCGTGGTTTCGCTATATTCGGATACAGTCCTGGTGACTTGAATACAACCGTTTGCATATCGCGCTCTTGGTATCGCCTGGGGTAGAATGATCATTCCGCACGCGAACCGCGCAGTGCCGCAATGTTTTGGAGAAAGTTGTGGCTTATTCAAACGAAGACGGTCAAAACGTGATTCGGGACTCGGTGAAGTCCGACGCCTCGCGAGAAGCACTATCATCGCTCCAATAATTCGGTAAATAACGTTGATCCGCATCGGCATTACCGGCGCAGATGGCTTTATCGGCTGGCATCTGCGTGCTTTTCTGCACAGCGACAGCGATATAACAGTGATTCCGGTAAGCCGGCAGGCTTTTGCCAGTCCCAAAGGCTTACAGGATTTCGCCGGCGGGGTTCATGCGATCGTACATTTAGCGGGAGCCAATCGGGGCGACGAGCGCGCCCTGCGAGAGACCAATATCTCACTCGCCGAACAACTCGTCACCGCTTGTGAGAAAGCCGGTTCGAGACCGCACATTTTATTTGCCAATACGACGCATCACACCGTTAAATCTCCGTATGGCGAATCCAAACGGATCGCCGCGGAGAACTTTACCGCATGGGCGGCGAAATCCAATGCTCTGTTCACGAGCCTGATATTGCCGCACGTTTTCGGTGAGGGTAGCCGGCCTTTTTACAATTCAGCGGTGGCGACCTTCTGCCATCAGCTCGCAAACGGCGAATCGCCGCGCATTATTGAGGATCGCCAGTTGGAGTTGCTGCACGTGCAGCGACTCGCCGAGCACATTTGTACCGTGATCCGCGAGTCTACGGGTGGAGAGATCCGGCTGCACGGAGCGCCCATCCGGGTTTCGGAGCTTCTTTCCACACTTCAGAAGATGGCGGTCCAAAGCAATGAGGGTGTGATACCTGAACTGGCGTCTTCGCTTGAATTCGAATTGTTCAACTGCTTCAGGTGGTATCTTTTTCCGCAACGCTATCCAGTTCCCGTCAATCTCACGCGTGATGAAAACGGAACGTCTTTACAAATATTGAAAACACTGCGCGGCGGCCACTGCACTCTGTTCACTACCAGGCCCGGCATGACTCGTGGCCATCATTATCACCGCCGAAAACTCGAGCGCCTGTTGGTCATCGGCGGAGATGCCTTGATTCGCGTCCGGCGCTTGTTGGAACACCCCGTCACGGAATTCCGCGTTTCGAGTGATCACCCCCAGTTCGTGGATCTGCCTACATTGCATACCTACGACGTCACCAATATCGGCGCCGGCGATCTCACCACTCTGTTCTGGGAACAGGAGATATCCGACCCCGACCCCGATGACACCTATCCTGAGAAAGTCTGAACCGAGGCTATGTTACGGCCGACCACCGCGATGACCTAGGGCTGGAATTCCACTTCCGCTTTGAGCAAGCTCTCAGGCGTACCAATATCGCGATGGTAGCCCGTATTATGAAATGTACAAATCCGCCCGACGAATTGCGGAATGACTTCCGTACTCAGGTCGACAACATCTTTGCCTAAAGATGCCAGAAATCCCACTACGCCTGGCTCAATAATATACACCGCCGCGTTCGCCCGGGAGCCCGGCGGATTGCTGACCTTTTCATAAAAGCCTCGTACTATGCCGCGTTCGTCTTCTTCGACGATGCCGCAGGTTTGAGGGGCATCCGTATCGAATGTCATCATCGTGATCTCTACGCCAGCGGGCCGTTGCTTGTGCCGCTCCAAAAACGAATTGACGTCGAATCGGGTCAGATTGTCCGCATGTGCTACGAGGAAGGCGCCCTCTTTAAAATAGGCGCTGTTATGAAGTATTGTGCCGGCCGTGCCCAGCAGTTGTTGTTCGTGTACGAGCGATATACGCGCCTGCCACGGCGAAAACGCGACAAACTCCCTTACCGCATCGGGCAAGTAATGAGTGTTTACCAGCACGCGTTCGATACCTGAACCTAACAACAGGTCCAGCCAGTAATCCAACAGCGGCTTCCCATGAATTGGGACCAGACACTTGGGTATTTTGTCGGTCAACGGCCGCAGCCTGGTGCCGAGTCCAGCCGCAAGCAGTAAAGCCCGCATGCGCTAGCGATAATCTATTTCGGAAATCAATTCCACTTGCGTCAATGGAGTATTTCCGACGCGGGCGACCTGGCAAGCCGCCGCGATTGAACCCAAATACACGCTTTGCCAGATATCCATTCCCGAACACAGCGCCATCGCGGTGCAAGTCAAGAGGCAATCGCCCGCACCCGCCGGATCTTTTGGCGCGGTGTTGAAGGCCGGCAACCGGTCCGTGATCCATTCCTCAGAGTTTTTGGCGTGGAGCAGAATTCCCTCGGTCCCAAGCGTTACTATTACATTCTCCGCCTGTGCCTGTTCACGTAGCGCTTCCGCGACTACAGCCAGACCCGAGTTGGAGTCGCGCAACGCAAGTCGTGCCTCCCTTTCCGTGGGCGTAATCAGCTTCATGCCCCGGAATCGCGACACGTTGCTCATTTGCGAAGAAGCCTGGCTGTCTGCTGCCATTGGAACGCCATGGCGGTTACCGAGCTCAATAATATGATCAACGAGCGCCTGCGGCATACAACCATAATTGAAGTCGGCAAAAATGATCAAATCGGTTTTGCGGATGCGCTTTTCAACCGCCTCTTTGATCTTGGATGCGATATCGGGGCGGATGTCGTGCTGCCGCAAATAGCTTACGCGAAGAAGCGTTTTCCCGGCCGCGCGATAACGCCGTTTCAGGGTCGTTGGCCGGCTGTCGTCAGCGACAATCATGCTGTCTACGCCGTGAGACATGAGCGTCTCCGTGGCAAATGTTGCTGCCACATCCGTGCCAGCCACCGTCAAATAACAGGCGTCAGCCCCGAGCCCGTGGGCATGGGCAGCAACGATCCCGGCGCCGCCCACGAACTGCTTGCTTTCGATCGGAGTAACCACGAGGGTGGGATCTTCCTGCGACATTCCGAGTGCATCGCAGTTGATGTATTCGTCAACAATCAGATCGCCGATGACCATAACGCGCATACCATTGAAGCGATGGAGCTGGGGCTTAAGGCCTCCGACTGTAAACTGGTGGCGCTCGGTAAAATCTACCGGTTTTTTAATCGTAGAAAAGTTGGTTTCGAGATATTCCTTGCGCAACAACTCCAGGGAGGAAAAACGCACCTCGCCGGAACTGAAAAGCAGCTTACCTCCATAACCATCCACCACCGGCTGCTCCGGATTGTCCCGGCCTTCATGTTCCTTTCCCTTGACCACGACGGCCGGACGCAAGCGAGCGACAAAAATTTCGGGGCGCTCACGCAGAATAAATGCGTAATTTACAAAGGATATTGCCTTTACGCCTTCAAGCCGCAAGTTTTCCGCCAGCGTCGCGCCATCAGCGCCCTCCCCACTTACGCCGACCACCAGAAAATTGCCGCACTCAGCGGCAAATTGCAGTAATCGCAGGTGCCCTGGGTGGACTATATTGAAGTTGCCCGAGACAAAAACGATCTTGGCCGACTCGCCAGCCCGACGTTTAATCTCGGATAACATTGTTTGTTCGGACTGCAGGTAATCCATTGGAGATGGTCAAGTTACGGCGATCACAAGTATATAACAACCTGCGTTTCACTTGAGTATTTATACGAGGCTAATTCGATAGCGAATTTTGCTTCCATATCCACGGAACTTGCCAGCGTCATAAGCTTCGGATGATGGCAACCCCAAGCTTCCGCTTTGATACAGGGTTGTATAGCGTTTTGCTGGGAAATTTGGCGATATGGTAAAATTCGTCCTCTTTCCGTGTATGTATTGGACCTGAAAACCCAGTTGGAATTCGTGCGCCTGACAATCTGGGGCTCAGGATTCGGCCCACATGATGGGTTCCCGCCCCGACATTCAAGCTCTTAATGTGAGAAAGATTCTTCCGCGAAGTCAATTGCCACATGCGTGTGAGACATTTGCAAGTTTTACAAAATTAGTTTTGAGGAGTAAAGCAGGAATGAAAGTATTTGTAACGGGTGCCTGCGGATATAAGGGTACCGTTCTCGTGCCCAAATTGCTGGCCGCAGGGCACGACGTAGTTGCGTTCGACATCATGTGGTTTGGCAATTTTCTGAAGCCGGATCCCAGGCTGACCGTGGTACAGGGCGATGTCCGGGATATCGACACGATAAACCTTGATGGTGTTGATGCGATCATCCATCTTTCGTCCGTCGCGAATGACCCGTGCGGCGATCTTGACCCGAAGCTTACATGGGAGATCAGCGCGCTCGCGACCATGCAGCTTGCCGATAAAGCGGTCCGGAAAAGGGTGAAACGGTTTATTTACGCGTCTTCCGGCAGCGTCTATGGCGTCAAAGACGAGCTTGAGGTCACCGAAGACCTGGAGCTGAAACCCATCTCCGAATATAACAAGACGAAAATGGTCGCAGAGCGCGTATTGTGGAGTTATCGCGACGATATGACCGTACAAATGATACGTCCCGCGACCGTGTGCGGGTATTCGCCCCGCATGCGTCTTGATGTGTCCGTCAACATGCTTACTATGCAAGCTCTGACTAAACGCCGCATCACTGTTTTCGGCGGCAAGCAGACGCGTCCGAATATCCACATGGAGGACATCACGAACGCCTATCTATTCATGCTCGACCATCCCGAGCACACTGGCGTGTATAACGCGGGCTTCGAGAACATATCGATCCTGGATATTGCGGAAAGAGTGGCACAACAGGTAGAGGCTGAAATCGTGGTGACAGAATCGAACGATCCGCGTTCCTACCGGGTCAACTCCGACCGATTATTGGCTACCGGATTTCGCCCCAAAAAAACGGTAGATGACGCGATCAGGGAAATTATCCAGAAATACAATTCGGGTGAACTAAAGGACGATGAGAAGTTCCACAATCTGAAATGGATGCAGAAAGAGATCGTCAAATGAATGCGCCGACCCCGGGCCCTGTTACTGCGTGTTCCGACTATTCGAGCCGCCTGCAGATGGCGCTGCAAATGGCGGACTGGTCCGCGGTGAGCCGACTGGCTGAAGAACTGCATGATTGCTGGCGCAATGGCCGCCAGGTATTCATATGCGGCAATGGGGGTAGCGCGGGCAACGCCATGCATCTGGCCAACGATTTTCTCTATGGTATTTCCAAAACTCGCGGTTCGGGGCTGCGCGTGAACGCATTGCCGGCCAATTCGTCGGTGCTGACATGCCTTGCAAACGATGAAGGGTATGACGAAATATTTTCCCTCCAACTTGCAGTGCAGGGGCGTCCCGGCGACGTGCTCATCGTGCTGTCCGGCAGCGGAAATTCGCCGAATATACTCAAAGCGCTTGCGCAGGCAAAAACTAGCGGGCTGCGAACCTACGCGATACTCGGCTACACAGGCGGCAAAGCCAAAGCGATGGCCGACGTTGCCATCCATTTTCCCGTGGACGACATGCAGATCAGTGAAGACCTGCAATTGATCGCCGGTCATATGATCATGCAATGGCTGTATCAGAACCAGCCTCACCAGGAATAACGCGCTTGGCGGACGCTGAAAAGGTTCTCGTAATCGGCAGCAATTCGTTCTCCGGTGCGAGCTTTATCGATTACCTGCTGCGCCTTGATATACCGGTAATTGGTTGCAGCCGGTCGCCCGAGGCCCATCGCGCATTCTTGCCATACAGGTGGTCGGGTAGAGACGCTCACTTCCAGTTTCATCAGTTTGATCTCAATCACGACCTCGATCCGCTGACGGATTTGATAAATGAGGCGCGGCCGCATTACGTCGTCAACTTCGCCGCGCAAAGCATGGTTGGGGAGAGCTGGAAGAATCCGGATCATTGGTTCATGACGAATGTCGTAAGCGCGGTCAGGCTCCATGAGCGGCTGCGCGCCTGCAACTTCCTCGCGAAATATGTGCATGTCACGACACCCGAGGTCTACGGCAGTACCGACGGATTCATCCGGGAAGACACGCCTTTCAATCCGAGCACGCCTTATGCCGTTTCGCGCGCTGCCGGCGACATGAGTTTGCGAACGTATTTCGACGCTTATAAATTTCCAGTGGTTTTTACCCGAGCGGCAAATGTCTACGGTCCCGGCCAGCAGCTCTATCGGATTATTCCGCGTACGATTCTATACGTGATGCTGGGCCGCAAGCTGCAACTCCATGGTGGCGGTCTTTCGAAGCGGTCTTTTATCCACATGCGGGATGTGTCGGATGCGACTTGGCGCATCGCCAAAAGCGCGCCACCCGGCGAGACTTATCACATCTCCACCAATCAAATCGTCACTGTCAGGGAGCTGGTTGCTACCATCGTGACCAAGTTGGGCGCAAAATTTGAAGACTGCGTCGAGATTGTCGGTGAACGCCTGGGCAAGGATGCCGCTTATATGCTCGATAGCACGAAGTTGCGCAAGAACCTGGGTTGGCAGGATAGAATTTCGCTGGACCAGGGGCTCGACGAGTGCATAGCGTGGGTAAAATCCAATTTCGCAGACCTCAAGCGCCAACCTTACGATTACCAGCACAAGCCGTAGCATTCGCGCCGATTATCCGTATGACGAAACAAGGGCGACAACACTTGAATATCGACGAACTTAAGCGACTCGCGGCCGAGATTCGCGCGCGCATCATCGAAAACTCGCACAAGACGCAGACTCCGCATCTCGGCTCCTGCCTGTCGTGCACAGACATTTTGGTCGCGGCATATTTTCACACCCTGCGCATCGACCCGCAGCAACCGCGCGATCCTGATCGTGATCGTTTCATCCTCAGCAAAGGTCATGGAGCTGCTGCGCTTTTTCAGGTGCTGGCGCTCAAGGGCTTTTACCCGGAAGCGATGCTCGCGGCCTACGGCGAGGACGGCGGAATCTTCGCCGAGCATCCGCCGACTCCGTCCCACTTGCCGGGCATCGAGGCGGCGACCGGCTCGTTGGGCCATGGGATGCCGATGGGATTGGGCATGGCGATGTCAGCTCGCATTCAGGGGCAGGCTTACAACGTCATTGCGCTGCTGTCCGACGGCGAATGCAATGAAGGTTCGATTTGGGAAGCCGCGATGCTCGCCGCGTCTCAGAAAGTCGAACGCCTCGTCGCCATTATCGATTTCAATAAATGGCAGGCCACCGGGCGCAGCGAGGAGATCCTCGCACTCAATCCGCTTGTGGATAAATGGCGTGCCTTCGGCTGGAGCGCGTATGAAGTCGACGGCCATGATATGGCCGGACTGATCAAGCTGCTGAGCAATGTGCCCGACGGCAGCGGAAAGCCGGTGGCTATCGTCGCGCATACGGTCAAAGGTAAGGGCGTGTCCTTTATGGAGGACGATAACAACTGGCATTACCGCATTCCGACCGCCGACGAAGTACTGGCGTCGAAGAAGGAACTCGGAGTCGCGGCATGAGAAATGCATTCGCAGATGAGATCACGAAACTGGGCGCCGTCGATCCGAAGATCGTTCTGCTGTCGGGCGACATTGGCAACAAGCTTTTCGATAAATTCAAAGACGGCGCAGCGGGGCGTTTCTTCAACTGTGGCGTCGCTGAGGCGAACATGATGAGCGTTGCCGCCGGCATGGCTCTGTGCGGCCTGCGTCCCGTCATTTACACCATCGCGCCGTTCACCACCACGCGTTGTTTCGAACAGATCAGGGTCGATGCGTGCTATCACGAAGCGCCTGTAGTAATTGTCGGAACAGGTTCCGGTATGTCTTACGCTGAACTGGGCCCGACCCATCATTCATGCGAAGACATGGCGATCTTGCGGACGCTGCCGAACATGACTGTACTGGCTCCCGGCGACACCGTCGAACTGCGACTGGCCTTGCGCGCCGCATTGCGCCTAAAGGGCCCGGCCTACATGCGCATCGGGAAGAAGGGCGACCCGCTTGTACATCCGCGCGAACCGGAATTCACTATCGGTAAATCAATAACTATGCAGCCCGGCAAGGACGTGTGTTTGATCAGCACCGGAGTCATGTTGCCCGTAATGATGCAGGCAGCAAAGCTGCTGGCCGGCCAGGGAATCACCGCCCGGGTTGAAAGCTTCCATACCGTGAAACCGCTCGACGAGCAGACCTTGTCGGAAGTATTCAGGGAATTCCCGCTGGTAGCCGTTGCC
>Ga0207641_10004670_pt1 | contig 11816 bp, 6 predicted proteins | sample KBSSwiS62_FD_184306 | JGI IMG/M metagenome (GOLD analysis project Ga0207641, IMG submission 184306) | Switchgrass rhizosphere microbial communities from Kellogg Biological Station, Michigan, USA - KBS Switchgrass S6-2 (SPAdes) (version 2) | ecosystem: Host-associated > Plants > Roots >... | reverse complement strand
CGGTCTCGCGCGACGGCAAGTACCTCGCCTACGCGGACAATTCAGGCGTCTACCTTAAATTGATCCGGACCGGTGAAACTCACGCGGTGCCCTTGCCGTCAGACTTCTCTGCGCGCATAGATGACTGGTTTCCGGACGGATCTCATTTGCTCGTCACTCGTGGGGAACTACCGGGCAAACTAGGATTGTGGAGTATTTCGGTTTTTGGAGGCTCGCCCCGTCTACTGGCGGATGACGGCCGGGCAGGATCAGTATCCCCGGATGGATCGCGGATCGCCTTCCAGCGCTTGGACTTTGGCCGCGAGGAGTGGGTTATGCGTGCCGATGGGACCGAACAGGTCAAGGTTGCGGCCGATAAGGCATCTTGGGTAGGACAGCCGACGTGGTCCCCCGATGGAAATCGAATCGCTTACATTCGAGCCATGGAAACCTACAATGCACGCGAAAGTTCCGTGGAGGTGAACGAATGGCGGACCTCGCGTGTCCAGACCGTCTTCTCTGATAATCGCTTATGCCCTTCTGTATATTGGCTCCCGAATGGCCTCCTTGTTTACGGTATTGGAGATGAGGAAAACCAGCAGGGTGCTAGTCTCTGGACGGTGTCGCTGCAACAAGTCGGAAAGACTACGGGATCTTCGAAGCGCATCGCACCGCGAGGAATTGGTTGGATTAACCAGTTTACTGGAACTGATGACGGTAAAGTCTTGAGTTTTCTCAGAGAGAATACGGTGGTGAGCGCTTATGTCGGTATGCTGGCACCGGACGATACGCATTTGCTTGCAAACAAGAGGCGGACCTTCGATGAGAACAAAAACGACCCTTTTGCCTGGACGCCAGATAGCAAAGCAATTCTGTTCCATTCGAATCGCAACGGAACTTCAGAAATATTTAAGCAAGCTATTGATCAGGCTTTGCCCGAAAGCATGATGGCCAGCGCTGAACAGCTTCAGCAACCTAGGCTAACTCCGGACGGCTCTGAGATTTTGTTCATTTCGACTCCGAAATCCGCCACCCCTGGCACTCCATCTTCTATCGTTGCCATCCCAATATCCGGCGGACCTCCTCGCCTTGTGCTCCGGGACGCCAACATCCAGAACTTCCAGTGTGCGAACTGGCCATCGACGCTCTGCATGTACAGCGTTACCAAAGGCGATACTTCAGAAACCTTTCGGTTTGACGTAAAGACTGGCAAGACCTCAGACCCGCCGCAAGTCGACCCGTTGTGCAATTGGAGCCTGTCCCCCGATGGCACGCGACGCGCGGTGGTCCCTTATTTTAAGCCTGACGGAGTGATACGGCTTCGCTCCGCTCTTACCGGCCAAACAAGTAAGCTGGGCGTACAAGGATGGGATGAGCTGCATAGCATCACCTGGTCCGCCGACGGAAAGACCCTCTTTGCTGGGTGGCACCATCGATCTGATTCTGCTTTGCTGAGAATCGCATTGGATGGCACGGTGTCCGTTCTGATTCGTTCAAACAATCCTCAAATACTAGGGGCAGTTCCGTCGCCCGATGGGCGCTTCCTGCTGATTGCCGAAACGAGCACTGCACGCAATGTGTGGCAAATCGAGAATTTTTGAGTGAAGTGGCCGGCCTTTTTTGTCTGAGAACTTCAAGACATCTTATCTGCGGAGCTTGCCAAGAATTATCATCATCCTGAATCGGAAAGCCCGATGCGGCCGAGGTTGGGACGCAAGACACTAAGACGCTACGACAGACAACTACTGCACTTTTACTACACCGTGGATCTTTTGGAGGTGAAGCGGTACGTGTGTACGGAGCGATGAGCTGGTGTTAGTGCATTGATTCTAATGAACGTTCAACTCTACTACACCGTCAGGTTGCCGACGGCCGCATTGCCGGGCAAAAAGTGGGAAATTTACCGGGAAGCTGCAAGGGGTGTCCAAAACACCTCCTCCGACTTCACGAATGATTCCATTTCCTTTTGGTGGTCCGGCATTCCCACCACCGTGATGTTATGAGCCTGGATCGACTTCAGTTTTCGTTGCGCCTGCTCGCGCGTAAGCGGTACGCGTCTCGGTGGCGGCCAGGGAAGACCGCGCGGGGCCACTTCACCGTCGACCTTCCGCGATTCAAATGGTCGGTTCGGTGTGACCCCAGAGGGGAAAGGCCAGGCGGGCAATCCATGGACGAGATAAGTATAGACAGCGCCTTTATATCCAACCCGTTGTGCCGCATCACGGACAAACCAGAACGCCGCGCGATGGTCGACGTGGCCATCGGTTTCATCGGTAACGTAGATTTCGGTGGGCTGCAGCGTGGTCAACAGTTCAACCAGGTCGCTGAGCACGGACCTGCGTTGATAGGGAACCGGCTCGCCATGCACGGAACTGTGGTAGTCCTTCTGGATTAGTGCGTAGGTCTCATTTTTCTTGGTGAATTGCTGGCGGACTACCTTTTCATCGGTGCTGTCGTACAAGTTGCCCAGATCGCCGTCTGGGTAGCCAAGGACGATAAGGTCATCAGCTTTTCCACCCAGAATCTCAAGTGCATTGCGGCTCTGAGTCTGTCGTAAGCGCGAAAGCGCGAAAAAATCATCGGGACCGACTTCACCCACCTTCTTATGGGTGAGGCCCGCTGCCGCAGCATCAAAACCGTCCCCGCTGGTTATGTCAACCACCTTCACACGTGCTCCGCGCGCTAGCGCTTGCATGATGATTCCAGCACAGCCAATAACCTCATCATCGGGATGCGGCGCGAAAATGACAATGGACTCAGAGCGAGTAGGGCTGAGTTGCGCAAACGCGGACGACAGACCGATTAGTATCGCGAAGACGAGCGTAGAGATGAGGCAAAAACGCATCCGATTACTCATTGTCAATATTGTCACAGCGGGTTGCCGAATCCTAGGAGGAGAGTTTCAGTTCGCGGACGGCGTCGCCAGCACCATTTAGATTGGCCAGACGCATTTCAGAATACTTGCGGGACAACAGAACCCCGGAGGCGCCAGCATGAAACACAGCAAGAACTGCTTCTTTAACGCTCTGAGGCGTACATTTACTGTTACCTCCATCCGTCGGGATATCAATGTCAATGCCGGGCCAGATGAGAGTATTCGTACCTTCCACTCCTGCGAGGGCACGTTTTGTTTCCCGGAAAACGTAGTCTGAGGATAGACCCGTGTGTGGGATCTGATCGTAGCTGCGTTCCTTGAAGTTCATCAGCCCGTAATTGAGGTCAATTATCGCTTGCTTGGAGAGGTCGCCATAAAGTGTGGAACCGAGATTGTCGGCGTAGAGAGCCATACGTTCACCGCCGCAGTTGTTGTACATGACAACTTTAATGAAATCGGAATAGTTTGCGAGCTCGTGAAGATCCTGTTCGGCACGATAGATTGGGTTGAAGGAATTGTTGTGCCAAATGTGCCAGCCAACTGGTATTGATTGCTTCGCCGTTTTGACGGCTTTGTAGATTGCGGCATAAGTTTCGCGGAGACTGTCCGTCCAGAGCATTTCCCACGCGGCGAGTTCGGGGTAGCGGAGCAGCAAACGCCAGAACTGGACATAATAGCCGTCGACGGGACGCTTGCCCGTGCGCGAGGCGCGAACGAATTTTTCAAGCTCGAGAAAGCCCTCTTTCGCGCGCTCGAAATTGATGCCGCGCTGTTTTGCCTTGGCCTGACAGAATTCACAGAAGCAGGTGACTTCGCCTGGATCGACAGGGGGCGTGTCATGCGTTGCTCCGAGGCTATCGCAAAGGGCACCTTGGCGTTCGGAGCCCCACATAAGGCCATCAATGTCATAGGAACGGGTATAGTCTTCCACCAAACCAGTCAGGAAATTTCTGTATTCCGGATTATTGACACACAGCGTTTCGGCATGTCGTCCGTGAAGGTCACGCTCCTGCAGCTTCTCAATGTTGGGAATGTCGGGGCGGAAAACGTCTTCCAACCAGCAGACGACTTTCATGCCGCGATTTCTGGCGGCGGGCAGAACTTCGGCGAGGATATCCAAATTGCCGTGATCGGGCGCGCGAGTTTCCTTGAGGACAGTATTTTTGTAGAACTCCGCGTGAGGCGTGGCGAAATTACCACCGTGGAAGTTGAGGTCGTATTCCTGCTTTCCATGATCCGGAAGAGGTTGGCCCGGAATTTGCCTTCCAGCGATGCCGCGACCGTAGGTAAAAACTGCGAGGAACAGCGTATTCACACGAGCGCGCTCCTGCAGATTGTCCAGGACTTGTTCGGTACCTTCGTCGACGAACGAAACGGCTCCCACCTGAATACCGATCATTGTTTTGGATTGGCTGGGAAATGCCACGGGCGGCATTGCCAATACAGCGCCAGCCCCCGCGCTAAGCCTCAAGAATTCACGCCGCTTGACATCGAATTTCAGCACGGATGGATCCTTTCGAAGGCTAGAGTTGACACCGTGAGGCTACACCGCGTGATGCAGGTTCTTGCGTAGGGTAAGGCTCCCATCGTCGTTGAGCTTTTGATGGCATGCCCACCGTACCGGATAACGCATGGCTTTTACTTCAAGCTCGGCACGGAGCTTCAATCCTTCAAACTGCGTACCTTGTGGCAACACAAACTGCGCCTGGCGAATTTTGCCGGGCAGTGGATAACCTGGATCGAGACAACCGCTTTGTAGGGATTGGCCGTCTTTGCTCTCGACGGTGACTCGCAAGACGCCTGGCACACCGGCGATGCCATCATTGGCTAAGCCAATTATGAGGCCTAGGTAACCAGAGTCTTGATAGCTCCAAATAAAGGATGGCCTCACGCGATAACCGATGTGGCGATTGATGCGGTCAAACGCGGCGGGATAAGCCTGGTAATAGGCCATCAGGTTTCTTGCGCTGATCTGGTGGAAATTCCAAAGGGACCAGTAATTCGCTCCGATGTCCAAGACGTGCGCGATCATATTCTCGGCAATTGAGATGCCTTCCTCGACCGCGGCCGGATCAGGAGGTTTGCCCGGCAGCCCTTGCTCGAGCAAAGCAGCGATCCAAGGCGGACGATTGCTGAGCGCTTCGATTTGTTCATTCTCGATGAAAATGGTATCGCTGCGTATCCAGTTGTTGTTTCGAACCGTGCGATCGAGCAACTCGGAATTGCCGACGCGGCTGAAGTCGGGTTGCGTGTTTGTCAGGAGGGGTGTTTTGGAGAAATGCTCTAACTGCAGTTCGAGCATACGAATCCAGGTGCGTTCTGCCGTTTGATAATCGGGAAACGGATTGTTGCTGAAGGGCCACGTATGCCCTTCTCCCCAAAAGCCGTACATGAACGTGTCGACGAATTCGATCAAAGGGTTGCCGTTGAATTCGGCAGCGAGGAGACCAACAAGCTCAGCGAACGAACTTTGAAAGAAAGGATCGTCGTAACGAGGCTGATAGCGCGAGTGTGGGTTCTCCAGAAAGCGATTCGCAGAACCGGCGTCTGCCTGATTGGTGAGAACAAGATCGACCTTCGGGACTTTGTCCAGAACAAAGTCCGGAAGGGCTGGTTCGCGAGTGTAGTCCGGAGCGCACATCTGAATGCGCAAGCCGATGCGCTTGTCGTACCTTTTGGCCAAGTCAAAGACCAGCTTCAGATAGTCGGATAGATCCAGCCGACCGGGACGCGGCTGAACCTCCCGCCAAGTCGGCCGGATATAGAGCTGCTGGCCCAAGGGGAATCTGACCAGGTCTTCGATTGCTTGCGGAATGGATTTCGACTTGATTTCATCCGTGCCGGAATCCGCGGTGATGTAAGTGACGAGTCCTTTGCCGAAATTCGGGACGACATCATCCGAAGGAGTGGTGGTCATGACTACGTCATCGGTTGGAATTAGCGCGGCTGGTGGATATTGAGGAAACGGGCCTTGATTCAACCGCTCAGATACTTTCGGTCCGGAACCGAAATCGTAGTTGCCCCAGTTGTGGGCAGGCACGTCTGCTTTGGCTATAGCTCGTGTAGCCGCTGCGGAAGCCACACCGATTTTCAAAAAGTCTCTTCGCTGCACTTGAATTCTCAGGCGTAATCGGGGAGACAGTAACACACCACAAAAACATAAGAAAACAAAACGTGACTTAGTGAAATGGCCGAGGTGGAGTTCAAGACAGTGGTCGAATTGGCGAAGGCCCTCTTTGATTTCCGGTGGCCCCTGCAGTACGCGAAGGCGCATCTTTCGCAAGCAGTGGGAGCCGAACGGATCCTGACATTGAGGATCTAGGCGTGGGCACAGGACTGAAAGCATTCCGTGCGCGCGACGGACGAAAAAACAACGGTTTTGCAGAGTCTCGTACTACTTACGAGACTGGGATAAATTAGGAAGCTATTGAGCCCGCCCGTCTAAAATCGGAGTTGCCCGTCATCCCGCAATAATCGCCCTTAACCCATCGATCGCATCCACATTCTATCCACGTGTTCGTTATATGATTTGGGCCCGAGGTCGATGCCAATGCTGAAGTCACTCGAGCGACGGTTGTCTGCTAATTCTTGTGCTGGTGCGAATTGGTTCGCGTGCGTTTTGATCGCGCTGTCGTTCCCAGCTCCGCCCGCAAAGGCGCAGAATCAGCCGGTGCGCGTCATCGCCTTCGGCGCACATCCCGACGACTGCGACCTCGGGGCCGGGGGTCTCGCCGCTAGGTATGCTGCGCTCGGCCACAAGGTCAAGTTCGTGTCGCTAACCACCGGCGATGCTGGGCATCAGTCGCAGCACGGAGAGGAACTCGCCAAGCGGCGGCGCGCCGAAGCGCTAGAAGCGGGCCGACGCATCGGCATCGAATACGAGGTGCTTGATAACCACGACGGCAAGCTCTTGCCTACCCTGGAAGTCCGCGAACAAGTCATACGCGAGATTCGCCAGTGGAAGGCTGACATCGTCATCGCTCCTCGCCCCAACGATTACCATCCCGATCACCGGTATACAGGAGTGTTGGTGCAGGATGCGTCCTACATGGTGATCGTGCCGAATTTGGTGACGGATACGCCGGCGCTGACGCGGAATCCGATTTTCCTCTACTACAGCGACCGGTTCACGCGGCCGCAGGCCTTTCGCGCGGACATTGTGGTGTCGATCGACGACGTGTTCGAGAAGAAGATCAATATGCTGGACGCGCACGTGTCGCAGTTCTACGAGTGGCTCCCCTGGACTGCGGGACGGTTGGAGCAGGTGCCCAAGGATCCCTCGGAGCGAAAGAAGTGGCTGGCGGCGACGTCGATGGCGGAGAGAAATCTGCAACCTGAGTGGCGGGAAGCGTTGGAGAAGCGCTATGGCACGCAAGCGGTCCGTGTTCAGCACGCCGAGGCTTTTGAGATCACGGAATACGGACATCAGCCAACCGAGGAAGAGATTCGCAGGCTCTTCCCTTTCTTTCCGGTGTCGGGGCCACGCCCTTCGCCTTGACCTCGAGCGTCTCTCGCGCTTTGCCGTAGCGCAGCACCCAGACGATGCTGTCGCCCTGTGGGTATGACTTCTCGGAGTTGTGCTTCTTTTGTTCGCGGGTGCCGCGCCAACGAACGTAAAGACTGAATTTCCTCGGTAACTTCCTATAGGCTTAATGCCGATGTGGGAGAGGAAAATAGACTATCCACAACGCGTTTTCGTAGCCAAAAAATGTAGCCGCGATTTTCCTGACCCCTAAGTCCTGTGTTGTGAGTTCCGGCGGAGAGCGGGATTGGAACACCCGGTGCCGGTTTTAGCCAGCACAACGGTTTAGCAAACCTGACCACTCTTTTGACTCGTTTTGAAAATCTTGGGCTTTACTATATTCCTCAAGCAGTTACAACGCTGCCGACTTGTGCCGATGCATTCGTTTTGATTGGATATGAACGGTAAACTACTATATTTTTACTACAGCGAAATCTTCGACATTGACACTGCATATATAATCAGAAATTTTAGATACCAATCAAAATGGTCTTCTGAGACCCTCATGGCCCTCTTTTCTCGAGAAACCTCCAGCGCATTTTGAATGAAAGTGAGCTATTGATGACGCGGAAGCAATACAACCCGTGTCCAGTTCGCTTAGCTTTTAGGTTACTTAGACGATCATAAAACAGGCTGGTTACACCTTGACTTCTCCAAGATGAGAAGAGCAGCATTTTGGTCGCCGCCAGATTACGCACGAGATTTCCGGCGGTTGCTATGAGGCGCGCGTAAATCGGGGGCGGAGGCTTTGGAGGAAGAACTCTTCGAAGGACCAATGGCTCTTCCTGATGATTTTTAATCTTCTCCGACGCAGCGGAGATTTAGGGGCCCGATAGTCTCTCGCTGGTAGCGGCGACCTGCCAGGGGCGTGGGTAGCTGCCGGATTCGAGAAAACAAATGCGCAGGAGCTTCATCGACCGGCTATTGTTGCCGGCCATTCTGGGCGTAACAACAATATTGGCTGCGCTAGTTCTTTGGCAGCGGCTGCTTACCGAGCAGCGCGCTACTGTCCAAGCCTCGACGAAAGCGCAGACCTTGTTTGTGAAAAACAAAATGGAGTCAGAACTAAACGCTATAATTCTACTGTTGAATCGCTTGGCTGGGCGTTGGCAAGCCCGTGTCCTGTCAGGTGGCGAAGACAACGAATCCGATGCGGCGCTGTTGATCAGTGGTTACGGCGGCTGTCAGGCTATCGAGTGGGTGGACTCGACGTTCCACGTGCGATGGGTGGCCTCAGAGACATGGAATGAAGCCGATGTGGGCACCGATTTGGGCGCCGATGCGCGTTGGCGTGTACTCCTCCAGCACGCCGAAGACAGCGGGCGCGTGATGGTTACGCGGCCGGTGGATCTTCAAATGGGCGGTCGTGGGTTCCTGGTCTTTGTGCCCGTCTTTGCGGAGAACAAACTCGTGGGCTTTCTGCTAGGCGTATTCCGTTATCAAGAGCTTTTTTACTCGATCCTCCAAGACGTGGGACAGAACTACTGGGTGGCGGTATACGACGGCGACGAGGAAATCTACGGTCGCTCCGGATCCGACACACGCCGTGCCGAGGTATGGGCCCAGGACACGGATATCGAGTTTCGCGGGTTAACTTGGCGAGCTCGGGTCTGGCCGAGGCCAGAAACACTCGCCAACGCGCGATCTTCTTTGCCGAACGTTGCCTTTCTCGGTGGAATCCTGATGGCTGGTTTATTAGCGTTCGCTGTCTATATGGGGGAAACGGCCCATCTTCACGCTGAATTACTAAAGAGAGAGATGGCCGGACGCTTACAAGCCGAGGAGGCGTTCCGGCAGGTGCAGAAAATGGAGGCGGTAGGGCGTCTGGCGGGTGGTGTGGCGCACGACTTCAATAACTTGCTCATGGTCATTCGTGGCCATGCCGCGCTTTCGCTCTCTTCCTCCGGCCCTGATAATCCACTGCGTCAGGAGCTGAATGAGATCCTGAAGGCCGCGATCAAAGCCTCCTCATTAACGCGGCAGCTCTTAGCCTTCAGCCGCAAACAGGTACTTCAACCGAAGGTGTTAGATCTCAACTCCCTCGTCACTCAAACGGCGGAACTGTTGCCCTCTGCGCTTGGCGAGGACATCAATCTCGTTTTGGATCTCGATTCCAACTTGGGACGGGTGAAGGCCGACGTCGATCAGATGGAGCAGGTCATCATGAATCTGGTATTCAACGCGCGGGACGCCATGCCTGCTGGTGGCAAGTTAACGATCCAGACCCTGAACAGCTATTTAGACGAGAACTGGGCTCGTCGTTATCCGGAAATTCGACCCGGCCCGTACGTGATGCTGGCGGTGCATGATCGCGGGCACGGGATGGACGAGGAAACGCAGTTGCATATCTTCGAACCATTCTTCACCACCAAGGAGAGAAATACCGGAACAGGACTGGGCCTGGCAACTGTCTATGGAACAGTAATCCAGAGCGGTGGGTGCGTCTCCGTTTTGAGCAGACTGGGTGAGGGAACAACAATTCAAATCTATCTTCCGCGAGTTGAGGAAACTATTGAGGTGGCCGAGAAACCCGCAGGCCTTCCAAGGCCATTGCAGGGCAATGAGACCATCCTCGTGGTGGAAGACGATGACGCGGTACGACGCATGACGCGCATGTTTCTCGAGATAAATGGGTATATCGTGGTTGAGGCGAGGAACGCCGCGAACGCGATTGAGCTCATGGAATCCCACAAGGGATCAATCGAAATGGTGCTGACAGATGTAGTCATGCCGGGAATGAAGGGAGGGGAGTTGGTCGAACGGTTGGAGAAACTGCGCTCTGGCTTAAAGGTGCTCTACATGTCGGCTTATACAGAAGATGCCGCGATCAATTCCGGCATTCTCGGCCCGGGAAGTGCTTTCATCGAGAAACCGTTCAATGCAGATGAACTGACGAGCAAGGTTCGCGAGGTGCTGGGTAGAAGTATAGCAGTTTAGTACATTAGGTCTCAGCGGTCTCCCAAAATGCAAAAAGTGATTCATATGAGCGGTCGACATCGACGAGAATTCGTCTCCGCCCGAAAGCATCGCGGGGCTAACTTACTGTATTCAAAGAGGGTCTAGAGGGTGGGAACGGCTCCGCGAGTGTGTCGGTCTGGAGAGCGCCTTGCAGAACAAAAAGGCAGGGGACGGACTATGTGTGAGTAATTATCTCTCGCGTCTCTCCACTGGGCGAGTGTAGGAAGGGGGTTGGTCCGCCAAGAAAATAAGCAAATTATGACTTACCGCACCTGCCAAAATATTGTGTTAATCGGTAGTTTCTTCCTGCTACTTAATATGCTTTTTCCTCCTCCTCTTGTTGAAAGGTGGAGAGCTGCGGATCGAGTGGATCGGTTACTCCGGTTGAACACGCCGACCGCCGCTGCGGCAACAGTCGTAAAGGTCTGGACCTATAAAAAGACTGGTTTGTATTACTGTCCCGACAGTAAGCTTTACGGGAAGGTAAAACCCGGCGTCTATATGACTCAGGAGAAGGCGCTGGAGCGTGGGTATCGACCTGCCGGTCAGGTTCCGTGCCGATAGGTTCGTGCGCGGCTTGTTAATGGGTCTGCGAGAGCTGCGGAGAAGGACTTGAAGTTTTTTGTCGATCATCTTGGTCACGTCCTTGTGCAACCTTTGTTTCAAGCCATGTATATGAGCGTTTGAATAACTCGAGTTTGCGGTAGCGGAAAAAACCGCGAGGCAGGCAAGCGGATCGGGAGTGGGATGGACAGATCGTTCAGGCCAGGGAGAAAAACGGTTATCAGCGGGTGAACTGGTGGTTGCGCCGCCAGGAAGGACCTCAGGCGAATCGGAAACAAGTGCTGCGGGTGATGCGTGAGCGGAACTTGCTAGTTCGCTCGCGGCGCCTGACCAATCTCGATTACCTTGTCCAGACGGCTTTTGGCTGACGCTTACTTCGGAGCGGCAAGCTTAAATGATCAATGCGAAATGCGTTTGGAGAAGAACTACCACGTTTTTGATATCCCAATTCCGTTTGGGTGCCACCTCGCGATGCCGAACCGAATCGCTTTTGGCAGACCAAGGTTTGATGTGTGTAGGTGGTTTTCTCGCCAGCCTTGCCCTCCGTCCGGTGTGTCATTCACTGAGGCAACAGCTGCGTTCTTGGATCGCCATGGAAGTTCGCGCCGCTGGATTGTCTTTGGCGACCGGAACTTCCGTGGCACTTATCATCAGCCGATTCACCCTAGCTAAACCTGAGCCGATGGGGTTATTGGAAGCCTGCGCAAAAACGTCAGTCCTGCTGTTTCTGTGGTGCAATCTGTATTTCAGCATTTCAGCATCAAACCATTGCAGAAGCGTTCGCAGGACCGAAAAAAGCTGCTGCGGGCCGAATCAAAAGTCATTGATCAAAACGAAAGGGAGCGTACTTCCCGTTTTACCGTGCGGACCGGGCCCCGAATCCAAGTGGTGCCTAGACGACGTCGCTTGGATCTCCGC
>Ga0207641_10004664_pt1 | contig 11827 bp, 12 predicted proteins | sample KBSSwiS62_FD_184306 | JGI IMG/M metagenome (GOLD analysis project Ga0207641, IMG submission 184306) | Switchgrass rhizosphere microbial communities from Kellogg Biological Station, Michigan, USA - KBS Switchgrass S6-2 (SPAdes) (version 2) | ecosystem: Host-associated > Plants > Roots >... | reverse complement strand
GCCGAGTCCGCGCCCCGGATCGCAGCGGCGATCCGCATCGCGAGCGCTGCAGGCGAGAATGGCCTCCAGGTGCTCGTGCCGGCCGCGCCGAGGGAAGCGGAGGCCGTGACGGATGACGAGCCGCTGGTCTGCTGCCGGGAGTTCCGGGGGAGGCGCGGACTGCTCGCTCACGAACGTCGCTTCGAGAACGTCGTCCGTTTCGATCTCCGGTGCCCTGATGGCAAGCGCGGTCTCGACCGGCCTCGCCGGTTCGACATCGTTCGCTTGGGCGTCTTCCACGACCACGGTGTGCGGCGCGAGCTCCAGTGGCTTTTGTACGGGGGGAGCCGGAATCACGATCACATTCGGCGCCGGCTTTGGAGCGGTCACGATCGGCGCCTTCGCCGTAGGCGTGGCCGCCTTGTCTGGCGTCGCGACGAGCGTTTTCTTCCATTCTTCGTACGCTCCCGTCAGCGTGCTCGCGACTTCTTGCAGCGTCGACTTCGGCGCCGGAGGTTGGGAGGACGTCGGACAACGCTTCGTCGGTGCAGTACGCCGGAACTGCCGGCAGTGCGCACAGAGATACGCATGGTTCCAGCGGTGCAGGAGGAGCTCCGGCTGGTGGGGATCTCGGTCCTTGAACTCGATGAAGCCACGTTCGAACATGTGTCCGAAGAGGTTCGTCGTCTGGGTGTTGGTCCACTTGAGCTGGAAGCGCACCTTCTTGAGTACGTGCCGACAGCGGATGATCTCTTGGCCATCCTCGTACGTGTAGAGCTTCCCCCCTTGGTTCACGAACACCGCGACGACGACGTTCATCGCATACCCGAACGGTTCGTCCTTGAGCTCCGGGATCTTCGGTTTCGGAGATGCCGGGACGATGATGGTCGCCTCGGCCGCCGGGACCGTGGGTGGGATCGGCGTGGGTGACGGCTTTGCTTCCGGTGCTGGTTGGGACGCCTTGAGCTGCTGTTCCTTCCAGAACGCGAAGTCGAACTCGGCCCACCTGGGATGCTTGTCGCGAAACTTCACCAGGCTATCCCTGCGGGCGGCGTAGAGCAGTTCTTCTGCCTTGCCCTCGTTTACGTTGGCGAACAATGCCAAGGCGATGACCACATTGCTCTCGAGTGAGATGATCCCATCTCGCAGACGGCCTTTCGTGCGGAACAATCGTACAACGACCTCATGCGGTTCGCTCACGTATATTCTCCTTTCAAATGAGCGTTCCCCAAGATTGGGGAAGGAGGAACCATAGCCAAAAAATGGCATTTCGTCAAGCCTCTGGTTATCACTTGACCGGAAGCAAAAAACGAGGTAATGAAGCAAGTCAGCTGTCTCAAACAGGAGGTTGTCATGGCTGATCGCACCTACGACTATCCATCAAAAAATACGGTCCGTGGCGAGTGGTATAACTTCCTCTCCGCCATGGAAATCGACGCCTTGTCGGTGCATGGTCTCTACCTTCCGGGATGGGAGAATAACGAGATCGACGGGTATTGCCGACTGGGCTACAAGCCCGAGCAGTTGATCGGATGTGAGCACGACCCGAGTATGTTCCCGAACGTTGTCCGGAATGCGGCTGGCATCCGTCTGCATTCCGGCAACATTAGCGACGCGGTCTCGAGGATCAAGGCCGAGCGGCTGCCCATGCTCGCGTTCGCCAACCTCGATTTCGACGGGATCTACGACACGTACGTTGAGGAGATCCTGTCGCTCTTCAATGTCTTCCCGACATCGAAGGGTGGCGCACTTGCTATCACGTCGTATTCCGCTCGTGACGATGACTGTTTGAGCCAAGGCTCGGTGAACGTCAGCAAGTTTTATGCCGCATTGGGTGAGGAGGTGCACTTCTTGTCTGATATGGGGCTCATGGTCGACCGCTGGCGTGACGGGAAGCGCTTGCTTGCATCCCGCGTCCCGGACCATTGCTACTTGAGTCGCGAACTTGGGCTCCTGTGGTGGCTTGTCATCGTCATGATGGTGGTCTCCTACGGGAAGGGCGGGTATGGAACCATCGACCGTCCGTTCCTCAAACGTATCGGAGCATGTCTCGATCGTCTGACGAAGAACGTGGCGCGGACCGCCAAGGGCAAGGGGATTGCCTTCGTCTCGGATGATGAACTGTGCCGATTGTTGAGCCGCCGCCGTGTCGCACTCTGGCCGACGGAGTTCCGTCATTTCATCCACTACTCGCAACGGTCGCAGCCAATGCGTACGTGGTTCTTCCGTCTGACCCCGGCACTGCATCCAGCGCCAACGGCTCAGGAGTTGGTGGTGCAAATGTGGCAGTTGGCCTTGCGTGCGTCGCTTGTGTACGTCGACGATCGCGGTTCACTCGTCAGGTTTGGGTAACAAGAAAAGGAGGTGGTCGTGAAGAGTATGGAGTTGGAATCGGCACGTGCCAAGGCGCATGCCGGCGTCGATGCAATTTTCGACGCACTGACCGAAGTCATCGAGCTGTGCGACAAGACGCGACTTCCTGCAACGAAATCCCGTCCGTCGACGTCTCCCATCGGAGATGGTTTCGACCTCGAGTCCGCGGTCAAGCAAGCGCTCGCGCGGAATAGCCGCAAGCCGCCTTCAAAGCTCGAGACGGTCATCGACGACGCGAAGCGTCGGGTGATCATCGTCGTGCGACAGCGTACAGCCGATGCGGATTGGAGCTCGACGAGCGCTACGCTCCAGGCGAACCTTCGGCTCACGCGCCAGCAGGTCGCTGGCGTCGTCGCGGCAACGCGCCGCTCGCGCTAACTTTCATACCCGTTTCGGTAACGCCGAGCGGGTTTTTAAAAAGAAATCGAAATAAAAAAAAGCGTTCCACCGCGGTGAGGTGGAACGCATCACGAGAGCAACGGGCTTAACCCGTCGCAGAGTTGTCGCTTGAGCCGCCTGACTGGTTGCTCCCTCCGGGCTTCCAGCCCCCGCTGCTTCCACGCAGCGCCGGTCCCGCCAGTCCGCACACGGTGCAGTACTTGTCGGTATGGTCGAAGGGGTTGCCGCACTTGCAGACGGGCGGAGCTTCTGCGCCGCACATGCCGCAGAATTGGTCGGCTTGCAGCAGGATGGATCCGCAGGGGCAGGCGCGGGGCTTGCGCAGCGGCTTGACCGCCAGCATCTTGACCGACGACGCGGAGCTGGTTGCGGGTTGCGTGTCTCGCTCTCGACGACAAGCGTCGCTACTGCAGCGACTGTCGAATCGCAGTTTCCCGGAGCAGCGAGTGCACCGGGTCGGCCTCTGTTGCCTCATGGACTGCTCCTTTCACGAGCATAAAGGTACGGACTTGCCCGCAAAGTATAACAACGCTAGGCAGCGTTGTCGATGCGGCGCTTGATCTCTTCGGCTTTTTGCTTGTCGTTCTGGGTGACCGCTTCAACCACCTGCTCCGTATGCTGCTTTACGATCCCACGGAGGTCTTTGCTGTAGTCAACGAGGATTTTTTTGAGTTTTGCCTTTTGGTCGGCGGTGATCGGCATAGGGCTCCAGTATACCAGTTTGGAGGATTGAAGCGTGCAGGGCGATGTGGTAGCGTGCGGCCATGCCAGAGGCTCTCAAAACGCCGAAATTTCACCTCGTGACGTTCGGCTGCCAAATGAACAAGAACGACTCCGAGCGTATCGCCGGGTTGTTGTCCGGCTTGGGTTTTTCGTCGACGGATTCCGAGAACGACGCCGATCTCATTCTCTACAACACGTGCTCCGTACGCCAAAGCGCGGAGGACCGTATCTTCGGGAAGATGGAAGATTTGATTGAACTGAAAGAGCGAAAACCGGATGTTATCGTCGCCGTCACGGGTTGCATGCCCGGTCGCGACAAGACAGGGGAGTTCCGCAAAAAGATGCCAGCGGTTGATTTGTATTTCCCAACGCCGGAGATGGTGAAATTGCCGCGCTGGATCGCAGAGCTGCGTCCGGATTTGGTGAACAGCGCAGACCTCGAAGCGGATTATCTCAAACTTTCACCGCTACGTGCTCCGTCGGCGCAAGCCTTTGTCACAATCCAAACGGGATGCAACAAGTTCTGCACGTACTGCGTTGTGCCGTACGCACGTGGCCTTGAGCGGAATCGTCCCGTTGCCGATATTTTGCAAGAGGTCCGAGAACTCGTCGCACATGGCGTGATCGAGATTACGTTGCTCGGTCAGACGGTGAATTCATTCAAGGCATCTGATCCGGAATCATTCTCAAAAAATAATCCGTACACGGATTCGTATGCGGCGTTGTTGTGGGAAGTGAATAATATCGAGGGCGTCGAACGTGTGCATTGGACGGCGCCACATCCGAACTCGATGACCGATGAAGTGATTGATGCGTTGAATTTGCCGAAGCAGGTCAATTATTTGCATCTTCCTGTCCAAGCCGGATCGAATGACGTCTTGTTCCGGATGAACCGCAAATATACACGTGAAAAATTTCTTGACGTCATCGCCAAGGTCAAAGCGAAGCGTCCCGGCATTGCGCTGGGGACGGATATCATCGTCGGATTCCCTGGCGAAACGCCGGAGCAATTCGAAGAAACAGTTTCGCTCTATCAAGAATGCGGTTTTGATATCTCCTACACGGCGCAGTACAGCCCTCGGTCGGGAACACTTGGGGTCAAACTTTTCAAAGATGATGTTTCGCGTGAAGAGAAGCGTCGGCGTTGGGATGTGCTCCAAAAGCTCATGGAAGAGACGGTCCTGTGGAAAAATCAGCAGCTCGTGGGAAGCGTTAAGCGTGTGCTTGTCGAGCGCGTCGAGAACGGGCTCGCAAGCGGCAATAGCGAAGACATGAAGTTAACGCGTTTCCATACAAACGACACGTCGCTCGTCGGGAAGATCGTTCCGGTCAGGATCGAAAAGGCTTTTGAGTGGCAACTCATGGGCCAAATGGTGGTATCCTGATTTTGATATGCCTCGCGCCCGCAAGTCCGAGACATTGCCGCGCATCGTGTGCGTGGTGGGTCCGACGTCGTCAGGCAAGACCCGGCTTGCACTTGAGCTCGCGCGACGGTTCGACGGTGAGGTGGTGAATGCCGATTCGCGTCAGGTGTACAAAGACATCAGCGTCGGTACCGGGAAACCGGTCGGCACGCGCGGGACCTTCCAAGGCCACCGCGCTTTTCTTGTTGAGGGTGTGCCGCATTACTTGATGGATTTTTTGGAGCCCACGGAATCGTTCACGGTCGTTGAGTGGCGCGACAAGGCGGTGAAAGCGATTGATGGAATCGTAAAACGAAAGCATCTTCCGCTGGTCGTCGGCGGCACGGGATTGTACATCAAATCCCTCGTCGATAATTTTTCGTTTCCTCGCGTCGAACCAAAACATGCGATGCGGGAGGCGTTCCAGGAAAAATCGTTGCACGAACTTGTCGAGCTCTTGGTGAAGCTTGATCCGGAAACCCAGCAGACAGTTGATCTCAAAAATCCACGTCGTGTGATGCGTGCACTCGAAGTCGTGACGTTTACCGGAAAACCATTTTCAGCACAAAAGGTGATGGGGGATCCACTCTACGAGGCGTTTCAAGTCGGAATCAAGTGGTCACGTGAAGAGCTGTATTCTCGTATTGACGATGAAATCGACAGCATGGTCGAACGTGGATGGGTTGAAGAAATTCGAGACGCATTGAAGCGAGGAGTCCCGGAGAATGCTCCGGCGCTGACCTCGATTGGCTATCGCGAATTGATCGCCTACGTCAAAGGCGAACGATCCCTCGAGCTAGCGATTGCGGCATCAAAGACGGCGGTACATCGATATGCCAAGAGGCAGGAGACATGGTTTAAGCGGGATAAGCGGATTCATTGGGCGGCGAACCAGAAAGAAGCCTTGAGGATGGTGAAAGAATGGTTTGAGGCTTGACGAAACCCCCATTTTTTGGTACAAGCGAACTGGTTACAGACCAGGAGAGGATTATGAAAAAGATCGTTGTCGTGTCCCTTCCCGAAGGAAACGATGGGATGGGGCCCCCGAGGGGGCATCTCTACGTCGATGCGGATGACGTCGGCAGCGTCGAGAAGGCTCTGAAGGGGGCTGGACTTGGCGTGATGGGGTCCGATGCCGGGGTCTACGCCTACCCGGAGGAGCTTCTCTCCCTCGAAGAGCTCATTCAGAAGTACCCCAAGGTGTAGTTGCAGAACCTCGCGCACCCGCGTGACGAAAGCGTACTCGCTCTCGTCTCACGGGTGCGCTTTTCGTTATCAAGGTTGAACATTTTTGTGAGGGGAGTAGCATGGAAGAAGGAGGGTATGCTTCTATGCCGAATGCTCGCATCCAGTGGTTTACGCCACATGTGCGCCGGCGGTTCTCTCGCGAGGGTTTCTCCGGCCTACCACTCACGATCCTTTGTACCGTGTTATTGTTCCTGCTCGCGTTATTGCTCGCCATCATTCGCGCTTTTCTGAACCATGACCCGCTGTTGGCGCTAGATGCAACCGTCATCAACACGTTGTATGCGTTCCGTGGTCCAGCGCTCCTGAATTTTTTCTACTTCGTCACATTTTTTGGCCAGGATCCTGTCGTCTCGTTGATGGGTGTCTGCCTCGCAGCGTTTTTGCTCCTGAAAAAGCAGTACCCTCTCCTCTTGGTTCAGGCCATCTCGTTGGCGCTTGCCGAAAGCGCAGCGTTTGAGGGGAAGCTGTTTTTCCAACGGGCGCGGCCTGACGTCGTTGTCCGTGCCGTCCAGATCACCCAATTCTCTTTTCCGAGTGGCCATGCGACGACCGCTGCCGTCTTCTTTGGTTTCTTGGTCTATCTCATCTTCCGCAGCTACTCCTCGTGGAAAATTCGGATCCCGACGGTCATCGGCGCGAGTCTCATCATCCTGTTGGTCGACCTAAGCCGGATGTACCTTGGCGTCCATTATTTGAGCGATGTGATCGCCGGCAACCTCGTGGGGATCGGATCATTGCTCTTGGCCGTCGTCATCATGGAACTTGTGATGGAACGACGGCAGCTTGTGCATACGAAAGCGTTCCGCGCGTGGCATCTCCTGGTCTTGTGTCTCTTGGGCATCGTGTTTGCCGTCGTCTATCGCACCATGGCGCCGCTCTCCGCTGCGACCCCGGCTCCTGTGCCGGAACAAGATACGACGATCCAAGATATCCCATCGTTGTTTGCCACAGGCAAAGTCCCGACATCGACCACCGGCGTGCTCGGGAACACCCAAGAGCCGCTTAACCTGGTGGGCGTCGCGACGGATACGTGTGCCGTGGCGGATGCCGAGAAGGCCGGCTGGAAAGAAGTGGATTGGTCGACGCCTGGCGCGATCATGAGTACATTCGGGGCAACGGTCCTGCATTTCTCGAGCAGCACTCCGCTCCGATTGCCCCTGTTTTATAACAGCCGGCCGAACGACCGGATGCTTGAGAATCAACTCACGGGCACGCGGCGTACCGAGCATCTCCGGTTTTGGAAAACCGGCTACAAGACGCCGGAAGGTTCGGTCATTGCCGGGCTGGTGACTGACGACGCCGCGACCTCGACCGACTCGAATGTGCTCGATACCTTCATCGCGGACTTGGCGGCTGCCGGGGCAGGGGAGAGCACAACGTCGACCTTCCCGGGGGCTCCCTTCGTCGTGTTTGCAGATTGCCATTAACCTTATGAAATCCTTCCTTCTGCGGTTTTTGGGTAGCGCGGCATTCTTGGTCGTGATCTATTTCGTCGTTTCAAGAAACCTGAAATGGACCGACATCACGCATGCCTTCCATTTGTTATCGTGGTCCTCGATCGCGATTGCCATCCTGTTTTCACTCGCCATCTCGGTGCTGAAGGCCGTGCGGTTTTATTTCTTGAACCAGCGTAGCGGCATCCGGATTTCACTCTTGCGTACGATGCGGCTCTTTTTGGCGAGCCAAGCAGCTTCGCCGTTGCCTGCCGGTGAAGCGATGCGTGGCGCCCTCCTGATGCATGAGACCGACGCCAAGTCTGTCGAAGCCTCGGGGCCTGTCATTGCGCAGGCCTTCCTGGAAGTCGCCGCGGCGGTGCTCCTGGTGGTCATCGGGAGCTACTATTATCCGACGTTCCGTTGGTATGCCGTGATCCTGACGGTCGTCGTGTGTGTGCTCTTTGTGTTTGCACTCCATCCGGAACTGCTCAAAAAAATCCTCCATACCAAGCTCAAAGCCGTGGCGCATGCGCAAGAAGAAGTCCGACGGATTTTGCTTCCGAAGAAGCGTGTTGACCGTTTCTTTTTTGCGATGGTGGGTCTGGCTCTCTTGACTGACGTGATCGGCGGGGTGTTGATTTATTTTTTGGCGACACGTCTCCAATTGCCGATCGGCCTCTTTGGGAGCGTGTTCCTCTTCGCCGTCAGCATCGCGATCCAAGGGATCCTTCCCATCATCCCTGGCGGCCTGGGCGTGACGGAAGGTGGGATGCTTGGCGTCCTCGATGCGTGGGGGATCGCGCTTGCCCCGGCACTGTCGCTCGTTGTGATCTATCGCATGGCAATGTTGCTGTTCCCCGTCCTCCTTGGCCTGGCTTTTTTGGTGGTGTTCTATAGTAAGCGTTTGGTAAAACTATGAATGACTTCAAGCGGCACACATGGCATATCGCCGTGTTGGTACTGGCGAGCGTGGTAGCCGGCAGTATTTTGGCCGGCGCTGTGGTGGAGCGGAATGCCTTCATCGAATCGATGGACAATGCGGGCTATGAGCTCATCCTCAATATGCCGCATCCCGTATGGCTCAATGCGTTGGTTGCGCCTTTCAATTATAATTTTTTCCCATGGGGTGGGGCGTTTGAACCAAGCTTCCTGGTCGTTGGTGTGGTCCTGTTTTTGGGATGGATGCTGTGGAAGCGCCGTTCGGAATTCCCTTGGGCACTCACCGCCCTTATTATCGGGTTTATCTACGTGACGTTTTTGTTTGACCTGACCTCAAGCCTCGTGTTCCGTACCCGGCCGTTCGCGCACTTGCCGAACAACCTCGACCAAACGGCGAAAGATGCCTGGACCGCTTGGACATCGTATCCGTCCGGTCATACACGGGATACGGCGTTCCTTGGGACGATTGCGGCTTCGTTCATCCCTGCGCTCCGTTGGTTCGTGATCGTCTTTTCGGTCTATATCGCTTGGACCCGTGTCTACATCGGCGCCCATTACCCGACGGATTCTATCGCAGGCCTCGCGATCGGGTATTTGGCAGGCATCGGAGCCCTGTTGTTGACGCGAGAATTGCAAGAACTCGTCAAAAGCCGGCAGCGTGAACTCTCTGCTCCACACGACTAATATGGCTACACGCTACAAGCTGATCTATAACCCACGGGCCGGCCTTAAACGGCATCTCATTTCGGTTGCGCCACCGGTGACGGTCGATTCCCTGAAAGACCTCACACGCCAATACCAACTCGACGTCGATTTTTTTCCGACCAAGGGACCGAAGCATGCAACGGAATTGGCACGTCAAGCAGCCAGTGAAGGCTACGACGCCGTGATCGTGGCGGGTGGTGACGGGACGGTGGGGGAGGCGGCGAACGGATTGGTGAATAGCTCGATCCCTCTCGGCATCATCCCGCTGGGGACCTTTATGAATATCTGCAAGATGCTGTCGATCCCGACGGATATCGAAAAGGCGCTCCTGCTGATTAAAGTTGGCCGTACACGCCAGATCGATATGGGGCGCGTCACGTGCATCAACGGCACGGCGCTTGATGAGCCGTACTATTTCATCGAAAGCGCCGGCATCGGTTTGGACGCACAGCTCCAACGTTCCGTCTGGGCCTGGGAGCGCGAGGAATATCGCCTGGCCTGGCAGTGCATCAAAACATTGTTGACGTTGTATCGACGTCCGGTGACGATCTATATCGAGGATCGTAAAATTACGACGCGAGCGAGTTTGATCACGATCGCCAATGGTCCGTTGACGGGTGCCGGGATGGAGCTGACGCCGGAGTCAAAGCTTGATGACCATCGGCTGCTCGTGTCGGTCTTTAGCATGACGAATCTGGAATTCGTACGCCATTTTTGGAGCATCTTCCGTCATATGCGCCACCGCTCGCCGGGTATCCATTCGTTCTCGGCCCGTACCGTGCGGGTCGAAGGCAACGACCCACGCGCCGTCCACGCTGACGGACGATTGTTCGGCAAACTTCCTGCGGAGTTCAGCATCCAATCCAACGCGTTACACGTCATCGCCGGCTTCTCCGCAGAGCCTTCGAAGTCCGCGCTGACAGAGCCGGAGTATATTGAGCCTTAAGACACGCCGATTTCTTTCTTTACCAACTCTTCCGCGACGCTTGGGTTCGCCTTGCCTTCCGTGGCTTTCATGACGCCGCCGACGAACCATTTGAGGACCGCGACTTTTCCGGCTTTGATCTGTTCGACTTTGTCGGGATTTTCTCGGACCATGGTTTTGACGAGTTCTTCGAGGGCTCCGGCGTCCATGTTTTGGCCGAGGTCGTGTTCTTCCATCAGGTGCGATGGGTCTTGTCCGGTGTCGACCATGAGGACCAGGAGTTTTTGTGCGTTGGAGCTGTTGATTTCGCCGGCTTCAATCAGGTGTAAAAATTCTGCAAAATCTTCGGCCTCGAGTTTGAGGTCGGAGATGGTCATGTTCTTTTCGGCCAAAATTCCGGCGAGTTTCGTGGTCAACCAACCGCCAGCGAGCTTGGCGAATTTCTTTTTGTTGTCATTCAGCAATTCACCGCCACTTTTATCGGAGTTGTCTGTCGTCTCGAGCCAGCCGCCGAGTTCGCCCATGACGTGCTCGGCGTATTCAGCCCAACCCTCATTTGAGGTGAGGAATGCAGCATCGCTCGCGGAGAACCAATATTCGTCCACGAGACGAGAACGTTTTTGGGCAGGAAGCTCCGGTAACGAGCCTTTGATCCGTTCGCGGATCGCGACAAGATCTTGCGGAGGCAGGTCTGGCTCGGGAAAGTAGCGGTAGTCGGCGAATGTTTCTTTGGAGCGTTGGTCAAAGGTCTGGCCTTTGTTTTCGTCCCAGCCGCGTGTGGCACCCGTCGGGGGAGTGCCGGCTTCGTACAACTTTGTTTGGCGTTCGATCTCGTAGGTGATGGCTTTTTCAACCGCGCGGAACGAGTTGAGGTTCTTGATTTCGATTTTGGGGTTGAACTCGGATTGCAACGGATGGTTATCGTCATCGATCGGTAAGAGCGAGACGTTGGCGTCACAGCGCATCTGGCCTTTTTCCATATCCGCATCCGATGCACCGACGGTGCGCAAAATGGCGCGCATTTCTTGCAAGTACGCTTTGGCTTCTTGTGGTGTGCGGATATCTGGTTCGCTGACGATTTCGAGGAGTGGCGTGCCGGCGCGGTTGTAGTCGACGTAGCTCGCGTCTTCCGCGTGCGTGTTTTTGGCAGCGTCTTCTTCGAGGTGTGCACGGGTCACGCCGACGATGATGTGGTCGCGTGGCGGCTGCCCGCCTGGGATGTCGAGTTCCAGCCGGCCACTGACCGCGATCGGCAAATGGAATTGCGAAATCTGGTAACCCTTTGGCAAGTCGGGATAGAAATAGTTTTTGCGATCAAAGACGGACTGGTCGGGAATGTCGCAGCCAAGCGCCAGCCCGGCCTTGATGCCGAGTTCGATGGCTTTTTCGTTTAACGCCGGAAGCGCTCCCGGTTGCCCGGTACAGACGGGGCAGATCGCTGTGTTTGGGGCGGCATCATCATTCACGTTGGGGCAACTGCAAAACATTTTGGAAGCTGTTTTGAGCTGGACGTGGACCTCAAGGCCGATGATGGGGAGAAAGCGCATATCGCTGATAGGTTACGGACGGATGTCCTAAAAAACAAGCCCCGGAACCAGGTCCGGGGCTTTTCGCTAGCGAGTTTTGCGTAGGGCTCGGTAGAGTTTGATTTGATAGCCGAAGATGAGGGGCAAAATAGCGGCCTGGATGAGGGATTC
>Ga0207641_10004662_pt1 | contig 11829 bp, 7 predicted proteins | sample KBSSwiS62_FD_184306 | JGI IMG/M metagenome (GOLD analysis project Ga0207641, IMG submission 184306) | Switchgrass rhizosphere microbial communities from Kellogg Biological Station, Michigan, USA - KBS Switchgrass S6-2 (SPAdes) (version 2) | ecosystem: Host-associated > Plants > Roots >... | reverse complement strand
GTCGACGGCGTTCAAGCGCGACCTCGCCGATCCCAAGACGATCGAGGATTTCGTCCACCAGGTGCAAAGCCCCGAGCGGCTCCGGCTGCTCCTCATCCTGACCGTCGTCGACATCCGCGCCGTCGGGCCCGGCATTTGGAACGAGTGGAAGCGCACCCTCCTGCGCACGTTGTTCGAGGCCGCGGAAGAACGGCTTCGGCTCGGCCATAAGCAGCACGGCCGCACGGAACTGGTCGAAGCGCGCCAGAAGGAACTGGCCGCCGCGCTCGGATGGAAAGCGAGCGCGATCCGTGCCCACGCGCGGCGCCTGCCGGACAGTTATTGGCTGGCCGAACCGCTTGCCTGGCAGGTCGCCAACGCGAAACAGGTCGCCGCGGCCGAATCGCGGATCGGCGATGCGAAACCCAGTGTCGTTGCCGAGGACGACCCGGCAAGCGGCGCGACCCGGATCAGCGTCTTCACCGCCGACCGCGAAGGCTTGTTCTATCGCATTTGCGCGGGCCTCGCGGCGGGTGGCGCCAACATCATCGATGCGCGGATCCACACCACGCGCGACGGGATCGCGCTCGACAACCTGCTGGTTCTCGATGCGCGCGGCCGGCGTTACTCCGACCGAACCTTGCGAGCCCGGCTGGTCAAGTCGGTCGAGCACGCCCTCACTGGTCGCGACCCGCCACCGCTTCCGGCACCCGCCGGGGCACGGCCGCGGAACGATGCATTCCGCCTCGCCCCGTCGGTCGCGGTCGCCGATCGTGCGTCAACCCGGACGACGGTGGTCGAGGTCAACGCGCTCGACCGCCCCGCGCTGCTCGCCGGGCTGGCGGCGGCGATCCACGACCAGGGCCATGAGATCCACTCGGCGCACATTGCGACCTATGGCGAGCGCGCGGTCGACGTTTTTTACCTGACCCGCGCCGACGGCAAGAAGCTCGAGGGCGACGACATTGAGCGGCTGCGGTCCGCCCTGTTGTCCGCAGCGACCGAGCGGTCGACGGCCCGGGCAGCGTAAGCGACAAAAGAAGAGCCCCGCCGAAGCGGGGCTCTGAAGTTGGGCCTAGTTGCCGCGCTCCGGCGCTGGGGCTGGTGGCGGCGGTGGCGTCGGTGGCGCCGGGCAGGCGTCGGTCGCCAGGATCACCGATCCGTCCGGACAGGTCTGCGTCGCCGGAGGTGGCGGCGGCGGTGGCGGTGGGGGCGGCGGCGCTGGCTCGGCGACCGGTTTTGGCGGCGGCGACCAGCTTGCCCGCAGCGTCACGCCGAAGGTGCGCGGCTCGGCAAGGAAGGTCGAGAAAATCTGCCGTCCGCCCGGATAAGCGGGATCGGTAAACGGCGCTCCCACCGCACCTTCCTGGAACGGCGAGTTGAATGCGACCTGCTGATAATTCTTGTCGAACAGGTTCTGCGCCCAGAACTCGACCGACCAGCGCTGGTCGCGACCGCGCAGCCCGACGCGCGCGTTGACCAGGCCAAAGCCTTCCTGGCGCTTCTGGGGGAACAAGTCGGAACCGGTATTGTAGCTCCCGCTGTAACGGCCATCGACATAGAACAACGCCGTCAAGCCCGAGTCGCCGATCCGCGGCGTGAAAGATGCCGCTCCGGTCACGACCACCTTGGGGGCGTTCGAAACCTGTTGGCCGGGAAGGCGGCGAAGGGCCTGGTTGAGCGGTGACCCGTCATCTCGGCCGACAAGGTTCCCGCGATACTTGGTGCTCGCGTAGGTGAAGCCGGCATTCAGCCGCAAGTCCGGCATCACGCGTGCGGAGGCTTCGATTTCCACACCTTGCGAACGAACGCCATGGCTGACATCGCCGCTCGCACAGGCCCCGGTTGTCGCCGCGGCCGAGTTGAAATTCGGCGCAGTCGAGAACTTCGACTGATCTTGGTCGGCTCCGCCCAGGTCGCTGTCGCAGCCATTGATGTTCTGGACGATGAACACCGTTCCGTCGAACGTGTTGAGCTGGAAGTTCTTGAAGTCCTGCCGGAATAGCGAGACGTTGAAGGTCACACCGCGCGCGGTGAACTTGCCACCCAATTCCCACGCATCGACGGTTTCGGGATCGAATTGCAGATTGCCAACCAGCGCCTGCGCACCCGCTTGCCCGCCGAACGGAAAGATCGGCGGCTTGAGCGCCGACCGGTCGAGGTTGAACCCGCCCGCTTTATAACCGCGCGAGAAGCTGCCGTAGAGGAGCAGGTTGTCGGTGGCCTTGTACGACAGCACGCCGGTGCCGGTGAGCTTATGCTCCTTGCGCTTGTCGCTGATTTTGACGCCGTCGAGTTCGGCGGTGCTGTTGCCCTGGCAGCTCAGGCCGATGATACCACCGGCAACCGCGGCCAGCGTGGGGACGGCCAGGAGCGGCCCAAGCGCCGCCTGGTTCTGGACGCAGGCAAGATTGTCATTGTGGAATGTCGCACCCAGGTCTTTCTTCTCGTGCGTGTAACGAAGACCGACCGTGACATCGAAGCGGTTGGTGACGTGGAAGATGTTGTGCGTGAACAGCGCCCAATTGTTGCTTGTCTGCTTGTAGATGTCGCCAGTGCTGCCGGCGTCGCTCATCCCATCGAGACGATCGATCGCGGCGTAAATCGTCGGCGATGCCGCGCCGAACGCGGCCGGACGGGCTGCAAGGCAGCCGGCCGCCGCCGGGTTGTATAGAGCGGCGAGCGCGCTGCCGGTCACTAGGCGGCACGTCGCGAACCGGCCGTAATCATTGCCGAACCGCAGCGAATCCGCGAGCGTCAGATGCTCGTTCGCGTAATAGCCCCCGACCAGCCAATCGAGATGATCGCCAAAGGCCTTGCCCTGGAGTCGCAGTTCCTGGCTGAAGGTGCGGAACTTGCGGAAGTTCGGATCTGAATCCTTGCGATACAGGATGTCGACGGTGCTGTAGTCGAAGTCGCCGTTCTGTTCCGACTTGTAGCCGCGATAAGCGGTGATCGACGTCAGATTGACGCCGCCGAAATCGTTATCGATCTGCATTGACACGCCGCCGTCGGTCGTCGTGCCCTTGTAGCTGCGGCCGTCGCTGACCGAGATGTGCCGATGCCAGCCGTCGTTAAATGCGTTGAGGTCCTGCCCCAGATCCCCCAGCACGTTGATGATATTGTTGCCGTCCGGGTCATTGTTGAGCGGCGGCTGTGCCGGCTGCGTCAGGTCGCCGATTTTGTCGTTGATCGTGTTGTTGACGTAAATCGCGCCGCAGCATTTTTCAGTGCGGTGGGTATAGTCGCCGATCAGTCGGACGCTCAGATTGGAATTCGGCTCGAACAGCAATTGCCCGCGGGTGAAGTAGCGGTTGCGATTGTTGACGTCGGTGTCGTTGTTGGTGTCGTGATAAAAGCCGTCGCGCTTCAACCAGACCCCTTCGAGGCGAAAAGCGAGAGTTTCTGAGATTGGGCCCGTGATCCCGGCCTCGAGCCGGCGCATGTCATAATTGCCGATCGTCACTTCGCCATAGGCATTCCAGTCGAACGCCGGCTTTTTCGAAAAGACGTGGATCAGGCCCGCCGATGCGTTGCGGCCGAACAAAGTGCCTTGCGGACCGCGCAGCACTTCGATGCGATCGATCCCGCCCAGTTCGTTGAGCCCGATGCCCGAGCGCGACCGGTAGACGCCATCGACGAAGACCGCGACCGAACTTTCGAGACCAGGATTGTCACCGACCGTGCCGATCCCGCGAATACGGGCTGAGCCGTTGGCTTCGGTGCTGGTCGAGGAGACGAGCAGCGAGGGGGCGAGTTGATTCAGCTGGCGGATGTCGGTCGCGCCCGAATTTCGCATATCCTGGCCGCCGACTGCAGTGACCGCGATCGGCACGTTTTGCAGCAATTGGCGCCGACCCTGCGCGGTGATGACGATGTCGTCTGGCTGATTCGGCTTGGGCTGCGGCTGGACCGCGGCCTGCTCCGTCGGCGAGGCCGCACTCGGCTGCGCGGTTTGATCTGCGTTCTGAGCGAACGCGGCACTTGGAAATGCGACCAGCCCGGTCGACACCAGCCACAACGACTTGCGCATATTAGCCTCCCCCATTCACCGCCACGAGGGCGGGCTCCGGAGAGGAGGCTAATCCGGTTCTCTCAACAAGGGAAGCGGTTGCAAAGACATCGCCACAATCGTGCAGCAGAATTGCAACAGTGTAAGTAAGCGCCGGCCCTCTGATTAAGCCGGGTCGGCAAGCGCCCCGCTCGAGATCCGCATGTTCAAACGCCCGAGCAAGTCGATCGCGCGCTCGATATGCTCGTCGCGAGTCCGCCACGAACATACGCTGATCCGGAATGCGGGACGCCCCTGCCACACGGTCGGGCCGAACCAGATGTCTCCGGACTTCTGCGCGGCTTCACGAATGGCGACGGTCGCTTCATCGGTGTCGGCGCGAACCACCACCTGGTTCAGCAGAACGCGATTGCCGATGTCGAAGCCGTGCGCACGCAGGCCCTCGGCGATTCGCGCGGCCTGCGCGCAATTTCGCTCGACCAGTTCCGCGACGCCCGCTCGCCCCAGGCTGCGCAACGCGGCCCATACCGGAATGCCGCGCGCGCGGCGTGAAAATTCCAGCGTCAGGTTCTTCTGCGCATCGCGCGACGCGGTCGCATAAGCTGCGTCGCTGTTCATCGCGGCGGCGAGCGCATCCGCGTCACGGCAAATTGCCATGGCCCCGTCATACGGCGTGTTCAGCCATTTATGGCCGTCGGTGGTCCAGCTGTCAGCCTGCTCGATCCCCTCGGTCAGATGCCGGTATTTGGGCGAGACCCGCGCCCACAGGCCGAACGCGCCGTCAACATGAACCCAGGCCCCGGCTTCACGGGCCAGGGGCAGGATCTGCGCGAACGGGTCGAATTCGCCGGTGTTTACTTCGCCCGCCTGGAGAAAGAGGATCGTGCCGGCGTCGAGCGGCGGGAGGCGCTCGGGGTCGATGCGGCCAAATTGATCGACCGGCGCGGCGACCAGCTGCTTGGTCCCGAAGCCGAGAATCCGCAAGGCCTTCTTCACCGTGACGTGTACGGTTTCCGAAACGACAACCCGGATCGGCGGGGCTCCGGCGAGGCCGTCCTCGTCGAAGTTCCAACCCATGCGCAGGAGGAGCGCCCGCCGCGCCGCCGTCACGCAACTGACGGTGCACGCGGTGGCCGAAGTGCCGAAGCCGACCGCGCTTTCCCGCGGCAGGTCCAGCGCGTCGAGGATCCAGCGACCGGCCAGCAACTCCAGCGTCGCCGCCGCCGGCGACGTCTCGAACGACAAGCCGACCTGGTCCCAGGCCAGCATCAACCGTTCGGCCGCGGCGGCGGCGGGCAAGGCTGCGCCGATCACATAGCCGAAATAATTCGGCCCGTTGGTAGCCACCGTCGCGGGTGAACCAACGTCATCGAGCAACGCCAAAGTCTCGGGACCTGGCCGGCCACGATCGGGCAGCGGCTCATCGAAGCGCGCCAGGCCCGCAATTGCGTCCGCATCCGGGAAAACCCGGCGTCGCTCAATCCCTTCCAAATAGTGGCGCGCGCGCGCGTCGGCATCCGCCGCCAGGGTCAATTCGTCGGCCAAGGGACCGCACTCCTCGCTATCAGGGCAAAAGCCCTAAGCGTGGCGACCTGTCAGCGGCCAACAAAAGCGCGAATCTCCGCGATAAGCGCAGCTTATTGATTACTTGGGCGCGAGCACCATCAGCATCTGGCGGCCTTCCATGCGCGGATGGGCCTCGATCTTGGCCATGTCGGCGGTCTGCTCCTGGACCCGGCGAAGCACCGCCATGCCCAGTTCGCCATGGGCCATCTCGCGGCCACGGAAGCGCATCGTGACCTTCACCTTGTCGCCGTCCTCGAGGAACTCGAAGACCTTCTTCATCTTGGTGTCATAGTCATGGTCGTCGATATTGGGACGCATCTTGATCTCTTTGATCTCCTGCGTCTTTTGCTTCTTGCGCTGCTCGGCGGCCTTCTTCTGCGCCTCATATTTGTAGCGCCCGATGTCGAGGAACTTGGCGACGGGGGGATCCGCGTTGGGGGAAATCTCAACCAGGTCGAGCCCAACTTCCTGGGCCTGCTCGAAGGCTTCGCGCGTAAACATCACGCCCAGATTCTCGCCGTTTTCGTCGATCACCCGAACCTTCTGGGACTGGATGAACTCGTTGTAGCGAGGGCCGGTGAATTGCGGCGGCGCCTGAGTGCGGCGCGGATAGGGCGGTGGTATAGCAAAGACTCCGTTGTCGTTGTTCCTAGGAGTCGCGAGTTAGGCCTTCGCGACCGAGATGAAAAGGTGCGGCGACTCAAAGCGAGTCGAATTGCCGCGGCCTGTGGCGGCGTGGCGTCAGGCGAGGTCCGGTGGGACCGCCTCCGCCGCAATCATCGCGACCGCGTCATCGACGCTCATCATCTTCTGATGCTCGTCACTGCCGAGCCGGCGCAGGGCGACCGTGCCTTCCTCGGCCTCGCGCTTGCCGACGACCAGCAGCAGCGGGACCTTGGCCAGGCTGTGCTCGCGCACCTTGTAGTTGATCTTCTCGTTGCGAAGGTCGGTCTCGACCCGGATTCCAGCGGCGGCGAGCTTGGCCGACACCTGCCCCGCATAATCGTCCGCGTCGGACACGATCGTCGCGACGACCGCCTGGACCGGCGCCAGCCACAGCGGAAATTTGCCCGCGTGGTGCTCGATCAGGATGCCGATGAACCGCTCGAACGTCCCGAGGATCGCGCGGTGGAGCATCAGCGGATGGTGCTTCTCGCCGTCCTCGCCGATGTACACGGCGCCGAGCCGCTGCGGCATTTGCGGGTCGAGCTGGTGGGTGCCGCATTGCCACGTGCGCCCGATCGCGTCCTGCAAGTGGAATTCGAGCTTGGGGCCGTAGAAGGCGCCTTCGCCCGGCAGGACCTCATAGTCGAGGCCGGTTTCCTTGAGCGCGGTCTCGAGGTCCCGCTCGGCGCGATCCCATTCCTCATCGCTGCCGATGCGGTTGTCGGGCCGGGTCGCCAGCTTCACCTGGTAATCGGCAAAACCGAGGTCGCGGTAGACCCGATCGAGCAACGCGCAGAACGCCTTGGTTTCGTCGATCAGCTGATCGTGGGTGCAGAAGATGTGCCCGTCGTCTTGGGTGAACTGACGCACGCGCATGATCCCGTGGAGCGCGCCATGCGGCTCATTCCTGTGGCAACAGCCATATTCGGCGAAGCGGACGGGCAATTCGCGGTAGCTCGTGATGCCCTGCTTGAAGACCTGGATATGCGCCGGGCAGTTCATCGGTTTCAGGGCGAGCAGCGCCGCGTCACCCGTGATGACCGGTTTGCCTTCCTCGGTTCCCGGGACCTCGTCCGGAACGACGAACATGTTCTCGCGAAACTTGCCCCAGTGGCCCGACAGGACCCAGAGCTTGGAATCGATCAGTTGCGGGGTCTTTATCTCGCGATAGCCGGCGGCATCGAGCCGGCGGCGGAGATAGGCTTCCAGCTGGCGCCAGATGATCCAGCCGTTGGGATGCCAGAAGACGCTGCCGTGGGCCTCGGCCTGGAGGTGGAACAGGTCCATCTCCTGGCCGATCTTGCGGTGATCGCGCTTGGCCGCTTCCTCGAGCCTCACGAGATAGGCGTCGAGCTGCTTCTTGTTGAGCCAGGCGGTGCCGTAGATCCGGCTCAGCATCGGGTTCTTGGGATCGCCGCGCCAATAGGCGCCCGACACCCGGGTCAGCTTGAACGATGCCGGGTCGAGCTTGCCGGTCGAGGCCAGGTGCGGCCCGCGGCATAAATCGGTCCACGCGCCCGCGGCCTCGCCGGTGCGGTACATGGTGATCGCTTCGCCCTCGGGCAGCTCCATCACCCATTCGGCCTTGAATGCCTCGCCCGATTTTTCGAAGAAGGCGCGAACGTCGGCGCGGGTCCACTCTTCGCGGACGAGCGGCTTGTCGGCGGCGATAATGCGCCGCATCTCGTCTTCGATCGCCGGCAATTCCTCCTCGGTGAAGGGCCCGTGCTCGGCGGTCGGCGCGAAGTCGTAATAAAAACCGTCGTCGGTGGCCGGGCCGAAGGTGATCTGGGTGCCGGGGAACAGGTTCTGGACCGCTTCGGCGAGGATGTGCGCGAAATCGTGGCGGACCAGTTCGAGCGCCTCCGTTTCATCGCGCGAGGTGATCAGCGCAAGGCTGGCGTCGCCCTCGAACGGGCGCATGATGTCGCGCACTTCGCCGTCGACCTTGGCGGCGAGCGCGGCCTTGGCCAGGCCCGGACCGATCGCCGCGGCGACGTCGGCCGGGGTCGAGCCCTCGGGCATTTCCTTCACCGATCCGTCGGGCAGCGCGATTTTGAACATCTTGGTCATTGGTGGCGGCTCTAGCGGTGTGGCGCGGCGGCCTCAACCGCCCGCATTTCGGATACTTGCCAAGCGCCTGCCTTCGCTGCACTTTCGTCAGCAATACGGGGGTAAGGGGTAATAATGGACCGTCATCACGAGTGGGCCGCGGCCGGCGACGACCGCGCGATCCGCTTTACCGGCAACTGGCGCGAGTATCTGCCGATTGCCGCGACCAACGCGTTGCTGATCATTTGCACATTGGGCATCTACCGCTTCTGGGCGACCGCCCGCCAGCGCCGCTATCTGTGGTCGCGCACCCAGGTCATCGACGACACGCTGGAATGGACCGGCACGGGCAAGGAGATGTTCATCGGCTTCCTGATCGTGATCGCGGTCCTGGCGCCGTTCTTCCTGTTCATCCAGTTCCTGTTCCCGGCGCTGCTTGCGCGCGGCAAGCTCGATGCCGCGGGGGGCGTGTTCTTCCTGTTTGAAATCGCCCTCATCTATCTCGGCGGTTTTGCCCGTTTCCGCGCCACCCGCTACCGCCTGTCACGCACCTGGTGGCACGGCATTCGCGGCGGCAGCGACGATCCGGGCTGGAATTTCGGCGGCGAGTATCTCGGCCGCTACGCGCTGGTGTTCATGACCATGTTCATCATGTTCCCGTGGGCCACGACGCGGCTGTGGAATTCGCGCTGGAACGCGATGAGTTTCGGCCCGCTGAAGTTTCACGCTGATCTCAACGCCGAGGGGCTGAAGTGGCGCTGGGCGCTGATTTACGCGGCGCCGGTCGTCGCCCTGATCCTCGCCTTCGGCGTGATCGCCGCGCTCGGCCTCAGCTACGGCGTGAAGCAAGGGCCGAACCCGACGCTTGGCGGGGCGGTCCTGGCGATCATCCTGCTGATCTACCTCGCGATCCCGCTGGCAACGCTTCACTGGTACGCCAAATTCTTCCGCAACGCGGCCAACGCGACCCGGCTCGGTGAGCTTGAATTCGGCTTCGACGCGAGCACCTGGGACTGGCTCAAGCTGTTCCTCGGCAATCTCGGCCTCGCCATCATCACGCTCGGCTTCGGCCTCACCTATTGGGGCTACCGCAACTGGGCGTTCATGGTCCGCCACAGCCGGATCTACGGCAGTGTCGACCTTGGCGACCTGACCCAGTCGACGACCCACGCGCCGCGCGAGGCGGAGGGCTTCGCCGACGCATTCGACATCGGCGCGATCTAGCGCCTTGATCGAGGGCAAGCTCTACGACGGGGTGACCGCCCACCCGCATGACGTGCGGGTATCGGTGGAAGACGGCCGCCTCGCGCTCGCCCAGGACGGCGGCTGGAACGACAGCGTCGAGGCGGCCTTGCTCAAGCGGCGGGATGCGCCGACGGGCATGCTTCGGCTGGGCCGCAGCGATTTGCCCGGTTGGCGGCTGATGCTCCCCGCCGCGGCCGAGGCGGATTTGGCCGGCCTGCTCGGCGCCCATGATCGCTACGGCCGCTGGATCGATCGCATCGGGCTGGTCCCGGCGCTGGTCGTCGGCGGCGTGATCACGGCCTCGGTCGTCGCCATCGGTTATCTCGCCCCGCACTGGATCGCGCCGCACGTGCCGATGAGCTGGGAACGCAATGTCGGCAGCGCGATTGTCGGCGACTTCGGCGAGATCCGCTGCCGCGATGCCAGGGGCCAGCGGGCGCTCGAAGCCCTGGTCGAGCGCGTCTCTCCGGGCGCTACCAGAGGCCCCGACGCGATCAAGGTCGCGGCCCTCAACGTTCCGATTTTCAACGCGGCGGCGCTGCCCGGCGGCTACATCGTCGTGTTCAGGCCGGCGATCACCGAGACCAATCCCGACGCGCTGGCCGGCGTGCTGGCCCATGAGATCGGCCACGTCCGCCACCGCCACGTGACTGAGGCGCTGATCCGCGAATTCGGCATCGGCGCGCTGATCCGGTTGTTCGCCGGCGGCGTCGGCGCCAATGCCGAGCAGATCGTGTCGCTCAGCTACACCCGCGACAATGAGGCGGAGGCCGACACCGATGCGATCGCGGAGCTCAGGCGGGCCAATGTTTCGCCCAAGCCGACCGCCGACCTGTTCACCCATCTGTCCAAAATCACCGGTGAAGAGCGCGGGTACACCGCCGAATTCCTCGAGAGCCATCCGCTCAGCGGCAAGCGCGCCCGGGCCTTTACGGCGAGCTTTGACCCGAAGGCGCATTACCAGCCGGCCCTGAGCCGCGACCAATGGGACGCTTTGTCCGATATTTGCTGGAAGCGGCCGATCAAGAAGTAAAGCGCGCTTCACAATATGCACTTAAGATACCAGCAAGGCGTTTAGCTGGTGCTAGACGGCTGTTCCGAGATCTTCGTAATCGTTGCCGCGTATTGTGGGGCACATTTTGAATTTGCTCCCAACTTTGGGAACGGCGTTGTTGCGAAAAGAGAAGTGAATAATTCTGCGGCGACGCTGGAAATCCGTGAACTCCACCCGGCCATACAAATAGAAAGCCTTAGCCCCGACACCGGAAGGCTTGGCGACGATGGCGGCCATCCCCGGCTTGTCAGCGCCTGTAGTCGGATAAAACCACTGGATAGTTTCAACCCCATTGCGGTTCAGGAAAGATCGATGGTTCGCCGCCCGGTAGGGCGCCGACCCGAGATCACGTGGCTTGGGGGTCGGAAAATCGCCAATCCACCCAGTGAGGTAAACTTCAATCTGCGCCGGCGTCGCGCCAGCATTGTGGATGGTAATGGTCCCGTCGAATTCGCCATCCCGAACGGACACAACCGACACGTCATCGACGGATATATATGCCCGCAATTCTCGGTATGCGGTGTCCTGGACAATTTTTACTTGCTCGGTGGCGGCTTGCGCCGACTTGGCGGCAGCTTCGATCGACCGCTCGGTTTTCTCAGCTTGATCGAGCGAAGCAGTCCGCGCTTCGCTGGCGAGACGCAGGGTGGCTCTCCAGAGGAGTATCGTCGAAACGACCAGCGCCAAAGTGAACAGCGCGACGGGATCGTTTATCGTCCTGTCCACCAGCCCGTTGGGAAAGGGTTTCTGTGGCTGTTCTTGGTGGCTGCCGAGCTGGCTTGGATTGCTGGTGAGGGCCTTGGTCGATTCATCGTGCGGCGCGACGATATGCGATGGCGCGGTGGAATTGGAAAACACAGGCCCGTCCCCCCTGCGGACGATTCGGCAAGGCTTCCCTAAAGCAGATCAGCTCTATGGTCTAAGGGAACATTCCCGGTTCACATCCCTGACCAAGAACGGTGGGTAAGAGCCACACTCACCAACTCGTTGTCGCCGGTCTGTAGCGTCCCTGGAGCAGTAAATGTCAAGCGCGCTTGACATGCGCGCAACCTATAAGTAAAGCGCCCTTGACTAATAGCTAAGGAGACTTGTCATGGTTGCTCGAACTCAAGCGTGGAAACGCTACAATATCCGCGCGATCTGGCTCAGCCTGGCCTACGCCGCCTTCCTGTTACCTGCGGTCTATGGCTTCAAGCACCAGCTGATCGGCGGCCCTGCCGCTTATTTGGTGGCCGTCCTGCCGGCGCTGCCGATT
>Ga0207641_10004659_pt1 | contig 11834 bp, 12 predicted proteins | sample KBSSwiS62_FD_184306 | JGI IMG/M metagenome (GOLD analysis project Ga0207641, IMG submission 184306) | Switchgrass rhizosphere microbial communities from Kellogg Biological Station, Michigan, USA - KBS Switchgrass S6-2 (SPAdes) (version 2) | ecosystem: Host-associated > Plants > Roots >... | reverse complement strand
CGTCAATTCGAGCTCCGCGGCTTCGGCCGCTTCGCCGATGACGGCGCCGCTGAAGCTTGGTTCGAGGAAGCGCGCGAACCAGTCCGAGCCGCCGAGCACGTGCGGCAGCCCCACATAGCCCGCGACAATCGACCCGATCGCGAGGACGATTAACGGCCACGCCATCGCCGGCGGGGCGTCGTGCACGTGGCCACCCGGGTGCTGGGTGCCGGGTGTCGTGTGCTGGGTGCTCGGTGCGGAGTGCTGAGTGCCTGGTGCCTGGTGCTCAGCCGCATGCGGCCCGACCTGTGCGGCCAAAGCCGTAGGCGAAGGCCCATGGAACGCCAGGAACACCAGACGGAACATGTAGATTGCGGTCAGCAGCGACGTGAGCAAGCCGACGATCCAGAGGATGGTGTGACCGCTGGCAAACGCATGGAACAGAATCTCGTCCTTGCTGAAGAACCCCGAGAGCAATGGGACGCCGGCAATTGCGAGCGCGCCGACGAGAAACGTCCAGTATGTGACCGGCAACTTGTCCCTGAGACCGCCCATCCGCCGCAGGTCCTGCTCGCCGGCGAGCGCGTGAATGACCGCGCCGGATCCGAGGAACAGCAGCGCTTTGAAGAACGCGTGCGTATACAGGTGAAAGATTCCCGACGCGTACGCGCCAACGCCCATCGCCAGGAACATGTAGCCGAGCTGCGACACCGTCGAATACGCGAGCACGCGCTTGATGTCGTTCTGCACCAGACCGATGGTGCCGGCCATCAACGCCGTTGCCGTCCCGATGACGGCGACGACCGTCAGCGTCAGCGGCGTATGGCTGAACAGCGCGGCGTTGCGGCCGATCATGTACACCCCGGCCGTCACCATCGTCGCCGCGTGGATGAGCGCGGAGACCGGCGTCGGGCCTTCCATCGCGTCGGGCAGCCAGACGAACAGCGGAATCTGCGCGGACTTGCCGGTCGCGCCGACGAACAGCAGCAGGGTGATCAGTGAGAGCGTGCCGAAGGTGGTCTCCGGCGCCAGCCCGGCGATGGCGCGCCCAATTTCCTGGAAATCGACCGTGCCGAAGCGGACGAACGCGAGGAGAACGCCGAGCACGAAGCCGAAGTCGCCGATACGATTGACGATGAACGCCTTCTTGCCGGCATCCGACGCCGACTTCTTCTGATACCAGAAACCGATCAGCAGGTAGGAGCACAGGCCCACCCCTTCCCAGCCGACGAACATCACCAGGAAGTTCGAACCGAGGACGAGCACGAGCATGAAGGCGGCGAACAGATTCAGGTAGGAGAAGTAGCGGGCGAACTCGGAGTCGCTCTCCTCGTGCATGTAGGCCGTCGAGTAGACATGGATCAGCGATCCGATGCCGGTGACCACCAGGATCATGACCGCCGAAAGCGGGTCGACCCGAAGGGTGAACGCCACGGTGAAGTCGCCGGACGAGATCCACGTGAAGACGCGTTGGACGATCGCCCGTGCCTCGGGCTCCAGCGCCGCCAGCCGCCACACGGCGACCGCCGAGACGAGGAACGACCCGATCATCGCCGCGCAGGCAACGGCGCCCGCAGCCGCCTTGCTGAGACGCCGGCCGAAGCTGGCGTTCACCAGGAAGCCGAGGAACGGCAGGAGCGGAATCAGCAGCAGCATCTGGGACCCGCCACGAAACCACGAAACCACGAAACCATGTGGGTTTCTTTTTCGTGCTTTCGTGCTTTCGTGACCAACGTCGCTACCATTTCAGTGCCGTGAACGAATCGGGGTTCAGCGATTCCTTGTGCCGGAACAGGGCGATGATGATCGCCAGGCCGACGGCCGCCTCCGCCGCGGCGACGGTCATCACGAAAAACACGATGATCTGACCGTCCGCCGAGCCCAGCGCGCGGCCGAAGGCGACGAACGTCAGGTTCACCGCGTTCAGCATGATCTCGATCGACAGGAGAATCGTGATGAGATTCCGGCGCACGAACACGCCGGCCGTGCCGATCGCGAACAGAATGGCCGACAGCAGCAGGTAGTTGCCGAGTGTGGGCATCAGCGCGGCCCTTCGCGACGGGCCAGGACGACGGCGCCGACCATCGCCACGAGGATGAGGATCGAGGTCACTTCGAACGGAAACGCGTAGTCGGTGAACAACGATTGCCCGATCGCCGCCACGGAGCTGACTGAGGCGCTAGGGAATCCGCCGACGTCCGTGCCTCTCGTCAGCGCCCACACCAGCTCGACGAGCAACCCCACGGCGAGGCCGGCACCGAACCGCATCGGCCCCGGCCGGAGCAGCGGGTGCACCCGCTCGTCGTACTCGGTGTCCTCGTGCGGCGCATTCAGCAGCATCACGACGAACAGGAACAGCACCATGATGGCGCCGGCGTACACCACGATTTGAATGACGGCTACGAACGGCGCGTCGAGCAGCACGTACAGTCCGGAAAGCGCACCGAACGAGGCGATCAGCAGCAACGCGCTGTAGATCGGGTTCCGCTGGCCGATGACCAGCAGGGACGCCAGAATGGCGACGGCGCCGAAAAGGTAGAACAGTGTCATGAGGCGAAATACAGGACGCCGGCCGCCGTCACCAGCAGATTGACGACCGCCAGCGGCAGCAACACCTTCCACCCGAACGCCATCAGCTGGTCGTAGCGATAGCGCGGCAACGTCCAGCGCATCCACACGTAGAAAAACAGAATCGCGCTCACTTTGAGCAGGAACCAGATCCACCCAAGCGACTCGGGGAGGAACGGCCCGTGCCACCCGCCCAGGAACAGATCGGTCGCCACCGCCGACACCGTGACCATGTTGATGTACTCCGCGAGGAAGAACATCGCGAAGCTCATGCTGCTGTATTCGGTGTGGTAGCCGGCGACGAGCTCCTGCTCCGCCTCGGGAAAATCGAACGGCGCGCGGTTGGTTTCGGCAATCCCGGCAGTCAGGTAGATGACGAAGCCGACGGGCTGCAGGAACAGGAACCACCGCGGGATGACGCCGAACCAGGTGCCGGCCTGGCCGTCCACCAGTTCGCGCAGCGACAGCGAGTTGCCGATGAGGAGGACGCTGGCCAGCGCCAGACCGTACGACAGCTCATAGCTGATCATCTGCGCCGACGCGCGCAAGCCGCCGAGCAGCGAGTACTTGCTGTTCGAGCTCCATCCGGCCAGCACGATGCCGTATACGCTCATCGACGCTATCGCGAACACGACGAGCACCGCGACGTTGACCTCGGCCACCTGCAGGTGCATCGAACTCGGCAGCCATCCGAAGAGCGTGGTGTCCGCGCCAAACGGGACGACGGCGAAGGCGGCAAAAGCGCAAGTGGCGGCAATGATCGGCGCTAGCGCAAACAGGAACGCGTCGGCCGCTTTCGGCCGCAGCTCCTCCTTGAACATCAGCTTGATGACGTCAGCGATCGGCTGCAGGAGGCCTTTGGGGCCGACCAGGTACGGTCCGAGCCGCTGCTGCAGCAGCGCCGCGACCTTGCGCTCGACGTACACCATCACCGCCGCCGAGTTCAGCAGCATGAAGAAGACGAAGAGCGTCAGGACGATCTGGGCGATGAACAGCGGAGTCATGCGGTCCACGGTTCATCACGAAGACTCGAAGTCGCACGAAGAACACGAAGACTCTCTTGTACGAAAATGACTTCATGGTCTTCGTCGTTCTTCGTGACTTCGTGATACATCGTCAGTGCGCTCCTACCGGCTGTCGCGCGCGCCAGTCGGCCGGCAGCGTGCACCGTCCTTCCTTGATGTGCGCCTCGTATTCGTGCCTGAAGTGCTTCAGCGTGGTCAGGACCGGCGTGACGGCGGCGTCGCCGAACGCGCACAGCGTCTTGCCGGCGATATTCCCGGAGATGCTGCTGAGCAGATCGAGATCGCGCATCTCGCCGTCGCCTCGCTCGATGCGCCGGAGAATCTTGAACAGCCAGTCGGTGCCTTCGCGGCACGGCGTGCACTTGCCGCACGACTCGTGGCGGTAGAAATGCAGCAGGTTCTCCGCCAGCCAGACCATGCAGGTCGTGTCGTCGAGCACGATGATCGCCGCGGAGCCGAGGAGCGACCCGGCCTTCTGAATCGCGTCGAAGCTCGCCGGAGTGTCGAGCTGATCCGGCATTAGAATCGGAACGGACGATCCGCCAGGGATGACCGCCTTCAGCGTGCGCCCGTCGCGAACCCCCCCCGCGTAGCCGTCGATGAGCTCGCGCAGCGTGACGTGCATCGACGCCTCGAAGACGCCCGGCTTCTTCACATGGCCGCTGACGCAGTACAACTTCGGTCCGCCGTTTTTCTCGGGACCGACCGAGGCAAACCACTCCGCGCCGCGCGAGACGATGATCGGAACGTTGCACAACGTTTCGACGTTGTTGACGGCGCTCGGCTTGCCATACAAGCCTGCGACCGCCGGAAACGGCGGCTTGTTGCGCGGTTGGGCGCGCTTGCCCTCGAGCGATTCGAGGAGCGCGGTTTCCTCCCCCGCTTCATAGGCGCCCGCGCCGCGATGCACGTACACATCGCACTCGAACCCGGAGCCCAGGACATTCTTCCCCAGGAACCCCTTCGCGTAGGCATCGTCGATCGCGCGCTCGAGGTTCCCCTGAAGGTGGAAGAACTCGCCGCGGATGTAGATGTAAGCCACCTTCGCGCCAATCGCGTAGCAGCCGATCGCACACCCTTCGATGAGGAGATGGGGGTTGCGCTCCATCAACAAGTGATCCTTGAAAGTGCCCGGCTCGCTTTCGTCGGCGTTGCAGACGATGTAGCGCGGCTCGATCTTCTTGTCGACGAACTGCCACTTCATGCCGGTGGGAAACCCGGCGCCGCCGCGTCCGCGCAGACCCGACGCCTTCACCAGCTCGATGATCTCGTCCGGCTTCTTCGCGAGCGCCGCCTTCAGCGCGTCGTATCCACCGTGCTGGAGGTAGAAGTCGAGCGTGTAGGAGTTGGGCTCGCGAACGTGTGCGGTGAGGATGGGGTCCATATCAGGCACGGCTTGTCGACGGTTCATCACGAAGACACGAAGGAACACGAAGGTCACGAAGTACGTCTTGTACGAAGAAGGCCTTGGTGTTCTTCGCGTCCATCGTGACTTCGTGACAAGCCGTCACCGGTTCTTCCTCTCGACAACGTGATGGCAGCCAGTCAGCGCGGCTTCGCCGCGGGCGCGCAGGTCGTCGATCAGCTTCGGCACGTCTTCGGGACGCAGGGACTCGTGCCACGCATCGTTCACCATCACCACCGGCGCGCGATCGCAGGCGCCCAGGCATTCGACTTCCACCAGCGTGAAGGTGCCGGCGGCGTCGGTCTCGCCCGGTGCAATCCGCAGGGTCTCACGCAGCGCTTCGGTGACGCGCTCGGCGCCGTTGACGGCGCACGACAGCGTCCGGCAGACGTTGATCACGAACTTCCCGACCGGTCGCGTGTAGAACATCGTGTAGTACGACACGACGTCCTCGACGTCCGCGCGCGTGATGCCCAAGAGAGCGGCGACGTGGCGGATGACGTTCGCCGTGATGTAGCCCTGCTGATGCTGGGCGAGATAGAGCGCGGGCAGAACCGCCGACCGCCGCTGATCGGGCGGATAGCGGGTGACGATCGCGTCGAACCGCGCGCGATTCTCCGGCGTATAGGCGAACGGCGGCCCCTCGTCCTCGAGCTTGCGGGACGACCTGTGGAAGGTGGCGTCGTAGGCCATCTTTGGATGAAAGCTCACCGGTCCACGTCTCCCATCACGACGTCAATCGATCCGATCACCGCGATGACATCGGCAATCAGCCCGCCGACGATCATCCGCTCCAGGGCCTGGCATGCCAGCAGCGATGGCGCGCGCGACTTCACACGCCACGGACGGTTGGTGCCATCCGATACGACGTAGAAGCCGTGCTCGCCGCGCGGTCCTTCGACCGGCACGTAGGCCTCGCCGGCCGGCACGGTGAAGCCCTGCGAATAAATCAGGAAGTGCTGGATGAGGGCTTCCATTTCCGTGTAGACCCGATCCTTCGGCGGCGGCGTCACGCGCGGATCGTCGACCGCAAATGCGCCGGTGGGCGAGATGCGCTCGAGCGCCTGGCGGCAGATCTTCACGCTCTCCTTCATCTCCGCCACCCGCACCAGATAGCGCGAGTAGACGTCGCCAACCGTCTGCGTCGGTACGTCGAACTGATAGGTGTCGTAGCCGAGGTACGGAAAATACTTGCGCACATCGTAGTCGACACCGGCGGCTCTCGCGATCGGGCCGACCAGGCCGTACGCCACGGCGTCGTCTTTCGAGATGACGCCGACGTTCTGCGTGCGCTTCAGGTAAATCTCGTTCTTCGTCAGCAGATCTTCGTATTCGGCGAGCTTCGGCAGGAACCGATCCAGGAATGCTCGGACCGCGTCGTGAAAGCCGCGCGGCAGATCTTCGCGCAAACCGCCGACGCGCATGTAACTCGGGAACATCCGGAAACCGGCGAGCATCTCGTTCAGATTGAGCAGCAGCTCGCGCTCGCGGAAGCAATACAGCATCACCGACACGGCGCCCACTTCCATCCCGTGGGTGCCGAGCCACACCAGGTGGCTGTTGATGCGCTGCAGTTCCGCGATCAGGACGCGGATGTCGGTCACCCGTTGCGGGATCTCGAGGGCCAGCAACCGCTCGACCGACAGGCAGAACGCCATGCTGTTGGATTGCGCGCTCAGGTAATCCATGCGCTCGACGAGCGGGATGACCTGCTGCCACTTCTTCTGCTCAATCGTTTTCTCGATGCCGGTGTGCAGGTAGCCGATCGTCGGGGATGCAGACCGAACGGTCTCGCCGTCCAGCTCGAGGACGAGACGGAGCACACCATGCGTGCTGGGGTGCTGCGGCCCCATGTTCACGGTCATGGTTTCCGTGCGGATGCCAGGCATCAGGCTTGATCGCGCGACAGGCGATCCTTCGTCAGGTTCGCGCGGAACTCTTCCTCCGTCACCTGCAGCGCCTCGGTGGTGCGCGGCGTCAGCTTGATCTGGACCGGATAGTCCTTTCTGAGCGGAAACCCTTCCCAATCCTCGGGCATGAGCAGCCGCCGCGGGTCCGGATGGCCGTCGAACACGATGCCAAACAGGTCCCACACCTCGCGTTCGAGCCAGTTCGCCGCCGGCCACACGTCGCTCGCGGTCGCGATGCGCGCATCGTCGCCGTGCAGCCGCACCTTCAGACGCAACCGGCGACGGTGGGCGATCGACACGAGCAGGTAGACGACCTCGAAGCGCGGCTCGCGCGGCCAGTAATCCACTGCCGTCAGCTCAATGAGCAGCGTGTACGCCAGCTCGGGGCGGTCGCGAAGCGCCCTCGTCAGCTCCGGCATGTCGTCGCGCGCGGCGTAGAGGGTCGGCTGAAGATCGACGCCGGGCGCGTCCTCGAGCTGGGCGGTCGGAGCCGCCTCTCGCAGCAGCGCGATGAGGCCGACAGTGTCCATCGGTCCCATCTATGCGAGCTTCTGCAGCGCGATCTTCCGCTGGAGCTGGACGATGCCGTAGATCAGCGATTCGGGTCGGGGCGGGCATCCGGGCACGTAGACATCGACCGGCACGATCTGATCGACGCCCTGCACCAGGGCGTAGTTGTCGAAGACGCCGCCGATCGAGGCGCAGGCGCCCATCGAGATCACCCATTTGGGCTCCGGCATCTGGTCGTAGATGCGGCGCAACGCCGGCGCCATTTTCCTGGAGAGGCGGCCGGCCACGATCATGAGGTCCGACTGCCGCGGGCTGCCGCGAAATACTTCGGCGCCAAAGCGCGCGACGTCATAGCGCGAGCAGCTCATTGCCATCATCTCGATCGCGCAGCACGCCAGGCCGAACGTCACGGGCCAGATGGACGAGCGGCGCGCCCACTGCACCATCTTCTCGACGCTCGTCGTCAGTACCGGAATCTCGGATTCAAGTCCCACTTTGGTCTTTTTTCCCTTTAGTTCTAACTTCTAACTTTTGACTTTTAACTTTTAACTTCTAACTTTTCTTTTCCTCGCCCCAATCGAGTGCGCCCTTCCGCCAGACATACACGTAACCGGCGAGCAGCAGCGACATGAACAGCAGGACCTGGACGAACCCGTTCCACCCGAGGCCTCGCAGTGCCATCGCCCACGGATAGAGAAACGCGACCTCGATGTCGAACAGCAGGAAGATCATCGCGACCAGGTAGAACTTGACCGACTGGCGCTCGCGCGCGTCGCCGACCGGCGGCATACCGCACTCGTAGGGCGCCGACTTCTCGGCGGTGGGTTTGCTGGGGCCGAGCACGCTCGAGAGGAGCACGGAGATCAGCGCGAACCCGGCGCCCAGCGCGATCATCAACAGGATGGAGAGCCAGCCCTGCATCGGTCAGTGTGTAGGCTTGTGAACAAATTCCCAAGCCAAGCTCACATGCTAACGCAGTCGGTAGTCGGGAGTCGATAGTCAGTGGTCGAGTCGGGAGTCGAGAGTCTCGTCTGTCGTCGGACCGGCGACCACCGACTGACCACCGACTATCGACTTGACTATCGACGCCCGACTACCGACTATCGACTACGATGCGTCTGGCCTGGTTTTCCCCGTTCTCCCCTGAACGTTCAGGCATCGCCACTTACAGCGCCGAAATCGTTCCGCTGCTCAGCTCCGCGCACCGCATCGACCGCGTTCCTGAATCGGGCGCCCACGACTTCGTGTGGCGGCATCGGCGCGATCCCTACGATCTTGTCGTCTATCAGCTCGGCAACGCGCCCTGCCACGACTACATGTGGGCATACCTCGCCGCCTTTCCCGGACTCGTCGTGCTTCACGACGCGCGGTTGCACCACGCGCGCGCGCGTCGATTGTTGAAGGATCGCCGGTTCGACGACTACCGCCGGGAGCTGGGCTACGACCACCCTGACGCACGGCCCGAAGTCGCGGAGTACGCCGTCGAAGGGCTGAGCGGTTCGATCTACTACTTCTGGTCGATGCTGCGCGTCGTGATGCAGACGGCTCGGCTGGTGGCGGTCCACAACTCGCGGGTCGCCGGCGACCTTCAGAGCGAGTACCCGGGCACGGCGCTCGAAACCATCGCGATGGGCGTCTCACCCATCGCCGCGGACCCGGACAAGCGGCGGCTGGTGCGTCACGCGCTGGAGATTCCCGACGACGCGGTGGTGTTCGCGGCCTTTGGAAGGGTGACGCCCGAAAAAAGAATTCCTGCCATCCTCGAGGCACTGGCGCTGTTAAGACATGAAGGCGTGAACGCCTGGCTCCTCATCGTCGGCGAAGGGGACGATCGGCCAGGTATCGTCGCCGACGGCGTCCGCACGACCGGCTACGTGAGCGATGCCGCCGTCGGCGCCTACCTGATGGCCGCGGACGCCTGCCTGTGCCTCCGATGGCCGACGGCGCTCGAAACATCGGCGTCATGGCTGCGGTGTCTGGCGGCCGGCCGCCCCACGGTGATCACCGACCTTCCGCACCTGGTGGACGTCCCGCTGCAGGTCGCGCTGCGCGTCGATCTCCTGAACGAGCCAGGGGACTTGTTGAGCGCGATGCGACGTCTGGGGTCCGATCCGGACCTGCGCAACGAACTTGGCCGCGGCGGCCAGGCGTACTGGGCGTCGAATCACACGCTTCCAGTGATGGCCCGCGACTACGAGCGGGTCCTCACCGCAGCAGCAGCGCACGCCGCGCCAGAGCAAACCGGGCTGCCGACGCATGTCATCGACGATCACAGCGAGCCGGCCCGGCAGATCGCGGCGCGGCTCGGTGTGGACGTCGATGTCCTGAGACAGACCTGACGGTATTCCTATCGTTCCCAGGCGTATCCCGGCTCGGTGGTCAGTCTCGTGTCTTCGATCGGCATGCCAATCGTGAAGTGATAGAGGCTCTGGAACGGGTGGCCGGCGAGACCCAGCACGTCGTGGACGGGGTCGTCGTAGAAACAGCCGATTCCCGTGCCGCGAGCGCCTGCCGCCTCGGCCTCCAGATACAGCACCTGTCCGACGACGCCGGACTCCCAGAACAGTTGACGGTAGAACGACGGGCCGAATTCTTCCAGGCTCGTGTCGAAGTCGGCGAGCATGCCGAGGCTGAAGAATCCATCGGCGGCGATGTCCTGATCGCAGCTGACGCGCGCCGCGAGCCGTCGGCAGTCGCCGCGAGCCAGCCGAATCAGCGGTAGCGTGTCGGTCGCCGGCTCCCACAGGAACTCGCGCCCCATCGCTGCGCGCAAGGCGCCGGCAGCTTCCGGTCGCCGCGGCAACAAGTACAGACCTGGCTCGACGCCGTCTACACGATGCACAAATAGCGCGAGGTGGATCCGTGCGCTCCACCACAGCGCATCCCAAGGCGCGCCGTCACCGGGCATCACGCGCGACAACATGGCGAAGAAGCGATCGGCGTCAATCGGCGATCGGCCGTCGAGCGCCACGGCGCTGCGGCGCTGAAGCAGGAGCGGGGCTGGATAGGCTGGATAGGCAGGATGGGCAGGATGGGCAGGATGAATGGGATCGATCGAACGACCGGCGTCGCGCGTCGCCTCGGCAATCTCGTCAATGAAGATCCACTGCACGTGGTCCTCGCTCAACTGGTTGGCGTGTCCGGTCCAAACACCCGCGCGGACGGCGTCGAGCACGGCGGCGCGACTCCTGCCTGACGACTGGTGACCGCCCATCGGGCCGATTTCGAGGAGGCACCCCGGCTCTTCGCGCTCGGCGTCGACGAAGTCGTCGTCGCGATCGATTCCGGTCAGCGCGGCGATGTCCGCGTGGGACCAGTCTGGCAGCAGGCGCGCGCGCAGTCCGGCGAGCGCGGCGGCGATCCGAATCGCCGCGATCGCGTGACCGAGATCATGTTGACAGTAGCGAAACGCGCGTTCGCCGTACTTCCACGCCTCGCGCCAATGGATGGAGGTCAGCGCGATGAGGCATCTCGGGCCGCCAGCCGCCGGACTCCAGGCCGGCATGCTGAACGCGCAGCGTCGCTCCACGGCGTGCCGATCCGACGCGTAGTGATAGACCGCCGGCGTCTCGCCGAGTCCGGGTTCCGCGCCGACGACCAGGTACGCTTCGGTCGGATGGAGGTTGCCGCTGGACGGATTGACGCGCAGGGACCATCGGGAGCCGCCGAACTGTTTCCAGGCAGACAGGCCCAACGAATACCGCAGGAGATCGGCGAGCGTATGGCCTGCGCCGGGTCGGGGCAGCGCACACTCCGGCGCGCCGCGGTACGACCGGAAGGGATTCGGCTGCGCCGCCCAGTCCAGATAACCGAGCGACCGGGCGAAGCGGTTGAAATGGTGCTTGGTGCCGTCGTGATAATCGCGCGGGCCTAACAGATCACGCCTTCAGGGCGTCCTGCGCCAGCGCCATGCGGCGATCGATCTCCGCGATCGCATCCGCAATCTGGGCGCGGCGCCGCTCGTTGGTCGTGGCCGCCGACTGCCGCTCGAGCTCCGTGCGCGCGAGCCGCAGCGACTCCAGGGCGTGCACTTTTTCAGGATCGCGAACGGGCTTCGCGAACGTCTGCTTCCGTTCCCGCTCCAACTCTTCCATGCGCTCCTGAATGCGCGCATCAGCATCGATTAGTCCCTCGCCGGCATCACCCATGGCCACATTATAAGATGACCTCGTGGCAGGCACGACCGTTGATCCGCTTGCGCTGTTTCACTCGCCGGTGCGTGCCTGGTTCAGCGCCGCTTTCGAGGAGCCGACAACGCCGCAGGCACTCGGCTGGCCGGCAATCGCACGCGGCGAGTCCACTCTGATCCTCGCGCCGACCGGCAGCGGCAAGACGCTGACCGCGTTCCTGTGGTGTCTCGATCGGCTGATGTTCTCGCCGCAGCCGCCGAAAGCCCGCCGCTGCCGCGTGCTGTACGTGTCGCCGCTCAAAGCCCTC
>Ga0207641_10004656_pt1 | contig 11838 bp, 5 predicted proteins | sample KBSSwiS62_FD_184306 | JGI IMG/M metagenome (GOLD analysis project Ga0207641, IMG submission 184306) | Switchgrass rhizosphere microbial communities from Kellogg Biological Station, Michigan, USA - KBS Switchgrass S6-2 (SPAdes) (version 2) | ecosystem: Host-associated > Plants > Roots >... | reverse complement strand
TAACCATTTGCTCAGGCAAGGTCGTACCCCGCGCCGTAGAAGTCGACGATGTCAATCGAGAATCCCCTCCGGCCACACCAAACAATGCCGCGGGCGGTGCTTCCCAGATCGCTATGTCGAGCACATTGTCGGCACCGATGACGGAACCAGCGGGCATGCCATCGCCCAAGATCTCGGAAAACAGAGCGGACCGGTTACTAGCGATCACCTGCCGCGCCACCGCATCCGTAACGTCAATGATACGGATATCGGCATTTGCAACAGTTTGCTGGTCAGCGTGGTTCACCGCCCGGGTTGATGGGCCTGCGGCAGTCATGAATGAGCAGGCGGAAAGCGAGAGCATTATAGAGGGAGTCACAACAAAAAAAGACAGTTTAGTCATTGTAGTCAATCTCTCATGGCCGGTTATTAACGCTGCCTTGCCTGGAAAAGCATATTACACCGCACTTATAAACCTCATGCGGGCCGGCAGATGGGACCGCCATTCGTTATCGGAGCATCCACAGGTTCAGCCGAGATTTGGGCTCCATAGCGATCAAGCGACAGGGCGCAAAATTCTGACACGCCCTTCCCTCTTGAAGGGCACCGGATTGCCAGCAGCAATCTCCAAGACCTATACAGCTGCAAGCGGTTCCTCTAGCTTGGCGTGGTAGCGATGGTTGTCCAAACTGCAACCAGAACCTGAGCTCACGGCTGAACTTTCCTTCGTTGCATTCGTGCTATCCGATTGAGACCTGCTGGCATCGAGCTGTTTCCTGACTTGCTTTACCATTTGCCCGTGGCCATAATTTAGCCGGCCAAAGCTGGCTTGGGAACAGTGATTAAAAATGCTCGCACACGGCCAGAATCTGGAGGACGTCCTCATATGGAGAGCGCTCCAAAATATTGAGAACGGTTTCTACATCGACATCGGAGCTCAGCATCCGACCGTCGACTCCGTCAGCCGATCCTTCTATCTTGCCGGGTGGCGCGGCGTACATGTCGAGCCATCTCCCACTTACGCAGCGCTCCTCCGAGCCGAAAGGCCAGAAGAAGTGGTCATTCAGGCTGCCATCTCCAGCAGTGACCAAGCAATCACTTTCTTCGAATTTCTCGGTACTGGCATGTCCACCGGTGTGCGGCACATTGCCGAAGAGCTTACGGCGACGGGTCACGAGCAACGAGAAATAACGGTACCAAGCCTGACCCTGGCCCGTTTGTTCGAGCAATTTTCGGGTCGCGAGATTCATTGGCTCAAAATTGACGTTGAGGGCATGGAAGCAGAGGTCCTGTCCAGCTGGGGTACCTCGACGGCGCGCCCCTGGCTCATAATTATCGAAAGCGTGATCGCTTCTGATGGCACAGATACAGCGTGCTCATGGCGTAGCGAAGTCACCAGCCGCGGTTATTCTGAAGTCTTTTTTGACGGGCTGAATCGCTATTTTGTTTCGTCTGAACACGAGCATCTAGCCCAATCGTTTGCGGCCCCGCCTAATGTCTTCGACAATTTCTATCTCGCCCCCAGCCATAGCTGGTGCGCACCAGCAATGCACCATTTGCAGATCGAACGCACCGAACTTGAAGACATGCGAGTCAACGCTCAGAGGCAGAATGAAGAAGCGGCAGCGGCGCTATCGAGTCTGAGACAAGAGCGTGACCAAGCACAGAACGAGATTCTAGTGGTAAAACGGCATTTGGATGAACAGAAAGCGTTGTCCGAAGCAACTAGCGAGAGTTTGGGCCAACAGATCGAAGCTCTTAGCAAGGCTTATGCGCTCAGTGAGCAAAAGATCCGCGATATCGAGCATAGTCTTGACGCGCTTGCCAACAACCGGCTGAAGCGCCTTCGTTTCGCTTTCGCCAGTGCCGTAAAAGTGCGAGGTTTGATGCCGCTGATTCAGGCATCAGGTTCGGACGAGATTAACGCAGGTATGCCGTCGCAATCCGCACCAAATATTCCACAGCCTGTCGAGAACGATTCCAAAATGCCCAATCGAGCGCCGAATTTTGAACATCTGTGGTCTTTGGACGGCGCGCAATTCATCGAATGTGCTTATACCACAATCCTCAAGCGACCGCCGGATCGCGACGGGATGCTCACCCATCTCGGCTTCCTTGATCAGGGTTGGTCAAAAATATCCATCCTTCGGGGGCTTCGTCGATCTGCTGAAGGAACAATGCGCGACGAGCCATTTGCCGGCTTTGATCGGGCTCTGGAGATCTATAGGCGCGAGCGGTATTTGACGGAAAAACTGCTGGTGGGGAACGGTATCCGCCGACTTTTCAGCAAGCGATATGCTGGCGGGTTTGCACGGCTGCCGTTCCGCATGGTTGAGGACGTAAAGGCTGCGCCATATGTTCACACTGTCGATGAGCTATTACAACTACACGACCTTGATTTCATAGACCAAGCCTATGCTTGCGTACTTGGTCGACCTGCCGATGAAAAGGGTCGTGCTCATTACGTCAACCGCTTGCGTACTGGAGAAGATCGACGCGGCGTCCTGGCCGATTTGTATCGTTCACACGAGGCTCGCGGGCGTCATCCACAACTACCCGGTCTGGCACATGCCGTCCGCAGCTTCGATCGATCGCGTAAACTCCACCGCCTGATAGGCTGGTGCATACCAAGCCAGAATCAAGATTTGCGCGCGCTTGTCAATCAGTTGGGCCGATTGGAAGCGCGGGTAGAAGGCCGCATCAATAATCTTGAAGAAAATATTCAGGAATTTAGCAATCGTATCCAGACAATCAAGGCGGAAGGAACGACTGGAAAGGCTAGGCTTGGCGCCTCAAGACAGCTTCGACTTAACAACAATGTGCTGGATGCGAGCAAAAGCCTCCCCCGGATAATCTATTATTTCGTGGATCATACCGTGGGTTGCGAGATCAACACCGGAATGCAGCGTCTGGTCAGGCAACTGGGCAAAAAGTTGAAAGATCAGGAAGAGACCGTCCTGTTCGTCAAATGGGACCCCGAAATCAAGAAGTTAATTCTTGTGAGCCGTGGCGACCTTGACCACTTGGCGAAATGGAACGGGCCGGTCCTCTCCCCAGAAGAATGGAACTGGTATCCGGCGGAAGTCGGAGCCGAGGTGGAAATTCCGAAAATTGAAGCCGAAACATGGCTTGTCGTGCCCGAAGTCACGCATATCACCTATCACGCCGCTCCCGTCACGCTCGACATAATCATGGCAGCGCGGGCCATGGGGATGTTGATCGGCTTTGTTTACTATGATGCGATTCCGGTTCGTTTGCCGGAATATGCATCGGCTTCCGAACAGCACGAGCGCTACATGCAAACGCTATTGCTTGCGGACCTCATACTTCCGATTTCCCAACGATCCGCTGATGAAATCGAGCAATATTTCATAGAGTATCAACAGGCTCGATCGCAGCTGCCTCGCATAATTGCAACGCCTCTACCCGGAGAAAGCGCTCTCGCCCCTCGCGAGAAGGAGGCACGCTCAGGTTTGGGAGAAAAAATCATCCTTTCCGTTGGCTCCATCGAGCCCCGGAAAAACCAGCTCGCGCTGGTGGAGGCTTTCGAACGCTTCGCCGCGACCGCCGAAGGGCAGGAATGGCGCCTCATCCTTGCAGGGCATCTCAGGGGCGATGTCGCCGAGCGCCTAAACGCCGCAATGAAACGTCAGGACCGAATCCAATACAAGGCGCATCCGTCGGACGATGAACTCGACGAGTTGTATCGCCGCGCCACCCTAACGGTCTTTCCGTCGGTTGAAGAAGGGTTCGGCCTGCCTATCCTTGAGAGTCTTTGGTATGGCGTCCCCTGTATTTGTGCAAACTTCGGCGCCATGGCGGAGGCAGCTGCCGGCGGCGGATGCATGACCGTTGACACGCGTGATCTCACGAAGATCGCGGACGCGCTCTCACTCCTCGCTGCCGATCCCCAGAAACTCGTTGCGCTGTCTCATCAGGCCGTGGACCGCAAAATGCCTGGTTGGGGAAGCTATGCAGAGACGGTGCGGTCATCGCTTAGCTTCGTCGCGCAGCGTTCTACTATCTTGCCACCAATCTATTTCTGGACAAATGACACCCAGCATAACCCACATAATTCGGGCATCCAACGCGTGACGCGCCAACTCGCGAGCGCCATTATCGAATTGGGACAACCATTGATCGCGACCGGTTGGGACGGCACGAAATTTATGCCGGTGACGAAGGATGGTCTCGATCATCTCGCCAAATGGAATGGCCCGGCGGCGGATGCCTGGTCGGAATGGATCGATCCAACCGAAGCGGACCAGCCAGCATGGATCATAGTACCCGAACTCGTCCATGGCGTCATGGGAGCGATACACGATTATGCGACAAGCGTTGGAATACGCAGCGCCGCCATATTCTACGACACGATCCCATATAAAATGACGGATGTTTTCAGCACCGAATTCTCCGCCAATCATGGCAACTATATGCGCGACTTGTCGAAATTTGATAAAGTATTTTCGATATCCGAATTCAGTCACGAAGAACTCAAGAGATTTTTGCTCGGCGAACGAATTCAAACACACAGCTTTGATCATCGGTTCGAAGCCATTGCCCAGCTGGGACCGATGACCGAACGGCCGCGATCCACTCAAATAAAGGAAGCTGCCGGCGATCCTGTGCGCCTGCTTGCAGTCATTTCAATCGAGCCACGGAAAAATCCGCTGCGCCTCCTGCAGGCGTTCACCAAAGCAATGAAACTGTCGGAGCGTCGTTTGCAGCTCACAGTCGTGGGACGCAGAATTCCCATGTTCGAAGCCCTCGCGGATGAAATTCGGTCATATGCGCAACAGCTCGACAGTTTCGAATGGCGTGAAGACGTTGATGATGCAGCGCTGGCCGCTCTATATGCGGAAGCCGACTTTTCCATATTCCCATCCCTCGAGGAGGGCTATGGCCTGCCTATCGTCGAGAGCCTCTGGCACGGTCGTCCATGTATTGTGCATCACAGTGGCGCGATGGCGGAAACTGCGGCTGGCGGCGGCTGCCACGCCATAGACATGGAAAATGTCTCCTCACTGTCCAACGCCATATCGGCGTTGGCAAATGACGACCGGCTACGAAATAGACTGGCCCAAGAAGCTATTAGCCGGCCCTTGCCGTCTTGGTCAGGCTATGCCGAAACGATCCTCCACCACCTCGCCGCGGATCGCCTTAGCGAGACGCAGCTTGCCGTGGAACCGCGGATTTGGGCCCGGGCTATCGAAGAAGAACTACCGAACCTGCAGAAGCGCCCTCGTTTGTCCGTGTGCATCAGCACATATAATCGTGGGCCGTGGCTCGCTGTCAATTTGCGGAATCTATTCACCCTCTATCCAAAACCGCTTACCCACGTCGAATTTCTCGTGGTGGACAACTGCTCCAGCGACAATACGAAAGAGGTCGTTAGCCCTTATCTTGATCGCGCCGATTTCCGATTCAAACGCAATGCCGTGAATGTTGGAATGCTTGGTAACCTGACTGTCACTGCCCATGAAGCATTAGGGGAATATATCTGGATTCTGGGAGACGACGACCTCGTCAAATCAGGCTGCATCGAAAAGGTAATCGACGTAATTGAAGGCCATCCGGGGATCGGACTAATCTACCCAAACTACGCCTATACGCACGAAGTGGATCCCAATGAGGTTGGAACTGACGTCCAATCCTTCCTTGAAAAATGCCCCATCCTGACGCCCGCTGGGCCCGACCAATATGCCAAGGTCAAGGATATCGCTGCAAACAACGAGAATCTTTTTACCGCTATATATTGCTTGATCTTTAGACGCGATCACGCATTGCGCGCCTATTCTCTGGATACGTCGGGACGCCCCTTCTCAACCATGCGAACAAGTATTCCGACGACCTACTATGTACTTAATTACATGATGGACGAGTCCGCTTATTGGATGGGTGATCTCCTGCTGGTGGTCAATTTCAATGTTTCCTGGAACAAATACGCTTCCCTGCAAATCTTGGAGCGGGTACCAGAAGCGCAGGACTTGGCCCAGCGCCTGGGAGCGAATCCCGCGGGCATGGATCACTGGCGCGTCAACCTTATGCCGGGAGTAGCGCATTTCTGGCGTGAGATTTTCGAGAACGATGAGCAGGAAAATGCACAATACTTCGAACCCGAAAGAGCCGTTATGCGACTTAAACACCTTCCAGAGTTTGCCCAGATAGCTTCAGGGTTAATAGAGACATATGATAACGCACGTAGAAACGCACATCCGGCAGCGCGCCTACCTACCGAAACACTGTTTCATGCATTCACACAGGAAGAATTGAATATATGACGGGCTATACGAATCTCAAGGAATGCCGAGTTAGTAAGAGCAAGAACTTGGTGTCTGTCCTCAATTTAGGACACCAAGCCTTGACTGGCGTTTTTCCGAAGAGTGCCGACGAGGAAATAACGAGCGGCCCACTCGAACTCGTGTGGTGCCCGGATTCAGGGCTGCTGCAGCTCAACCACTCTTATGAGCCGGATGAGATGTACGGAGACAATTACGGTTACCGATCTGGTCTCAATCAGTCGATGGTTAATCACCTGACGGACAAGGTCCGCTATTTGGAGCGCCTGGCTCCATTGAAGCAGGGCGACGTTGTCGTCGACATCGGCAGCAATGACTGCACAACGCTCAAAGCATACTCCACTCCCGGCCTGCGCCGGATCGGTATTGATCCCACCGGGGCCAAATTTTCTGCTTACTATCCCAATGATGTGCAGCTCGTGCCGGATTTCTTTTCAGCGGCTGCCTATCGCGACGTTGAGTCCCGGCAGGCGCGGATCATTTCATCGATCGCCATGTTCTACGATCTCGATGCACCCATTGCATTTGCCCAACAGATTGAGGCAATTCTGGCGGATGATGGGATCTGGCATTTCGAACAAAGCTATATGCCTTCAATGCTGAGGATGAACAGCTACGACACCATATGCCACGAGCACCTAGAATATTATTCGCTCGGCGTGGTGCAGTATATTCTGAAGGAAGCTGGCTTGCGCCTAGTCGATGTAAGGATGAACGCTATTAACGGCGGAAGCTTTGCGGTAACTGCGACGAAAGCTGCCAATCAATCGATACCCGCAAATGCGGCAGTTATAGACTGGTTGCTGGAGCAGGAGAAGCGCCTCGGCCTGGACACGCCACGCCCCTATCGTGATTTTGAGGAGCGCGTCTTCCGCCATCGCGATGATCTGACTCGTCTGATCCGGGCGCTAAATGCTGACGGGAAAACGGTGCTGGGTTATGGAGCCTCAACAAAAGGCAACGTTGTTCTGCAATTTTGTGGCCTGACCGTTGATGACATTCCAGCAATTGCTGAGGTCAATGAAGAAAAATTTGGCCGATTTACCCCGGGCACAAAAATCCCCATCATATCCGAGGCTGAAGCACGGGCAATGAAGCCGGATTATTTCCTGCTTCTGCCTTGGCACTTCAAGGATGGGATACTCCGGCGGGAACAGGAATATCTCTCCAACGGCGGAAAATTCATCATACCCTTTCCGGAAATCGAGATCGTCTAGGAGCCGAGGGGAGGTTGCTTCTGCGACTGAGCGCGGCCCTCCCCTTTCCCCTTCTGGTCGAAACCGCAATTTCCAGTTGATTTCCCAAAATTGGGTTAGGCTCGGTCAGGCGATACCTTGGCGGAAAATCTCAACGCCAACCAGCGCGGACATCGCAGTGCGACCATTTGACCACAGCCGATATTCAAGGCCGAACATCGTGCCAGTCAGGCGTACAGGCACGTCTACCCAACCTCCCTCAAAGGATGGCGGAAGGACCACCTCAGACAGGACAGTGTTGGTAGTATTTTGAAACACCTCTGCCTTGCCTGGTGAAACCGAATTCGAATACGCACCTACCTGGAACCGAACTAGCCACTCGCCTGCCGCAAGTGGCGCATAGGGTCCGAACACCAAAGCGCCAGACCATCCCTTGGACGCATTGACCCATTCACCACCATTTCTCGAAATACGTTCGGGAATCTGGCTTTGCATCGTCTTTCCGACGCGATCGGCAAAATGCCGCTGTGACAGTGCTCTCGCAAAGTTATAGACCCCGACCACATCCGGTTCGCGCGTCGACCGCTTGGCCTCAATCCACCAGGAAAAGCTGTCTTCAGGAGCTTGCCGACCAGCTTCGATCCTTCGCTCCGCTGCCCAGAGCCCGTCAGAGACGATCTCTGTCAAAGGCAGTACATTACCCGTAAACCTGTCACGACACAGCCAATGTCCGACACATCCGGAAACATCAAAGCCCGCCAACTCGGCAATTTTCATGCCTTCCTGCGGCATTAATTCAATAGTGTGTTCGGGATGATTCCATTTGAGTGCATTGCTTATTTCCCGATTGGGACTGTCGAACAGAAGGCGACCGCCGGCCGCCAGCACGCGCGCGCTCTCTAGGAAGAAGCCAGCTAGTTCCTCAAACCAGAGGTGCTCCACCGTCTGACCGGCGAACACCACATCTGCAGAGTTGGTCCGCACATCTCGCATATCACCCGCTGTATTCGCAATCCAACGGACGTTGTCTGGGAGAACGGGAGGCTCGGAAAGGTAATATTCCAGACCAATATGAATCTCAGGGCGACCGAGATTCGAATCAATCCAGTCGAAATATTCCGCACCATTGCAGCCCACGCTAACCATTGTTCCATTAACTGGCTCCGTGGCTTGCAACTCACAGGTGCGTAACAGGTGCAACATTTGGTTAAAATCGGTGGGAATTTCCAAAAGCCATACTCCAATTTGGGGACCAGCATCATTCAGGCGTCGAGCATCCACTGGATTGTATGCTCCAAAGGAATGTCGTCCTGCGTACCGATCAGGGAATTAAGTTTTCTCGGATCACCCCAAAGTTGCTTTACTTCATTCGGCCTGACCAGCCCAGGATCGACTTCCACCCTTATGTCGTGTCTCGACAGGCGAGCGACCATTTCAAGTATTTCCTTCAGACTGTATGCCGTACCCGAACAAATGTTGAATGTTTGTCCAATCGCTGCGGGGGTCTGGATCAAACGAAAATATTTCATCGCCACTGTTCGTACGTCGGAAAAATCTCTGGCCGTATCAAGATTTCCGAGCGAGATCACGGGGGAGCGCGCGCGCGCGTGGCTGACAATCTTTGGAATTAAAAAGAGGTCAGACTGCCCGACCCCCGTATAATTGAAGGGACGTGCGCAAATTATCGGCAATTTTTCCGCATACATCTTCAGAACATATTCCGAAGCAACTTTACTTATTGCATAATCGTTGATCGGGTCCAGCCCGCAGTCTTCGGAGATCTGACCTTCCACTCGATTGCCGTAGACATTGGCACTGCTGGCAACTAACAGCGTTGTCGGATTGCACTTGGACCGTATAAACGCCTCCAGCAGATTGTGCGTCCCCACAAGATTGGTCCGGTAAATTTCTTCGACATTCCCATGAGGGACAAATGATATGGCAGCCAGATGAATAAGATGATTCGGGCGAATATCCGATACAATTCGTGTCAAATTCTGGAGATCAGACAAATTACACTCATGTCCTGCGATGCCCCTCTGCTCTATTGCTGGATCGACCTGATGGATCAACCCATGGACCTCGAAGTTATGACTGGCCAGCAAATCGCATAAATAGCGTCCAGTAAATCCGTTCGCTCCTGTTATCATTACCTTTGCCATTATTCATCAAGCTCGCTGTGAGAATACCGGAGAGAAATAGTGTTGAGCAGTGCAACTCTCTCGTCGACCTAAGAAGACGGCAAAATTAGATAGCCGATATTTACCAGCTGCTTCCATTCTTATTCCGGCGTAAATCCGTATCGACCATCAGTTTGCAAAGCTGCTCTAGGGTGGTTTCAGGCTTCCAGCCTAGCTTTTCCATAGCCTTGGATGGATCACCAATTAGCAGTTCAACTTCGGCTGGACGATAGAAGCGGGGGTTGATCCGCATCACGGTGCGGCCGGTCGCTGCATCCACGGCGATTTCATTTTCGGCTACGCCGGAAAATCGAATTTCCGTTCCTATGGCGCGAAAAGCAAGCGCTAGAAAGTCGCGCACCGTTTCAGTGCGGTTTGTAGCCAGAACATAAGTGTCTGGCTCGTCCGCCTGCAACATGCGCCACATTCCTTCGACATATTCCTTAGCAAAGCCCCAGTCGCGCTTTGCGTCGATGTTGCCAAGTTCGAGGCAGTCCAGCAAACCGAGCTTAATTTTGGCGACGCTGTCGGTGATCTTGCGTGTCACAAATTCACGTCCGCGCAACGGACTTTCATGGTTGAATAAAATTCCGCTACTTCCAAATATATCATAGCTCTCTCGGTAGTTTACCGTGATCCAGTGTGCGTAGAGCTTTGCCACACCATAAGGACTACGAGGCCAAAATCCCGTTTTTTCGGATTGAGGAATAGCCTGTACCTTACCGAACATTTCCGATGTGCTGGCTTGGTAGAATCGGATTTTCTTATTGACCAAACGAATGGCCTCAAGGACGTTGAGAGCACCCAATCCGGTGATCTCTGCCGTGGTAATTGGCTGATCGAACGAGACGCCCACAAAACTTTGGGCGGCCAGATTATATACCTCGTCGGCTTGCGACCGTTCTAACAACCTTATAATCGCGGAAAGGTCGGTAAGATCAAACTCCACGAGGTCGAGATTAGGATGATTGGAAATACCTAGCTCTTCAATTCTCCAAAATTGCACAGAGCTTGTGCGTCTATAAGTTCCATAGACCTTATAGCCCTTTGATAGCAAAAGCTCGGCAAGATAAGCGCCATCCTGCCCAGTTATTCCTGTTATTACAGCTGACTTCACTATCATTGATCCCTAGGTTCTAGTGCAATGCGATTTGAAATGACGTCGAGCTGAAGATCCGGTTCGCTGACAAGAGCGAATAGTGCGTCGGCGCTTTCTTTCCAAGTGAGCATTTTTAGCCCGCCCGACTGGGGATGGCGGTTTTTACGAAAAAGCGCGAGCCAATCCCGGATTGCCTGAGCTACAGTGGAAGCTCTAATATCGTTTGGAAAGAAAAAGGCGCGTCCGTTTGCCACTTCGCGAAACACCGGTATATCCCGGGCTATCAGCGGCACTCCACGATAGGCCGCCTCAATAAGTGGCAAGCCGAAGCCTTCACCAATCGATGCGGCAATCAACGCTGAGCTGCCCCGATAGAGTATTTCCAGAAACTCGTCGCTCGCGTCTTCGATCACCACCAACCGCTCGTCGCGGGCTGCGATTTTCCGCATGCGCGCGAGAAGTGGCCGGACCAGCCAGCCCGGCTTACCTACGACGACAAGGTTTACATCAACTCCGTTTTTCCACAAGGTTTCAAAAGCCTCGACCACCTGGCGGTGGCATTTACGCGGCTCCAGCGTGCCAACCATCAAAAACGTGGGCCGGCTATTGATAGGCGCAAGGATGTCCGGGGCATTGTCGGGGATTCCCGTCGTCGGCCGCGATCTCTCAAGGTCACAGCCAAGATGAAACCATCCTATCCTAAATGGGCGTACGCCCGATCGGCCGCGAGCTTCAAGCCACATGCCGAGTTCGTCTGCCACCGCTTTCGAAATGCACATGGCGCCGTCGAACTGCGTGATTGATTCTAGCCAGCGTCGATGGTTGGCATCCGCGCCTTTGCCAAAACATTGTGGATACTGGATAGGAAGCAGATCATATACAACGTGATGGATAGTAACGCCCCTTCGGCGCCAAGCCTGCAGGAAGTCCGTCTGGATTGGCGTGATCCGCGGCTGGAAATCCAGACCTAGAAAGACATCACGTTCCCACGCCTCGGCTGGCTGGTCCGGCAGGAGATCGCGGCTGGACGGAAACATCTTGTGGCTGAATGTACGCGCATAGGTGTAACCATTGCTTGTCGCTGT
>Ga0207641_10004653_pt1 | contig 11842 bp, 6 predicted proteins | sample KBSSwiS62_FD_184306 | JGI IMG/M metagenome (GOLD analysis project Ga0207641, IMG submission 184306) | Switchgrass rhizosphere microbial communities from Kellogg Biological Station, Michigan, USA - KBS Switchgrass S6-2 (SPAdes) (version 2) | ecosystem: Host-associated > Plants > Roots >... | reverse complement strand
GTGGCCATCGAGTAGCCGATAGCTTCGTAGGGCACGCCGACGACGCGTGAGGGAGCGAGCACGCGCTCCTCGCTTGAGCGCAAGTCCACTTGATGCGCCAGGCCGAGTGTGCCGATCTGCGCCACGTCGGCATCGGTGAGCAGCGGCTGTCCGCCCGAGCGGTAGATCAGGCCCCAGCGCACGTGCTTGCCGCCCGCCGCAGGGTAGCCGCCGACATCGCGGAAGTTGGAGGCCTGCATCAACGGCAAGGATCGCTCGCCGACCCTGAGCATCTGGCCGTCTGGATCCTTCAACAGGAAATAGAGCCGCTGCCCCGGCGTGACGGGCACCGTTGCGCGTCCGTCGCCGTCCGCCTTGGCGACGAGTTTCATCTGATCGGCTCGCGCTGCCGGATCGGCCGAGACCAGCACGTCTACAGGATCGGCATCGGTCCAAGACACGGTCAAATGATCTGGCGCATCACGCGTCACCACGGGAGCGGCAATGGTGCCCGCGACGGCTATTGTGGGGAAGGCACCAGTCAGCAGGCTGCACAGCAACAGCAGGTTGCGGATCTGCTTCATCTTCTCGTTACTCCAAGTCCCGGATTATCCTTGCGAGCAGGTCCTGCCCCTTGCATCGACGCGCGCAGCGCTGCTTAAAACCGGACGTTCATCTCGCCTCCCAAAGTGCGAGGCTCGTTGAAGAAGCCGTTAAGGCCCGATGTCGGGCTCAAGGCTTTGTAGAATAGGTGCTGTTCGTTGAACACGTTGCGCGCCCAAAACGCGAAGGTCACTTTGGCATCGCCCTGGCCGACGGCAATATCGGCGACCGCGATGCGACTGTTCACGATGAAGGCCTTCTCACCCTTGGGCTGGTACACGTTCGCGGCATTCCCAGGGCCGATATACACCGGGTCCGACACATTCGAGTAGAAGCCGTCGTCGTAATTACCGTCGAGGTGCGCGCGGATAGCGAAGCCGTTCAGCGGCAACTCGTAATCGACGGCCCCGCTGGCCGAAAACTTGGGCGTGTAAGTCTGATAGATGGGCACGGCGACCGTGCTGATCACACCATTTGCGTTGGGGTACGGGTTCACAGTCGCCGGAATACGCACGTACTGGTAGGCCGCAGAGCCGCTGAGCGTCAGGCCTGCGACCGGGTTGACGGTCAGTTCCGCTTCCACGCCATGCAAGCCCCCCGTGCCGGGTGCGTTGATTGTCGAAGTCGTGGTCCGGGTCTGGCGCACGCCGCCCAGCTCGTAGGGACGACTGAAATCGACCTGAATATCCTTGTAGGTGCCGGCATAGGCGGCGATGTTGAAGCGGGCGTGATGGTCGAAGAACTCGGTCTTCGCGCCAATTTCAAAGATCGAGACCGTCTCCGGATTGAACGCGTCATATTCCTGGCTGCGTGAGTTCGCGCCGCCTGACTTGTACCCGGTGCTCCACTTGCCATACAGGTGCACGTCGCGGCTCAGGTCGACCGCCAAGTTGATCATTGGATCGACGCGCGACCAGCTGGCGTCGAGCGGGATCTCACCAGCGACGCCGTTGCGGTTCACGGGCAGCGCGCCGTTCACGATCTCCAGGTCGCCATGCTTGGAGTCCCTCGTCCAGCGTAGACCTCCCGTGAGGTGAAGCGCATCGTCCAGCAGATCGGGAGTCCATGTCGCTTGGCCGAACGCGCCGATGCTCTTGGTCACGACATGGCTCTGGCGATCGATCCGCTGCGTCGCGGGGTCGGGATTGGCGGCTGTGTAGGTGGAACCGGCGGCGTTGGTGAAGGTGTTGGTGTTGAAGGCTTGCGCGTTGTCGGCCACGAACTCGCGGTAGTACAGCGCGCCTGCCACAAACTTCACGCGACCGATATCACCAATCGCCTGCAGTTCCTGGCTACGCTGGTTCTGGCGGAATTGCGCCAAGCTGTAGCGCGCGAAACCAACGTTGGTGAACACGCCGGTAGCATTCGACATCGAGGTAGCCGCCGAGCCGTTGTCGAACTGCCCTTGCTCCAATTTGCGATAGGAACTGATCGACTTGATCGTGAGGCCGGGCGCCGGGTTCCACTCGAGCGTTAGACGATGACCGTGCACCTTGCCCACGCTCGGCTGCTGGGGCACGCCAACATTGGCGGTGCCGACACGATCTGGCTGAATCGTGGCGACCGCCGCCTGCCGGTTAGTGCCCGGGGCGATCAGGTTCAGGTAAAGCGACGTCGACTCATCACGTGAGGTGTCGAACGAGTAATCCGCGCTGAAGTCCGACGACGGCTTCCACAGCGCTTCCACGTGTAGCCCGCGTTTGTCGTACTGGTTGAACCCGTCGGCACCGGAGAGCGGGTTTTTCACCAGCGGATCGCGATGCGCGACTACGCCGTCGATCTTCAACGCGATGTTGTGGAACGAGGGTAGGTCGACATGCACCTCGCCCTTGTAGCTGCCGAAATTGCCAAGGCCGCCGGTACCATTGAAGTGGAACTCGCCGCTCGGCTTCTTGGTCACGATGTTGACCGCGCCGCCTTCGGTATTGCGGCCGAACAGCGTGCCCTGCGGACCTTTCAACACTTCGATGTTCTCAATGTCGAACAGCGCAGTGCCCAATCCCTGTGCACGCCCGAGATAGACGCCGTCGATATAAACGCCGACGCCTTGGTCGCGGGCCGGTTGGTTGCCGTCAGACAGTACGCCGATGCCGCGGATGTTCACTATCAATGCCGAGTTGCGCGAGTAGAACGGCGCGATCTTGAGCGATGGGATCGATCCGTCACCCAGATCCACCAGCGAAGTGACGTGGCGATTGGTCATATCGTCGCTGCCTAGCACCGATATAGAGATTGGCGTTTCCTGGAGGTTCGTCCTGCGCTTCTCTGCTGTAACGATGATTTCGCTCAGCCCACCGCCAGCAGCCTCACCGGGGAGATCGGCCGGAGCGTCCGCAGCGTGGGCCATGGCTGGAAGACAAGCAGGAGCAAGCAAGGCGAGCGCCGTCGTCGTCCGCCAGTGACGTTGGAGGTGCATGATGTATCCCTGTTCAAAGGCGGCGCGAAAAGCGGCCTTCGACGGGAGCGGTTAGGCACGCTCTGTTGCAGCATTGTGACCACCTCTGAGCGGCTGTGGCACTCTTGCTGTCGCCGTGCCTGAAGCTGCAGGCGCCGACAAACGACCGTCTCCCCGGTGTTGACCATCGCGCCTTCGGGGATTTCGATAAACCCCGGAGTCGTCACCGCGTCGACCGCGCCGGCCGCGTCGAAGGAGTTGGGTTGGGCCGGTAGCTCCGAAGAAAGTCCGCTCTCCCCGATTTTCCGGTCAATAAAGGCGCGTCGGGCGGGGCCTGAACCCGGCTTTATTGAGGGGCCCATTCCTACGCCTGACCGACCGCTTTGTCGGCGATGAACTCTGGTTGAAAACGAAGCCGACTTAATGGCGTTGACGACAAGGCCGTTGTCAATCGGGGTATCTTGGTCTGCCGTTTTGCGCCCCCCCGGCGATCCCCGCCCCCCAGGTCCGCGTGCAGGTGTCACACAAGTGGCTTGGATCGGCAATGAAACTGCCATGTCAGGCCTCTACCCGCCGCATCGCGTCATGATGATGATGACGTCTTGAGGGCGCTTTCATGAACTTTCATTTCCTTGGGTTTGCCGCACGTCGCGCGATGTTGTTGAGTGCCGTGGCACCGGTCGCGCTGGCGGCTCCGGCTCTGGCGCAAGGTGGAGCCGTGTCCGCTTCTGCAAGTGACTTGGATGCCAGCGACGCAGCGGTGGCCGAGGGCGCCCAGATCATCGTCACGGCCAATCGCACGCGCTCGGCCACTGCGGTCACCGGCGTCGAGATCCAAAATATCCTGCCGGGCGTCAGCCCCTTGAAGGCGATCCAGACGCTACCCGGCGTGACCTACCTGACCGCCGATCCGTGGGGCAACAACGAGCAGAACGCCTCGCTGTTCATCCACGGCTTCAACTCCGGCCAGCTTGGTTACACGATGGACGGCGTTCCGCTCGGCGACCAGAACTACGGCAACTACAACGGCCTGTCGGTCTCGCGCGCCGTCATTTCCGAGAACGTGGGCCGCGTGACCGTCAGCACCGGCGCGGGCGAACTGCGCGTCGCCTCCACCAGCAACCTGGGCGGCGCGATCGAGACGATCTCCAGCGATCCGCGCGACAAGGTCGGCCTCGAGGTCAACCAGACGATCGGCAGCTACGACACCTCGCGCACGTTCGTCCGCTTCGACAGCGGCGACATGGGGCAAGGCACCAGCTTCTACGTGTCGGCCGTCCGCCAGAAGGCCCGCGCCTGGGACTTCAACGGCAAGCAGGGCGGCTGGCAGGGCAACTTCAAACTCGTCCACGACGATAGCCAGCGTCGCATCACCGCCTACATCGCCTACTCGGACAAGACCGAGCCCAACGAAGACGCGACCACGATCTACAAGAACCCGGCGAATGCCGCCCAGGCCTACCAGCCCTATACCCGCCCGTTCTTCTACCCCGACTTTGCCGGAGCGCTGGCCTATCTGAACGCGAACGGCGCGGTGCCGGCGGTCGAGAACGTCAACTACCGAAACTACTACAGCGACGCACAACGCACCGACTGGCTGGTCTACCTCAAGGACGAGGAGAAGCTCACCGACAAGATCAACCTCTCGGTCCAGGGGTACTATCACCACAACGACGGCGCGGGCGTCGTCGCCGGGCCGATCACCGTCGCCTCCCTGCCGACGCTGTTCGCGCTCTACTTCCCGGGCCAGAACCTGAAGGCTTCGACCGGCGGCTCAGGATACGCGGTGCGCACCACCGAGTACCGCATCGACCGCAAGGGCGTGCTGTCCGAACTGAACATCGATGCCGGCGCCCACCAGATCGCCGCGGGTGTCTGGTACGAGAACAACAGCTCTGCCGCGTACCGCCGCTGGTACGCGCTCGATGCGCGCTTCCCTGAGCGCTATAGCCCCTACAACCGCCCGTCGGGCCCGTTGTTCACCCAGTACGGCAGCGAGATGCGCACCGAAGTGCTGCAGTTGCACGTGCAGGACACCTGGGCGCTGACCCCTCGCTTCACCGTCGAAGCGGGCGTGAAGACCAGCCTGCAGGACGCCACGGGGCGCTTCCCGGTCCAGCCGATCGCCGGATCGTTGCCCGGTGCCGCCGGCGCGCTGCCGGAAGGGCGGATCAAGACCGACAACTGGTTCCTGCCGACACTGGGCGCCAAGTGGGAGTTCACCTCCCACGAAGAGCTTTACGGCAACGTCCAGAAGAACCTGCGCCAGTACCAGGCCTACGGCGGCGGCGGCAGCGCCGCGCCGTGGTCGACCGGCAGCCAGGCCGCGTTCGACTTCATCAAGAACAACGGTCATCCCGAAACCTCGTGGACTTACGAGGTCGGCCTGCGCAGTCGGCATAGCTGGCCGGGCTCGTTCCTGAGCGGCTTCGAGGCGCAGCTGAACGCCTACCATGTCGACTTCAGCGACCGTCTGCTGGCGATCACGCCGTCGATCGGCGGCATCGGCGGCGGCTCGATCGCCGGCGGCACGCCTTCGCTGTTCAACGTCGGCAACGTCAAGACCAACGGCGTCGATGCGGCGATCACGCTGCGCTTCGGCGACCACTTCTCGATCTACAATGCGCTGTCGTACAACAGCTCCAAGTATGACAGCGACTACAGCCTGCTCACCGGTGCGGCGACCGGCACGCGCATCGGTGGCTTTACCGTGGTACCGGTGCCTTCTGCCGGCCAGACCGCGCAGCCGAACGCGGGCGTCGTGCCGACTGGCGGCAAGCAGGTCCCAGGCAGCCCGCAGTGGCTGAACAAGACCGTCGCCACGCTCGACTTCGATCCGGTGCAATTGCAGCTGTTCGGCGACTATGTCGGCAAGCGCTACGCCACCTACACCAACGACGCTTCGGTCCCCAGCTTCTTCCTGCTCAGCGGGCGCGCGGCGATCAAGCTAGGCCAGTGGATCGGTCTCGCTGATGCGGAGCTGAGCGTCAACGTGACCAACATCACCGACAAGAAAGGCTGGCTCTCGGTCCAGGCCAACGCGCCGACCAACACCTACAACGTCTACCCGATCCCACCGCGCCAGTGGTTCGGCACCCTCAAGCTGCGCTATTGATGAGCGGCGTGGACCTGACGCGCCGCGCCCTCGTGGCATCCGGAGCGAGCCTCGCGCTCGCTTCGGCGTTGCCGGCCCTGGCCGGTTCGCCGCCACGCACCCGCCCGGCCAAGCCCCTGCTGATGGCCCACCGCGGTGCATCGGCACTACGGCCCGAGCACACGCTGGCCGCTTATGCCAAGGCGATCGCGGACGGGGCCGACTTTGTCGAACCCGACCTGGTCATCACCAAGGACGGCGTGCTGGTCGTGCGCCACGAGAACGACATCTCGGGCACCACCGACATTGCCACGCACCCGGAGTTCGCCGCGCGGCGGACCACCAAGACGGTCGACGGTGCGCCAGTGACCGGCTGGTTCACCGAGGACTTCACCTTGGCCGAGCTCAAGACGCTCCGCGCGCGTGAGCGGCTGGGCTCGGTTCGGCCTGAGAGCCAGTCCTATGACGGCATGTTCCAGATCGTCACGCTCGACGAGGTGACGGACTTCGTCGCCGCCGAGTCCACCGCGCATGGCCGCACGATCGGGCTGATCCCTGAACTCAAGCACTCGACCTATTTCGCCGGAATCGGCATGCCGCTCGAGCCGCGCCTGATCGCTGCACTCTCCGGCAGTGCGTACCTGCGGCGTGCGCCGGTGATCGTGCAGTCGTTCGAGGTGAGCAACCTGAAGATCCTGCGTGAGCGGCTCGCCCGCTTCTCCAACGTGCAGCTCATGCAGCTGATCGAGGACCCGGCTCACGCACCGTACGACACGATCGCCGCCGGCAAGCCCCGCACTTATGCCGAGATGCTGACGCCCAAGGGTCTGGCAGAGATCGCGCGCTATGCCGATTGGCTGGCGCCTGCGACCCGGATGATCATCCCGCTTGCAGCCGACGGCAAACTGGCTGCGCCCGCCGGCCTTGTCGCCGCTGCGCACGCTGCAGGACTGCTTGTGGGCACCTGGACCTTTCGACCCGAGAACCACTTCCTGGCGGCCGACTTCCGCAGTTCTCGAGGCGAGGACGCACGCAATCCCGCCGGCAGCGTGGCGGAGATCAAGCGCTACCTGGCAGAGGGCTTGGACGGCTTCTTCACCGACGATCCCGCACTAGGCCGGCAAGCGCTCGGCTAACCGATCAGATTGATCCGTGCAGCAGCGGTTTTGGCTACTACATCGACTTCGCCAACCGTCTGCTCGGCATCGCCGAATTGGCGGCCGCTTTCAGCGAAGCAGTCCACGGGCTCAAACGTCCGCTTTGTCGGCGATGATTGCCCCCGGACGTTCTCAAGCCGACGGGAGGGAGACGGCCCGATCCGGGCAAGATCGCCGCATCGGACATTTCCGAGTTGCCCCCATGGCCAAGCGATCAACCACTCTCGACGGTTTCAAGCTGTTCGCTCAGTTTCAGCCACTCCGCTTCGGCCAGCCCGAGTTGATCGGCGATCTGCGCCCGTCGGGACAGTAAATCGTCCATGGAGCGATTTACGGGATGTGTCGGTGAAGTATCCGCGGCACACATCGCTTGGTCGATTTCGCCCAAGCTTGCCTCAAGCTTGCTAACGGCATTCTCGGCCCGGGTCAGTTCGGACTTGAGGAAGCGCGCCTTGGCCCGCGTCTTGGCGGTATCGACCGATGCGTCTTTCGCCGAACCGGAGCGCGCACTCTTCTTCGGCTGATTTCGGCCGAGCACGAAGTCGATGTAATCATCCATGCTGCCGCCAAATTCCCGCGCTGTCCCGCCATCGACCAGCACCAGCCGATCGGCCGTCAACTCGACCATGTGTCGGTCGTGGCTGATCAGGATCACCGCTCCGCCATAGTCGTTCAGCGCCTGCACCAAGGCCTCCCGGGCATCGACGTCGAGGTGATTGGTCGGCTCGTCCAGGATCAGTAGGTGCGGCGCATCCCGGGTGATCAGCGCCAGAGCCAGTCGGGCTCGCTCGCCACCCGACAGCTTCTCGACCATTGTCGTGGCGCGCGGGCCGGAGAAGCCGAAGCGGCCCAGCTGCGCGCGCACGGCGGCAGGGGTCTTGCCTTCCATCGCGCGCGTCATCAGCTCGACCGGCGTCGAGGCGCTCGCCAGTTCCTCGACCTGATACTGGGTGAAATAGCCTACCTTCAGCTTGCCGGTCGCGGCCACCGCGCCCTCGGCTGCGGCAAGCTGACCTGCAAGCAGCTTGGCGAAAGTCGTCTTGCCGTTACCGTTCTTGCCCAGGAGCGCGATCCGGTCATCGGCATCGATGCGCATGTCGAGGCGCTTGAGGATCGGTGGGCCGTCACCATAGCCGACCGCGGCGCCGTCGAGCCTGATCATCGGCGAGCGCAGTTCGCCTGGCGAGGGAAACTCGAAGCTGAGCGAGGGATCTTCCATCAGCGCGACGATCGGTTGCATCTTTGCCAGCATCTTGGCCCGGGCCTGGGCCTGCTTGGCGGTGGAGGCGCGCGCGCTGTTCCTCGCCACATAATCCTGCAGCCGCGCACGCTGCGCATCCTGAGCCGCCTTGGCGGAGGCCAACTGCGCGGCGCGCTCGGCCCGCTGCTTCTCGAAGGCGTCGTAGCCGCCCGCGTACAACGTCAGCTTGCCTGCCTGCAGGTGCAGGATATGGTCGACAACGTTGTTGAGCAGATCCCGCTCGTGGCTGATCACCAGCAGCGTTGCCGGATAGGAACGCAGGAAATTCTCCAGCCACAAGGTCGCCTCGAGGTCGAGGTGGTTCGAGGGTTCGTCGAGGAGCAGCACGTCGGGCTGGGAAAACAGCAAGGCGCCGAGTGCGACACGCATCTTCCAGCCGCCAGAAAAGCTCGCGAGCGGGCGGCCCTGCATGTCCTCGTCGAAGCCAAGACCGCTCAGGATCCTGGCCGCCCGGGCCGGGGCGCTGTAGGCATCGATCGCCAGCAAGCGCTCGTGCACTTCTCCGAGGCGGTCGATATCGACGCAGGTTTCCGCTTCCTCGAGCAGACGCGCACGCTCGACATCGGCGGCCAGGACCGCCTCCGCGGGCGTGGTCTCGCCATCGGGCGCCTCCTGCGCGACGTAGCCGATCCGCGCCCGCGTCGGTTTGCTGATCTGCCCGTCATCCGGCTCGATCTCGCCGATCAGGGCCTTGATCAGCGTAGACTTGCCGGCGCCGTTGCGGCCGATCAGCCCAACCCTCGCCCCCTGCGGAATTGTAGCGCTGGCGCAGTCGAGAATAGTCCGGCCGCCCAGCCGAACGGTGATGTCGTCAATCGTAAGCATGGGAAGCCCGTAGCAGCACATGGCGCCGATCCCAACGCTTTGGAGAGCTCACGTGGAGGTTTTCCAACGCGCACAAGCCACGATTTTCTCAGCGGGATTGGTCAGGCGTGGCTCGGCATGACTCCGGCCTTCGGACGGACGCTCATGCAGTCGCGAACTTCCGACTATCGCGGACGAGCGTCGTGTACTCCTAGAGGCAGCTCGATTGCCTGCGCGCAACGATTGTCGACGACCACTCGGTTACGGCCCTGCTGCTTGGCATCGTACAGGGCAACATCGGCCGACTTGATCAGGGAGATGCCTTCACGGTCCATCCCGCTCTCCCAGGCCGCAATCCCGAAGGACATCGTAATCGAGCCCAAAGTTCGCCCGCCTTGCTGCACCGCGACCTCGCTGATGGTCTGGCGCACGAACTCGGCGCGCGACGCTATGGCTTCGGTTGATGTGCTGGGCGCGATGACAGTGAATTCCTCACCGCCAAAGCGGCAGACAACGTCGCCTTCTCGAAAGCGCGAGCGCAGCTCAGCCGCGACGGTCTGCAGGACAGAATCCCCGGCATCGTGCCCGAACTCGTCGTTGAAGCGCTTGAAATGGTCGATGTCGCACATGATGAGGCACAGCGGATTGCCCGACCTCATGGCACGAGCGATTTCCAACGCGAGCGTCTCTTCCATATAGCGGCGGTTGAACAATCCGGTGAGCGGATCGCGGATGGTCTGTTCGCGCAGGCCACGCTGCAGGCGGTGATTGACGAGCGCGGATGCAATGTTCTCGGAAAGCACTGTTAGTCGGAACCGGCTTTCGGTGCCGACCACGCCCTGCAGGTAGAGCACGCCGATCACTTCGCCCCCGGCAAGGAGCGGCTCGCAGTGGTAGTGGTGCATTCCCACCGGGACATGAGCACACATGATGTCGGACCCGGGTTCGACGACGAAGTGGCTTTGCCCGCGCCGCAGCGCCCAGCATTGCTCAGGCGAGAAGCCGCTGGGCTCGACCGTCACCCCACCCCACGCCGCCAAGGGCATGAGCAGGTTGCGTGAGTTGTTGTGCGCGTACAGAGCGCCTGGCAAGTCGGGCAAGACCCGGGGGGCGAATATTCGGATGACCGAAGCCAGTTCTTCGTCGGTCCGCGCGGCTTGCATCCGATGCGCCATGCCGCCGAGCAGTTCGATGACCTCGCCGCGCTCGCGCAGCACATCGGCAGTCTGGCTGAGCTCGAGGTTCGCGAGGCGCAGGCGCTCCTCGCCCAGAAGCTGGTCGGTGACGGCAGCCTCGAGTTCGCTCGCCATCGCATTGTATCCGCTCGCCAGCCGCTCGAATTCATCGGAGCGCATCGCAACCTCGATCCTCGCGCTGCGATCGCCTGCACCAAGCTGGCCCATCACGCGCATCATGGCGTCGACCGGATGGCGAATACGGCGGATGAGCGTCATCGCCACAATTGCGATCGTGAGGATCGTGAGCGGTGTGCCAAGCAGCACCACCCAGCGAATGAAACTCAGCCGAGCCTCGACCGATCGCATGCGCGCGGCAAGCAAAGCACGCTCGTTGTTGAGGAAGTCGCCGGTACGCGCTTCGATCAGCTGCATGATGTCTCGTCCGCGTCCGCTCGCAACGATCGCGGTCGCGACCTCGAAGCGGCCAGCCCGGGCCAGCTTCTCCACGTCCTGCAGCGCCGCAACCCTTCGCGCGATCTGCTCCTGCAGTTGACGTGCATGGGCGTTCTGCGGAGGATTGTCACGGGTCAGGGCCACCAGGCTTGCCGCGTCACGCCTGGCAGCCGTAACCTCGTCATCAATCGACATGCCAAAGCTCGGATCGCGGGTCAGTGTGAATCCGCGCAGAGCCGATTCGGCTTGATGCAAGTGGCCCAACGAGCTGTTCGCGGTCCTAAGGACCTGTGAGGAGTGCGTTACCCACTCCAGGCTGCCACGCATCTGTGCGGAGCCCTCGAACAGCATCGCCGCGAGCACAACCATCAGCAGGCATATTATGCTGCAGAGTACAACAATGCGGTTTGTTAACGAGCCATCCACCCTTAATCAGCCTCCACCGGTGGTTCATGTTGATCGTTAGTGCATTGTTGCCTCCGCCGCCATGGTCGGCCGTAGGTGGAGCGTAGCGGAAGCGGAAGGCGGCCATGGCGGCGTCGCTGTCCCCGGGGCCGGTGGTCGATGGCTGAGCGAGTCGTGCAGGCTGGCCTTGTGGAGTGCCGTCCCCAGGCTTCGATCAGGATGCGAGCTTCGGCCAAGGTGTAGAAAGATCTCGCCGTTCAACAGCTCGTCGCTCATCGACCCTTTTGAAGGACTCGTAGTAGCCGTTCTCTCACGGGCTGCCCGGCGTGATATAGAGCGCCTTCGCGCCGATCCCGCACGGCCCTGGCGATGAATTCCGGACGTCCTGCCGTGTATGTGCGGACGGGCTGCGTGTGACGATGTCATTGGCCAGCGCAGCTTCGTCATCGGCCCCTCGTCGCGGTTTGCGCTGCGTCGATAGGTGTTGCCCGCGCACACGGCACGTCGCCTGGC
>Ga0207641_10004651_pt1 | contig 11844 bp, 11 predicted proteins | sample KBSSwiS62_FD_184306 | JGI IMG/M metagenome (GOLD analysis project Ga0207641, IMG submission 184306) | Switchgrass rhizosphere microbial communities from Kellogg Biological Station, Michigan, USA - KBS Switchgrass S6-2 (SPAdes) (version 2) | ecosystem: Host-associated > Plants > Roots >... | reverse complement strand
TCAGGGTGGCGAGGCCCGCGGCGACCGCGACGGGGTTCCCGGAAAGCGTGCCCGCCTGGTAGACGGGGCCCTTCGGAGCCAGGTGGGCCATGAGCGCGGCGGGGCCGCCGAACGCCGCGGCGGGCAGGCCGCCGGACATCACCTTGCCGAACGTGTAGAGGTCGCCCGCCACGCCGTCGAGCCCGAACCACCCCGCGGGCGAGACGCGGAAGCCGGTCATGACCTCGTCCATCACCAGCAGCGCGCCGTGCTCGCGGGTGATCTCGCGCAGCCCGGCGTTGAAGCCCGGCCGCGGCGCGACCGCGCCCATGTTCCCGGCGGCGGCCTCGGTGATCACGCAGGCGATCTCCGAGCCGCGCTCGGCGAAGACCGCGCGGACGGCGTCGAGGTCGTTGTACGGCAGCACCACGGTGTCCTGGGCCTGCGCGCCGGTGACGCCGGGGCTGGTGGGGAGCCCGAGCGTCGCGACCCCGGAGCCCGCCTGGGCGAGGAGCGCGTCCACGTGGCCGTGGTAGCAGCCCGCGAACTTCACGACGACCGTGCGGCCCGTGACGCCGCGCGCGAGCCGGATCGCGCTCATCGTGGCCTCGGTGCCGGAGTTGACCAGCCGGACCTGCTCGACGGGCTCGACCCGGCCGATGATCGCCTCGGCGAGCTCGATCTCGGCGGCGGTGGGCGCGCCGAAGGACAGCCCTCCCGTGGCGGCGGCCCGCACCGCGTCCACGACGGCCGGGTGCGCGTGTCCGAGGATCATCGGCCCCCAGGAGCAGACCAGGTCGACGTAGCGGTTGTCGTCCACGTCGGTCAGCCAGGCACCCTTCGCGGAGGCCATGAACCGGGGGGTGCCGCCGACCGCGTTGAACGCGCGGACCGGGGAGTTGACGCCGCCGGGGATGACCTCCGAGGCACGGGCGAACAGTTCCGCGGACTGGGTGGTGCTCACCCCTCCAGTCTTACAGCCGACGCGACGGCGCCCGCTCCGGCGTCAGCGAGCGGCGAACCAGGCCGCCGACGGCCGGACGTGGAGCAGCACCACACCCGCGACCGAGACGAGCAGCGGCGCCACGAAGACCAGCCCGGCCGCGCCGCCGCCACCGATGTTGAGCAGCAGGAACAGGTCGAACAGCGCCGTCAGGACGGTGACCGCGATCCGGCCCCAGCGCCGTCCGGCGAACGCCGCCGACGCGAGCGCGACGTACACCAGGGCGAGCACGGCCATCAGCGCCATGAGCAGGTGGAGGGCCTGGACGAACTGGTCGAAGCCGACGTTGTACTGGGTGAGCAGCGCGTCCAGCCCGAGCTCCGCCGGGAACATGTCCCGGGTGATCGTGACGAAGGCGCCCAGCACCCCGAGCACCAGGAACGGCAGCGCCGCGAGCAGCAGCAGCACGTACCCGCCGACCACCGTGCCGGGCCTGCGGGCAGGCTGCGGCGGGGCCGCGGGCACGGGCGCCTGCGCGTACGGCGTGTACGGGTAGGGGTTCCCGGTGGAGTTCGGCCCATACGGGTTCTGCGGGTACTGGGCGTACTGGCCCGAACTCACGGGAGGGTGGTAGCGCGGACCCTCGTCACCGGTGCTCACGCGGGCCAGGGTACCGGTCACCGACGGCTGCGGACGTCCTCCGACAGGCGGACCACCGCGACCAGGAACTCCAGGACGACACGCAGCAGGAGCAGCGTGAACACCGCCGCGACCGCCCCGGCCACGAGCGCCGCCACCCCCAGCCCGAACCCGCGGCTGAAGAAGGCCACGACGACGCCGACGTACGCCACCGCCGTCAGGACGATCCCGACGACGTAGAGGAAGCGGACCACGGCGGGCGTCGCGAGGCGCTCGAAGTCCAGGTCGGTCAGCGCGGACAGCACACCGGGTTCGGGCCGGGCCGAAGTGTCGCTCACGACCCCAGTATCCCGGCGACCTCGGCGGCCCAGTAGGTGAGGACGACGTCGGCGCCTGCCCGGCGGAGGCTCGTGAGGGTCTCGACGATCGTGCGCTCGCGCTCCAGCCAACCCTGCGCGGCTGCCGCCTCGACCATCGCGTACTCGCCGCTGACCTGGTAGGCGGCGACCGGGACGTCGGAGGCATCCGCGATGGTGCGCAGCACGTCCAGGTAGGGCAGGCCTGGCTTGACCATCACCATGTCCGCACCCTCCTCCAGGTCCATCGCGAGCTCGCGCAGGGACTCGCGGAGGTTGGCGTTGTCCTGCTGGTAGGTCTTGCGGTCGCCGGTGAGCTTGCTCTCGACGGCGTCCCGGAACGGCCCGTAGAACGCGCTGGCGTACTTCGCGGTGTAGGCGAGGATGCCGGTGTCGGTGTGGCCCGCCTCGTCGAGCGCCTCGCGGATGACGCCGATCTGGCCGTCCATCATCCCGCTCGGCCCCACGAGGTGCGCCCCGGACTCGGCCTGCACCACACCCATCCGGGCGTAGACCTCGAGCGTGGCGTCGTTGTCGACGCGGCCCTGCTCGTCGAGGACACCGCAGTGGCCGTGGTCGGTGAACTCGTCCAGGCAGAGGTCCGACATGAGGACCGTGTCGTCGCCCAGCTCGGCGCGCAGGTCCCGCAGCGCGACGTTGAGGATGCCGCCCGGGTCGGTGGCACCGGAGCCGACGGCGTCGTGGTGCTCGGGGACGCCGAACAGCATCAGCCCGCCCACACCCTTCTGGACGGCCTCCACGGCGGCCTTCCGCAGCGAGTCCCGCGTGTGCTGGACCACCCCCGGCATCGACGCGATCGGGAACGGCTCGGTCGCCCCCTCCTTGACGAACATCGGCAGGACGAGATGTCGGGGCCGGAGCTCGGTCTCGGCCACCAGCCGTCGCAGCGCGGGGGTGGCGCGCAACCGCCGCGGCCGCTGCCCAGGAAAGCCCATGGCCCCAGGGTGCACCTCCCCCGTGATCATGGGCCGATCGGGGCTCCCGTGATCATGGGCCGATCGGGGTCAAATGATCTTCGTGAGGCCCGATCAGCCCATGATCACCGACGAGTGGGGGTGCGGCGGGGGTGGGGGCGGGAGTGGTGGCGGCGGTGAGGGTGGGGGTGGTGACGGCCTGGTTCACCCGGTGAGGCATCCTGCGCGCGTGACCAAACCGGGACGCAGCGTCATCGCCCTTCTTCTCGATCGATCCAGCTCGCTCGGACCGCTGCGCGACGATCTGCGCGCCGCCCTCGCCGAGCTCCTCGCCGAGCAGGCCGCGCGGCCCGGTGAGGTCGAGGTGTACGCGACCACCACCGGCCGCCGCGCCGGAAGGCTCGGCGGGGGTGTGCCCGCCGCGGACGTCGAGGTGCCGAAGCTTCGCGGGCGCGGGACCGCCGCCGTGCGGGACTCCCTCGGCGCGCTGGTCGCCGGGCTCGGCGAGAACCTCGCCGGGATGCCGGAGCACGAGCGGCCGGAGCGGGTGTTCGTGCTCGCCGTGCACGGCGGGATGGACCTCGGCTCCGCCACCTGGGGCCCGGACGAGCTGCGGGACCTCGTCGCCGCGCAGGAGCGGGACTACGCCTGGGAGTTCCTCACGGTCACGGTCGCGGAGCACGCCGGGCTGGCGCCGTGGGGCGAGGGCTTCCGGTCGATCGGGGCGGCCCCGACCGCCGACGGCGTCCGGGCGTCCATCGCGGCGGCGAGCGGCTACCTCGCCCGAGCCCGCGAGGTCGGGCCGTGGGTGCCGGTGCCCGGGTACTCCCAGGAGGAGCGCTGGGCCGCCTACCCGCCGAGCTTCCACGCCGACGAGGCCGGGGCGGACGAGACCACCACGATCCCCGTGATCACCGCGGAGCGCCTCGCGGAGATGGACAAAGCGGACGCCGAGGGGCGTCGACGCTGGTGGGAGTTCTTCCGGAAGCCCGCGAAGGTCTGAGCAGCGCCGGGCTCGGGTGCGGGGCGGGTCGGAGATCGCACGTTTCGTGCCGTCAGCGTTGCTTGATCACAATTTGCGTGCGCTGAGCGTGGCGCGCACCACGCTCAGCGCACGCAAACGCGGATCGTGAGGCCCGCCGCCGCAGCGCCGCTCATGATCGTCGAAAGTGTGCTCTCAGCGTTGGTCGCACCACGCTGAGAGCACGCGATTCGCGATATTGCCACGCTGAGAGCACGAAACGTGCCCACACACAGCCGAGCCCGCACACCGCCGAGCCCACACACAGCCGAGCCCACACACACAGCCGCGCCCACACACGGCCGAGCCCCCACACGCCGAAGGGCCGCGCTCCGCGAACGGAGTGCGGCCCTTCGTGATCCGGCAGCGTTCAGCGGCGCCGGGCCTTGACCTTCCGCGGCGGCGGGAGGGCACCCTCGGCGCGCAGCTTCGCGGCGTGGGCGGCCAGGGCGTCCACCAGCGTGGGGACCCGGGCCTCCTCGGGCTGCACGTCCACCCGCAGGCCGAACTCCCGCGCGGTCTCCGCGGTGGCCGGGCCGATGCAGGCGACGAGTGTGCGCGCGTGCGGCTTGCCCGCGATGCCCACCAGGTTCCGGACGGTCGAGGACGAGGTGAAGCACACGGCGTCGAACCCACCGGTCTTGATCGCCTCGCGGATCGGGGCGGGCGGCGGGGCCGCGCGCACGGTCCGGTAGGCGGTCACGTCGTCGATCTCCCAGCCGCGGTCGGCGAGGCCGGCGGCGAGGGTCTCGGTGGCGATGTCCGCCCGCGGGAGCAGCACGCGGTCCACCGGGTCGAGGATGTCGTCGTGCGGCGGGAAGAGGTCCAGCAGGCCCTCCGAGGTGGACGCCTGCGCCTCGTCGATGTCCGGCACCAGCTCCGGGACGATCCCGAACTCGCGCACCCTCTCGGCGGTCGCGGTGCCGACGCACGCGATCTTCACGCCGGAGAACGCCCGCGCGTCCAGCCCGAACTCGTGGAACTTCTCCCACACCGCGCGCACCGCGTTGGTCGAGGTGAACACGACCCAGGCGTACCGACCGTCCACCAGGCCCTTGACCGCGCGCTCCATCTGGGTGGGCGACCGCGGCGGCTCGACGGCGATCGTCGGGACCTCCTCGGGGATGGCCCCGTGCGTGCGCAGCCGGTCGCTCATCACGCCCGCCTGGTCCTTCGTCCGCGGGACCAGCACCCGCCAGCCGTACAGCGCGCGGGACTCCCACCAGGCCAGGTCCAGCGTCGCGCCGACCGTGAGCACGAGCGGGCCCTCGAGCTCAGCCGCGTCCGAGGCCATCGACCCGATGGTCGTCGAGACCGTCTTCTGGGTGTTCTCGGTGCCGTGCGCGGTGACGGCGACCGGGGTGTCCGACGCGCGCCCCTCACCGGTGAGGGCGGTGGCGACCTCGGCGAGGTGCGCGGCGCCCGCGTGCAGCACCAGGGTGCCCGGCGTGGCGCAGAGCGCGGCCCAGTCGACGCCGGCGCGGACGTCCGCCTCGACGTGCCCCGACCCCAGCGCGACGCCCGCGTAGGCGGGGACGGCGGTGCCGGACGGGACACCGGGCACCACGTCGAACGCGAGCCCGGCGGCGGCCACGGCGCGGGCCTCGGCCACCACGCCGTCGATCGTCAGCGGGTCGCCCGCGACCAGGCGGACGACCGGGCGGCCCGCCCGCGCCTCGGCGACCAGGTCGCCCGCGACGTCCGCGGGTTGCCCGACGGCGGGTCGGACCTCCGCGCCCTCGGCCACGAGGCCGAGCACGCCCTCGGGCACGTCCGGGTCGTTGACCACCAGCGGGGCCGACCCGAGCACCTCACGGGCGCGCACGGTGAGCAGCCCGGGGTCCCCGGGGCCGGAGCCCACGAAAGCGATCCGACCGGCGGTCGGCGGTGTGCGAGTCATCGTTTTCCCTACGCTCCCAGCGTCTTCATCTCTAGCGCGCAAGCTCGTCGGCGCTCAGGGGTGTCTGATGGATCTTCGTCGAGCCCGCTGGGTTCCAGGTGGATGCCCGGCAAGGCCGAGGAGGGGTCGATCCCGGGGTTGGATCGGCCTCGACGAGAACGCAGCCGGGCGCCGCCTGGGGCCCGGCGGGCCGACGAGGGATCCATCAGAGACCCCCTTGGTCGAGCAGCTCGAGCGCGAGGGACGCTCCGAGCTTCTCGGCGTTCTCCATGTCTCCGGTGATCGACGCGCGCAGCAGCTCGCCCTCGCTCACCTCTCCGATCCCGACGACGGCGCGCAGCGACAGCCGCTCGACCACGCGCCCTTCGTCGTCGAGGTCCTCCACCACGTCTGCGTGGGCGGCGACGGGCGCGGTGCAGCCCGCCTCCAGGCTCGCCAGGACCGCGCGTTCGGCGGTCACGGCGGCGCGGACCCCGGCGTCGTCGAGGGTCTCCGCGAGGAACCGGGCGAGGTCGGAGTCCCCCGCGCGGCACTCGATCGCCAACGCCCCCTGCGCGGGGGCGGGCAACATCTGCAACGGGTCCAGCAGCTCGCTGGCCTCGTCCACCCGGCCGAGCCTGCGCAGGCCCGCGGCGGCGACGACCACGCCGTCCAGCTCGCCGGAGCGCACCTTGCCGATCCGGGTGTCCACGTTCCCCCGGATCGGGACGACCTCGAGCCCCAGCCCGAGCGCGTGCAGCTGCACGGCGCGTCGGGGCGAGCCGGTGCCGATCCGCGACCCGGGCCTCAGCGCGCCCAGGACGGTCCCCGCCACCAGCGCGTCCCGCGGGTCCTCGCGGACCGGGACGGCGGCCAGGGTGAGCCGGGGGTCCGGCGCGGTGGGCAGGTCCTTGTACGAGTGGACGGCCACGTCCACCTCACCCGCGACCAGCGCCTCGCGCAGCTGGGACACGAACACCCCGACGCCGAGCGTCTCGACCGGCGCCGACGAGCGGTCCCCGGTGGTGTGCACGTCCACCAGCTCGGCGGGGCGACCGGCGGCGCGGATCAGGCCCGCGATCGTGCCGGACTGCGCGACCGCCAGCTTCGACGGGCGCGTCCCGACGCGGAGGGTCAGGTTCTGCACGGCCGTCACAGCTCCGCCTCGTCCACCGGCGCGTCCAGCGCCACGGCCACGTCCTTGCCCCGGATCGAGGAGCCCGCGACGGCGGCGGGCTTCTGCGGGTCCAGCTCGAACAGGGTGCGCAGGGCGGCGGCGTAGCTGTCCCCGTCCGGCCCCTCGGCGAGCTTCTTCACCTGCACCGTGGGTGTGTGCAGCAGCTTGTCGACGACCCGGCGGACCGTCTTGGTGAACTCGTCCCGCACCGGGTCCGGCAGCTCGGGCAGCCGCGAGTCCAGCCGGAGCAGCTCGGCGTCCACGACGTCCGAGGCGCGGCGGCGCAGCGCGGTGACGGTCGGGGTGACCTCCGCGGACCGCTGCGCGGCCAGGTAGCTCTGGGCCTCCTCGGCGACCAGCTCGCGGGCCCTCTCGACGGCGTCCCCGACGTCCCCGCCCTCGAGCCTGCGCTGCAGGGCGAACAGGTCCACGACGGTGACGGCGGGCAGCTCCGCGACGGCCGGATCGACGTCTCGGGGCAGCCCCAGGTCGCAGACGACCAGCGGCCGCGAGCGCCCGACCGTGCCCTGCGCGACCGCCCCGGCCTCGACGACCGTCCCGATCGCCCCGGTACACGCCACGAGGAGGTCCGCCTCGGCCAGCGCCGCGGGCAGCTCGGGCAACAGCCCCGCCCGAGCGGGCAGCCCGGCCTCGACGGACTTCTCGGCGAGGCGCGCGGCCCGGTCGAGGGTCCGGTTCAGCACGGTGATCTCGGCGGCGCCTGCCCGGCGCAGGTGCGCGGCGGCGAGTGCGCCCATCGCCCCGGCGCCGACCAGCACGGCCTTGCGCCCGGCCAGCCCGTCCAGCACGACGGACGCGTCGGCGAGGGCCTCGGAGACGACCGAGGCGCCGGCGGCGTCGATCCCGGTGGTGGAGTGCACCCGCTTGCCGACCCGCAGGGCCTGCTGCGCCAGCTCGTGCAGCACGCGCCCGACGGTCCCGACCTCGTCCGCGACCGCGTAGGCCTGGCGGAGCTGGCCGAGGATCTGCGACTCGCCCACGACCATGGAGTCCAGGCCCGCGGCGACCGAGAACAGGTGCTGCACCGCGGAGCCCGCGTAGTGCACGAAGAAGTGCTCGGTGAGGTCCGCCAGGGGCAGCCCGGAGTGCCGCCCGAGGACCTCCGAGACGTCCGACAGACCGCCGTGGAACGCGTCCACGACGGCGTAGACCTCGACCCGGTTGCAGGTCGAGAGCAGGGTGACCTCGGAGACGTGGGGCCGCCGGACCATCTCGTCCAGCAGCTTGGGCACGTCGTCCGCCGAGACGGCGACCTTCTCCAGGACGTCGACCGGCGCACTCCGGTGGGAGAGCCCGACGACCAGCACGCTCATGTTGCGACTACCGCCGATCCATTGCGTCCGTGCACGACCCGGGGGGAGGTCGTGCCGTGCTCGCTGATGCCCCCGCGGCCCGCGACGTGGAACGCCAGGACCTGCAGCTCGACGGCGAGGTCCACCTTGCGGACCTCCACGTCGTCGGGCACCTGCAGGAACGTGGGGGCGAAGTTGAGGATGGAGTGCACACCGGCCGCCACCAGCTGGTCGCACACCTGCTGGGCCGCCTGCGCCGGGGTGGCGATCATCCCGATCGTCACGCCCGCGGCGGGACAGGCCGCCGCGATGTCCCGCACATGCCGGACCTCGATGCCGTCGATCGTGCTGCCCACGAGCTCCGGGTCGACGTCGAACAGGGCCGTGACGGGGAACCCGCGGCCGCCGAACCCGCCGTACCCGGCGAGCGCGTGCCCGAGGTTCCCGACGCCGACCAGCGCCACCGCCTGTGGGTGATCCAGCCCGAGCACCCGCTCGAGCTCGTGCTGCAGCGCCGCGACCTCGTAGCCGACCCCGCGGATGCCGTAGGTGCCGATGTGGCTGAGATCCTTGCGCAGGGTCGCCGAGTTCACCCCGCTGAGCGAGGCGAGCTCCTCGGACGACACGGTCTCCGCGCCGCCCTCGCCGAGCTGGCCGAGCACCCGCAGGTAGACGGCGAGCCGGACCACGGTGGCCTCGGGGATCGCCTTCCCCACGGGGGCCGCCCCGGCCTCCGTGGGGCGTGAGGAGTCGGCCTGCGGCGGCAGCGTCACGCGGCGGCTCCTCGAACGACATCTGACAGCGGAACAGGTCGACCGCGACCCGGCGGCGACGCCGTCCCACGGTAGTCGCTCGTGAAGGCGCGCACAAAGTTGCGATCTTGGTCCGTGACGTGCTCCACGCGGGTCCGCGCGCGACCGACCGGTGGTCGCGCGCGGACGGCCGCTGGGCGCGGGTGCTCCTACGGGATCAGCACGGCGTCCACGATGAACATCGTCGCGTTCTGGGTGGTGATGTCCCCGCAGCGGACGTTCGCGACCGTGCCCACGCCGTCGGTCACGGTCAGCGCGGTGGTGGGCCCGCCGATCCGCACGGTGCCCTCCGCCAGCTGCGTGGACGTGCCCGCGGAGCGCAGCTCCGCCGCGGTGTGCCGGGTGCCGGACACGTGGTACTCCAGCAGGGCGGTGAGCCTCGCCCGGTCGTTCAGCGCCGACCGCAGGTCCGGCTGCCTGTCGAAGGCCTCGTTCGTGGGCGCGAACACGGTCAGCCCCGGCGCGGTGTTCAGCTGTGCGGTGAGCCCCGCGCGGGTGATCGCCGCGGACAGCGTGCTGAGGTCCGGGTTCGACTCGATCGCCGCGGCCACCGGCTGCAGCGACATGTTCGCGATCGAGCCCGGGTCGTCGGACAGCGGCAGGTCCCCGCAGTTCGGGCCGATCGCGGCGGGCGCGGACCCGGGCACCGGGGGCGGGGTGAGCGCGCCCTTCGCCGCGACGGTCGGCACCGGGGGCACGTCCGTCGCGGTCGACGGCTGCTGGCTGGGCGACGAGCACGCGGCCAGTGCGGCGACCGCGGCCGCCGCGGCGGCGAGCGTGGCCAGGCGCGGGAACCTCATCGGGATCCGTCTCCTTCGTGTCGGCTCAGGTCGCCGTGAAGGTCACGGCGGGCCAGCCCGTCGCTCCGTCGGGGAGCACGTCGGCGGCCTCTTCGGTCTGCAGCACACCGGTTCCGTCGGTGGCCCGGACGCGCATCGTATGGCTACCGGTACCCAGCTCGACGACGCCGCGCCACATCCGCCACGTGTCGCCACCCGGAGTGGTGGCGAGGTCCGCCTCCCGCCAGGGCCCGCCGTCCACGCTGTACTCGACGCGGGAGATTCCGCGGGGCTGGGACCAGGCGATCCCGGCGACCGTGACCCGGCCCGCCTGCACCCGGGAGAAGCGCCGCGGCAGGTCGATGCGGGCCTCGGTCTTGATCGGCCCGCGCGCTCCCCAGCCCCGCTGCACCCAGTAGGAGGTGCGGTCGAACGTCGTGAGCTCCAGGTCGGTGACCCACTTCGTGGCCGACACGTACCCGTAGAGCCCGGGCACGACCATCCGGACGGGGAAGCCGTGCTCGGCGGGCAGCGCCTCGCCGTTCATCCCGACGGCGAGCAGCGCGCCGCGCCCCGGCTCCAGCAGGACGTCCGTGGGCGTGCCCGCGGTCCAGCCGTCGGTGCTGGTGGAGAACACCTGGTCGGCGCCGGGCAGCGGGGCCGCCTCGCGCAGCACGTCCCCCAGGTCGACGCCGACGAACCGGGCCGTGGAGATGAGATCCCCGCCGACCTCGTTGGACACGCACGCCATGGTCACCGTCCGCTCGACCAGCGGGCGGGCCAGCAGGTCGTCGAAGGTCAGGGTGAGCTCGCGGGCGACCCGGCCGTGCACCCGCAGGCGCCAGTCCTCCGCGCGCAGCTGCGGGACCCGCAGCGCGACGTCGATCCGGTAGAAGTCCGGGTTCGGCGTGACGAACGGGGTGGTGCCGAGCTCGGCGGCGAAGTCCAGGCCGCTCGCGGGCAGTGGCTCCCGGGTGACGGTGGCCGCGGCCAGCCGGGCGGTGACGGTGGCCCGGGAGTCGACCGTCGGGCGGCCCAGGAGCACTCCCCCGCCCCCGCCGAGCACCGCGACGGCACCGGCGCCTGCGGCCGCGCCGAGCAGCACCGTGCGGCGGGGCAGGCCCCGCATCCCCGGCTCGTCGGGCGCCTCCGCGGCCTCCATCGCCAACCGGTGCAGCGTGCCCAGGCCCCACCAGCCGACGGCCGCCGCGACGGCGGGCGCGACGAGGTCGGTCGCGGTGAAGGTCGGGGAGGTGAAGGCCGCGGCGAGCCCGGCCACCCCGAGGACGCCGACGACCGCCCGCGCGACCGTGACGAACCGCCGCGACGCCAGCCCGGCCGCCACCGCGACCAGGAGCAGCACCACCGCGATCCCGGCGAGCAGCACCGGCTTGTCCGCGGTGCCGAACGCGGTCTTGGCGAAGTCGACGACCGCCTGCGGCGCGAGCCGGATCACGGCGTCCCCGACCAGCAGGAACGGCGAGGACCCGGGCGCGAGCAGCCCGGCGACCAGCTGCCCCGCCCCCAGCGCCGCCCCGACCGCGAGGACGACGACGCCGACGGCGACCGGGCGGGTCAGGGTCGTGGCGAGCGAGGAGCGCACACGACCATCATCCGCCGCCCCCGGGCGCGCGCGGCTTACCGGTCGATGACGTCAGGCGAGTGCCGCGCGGAAACGCTCCTCCTCCACGCGGAAGTAGCCGTGCATCCGGCCGTCGACCAGGATCACCGGGACCATGTCGCCGTACTCGGCGCGGGTGTCGGGATCGGCATCCACGTCCTGGGTGGACCAGGGCACGCCCAGCTCGCGGCAGATCCGGGCGACCTCGGCCTCGGCGGCCTCGCAGAGATGGCAGTCCACCCGGGTGACCAGCGTGACCGTGCGCGCGCTCATCGCTCTCCCTCGCTTCGCTCGGTCGGCGCTTCGCGCGGGCGCTGTGCCGAGGATTCGCTCGCAAGCTCGCTCATCGCGAGCCCGCCAGCGCGCGTCGGGCGATCTTGCCGGTGGGGG
>Ga0207641_10004650_pt1 | contig 11846 bp, 8 predicted proteins | sample KBSSwiS62_FD_184306 | JGI IMG/M metagenome (GOLD analysis project Ga0207641, IMG submission 184306) | Switchgrass rhizosphere microbial communities from Kellogg Biological Station, Michigan, USA - KBS Switchgrass S6-2 (SPAdes) (version 2) | ecosystem: Host-associated > Plants > Roots >... | reverse complement strand
TCGAACGGGATCCGAACGATGAGCTGACAGAGAGCCAGACCGGCGATCGTCTGCGCAGGGAGATCGAACAGGCAAACGATATTCGGCGTTCGCAGGGCAGGCCGACCCTGGACGAACCGCAGCCAAAAATGAAGACGGACCCCGCATCTAACTCCATGCTGTCCTATGTTTATGAGCTAAAGCTTCGCAACGACGGCAGCAAGGAGATATCGGCGGTCACCTGGGAGTATGTTTTCTTTACGCCGGACACCGGTCAGGAAGTCGGTCGCCGGAAATTTGAGAGCAAGGAACGCATCGCCGGCGGTAAGGTCCGGAATTTGGTCATGCGGTCCGCGATACCGCCAACAGGCACCTTTAATGCGGCACAGGCAGCGTCGAAGTCGCCCGAAAAATACTCTGAGAAGATCGTTATACAAAGCGTCGAGTATTCCGACGGTTCGAAATGGTCGGCTACGTCCAACTAAGACAACGTTTCCCTAAAAAGGCAGGGTAAGAACAAAAAACACGAGGCTTCGCAGATCTTCGCGGCCCGTGTTTTTTTGAAGTGTTTTTGTTTGTCGATGTTCCCGGCACGCGGGAACCAAAGTCAAGCTTTATCAGCCTTCGGCTTCCGAGAACTTGCTCGTAGCCGATTCCTCCGCTGTTTTTATCTTTGCTAAATTGTCCGACTCGATCTGGCTGAGCTGATCGTCCTTGAAATCGGGATTTGGTTTATACCAGCCCTGGGTTTCGAAATACTTTTGCAGGTCTTTGTCCTTAAAGACGCGCCCGTGGCGAGCGTAGATCTCGTTCCTCAGCAGACGCAGGTCCTCGGCAAACAGCGCGCCTAAGCTTTCTTCGGTCACCGGCTCGGTCGAAAGCTTTTCACGCTGTTTCGCCTCGTAGGCGGTGAGAAGATCGACGTTCTGCTGCTCCGTTCGGTTCAGCTTGACCGTTTTCTGGTCTTTTGCTTCTTTATACCAGTCACGCCAGTTGAAGTAATCACGAATGCCCGGCGCGTCAAATTTCTTGCCGTGCCGCGCGTAAAACTCTTCGCGAAGTATCCGCAGCTCCAGAAGGCTCAAACCGGCGAGTTTGTCCTCGGTCAGCGCGATGTTCTGGAAATTATCCATGTCGCCGATCGAGATCGCCGTGTGGCGGCCCTTGTCCTTTTCGGCGATGAGCTTTTCGATATTTTTCCGCTCGATCTCGGTCAGGACCGTGGGGTCGTAGGCCGCGTTCTTTTTGTACCAGTAACGCTCGTCAAAGTATTTCTGCAGCCAGTCTTCCTGAAACGGCTTGCCGTGAATAGCCTCGATCTCGGCGATCAGGATGGTCAGCTCGGCTCCCGTGTAGACACGCAGGTTGTCGTCCTGGATAAGCTTGGCTTTCCAGATGCGCATGTCTCCCGGCTCGATCGACGGATGCTTTTCCGCCTCGACGAGGCGGATGAAATCGAGATTGGCCCGCTCGCCGGGTGTCAGAACCGAATTGCTGAAATTCTTGTTCGCCTTGTACCACGGCTGCTTGTCGAGGTATTCCTGGATCGAACGTTCTTTGAAGATGCGGCCGCGCTTGCCGAAAATGACCCCTCGGAGGAGCGCATAATCGTCTGCGTTCTCATCCTCCTTGAGTTTGGCGATCTTTAGCCGCGTCAGCTTGGCCTTCGAGTAGTCCAGCTTGTCGAAGTTGTATGTGTTGAACTGCTTCCAGCGGGCATTGCGGGCCGCAATATCAACCTCCTGAGATAGAGCAGGAGTCGCCACGACTGCAACAAGAAAAAACAAAAGTAATAGATGCCTTCTCATAATGGTCCTCACCTGATTTCTCGGTGCTCGTTTAAATTGCCTCCAGCTTCAGCTGGAGGTTATCGAGCCACGAAAAGATCCCGGCTTTAGCCAAATTTCAAAAGAATTTGGCTAACGCCAATTCTTTCTCTATTTCAATCACTCCCCGTCTAGTGTTTTCCGGTAATACGGTCGATCTTCCAGGCCCCACCTTCCTTCAGCAGCTTGAGGTCCAGTATTTGGGTTCCCATCGAGCCGTGGTCGACGAGGGCCACTCTCAGCGTGGCTGCATTTCCCGTTACGACAACTTTGGAGATCTGGATATTGTTCTCCCAGGCCTTGCCATAGTCCTGAGCATCAACAAAATAATCGGTGTCATACTCCTCGTATGCCTTGGAATTGATCCATTTATTCAATCGGGCCGAAATGAAGCTGCGCATTTTCGCCTTTTCGTCAGTGGGGCTTCGCTCGGCGTTGAGCTCATGCAAGTACCACTTGTAAAAGGCTTTGGATGTGTCGCCGGGGCCGGTGTTTGCCTGCGCAACCGCAGCTCCGGCAGATCCCAGTATTAGAAATAGAACGAATATTAAAGTCCGCATTTTCATAGTTTTGAGTAACAAATTCTTTTTTAGTTGATCAATCTATTGCTTACTGCTTACTACTTACCGCCCACTTCAACGATCTCGTAGCTTGTAGTTATCTCCGCGGTGGGGCGCACCGTGGCCGCGACCGAACAATATTTGGTATCGGAAAGCTCGATGGCATCGGCCACCGCCTTTTCCGAAACGCTACGCCCATGCACGATATGGTGAACATGAAATTTAACAAATTTTCGCGGGTGCTCCGCGACCCGTTCACCCGTTACTTCAGCCAAATAGGCCGTTACGTCCTGCCGCTTTTTCTCGAGGATCGAGATCACGTCCGAGGCAGTACAGCTTACTACCGCCAGGAGCAGCAGCTCGAGCGGAGACGCCGCCGAACGCCTTTCTCCATTAAAATCAATAGCTTGAGCATGTCCGCTGGGCGTCGTACCGACAAAAAGGTCGTCGCCCGCGTACCGCACAGTAGTCTTGTAATTGCCAGATGACATCAAAAATCTGCCTCCCTTTGAACGCGAAATGAAGCCCGTTTTTGCGCAATTCTAGCATAGAATATAGACGCGAGCCTTTGACTGGTTTTGCCGAACAACTTTTGGCATAAAATATGCTTCTCAACGGATAGAGCGGTGGTGCGCCCGGCACCCCTTTGGCTCACAAAGGAGACAGATCATGAAAGGGTTTAGAAGTTTGTTGACATTGTCACTTTCCATAGTTCTTGCTGTTTCGGGGGTTGCGATGGAAGCAACGGGCCAGCGAAAGAACGATCGCGTGGTTCGCGACACCATTCGGAGCTTGAATTCGAAGATCGATGATTTCGAGGCAAACTACGAATATCAGCTTAAAAGCAGCTCGGCCGACCAGGAGGAGATCGATTTTCTCCGCGGCGATGTCAGACAGCTGAAAGACAGTCTCAACGACTTTGAATCCAATCTCGACGCCCGGCGCGAGAATATGGACGATGTGACCCGAGTGATCGACTCGGCCAGCACGATCAACGGCTATCTCATTACAAACCCGCAAAACGGCCGCATCGATGACGATTGGGCGATGGTGCGGTCGCTGATCAACCGGCTCTCGTCAAACTATGGGATCGCTCCGGATTGGAAAAATACGTCACGAACCACTGCTCAGATCTATCCAAATGCGTCGAACAGAACCGGTCAAAGTTATCCGAACAATCCGAACCGAAACGCACTGCCAAAGATCAATACATCAGCGCCGAGGCCTAAGGCTCCGCGCAGCACCTCAAGCCTGACGGGCACCTATCGGCTCGACCCCACGAGAAGCGAAAGCATCGACCAGATAATTACTGACGCCGGCGTCGGTGCCGCAAATCGCCAGGACCTGCAGGACAGGCTCGAAGCTCCACAGGAGCTTGCTCTCGACATCAGCGGCAACCGCGTTGTCCTTGCTTCGTCCAAGTCATCCCCGGTTACGTTGACAGCCGACGGCAGCGAGAAAACCGAGCAGGACGCGGCCGGCAGGACGATCAGGTTGCGTGCAACGCTCCGCGGCAGCGAGCTTGTGATATCTTCGCTCGGCGGCGAAACCGACTACACCGTTACATTCACTTCGCAGGATAATGGCCGCACGCTGAAGGTTATCCGGCGTATCACTACCGACTATCTTAACCAGACCGTTTTCGCCGACAGCATTTACACCAAAACCAACGACATCGCCGGCCTCGGCATCAAGGCATCTTCGGCCGACGAGCCTGACAGCAGCGCCGATTCGACCAGCGGCGGCTATTCAAGTAATGATCCGAACGATCGTAACGGAAGCTCGGGCAGCGCTCCCTCGGTGAGCCCGGCCCGCAGCGGTGAATTTATCGTACCGAATGGCACCATCATCACCGGTATGCTCGAAAACACGATAGATACGAAAGTATCTATGAACAATGACCGCTTTAAGCTGACCATCCAGTCGCCCATGGACCTTCGCGGCGCAACGATCGAGGGCTATATAACAGGCGTTGGCCGATCGGGCCGCGTGTCCGGCAGCTCGAACATAACCTTTAACTTTGAAACCATCACCCTGCGAAACGGCCAGAAATACGATTTTTCAGGTTATCTCCAGGGCATCAAAGACCAAAACGGCAAAGTAGTAAAAGTTGACACAGAAGGAACAGCCAAAGGCGATAGTCAGACGAAAGAGACGGTTAAACGCGGCGGTCTAGGGGCGGGTGCAGGTGCGATCCTTGGAGCGATCCTTGGTGGTGGAAAGGGTGCGGCGATTGGTGCGATCATTGGTGGAGGAGCGGGAGCGGGTTCTGTTGTGGTGCAGGGCCGTGACGACATTCAACTGATGAAGGGCTCTACGTTAACAATTCAGGCTTCCTCACCTATCAAAAACGAACAGGCGAAAGACAGTGTGGAATAGTCAAAGTACTGGCGACGAGTTCGCGTCTATTTAAGGCCAGGCATTGCGGATTGCCTGGCTTTTTTCTTTCCTTTATCATTCGACTCATACCATGAAGACCCTCCCGGAAGAGATCGAGCAATACCGCGATCGAATGTGGCGGCGTGAGGACTCTCGCAAAGTCGATACGGCGGAAGATGTCGAGGCAATGGTCGAGGAACTCGGTTTTTGTCTTGGACTGACAGATGCACGCAAGAATTTGCCATCGGTGTATATCGCGGTGTGCGGACGAAGAGATGCATATATGCCGCGGAATGTACAGAAAGACTACGAAGCAAGTCGCGCGTGGGTCCTGAAGGATGAGGTCATAGCACGCGGACGTGTCTACTATGCAAAGCTCGTCAAAGGGCACTCGATGTTTCTCGCCCCGCGAATAGTTCCCGTCTTCAATGCGCTTTGGGGATGTGCGCGAGGATCGGAAAACCAAACTCTTTCTACACCCGCACAGAAAGTGTTGAAAACTCTTAGAAAGGAATGGGAAATGGCGACGGCCGATCTGCGCGAAGAGTGCGGGTTTACAGACAAGAAGGACCTAACCCGGGCGATCGATGAGCTTCAGCGAAAGATGAAGGTCGTGCCGCAGGAAGTCGTGTACATTCCAAAATTCACTTACATTTGGACGCTTGCCGAAGCTCGCTTTCCCGAAGAGATGAAGGTAAAGATGTCGCGAGATGATGCCGTCCGCGAACTTGCTCGATGCTATTTACGAATGTGCGGTATGACGCTTCTCGGTGACCTGTCACGCACATTCGGCTTTTATCGTTGGGAATCGGGCAGAGCAAATCATCAGCTCGTCGATCAAAAGTTCGCGCAGAGGCTGGCGACCGGTGTTTATCAACTCAACGACTACAAAGCCTTGGCGGCCCGATAAAAAACATCAATTCGTTTTCATTGTCATCAAACTCGCAAAGATCTCTATTCCATCCCAAAGATTCTGGAGGCGAATATTCTCGTTCTCGGCGTGCTGGTTATTATCGTAGTTTGCGATTGGTACCGTAATGGTCGGAATGTTTAGAGTTTCACTGATTATGGACAATGGAAGGCTGCCGCCGAGCGTGGGCATGCGGACGATCGGTTCGCTCGATGCCGCTTGAACGGCGTCGATCACTCGCAGCGAGATGGGCAGGTCCATCTGTGTTCGCTGTGCATTGTAGCCGCCTTTCAGGTGGATGAGCTTTGCGATCAATGGATGCGTCAGCCGCTCAGCATCTGTCGGATCGTGGTCGACGACATAAAAGCCTTGCCCCTCGATATGCTTTCGAAGTTTTTCAACCTGACGGAGATAGTCGTTGCCTTTCACTAGCCGAAGATCGAGCACCGCGTTCGCCGTCGCGGGAATTACATTACGCGCCAGTACGCCAACATCACCTCTTTTGATGCCGTTGATATTGAGAGACGGCATGTTGATCAGGTCGAGCAAACTCTTTCCGTTCCCTTCGGTGTACGAAAGGCCAAGCTGCTGTTTTAATTCGTCGTCATACTTCGGAGCATCGGTGATCGCCTTTTTCTCTACCGGCCCGAGCGGTTCGACATCATCGTTCCATCCCTTTATCGTGATGTTGCCGCTGTCGTCCTTCATTGACGCAAGGAGTTTCGCGAGAAGCAGTGCCGGATTAGGCGACCAGTTACCATAATGTCCGCTATGCAGCGGCCGATTTGCCCCATAGACGGTCAGGTCGACATTCGTGTCGCCGCGAACGCCAAAAACAACTTCCTTTTTTCCCGACTGATGAACCGGCCCGTCGCACACGATGAATGCGTCCGCCTTTAGCAATTCCTTGTTGCGAGAAATGATCTCGCCCAGATGAACCGAACCCGCTTCTTCCTCACCCTCAAACAAGAATTTGATATTAACGGTGGGTTTGATACCTTTCGATTTCAACGCCTCAAGAGCTTCGAGAATTGCGAAAACTCCAGCTTTATCATCGGACGCCGAACGAGCATACAAGCGCCATTCGGGATCGATCTTTTCAATTTCCTTTGGAAAAGGAATGGCCTTCCCGCCTTTTTCCATCGGCGCCGAATACAGTGTCGGCTTCCACGGATCAGTTGACCATTGTTTCGGGTCAACCGGCTGGCCGTCGTAATGCGCGTAAAAGATGAGCGTCTGAGTCGCGCCCCTTGTAAGCCATTCGCCGTAAACGACCGACGGCGGAGCGCCTTTATCACCAAGTGACAACAGCCGCGGATTCAATCCGCTTCGCTTCATGCGTTCGACAAGATAATCGTCGTTCCGACCTATGTTTTGGCGATCGGTTGCAACGTTCGGAATCGATAGCAATTCTACGAATTCCTGAAGAAGCTGATGCTCGTGTGTCTGGCGATATTCGCGAACCGGACTCAACGAAGCAAGCTGTCCGAAAGCGGGAGATGTAAAAAGAATGAGAAACCAGACTACGAGCGGAAATTGTTTCATCTTGAAATATTGGAATTGGGTTACCAGTGAAAGGCCTGTTTGCACGTTTGAGTTAAACAATGCGATCGCAGCTCGTTTTTGTCGTAGTCTGTTAGTTTCCATTCTTTCCCCAGGAGTAGGGCCATTATTAAACTGACTTGAAGCTGAGCTTGTTGAGAATTTTCTGGTTTAATATTTGGTCCTTCGAGTTCGAAGTACTTCTTCTCCCAATTGCTCTGCCATTGTTTTAGGCGGGCTTCGATCTTAGACCTGTCGGCCTCTGAACCATGTTGAGAGATCAAATAGGCTGCCTCGCCTGCTATGTCCGGATCGTCCGACCCGAGCCGTTTCTCCACAAATTCGGCGACCTCAGGTGGATAATTCACCCTTGTAAAGTCATTTAGAACACTGCCGCGTCGCTCCTTGCCGACCGTCGTTATTTCGGCTGCAACCAGACTCAAGGCTTCATTCGGACGGTACCGCGCAAAGTATCCCAGAAGAATAGCCCGAGAATCCAATTGCCATTTAGAAGCGTTCGTCCTATAGACCTCCATTAGCGGGTCGTATATCGCCGCAGTGGCAAACCGCGCGGCCCGCAGACATTTATTTCGAAGAAACACCGAATCCCGTCCAATACCGGAAGATTGGCCATATTTCGAGATCTGCAAAAGCAATGGTTGGTCTACCTCGGGAAGTTCAGCTTCTTTATAGGAATCAAAGGCTTCATCGTACACTATCGTCGTCGGATCGCTGATCTCAGCTATAACGAACGGCCGAGCTCGGATCTGATCCAATTCGGATAAACGCTTTAGAGCAGTCGTATGTACATTTATGCGGCCATATTGTGGGTAGCTGTTGTCCTTCAACATTCGTTCAAGAGACGGTATAAGAGTTGGGTCACGTAGCTGTTCCCAGTATGCATTAAGGAGATATTCGCGCGAATATATGTCAATCGAGTCAAAGTATTTGATCAGAATGCCACGAATCGTCGCCAGCGTTTCGGCCGACCTATTTGTGCGTGGCAACATCTGCAGTATTGTGATCGCGGCAGTCGTTAGGTTATTACCGGTTCGTTTTGGCAGGCTTTCGATCAGCTTTTCTAAGTAGTACTGATTGGCTCGATCACGATCATCATCCGCCACCGGAAAAGACGGGTGGTGCGTCTCCGGCATCTTGCCCGAAATGGAAGTTAATTCCATCGCCTTCAGCGAGACCAGTGTCCCAACCAGTTCAGAATCAACCGGTCGCTCCTCGTCGTTAAATACTTGTTCGAGCATTTTGATGACCAACGCTCGATTTCGCGAAATAAAAAGTCCCATGCGAATCGAGCCGGCATAGCTAGCCATTTGGCCTTCACGAGAGGAAAAAAAGCGCTTTATCTTTTCAGGGACCGCTGCATCGCCTGCGAGGTATGAAAGTTGGTCTGCCAATCGTATCTGCTCAAGGCGATCCTTGCTTGCGTCGAGGGCGGCTCCGATCCGCGCAGCCTCGGCTGCTTCCTCGGTTTCGGACATTGGCCGGACATCAAAACTTATCTCGTTTGTCGTCAGTTCCAATGGCGGCACAAACTTTCCGTTCGCAAGGTCGCTAGAATGAGCGCGTTTTGTTTTCACGCGTATGGCATAACGTCCCGGCAGGTCAAATCGAAACAAGCTATTTAGTGGCAATTTTACCTCTATCGGTTGTGACGATAGACGTTTCGGTGAGCTTGAATCGGAGATATATGCTGCTCCGCGCCTAAACTCTTTATACCAACTAAACACTCCCTTGGTCGGCGATATAGAGATTTCATCAAGGTACGTGTCCGCCCCGTCGACAAATGTGTCTACCGAATAGTTTTCTTGAGATGAAGTGAACGAAAGAACGAGAGTGGTACTTTCGCCGATTCGATATGTGTTTTTTCTGTCGGCGAGTGAGAGTGTTACATTGACCGGCGAGGAAGTATCCTGTGGGTAGGCAACTCCAGAAAGTGCCAGAATAGCAACTAGAAGCAGCAACCCGGGCGAAGGGAGGGATTTGATCATCGCGCCCTAACTTTACACCGTTCGCGGTACGTCATCAATTCAAATACCGCTCTCCCTGTCATCAAAACGACTACTAATACTTCATCAATTCCTGTACTGCTTTTTCGACATCCTCAGATTGCGGGAGGATAAAGTCTTCAAGCTGCGGAGCGTAGCCGACGAAGGTGTCGGTGGCGCCGACGCGGCGGACGGGTGCGTCGAGGAATTCGAAGAGCTCGTTGGAGATGCGAGCGGCGATCTCGGCACCGTAACCATAAGAGATCGGGTCTTCGTGAGCGACGAGGACGCGCGAGGTCTTTTTGACGGACTCGGCGACCGCTTCCCAGTCGTATGGCACGAGCGTGCGAAGGTCGATGAGATCAACCGAGATACCTTGCTGCTCAAGCCGTTTTGCCGCTTGATTGGAACGCTCGACTAGAGCGCCAAAAGTAACGATAGTAACATCCCTCCCTTCGCGAACTTTTCTCGCTTTGCCAAATGGGATCAGGAAATCTTTCGACGGGTATTGCGACTTGTTGTAAACCTGGCGGTAGAGATGCTTGTGTTCGAGGAACATCACGGGGTCATCGCAGCGGATCGCCGTGCGAAGTAGGCCGTTCGCGTCGAGAGCCGTCGACGGATATACGATCATCAAGCCCGGCGTATGCGAAAAGAGTGTGGTGCCGGACTGCGAGTGATAGACAGCACCGCCTTTGAGATAGCCGCCGACCGGAACCCGCATCACCATCGGGCATTTCGAATCGCCATCCGACCGCCAACGCATCACGGCGACCTCATTCCGGATCTGATGCATAGCCGGAAAGATGTAGTCGAAAAACTGTATCTCGCAGACCGGCTTAAGCCCGCGAAGCGACAAGCCAACGGCACGTCCGACTATGTTTGCTTCAGCAAGCGGCGAGTTAAAAACTCTTGCGGAACCAAACTTTCGCTGAAGGTTTGCAGTCACCTTGAACACGCCGCCCTTGCCTTTCACCTCGTCGAGATACTGATCACGCGAAACATCGGCGACGTCTTCGCCAAACACAATAATGCTCGGATCGCGCTCCATTTCCTCCGTCAGACAGCGGTTGATGAGGTCGACCATTGTGCCCGGATTACCGGAAAGTTCCGCACCTTCTTCCGTATCAAACACAGAGCGATCGGTCGGATCGACATCTGGCGAGAATATGTTTCGAAGCGCGGTTTCGGCCGCGGGCTGCGCAGTTGTTATGGCAACATCTGCGGCCTTGTTAACTTCGTCGTCAACCTCTTTACGCAACGCCTCGAGCTGCTCTGATGACGCGATGCCCTCGGTCATGAGAAACGCAGCATAGGTTTTGATCGGGTCGATCGCGGCATCGGCGTTACGCTCCTCGTCGGGACGATACAGCTTTTCATCATCAGAAAGTGAGTGTGAATAGGGCCTGATCACTTTCGCGTGAATGAATGCCGGGCCTTTGCGTGTACGGCAGTAATCGGTCGCGTTTTTGAATGCTTCGTACGATTCAAGCGGATCGGTGCCGTCGATGCTCTGGATAAGGAGATTTGGGAAACCGGACACGAGCTTTGAAATATCGCCGCCGGCTGTATTCACTTCGACCGGGACCGAGATAGCGTAGCCGTTGTCTTCAACAAGGAATATCACCGGGAGTTTCAAATTACACGCACTATTTAGCGACTCCCACCATTCGCCTTCGCTTGTCGTGCCGTCGCCGACAGACATATAGACGACCTCGTCGCCTTTGAATCCTGTGACCTTGTCCTGAAGCTCTTTGGCCAAGGAAGCGCGATAGCTTGCTTCCGCCGCACCGACAGAATGTAACGCCTGCGAACCGGTGCAGGATGATTGAGAAGGAACATTGAGTTTGACGCTGCCCCAATGCGAAGGCATCTGACGGCCATGCGAGTTTGGGTCAACCTCAGCACCAACCGATGACCACAGCATTTCCTGGGCCGTCATACCGAGCCCCAGCATTAACGCACGGTCGCGGTAATAGGGGAAGAACCAATCGTAGCCGGGTTTGAGTGCAAGAGCGGCGGCGGTCAAAACTGCTTCGTGGCCGGCGCCTGATATCTGGAAAAAGATCTTGTTCTGTCCTTTAAGCTGGATCTCCTTGTCGTCGACGCGGCGCGATAGGTACATCGTGCGGTAAATACCGATCAGTGTCTTTTCATCCAGGCCATGACGGTCAGTCGATCTCGCTGTAGCGCCGTTGCGTTTTGCTTCGGAGCTGGCGGTCCCCTGAAGCTTGGTGTCAGCGTTAAAGCCGTCCGCCTCGGTCGTCTTTGCCGGCTCCGCCACTACCTGATTCTTGTCCGCATTTTTGCCCACATTCTTATTGATCTTTTCCGGTGATGTTGCCATTCAATAAAATCCACTTCTTATAACGATTTTTTATAAACAGGTAACTTTTAACGATACCAAAATCGGCAATTTCGGGCAATTTTTCGGAAACGGTTCCAATTGGCCCGCCTGTTTCACTGTTTCAATGTTGTCCAGTCTGTTGATCCTGTTTCACGTATTTCATCTGTTTCATGCGTTTCAGAAAATAAAAATTACAGGACGGATTTCGGATAGAAAGCATGGCAACAAGCCGATAAACTCTAATCATGATCAAGGAGCAATTAAAAAAGCACGACGGACCGCTCGACTGGCGATGGAGGG
>Ga0207641_10004645_pt1 | contig 11858 bp, 15 predicted proteins | sample KBSSwiS62_FD_184306 | JGI IMG/M metagenome (GOLD analysis project Ga0207641, IMG submission 184306) | Switchgrass rhizosphere microbial communities from Kellogg Biological Station, Michigan, USA - KBS Switchgrass S6-2 (SPAdes) (version 2) | ecosystem: Host-associated > Plants > Roots >... | reverse complement strand
CCGGAGATCGCGATCTGATTGACCATCTTGGTGGTCTGCCCGGCGCCCGGCCGCCCGACATGGACGATTCGTCCGGCATAGGCCTGCAGATAGGGTTCGGCGGCCGCGAAGGCCTTGGGCAGCGCGCCGCACATGATCGAGAGCGTGCCGTTGACCGCGCCCGCCTGCCCGCCCGACACCGGCGCATCGACGCTGTGCAGCCCGAGATCGCGGGCCTCGACCGCGAGCTGGCGGGCGATCCGCGCCGAGACCGTCGTGTGATCGATGAACACCGCGCCCTGTTTCATCACGCGGAACGTGCCCTGCTGGCCCAGGGTCACCGCCGCGAGATCGTCGTCATTGCCGACGCAGGCGATCACCGCGTCCTGCTCGCGCGCCGCCTCCTGCGGCGTCGCCGCCATGCGCCCGCCATGGGTTTCGACCCATGCCGCCGCCTTCGCCGTCGTGCGATTGTAGACGGTCACCTCGTGACCCGCCTTCGCGAGATGCCCCGCCATGGGCGCGCCCATCACGCCCAGCCCGATGAATGCCACTTTTGCCATGGGACGCCTGCATAAGGCGTGTTTCGCTCCACCGCCAGATGGGCTAGGGGCCTTCGCCTCATGGCCAGCATTGCAAATCTCGAACCCGCCACGGCGGCGCTTCCCGTCACCCTTGCCGACGTGCGCGCGGCGCATGCCCGGATCGCGCCGTCGATCGTGCGGACGCCGACGCTCTACAGCCAGACGCTGTCGAAGATGAGCGGCGCCAATGTGTGGCTGAAGTTCGAGAATCTCCAGTTCACCGCCGCCTACAAGGAACGCGGCGCGCTCAACACCTTGCTGCTGATGAGCGAGGAGGCGCGGCGCAAGGGCGTGATCGCGGCGTCGGCCGGCAATCACGCCCAGGGCCTCGCCTATCACGCCAACCGGCTCGGCATCCCCACGACGATCGTGATGCCGCGCAGCACGCCGACGGTGAAGGTCACGCAGACCGAGGGCCATGGCGCGACCGTGATCCTCGAAGGCGAGACCTTCGATGCCGCCTATGCCCATGCCCGCGAGCTCGAAGTGGCGCGCGGCCTCACCTTCGTCCATCCGTTCGACGAACCCGATGTGATCGCGGGCCAGGGCACGGTCGCGCTCGAGATGCTCGAGGACGCGCCGGCGATCGACACGCTGGCGATCCCGATCGGCGGCGGCGGGCTGCTCTCGGGCTGCGGCGTCGCCGCGCGGGGGCTCAAGCCCGACATCCGCCTGATCGGCATCCAGGCCGAGCTCTATCCGTCGATGTATGCCACCTTGCGCGGCATCGACATGCCGTGCGGGGGCGACACGCTGGCCGAGGGCATCGCGGTCAAGCATCCGGGCATGCTGACGCGGCGGATGGTCGCGGCGCTGGTCGACGACATCGTGCTGGTCAGCGAGCGCCGGCTGGAGGAATCGGTCAGCCTGCTGCTGCAGATCGAGAAGACCGTGGTCGAGGGCGCCGGCGCCGCCGGCCTCGCCGCCCTGCTCGAACATCCCGACCTGTTCCGCGGCCGCAACGTCGGCATCGTGCTGTGCGGCGGCAATATCGACACGCGGCTGCTCGCCAACGTGCTGCTGCGCGATCTCGCCCGCTCGGGCCGGCTGGCGCGGCTGCGCGTGCGGCTGCAGGACCGGCCGGGCGCGCTGTTCAACGTCGCGCGCATCTTCGACGAGCAGCAGGTCAACATCATCGAGATCTACCACCAGCGCGTGTTCACGACGCTGCCCGCCAAGGGGCTGATCACCGACATCGAATGCGAGACGCGCGACGCGGCGCATCTCGACCGGCTGATGGTGGCGCTGCGCGACGGCGGCTATGAGGTCAACATGGTGGAGCTGGCCTGAGCGGCACACTGCGGCCTTGACCGACTCGCAAGCGATGTACCATCTTTGTTCCTGTCATCAGGAACCAGACCGCGCGCCGCGCGGCCGATCGAGGTCATCATGCAGCCCCTTGCGGACATGCGCCCATCCGCCATTCGTCGTCACGCCATCCGTCGTCACAATCGTCACCGCGCACCCGCGGTGACGCGATGACGTGGCGCGCTATGCACATGGCACCCGGGTCGCGACCAATTTGTTCGAGGCGGCGGCCTGGCACAAGGCGATCAGGGTCGCCTGCAGCGCCTGTCCGCATAACGTCACCTTCAACCCGCACGGGCTGTGGTGGTACTTCCAGCGCAAGCGCTTCGACGACGATCTGCGGGCCGCGCGGCAGCGTTTCTGGTGCCGCGAGTGCGGGCGCAGGATCGGCCGGCGCATCCGGCCGCGGCCGCTGGAACTGGTCGAGGAGAGCGACGCCGACATCCGCCTGCCGATGCCCGACGAACGCGAATGGAAACGCGCGATCAACCGTTTCCGGAACTGAGCGAGACCGTTCCGGAATTGACAGCGCCGTCCCGGCGGCGCGACGCTGGCCGGCATGTGCAACCTCTACAACCTCAAGGTCGACAGACTCGATTTCGATGCGTTCGCGCGCGCCGCCGCCGACCCGGCCGATCGCATGGCGGTGGAAAAGGATTATGCCGCGCCGGGCAAGCCCGGCCACGTCATCCGCGAGGTCGACGGGCAGCGCGTGCTGAGCAGCATGATCTGGGGCTTTCCCGGCGACAAGCGTCCGCGCAAGACCGCGGCGAAGCCGGGCCAGTCGCCATGGATCTGGGACAAATATTACACCAACGCCCGCAACCTCCGGCTCGGCCTGTGGAAGCCGTGGGTGTCGTCGCCCGCGCACCGCTGCCTCGTGCCCTTCACCAGCTTCGCCGAACCCAAGGACCGCGCGCTGCGCACCGCGCCGGGCGACCTCAACTGGTGGTTTTCCGTGCCCGACCAGCCGATCGCCTGCTTCGCGGGGATCTGGAAGCACGATCCCGATCACGGCCCGGTCTATGCCTTCCTCACCTGCGATCCCAACCCGCTGGTGGCGCCGCTCCACCCCAAGGCGATGCCGGTGATCCTGCTGGCCGAGGACCATGACCGCTGGCTGCGCGGCAGCGCGGACGAGGCGCTGGCGATGCAGGCGCCGTTTCCGTCGCAGTTGATGGGGGTGGTGTGAGCGGGTGAGGCACACAATGCGACGAGACGCGCCGTGACCAGGCCACTTTGCCAGATCGAAGACGGCAGGAGCGAAACGCTGTGCACGCTGGCGATCGATCGCCTCGATGGGCGGGCACATGGCCTCGGCATGCCCGTGCTGTGGCATCTCGCGCTGCGCCGATACGGGCCGGCAATGGGGGAGCTCGCCACGAGGTTCGACGATGGCGGGCCGATCGCAAACCCGTTTTCGTCACGCGGCCTGGCCTACCGCGCTTTCAAACTCGGCGAGACATGGGCCGCCCAGAATCTGGCGATGCAGCATTTCAACAGGAATGACCTGCAGGGTTACCGCTACTGGCTCCACCGCGCCGCGCGCGCCGGCGACGAAGAAGCAAGGATGATGCTCAAACGCTTCGAGACGCGGCTGCCGCACGGCGCCGCCGGCGATATCGGACGCAAGCGGCCCTATGACCGACGCGAGAAACTCAGCTTCATCTGATCGGCAAGCGGCGCGCATCAATCGTGCTGCGCCAGACCCGAGGACTTCACGCGGGGTTCAGGCGGCATGACTGAAAACGGCGTCACCGGGGGGCACATGGAGAGAGACAAAACATGGCTCGCGACATTTTCGGCACCAATTTTTCGGAAACCATCAACGGCACCAGCGGCGCCGACAACATCTATGGATATGACGGCGACGACGACATTTTCGGCCGGGGCGGTGACGATCTGATCGACGGCGGCCGCGGCGACGATTTCCTGTACGGCGGCAGCGGCAACGACATCCTGATCGGCGGCACCGGCTTCAACGATCTGTGGGGCGATTCGGGCTATGACCTGTTCACCGTCAGCGTCCGCGACACGTCGGGATTCTCCGACGACCTGGTCCGCGACTTCACCTTCGATGTCGACCAGGTCGACCTGACCGCCTGGGGCGTCAGCGATTTCAGCCAGGTCGAGGCCTTGCTGTACGCCGACTCCTATGGCGATGCGGCGATCAATGCTTATTATGCCGGTCTCGATCATGTCCTGACGCTCGACTACACCGCGCCGGGCGACCTGATCGCCAGCGACTTCGTCTATGCCGATCCGGCCGCGCTGGTGAAGACCGGCACCGGCCTCGACGACGTGCTTTTCGGTTCGCGCTTCAACGACACGCTGCGCGGCGGCGTCGGCGCGGACAGCGTGCTGGGCGGGCTCGGCAACGACACGCTGACCGGCGACACAGGCGACGACCTGCTGGTCGGCGGCGCGGGTGTCGACCGGCTGACCGGCGGCGCGGGCAACGACTGGCTGGAGGGCGACGACGGCGCCGACACGATCACCGGCAGCGCGGGACGCGACACGATGGAGGGCGGCGCGGGCGCCGATCGCTTCACCTTCGACGATCCCGACTTCGGCGGCAAGACGGCGACGACGGCGGACCTGATCCTCGACTTCAGCCATGCCGAAGGCGACAAGATCAACCTCGCCGCGGTCGATGCGAAGACCGGCGGCACCGACGATGCCTTCGCCTTCATCGGCACCGCGGCGTTTTCGGGCGTCGCGGGCCAGCTCCACTACCAGTTTTCGGGCGGCGACACTCTGGTCTCGGGCGATCTGAACGGGGACCGGGCGGCGGATTTCATGATCGTGCTCGACGGGCAGCAGGCGCTGGTCTCGACCGACTTCATTTTGTGACGCGGTTGCCGATCGGCTGACCTTGTGGAGGACGCGGACGTTACGGCGGTCGCGTCCTCAAAGGCGCTCTGGACTCGGGGTTGAATAACCGAATCATTTCGATCCGGTTCGATGGCCCCACCAGTGCTCCCGCGAAGGCGGGAGCCCAGCCCACTACCAAGCGACTCTGGGCCCCCGCCTTCGCGGGGGAACAGCTTCATCATGGACCCAATTGAAGCACTTATTCGCGGTCACATCCCGTTCGAAGGCCGCTGCCTGCGCGCCGTTCCATCGTTCCGCGCATTAGGGCGCGGAACGATGGAACGGCGCTCGCAATGCAGTTTTGCCGCGTCAGAACAAAAAACGAACAAACGATGCGTGAAATCCTTCCATTGTAGGATTTGTCCTATTATGTCTCGCCTTCCGGCCGAGTCGCCGGCAGGCGGGAGGGTGGGACAATCGCGTATTTCGGCATCATTCCACGGCCTGGCGGTCAAGCCGGCGCTGTCCGCCCCGCGGCCGGCGCGCGATGAGGATGCGCGATCTCGCCGACGAGATGCGCAGCGCCGCGCGCCGATTGCGGCAGCCGCAGATCGACCGTCTGTTCGCGCTCGGCGTGACGGGCGCCACGCTCGCGCGGATATGGTTCGACGTGCCGCCGATCGGCATCGCACCCGCCCGCGGCGAAAGCGACGGTCTCTATTCTCCGGACCAGGGTCCGCTCCATGTGATCCCGCCGCTCCATTCGGGCGGCGTCCTGGTCGACCTCGTCGCCTGGCGCTCCGACGCACCGACGCGCACCTGGCTCCGCACCGGCGCGGGCTGGGCGCTCGGCGAGCATGAACTGTGCGACTTCAGCGCCTGCACCGGCGCACCTTTGCTCCACGCCAGCCCGCTCGACTGGCTGCGCGCCGGCGGACGCGGCGCGGTGATTCTCGACTGGACCGCACCCGAGATCGCCCGCCTGCGCAACCATGGCCGCATCCGCTGCCGGTCGCGCGCGCTCGCCGCGATGCTGCGCGACGCGATCGCGGCGACGGTCCGCATGCCCGACATCATCGAAGAGGAGAATGACGATGCCACGCAGCTTTCATGACGAGACGGTCCGCAGCGGGCAGGGCTGGACCCCGCTTGGCGCCGGCGGCGACGATCTCGTGGCGATCAGCCTGGGCGATTTCCTGCGCCGCGATTTTCCGCCGCCCGAAATGATGCTGGAGCCCTGGCTCCCGGCCAAGGGACTCGCGATGGTGTTCGCCCCGCGCGGGGTGGGCAAGACCCATTTCGCGCTGGGCGTGGCCTATGCGGTAGCGACCGGCGGCAGCTTCCTGCGCTGGCAGGCGCCGCGGCCACGGCGGGTGCTGCTGATCGACGGCGAGATGCCGGCCTCGGCGATCCAGGCGCGGCTCGCCGCGATCGCCGCCAGCGCGGATCGCGAGCCGCCGTCGGAAGACCAGATCAAGCTCCTCGCAGCCGATCTCTGCCCCTATGGCATCCCCGACATCTCGACGATCGAGGGCCAGCGCAGGCTCCAGCCGCTGATCGACGACGCCGATCTGGTCGTGTTCGACAATTATTCGACGTTGGCGCGATCGGGCAACGAGAATGAGGCGGAGAGCTGGTCGCCGATGCAGCACTGGCTGCTCGGGCTGCGCCGCGCGGGCAAGAGTTCGCTCGGCATCCACCATGCCGGCAAGGGCGGCGAACAGCGCGGCACCTCGCGGCGCGAGGATGTGATGGACACCGTCATCAAGCTCAGCCGGCCCGACGATTACACCGAATCGGAGGGCGCGCGCTTCGTCGTGTCGTTCACCAAGAGCCGCGGCTTCGTGGGACCGGAGGCCGATCCGTTCGTCGCCGAGCTCGACGGCGGCACCTGGACGACGCGCGAGCTCGACGACGATCGCATCGCCGAGGCGGGCGCGCATGCCGCCACCGGCATGAGCCAGCGCCGGATCGCCGAGACGATGGGCATCGGCCTGGGGTCGGTCAACCGGCTGCTCAAGCGGCACCGCGACAGCGCCCGCGCCTGATGTCGATCCGGCAGGCCGCGCGCGACCGGCTGGCGCGCGGTGCCGGTGCGCGTTCCACCGTTCCCGTGCCTTGCGCCGGGAACGGTGGAACGGACCTGCCGTCCCCGATCGCGCAAGGCCTGGCCCGCCTCGCCCGCACCAGCGCGCCGCGCGGGGTCGACCGCGCCGTGTGGCGGCAGATCCGGGCGGATGCGCAGCGGATCGGCGACGGGGGCTGGGCGACGGAGGCGCTGGCGCTCGGCTGGTCGGTGGAGGATGTGTTCGGCGTGTCGGCGGACGGCGCGATCGAGGGACTGGCGGTATGGCTCGACGGGCGGCGACTGGTGCTGATCGACGCGACGAGTGCGATCGCGGCGGGCGACGGCGGGCGGCGGTTCGTGTTCACGCGGCCGGGCGGGGTGGTGCTGCGGCTGTTGTGGGCGGTGTGAGGGTGATGGGACTTTCGAGCGCGTCTGGTGGTCCAGATCTGACATTTGGTACCGTTAGCGGCAAGGGCGGCTCCCGAGCAGAGTTCGACGTTCAGGTGCGTACCGACGCTGCCTGAAAGCTGACGCTCGTTCACGACGGCGGTCCGCCGCACAGTCAACCATCATCAGCGCCAATGTCGGTTATTGACACGCTTGGAGAAGAGGCTCAGTCTGGACGGAAGGTTGATACGGCCTGCTGGTTGCACCCGTGTTCGGGAACGGTTAACGTATCGAGCGCTTCGCAGCCTCTCCTTTGCCCGAGCGACCGGGTCAGCAACGCAACCACCTGACATCCTGGTCCCAAGGCAGAGGACGGACACGATGCGCGATTTTCGAGATGCCAAAGCTATGGCCCAAAGCCTGCGCGAGGCGATTGCAGCGAAACAGATTACCCTTAGCCACAGCGAGGCCCTTGAGGTCGTCTCTAAGATGCTGGGTGTCGCTGACTGGAACACCCTCTCGGCCTTCATCAACACTGATCGAGGCGGCACTGCTCGGGCGAAGCCGGCTGAAGAGGCGGCGGCGACCTTGCCCGTCTTTCCCATCAAGGACATGGTCCCATTCCCGAACACACAGCTCCCGTTGTGGATCAAACGCCCCCGCACCATTGAGGCGCTAGGCAGGGCCTTTTCTTGCCGCAGAGAACTCGTCCTTGTGGCCCAAAGAAGCCAAGGCGTCGAAGAGCCTGGAGAGGAAGACGTCTATGACGTTGGCGTTATCGCACGGGTGCTCGATGTTGGCCCTGCGTCCGCCGAAGCAATCGCTCGAAGTCCGACGCTTGAAGGGTCGACCCAAGTCCTGTTGCAGACCCAAGGCCGTGTCAGCATCCGAAAATTCTCGGGTCAAGCTGGCAGGTATGAGGCCGAAGCCGAGCAGATCGACGATGGAGCCATCAAGGACTCGCCAGAACGGATCGAAGAAGCCGCCGCGCAGTTCGAGATCTATGCTGCCGCAAGGAATATCGTCGTTCCGCAGATCTGGCCCCCCCTCCGGCAGCTGCGCGATCCCGGCCGGGTGGCAGATATCGTCGCGCAGCGGCTGCCTCTGGCAGTGAGGGATAAGCAAGCCGTCCTGGCGACGCTCGACCCTTTGGCGAGGCTCGAACTCGTCCTTGCCCACATCGGCGCATAACGTCGACTGCGCCCCGCTTGGTCGGTCTATGGCCAAGCGGGGCGACATTATCGCGGCAGCCGCCGGCTAGTGTAGTGCGCTGAATGTCCGGTTCGGCAGATCGGCGTGCCGAAAGCGGACCGAGAACTAGCCACGAACTGCGGTCATCCGGCTCGATCATTGACGGGGACGCCCTTCCGGCTCAAGCCAAGCGATGGCCAAAGCCGATCGCCTCGAACGTCTCGATGCCCGCCGCGCGGAGCTCGAAGCCGAATATCTGGAGGCGATGGTTGCGGCACTCCGGCAGACGGCGGGCGGCGCCTGGGGTCTCTTCGATCATCAACAGGATCGCAAGACCCGAGCCAGGATCGCGCCCGTCATCGAGAATCTGAGCGAAATTGCCTTGGCGATCGATGGTCTTCGCGCGCAATTGATCATGGAGCAATTCGATCTGCACCGGGAATTCATGGCCGCGCGTGGGCCGGTATCGTCGAGCGCGGTGGGCGAACCCAAGCAGGCGCAGGCATGGCTCGACAAGCTCGACATGTCGGCCTCGGCGAAACTCGGCTGACCAGCGTTACGCGTCGAGGGAGCCGATCAAGTCCAACGGCGAATTGATTTCCCCGGCGACTTGCCGCGGCCAGGTCAGCGGGCTGTTCCACTGTTCCCGTGCCTGAGGCGCGGAACAGCGGAACAGTGAAGACACCACACTGCGACAATCGCCCCTTCGGAGATCGCCTTGCCGCCGCCACGGCGCCGGCTTATATTTGCGGCATGGCAAAGCTCGCACGCAATGGTTCGTCAGGACGATTCACGATCGCCTCCGAAGGCGATGGAAAGCGCGCGACCATCCGCGACAGCCAGAGTGGGATCATGCTGCCCCTCAAGGGCTATGGTGCGCTCAAGGGCGAATATGCGGTGAAGAGCGGCATCGATTTGTCGAAGCCCATCGCGGCGCAGGCCGGGAAGGCCTCGGGCGCTGACCCCGCCGCACCGATCGCAAATGGCGCTGCCAAACGGCATTGATGCCGGGCCTGCTGCTCGACACCAATGCGATGGTCTGGTTTCTCGCGGAAGCGCCGCTCGAGGATGCGGCATTGTTCGCGATCGCCCGGGCGCAGGCGGACCGCACCTTGTTCGTGTCGCCGATCTCCGCGTGGGAAGCCGCCCTTGCGATCCGCAAGACCAATCCCGATCGCCGGCCGAACCTGAATGGCCAGGATTCCGCGCGCTGGTTTGTGCATGGCCGCCGCAGCATCGGCGCCGGCCTCGTCACGATCGGGCATGCGATCGCGCTCGAAGCCGCGCGCGTGCCCGAAATCTATGGCAGCGGCGATCCGGGCGATTGCTTTCTGATCGCAACGACGCGCGTGAAGACGCTGACGATCGTCACACGCGATGGTCCGATGGCGGCACTGGCGGCGGCGCGGCCGGACTATCTCGATCTGATTCCCTGCTGACTACCCCCATCTCGTCGAGCAGCTTCTTCTTCAATGCAACCTGCAGCGCGACGATCAGCCTGCCTGCAACGCCTCTCGCGCAGCATCGGGCAGATGGGCGATGACGCTGAGATAGGCGCTGGCGGTGGCATCGGGCTGGCGGCGGCCCTGTTCCCAGCCCTTGAGGGTAGCGAGCGGAATCCGGTAGGCGCTGGCAAAGGCATGCTGCGACAGGCCCAGCCCCTCACGGATCGCGCGGACGTCAGGCACTTCGACAATATGCACACGTACCGCGGTCTTCTCGCCGCGCGCATGGGCGGCCGCTTCTTCCATGCTGGCGATCAGGTCTTGTCCGAATGTGCTCATCACGTGGATCCTTCTATCCCTTGCCCTTGATGGCCGCTGCAATGGCCGTCACCGTCTTTTTCTCGTCCGGGCTCATATCGCCGGCTTGTGCCTTGGCGTAAGCAAGCAGCAGATAGAGCGGGCGATCCATATCGTGGTAGAAATAGATCACGCGCGCGCCTCCACGCTTGCCGCTACCGCTCCGTCCCCAGCGCAGCTTGCGCACGCCACCGGTGCCGGGGATGACATCACCGGCTTCGGGTTCTTGCGCCATATGATCGACCAGCGCCGACCGCTCCTCATCGCTCCATATCTTCTCCGCCTGCCGTATGAACATAGCTGTCTCGACCACGGTAATCAGGCGCGTCTGCATCGGACGCCTCTACGTCAATGACGCCTAAAATGCGAGCCAGTCGAGCGGTCGCCCGGCAGGAACGTGTGCCGTGGCCGAAGATACGCTGCGATTGTGCATTCAGAGAACCGCTATCCAAATGCGAATTTGCGCGGTAAACCGGCACCGCATTTGCGCAGGGGCTACTGGCTCGTGACAACAAAAATTTCCGCCAAAGCAACGAGCTTCACGGACGATGGATACTGCACTCTGCTGGGCTTCGCAGATGACCCAAGCGTGCCTTTAAATTACGTTACGCTCGACATGGCGAACGATCCGGATGAGCAGGATTTGGCGCTCGGACTGGGCGGCGTCCACATCGACGCTGGGGCGCTGGATATCGACGGTTATGACTTGGTGGAAGACATTTGCGAAACTGAAGCTGGCGTGATCGTGAGGCTCACAGCGGACGTCGCTCGGAATGCCGGAATCGACCAGGACATCGAGATCGAGACGAAGCGCAAGATCATCGACGGTGTCGCCACTGGCGAAGCGGTTCAGATGTTCGAACGACGACTTCTCTCATGGGCAAAGGCGAAGGCAAAATAGAAGGGAAACCGCAACCCGTTCCACCGTTCCATGCCCAAGGCCCGGGAACAGCGGAACGGCCCGGACGCCGCGCCGGCGATCGCCGAGGCGGATCGCTCGCAGCGCAGCAAGGAACAGACCCGATGAGCGAAAGCGTCAGCGTCAGATAGCTCCGGGATTGATCAGCGAGGGAGCGGGCGAGCGTGGTCTTGCCCGCTTGCCGGGGTCCGGCCAAGAGGACCACCCTGGTATCCTGCAGGGCCTCATGGAGGCGATGGGTTGCGTGACGAAGGAGCATGGCGGTCTGAAGCGCAATCGGCGTCTAAATGAAAGAGCGTGAGCGTCTATCTGAAATCATCGCCTGCGCGGGGACGACGGGAGGGGTGTGACAATCAGCTGTAATTGCTCGGCCTAAAACCCGCGTTCCACCGTTCCATGCCCAAGGCCCGGGAACAGCGGAACGCCGGCCACGCCACACTACCCCTCGTCGCCCATCCGCAACGCCGCGATGAACGCCTCCTGCGGGATGCTCACGCTGCCATATTCGCGCATCCGCTTCTTGCCTTCCTTCTGCTTGTCGAGCAGCTTCTTCTTGCGGCTGATGTCGCCGCCATAGCATTTCGCGGTCACGTCCTTGCGCATCGCCGCGATCGTCTCGCGGGCGATCACCTTGCCGCCGATCGCGGCCTGGATCGGGATCTTGAACAGATGGCGCGGGATCAGATCCTTCAGCCGTTCGCACATGCCGCGGCCGCGCGATTCGGCGGTGCCGCGGTGGACGATCATGCTCAGCGCGTCGACCGGCTCGGCATTGACGAGGATGCTCATCTTGACAAGGTCGCCGG
>Ga0207641_10004643_pt1 | contig 11860 bp, 27 predicted proteins | sample KBSSwiS62_FD_184306 | JGI IMG/M metagenome (GOLD analysis project Ga0207641, IMG submission 184306) | Switchgrass rhizosphere microbial communities from Kellogg Biological Station, Michigan, USA - KBS Switchgrass S6-2 (SPAdes) (version 2) | ecosystem: Host-associated > Plants > Roots >... | reverse complement strand
TTCTCCGCTACCTCAAGCAGCGTCTTCAGTTCACTCTCATCTAGTGGCATTACTTTCTCCTCTGCTCTCCCAGCCATTGCAGCGCCTCAGCATATTTAGCGGCCGGCAGATCGCCGATCTTCTTTATCTTGAATGCTGTTAGAAACTCCGCTTTGCAGTTCTTCCCAATGCCCTCGATTACTTCTTGAAGCGTGGTCACTTGTACATCGTTAATGTAGGCATTCTGAGATTCTTCTTTTTTACCTTCGCTATTGAGTGCTCTTGCCAGTGTGGTTTCAGCGTGTTTGTATCTTCCAGAAGGAATATCTTCGATCGCTTTAATTTCTTGCTTGTAGGCGTTGCTTAGGAATTCCAGAACCTGGACCCGTTTGGCTTCGCTTAATCGATCATAGAGATCACGGAGTATCTTCGCCTGGGGCTCGCTGATTCGCGGCTCGATTGAAGCAGGCGCAGCTTCGTCATTCAAATAACCATCGGGCAAATCCTCAACATCCTGCGTAAAGATTTCTGACGCCGCCATTGCGGTTAAGCAGAAGTCAACCTGAGCTCGCTTCTTGGCGCGCTTCAGGACTGCGTTCGCAGCATCAGCAGTCGGGACTTTTATCTGCTCTACTTTGATAATCGTTGGGCGCCCTCTGTCCCACTCTTTCTTGTACTTAAGGCGGCGCTGGTCTTCTGGCGTATCGTTGTACTCCTCTTTGCTGAGCGCTGCCCTCCAAAGGAACTTTTCTTCATTGCTGGAGCATTCCCCCACCCCGGCGCCCATAAATGAATCTGTGGGCACGTGACGCCCAATGGCTCGTATTCTGTAGCGAATTTCGTCCGGCGTTGATAGGTCTGTAATCTCAGGGTCAATAGCCACACGGAAAGTTAGCAGGAGAATCTCGGACCCCGGCTTGTAGAGCGTTGGCTTTTTGGTTCCCGGAATGACGCCATAATGCACGTCTTTCTTCATTTGTTTCGCCATTATCCGGTGAATAGCGTCAACTCTCTGCTTTACATCTTGCAGGTCGAACACGTGAGCATCGCTGTACGGTACGATCTCAACTTCCTGCTGCGGTTGGCGCTCGAGCGCGAGTGTCTCTTGATTAGTTACCATTACATTTCACCTTCATATTGAGATAGATCGATACCAGCCAACTTACCGCAAGCCATAGCAAATTGTTGATGGGCGGCGGACAGGGCTGAATAGCCTTCGCTGATTTCGTTGTGGTTCCACATTTCATGAGAACGCTCGGCATACTCATCTGCCGTGCGCTGGTGGTATTCGAACATATGTTTGAATTGATCTTTATCAGTCGCCATTTGATTTACCTCTAATAGCCGATGAGATGATTTCCCAGCAGCTACCTTCGCAGCGATCGCTTTCACGATGTTCTTTGATAATCTTTGCGGCGCGTTCGTCACGGCCCTTTATCAATAACTCCAGCGCATCAAGCGGGCTTGCGAAGACTTCCCACTTGTCGAGAAAGAGTTGGGCTATCTCTCTTGGAGACTTCTCTGTTTCTGTGGTCCTAGTTTCCATTGGTGTTCTCCCCGGCGATATAGAATTCTGGCGTGTGGAATGTGTGGCTACCGGAATGGTCATGAAACTGAACCGTGGCCCGTCCGTCGTCACAGTGGCCTATCACTGAACCAATGGATCCAAAGGGGATAGGCGGATTCGGCGTGTTAACGATCTCCCGAAGCGCTACAACGCGTTTCCCGATTGGGAATGTCCAAGTCTGGTTCTCGTGCGACTCAGCGCCGCAATCTGAACAACTCATGAGTTTTCTTCTCCCTTTAAGTCGAGACCAAAGTCTGGTTTTCGTTCAAGTAGATCGGCAAGTACAGCGCGAACATGGCGACACTTCCTCTTCCCGAGCTCAGAAGCCGCACATGAACAGAACGAGCAGATGCTTCCGACATCACTTAGGAAAACTTCCGTCTCGTAGATATTCCCTGAATCGCTCTTGACTGAGTAAGCAAAAACTTCTCGCTCGCTATGTGCTGAGCGCATCGCGGACCAATCGATCAGAAACTGAAGCTCCAGCTTCTCGTCTGGTAGCGCGTCTTCAAGTTCGAGGATTAGTACGCTCACGTAGTGCCCTTTCCGCTTAGTGCGGCGCGAGCCTCTCCTAAGATCGCGTAGAGCCGTGTCCATCGTGCGTCGTTAAGGCCGATTACAATCCCTCTCAGGTGATCCATATCGCGATAGATCGGCATGATGCCGTGAGCACATTCTTCAATACGCTTCAGCGCCTCCCGCAGTCGGCCTGCCTCTGCAAGTAGGTCGTCACGTTCGTTGAACAGCGAATCGAGTTCAAACCAGTGGCCCTTCGCTGCTTCATAGAGAGCGGGCTTAACCGCATCCCAATCTGTCGCTGTCGCCTCATTGCTCATTTTATTTCCTTCCTGTGCTTACGGGTTTGCGCAGTGACTCCTGAGATTCGAATATCAACGTACTGGCGATGTGATAGCAGTGTGTCGGCTCAGTTCTCAGATAGTGAGCCTCGCACTCACATTTTGCGACTTCCTCTCCACTCAGTTCATCGCGCCAGATGCGGACACATCGCGCGTCACCGCCCTGTCCACGAACGCGGTAGTATCTCTCGCCTTTTACCTCTCCGATAAAGTCAATCTCAGGCTTGCGCTGAATCGCTTTACTGATAGCATTCCACGGACGCGAGTTGACGGGCGGATCAATGAAGTCCTTAACGGGAATTGACGTCAACATGACTATCTCGTCATTCTGGCGATATGCTCGCGCATGGTTGGACTGGCCTTCTGCTCTCTCACGCATTCAGCACAAACTTGAGCGGTTGGAACTGGCAAAGCTTCACATCGATGTCGCGGGCACAGATTCTCCAGCTTCACAAACTTGAAGTTTGACTGTAAGTCTTCAATCTTACTCACTACTGCATCAGCAAAGCGGCCGCGACGTTCGGTTTCTGATTCGCTTTCATTGCGCTCAAATAACCATGCCTCCCCGTCTTTATCGCCAGCGTCAACTACGTCAAAGATCGCAGCACGGATGGTTGACTTGCTTGCAAAAAGCTCTTTCATAACTCGGCTCATTGTTCGATCCTCTCGTAATAGCCATAGACGCATCGATCAGGGCTTACTCGCGCGGGTTTTCCGGCCGCATGTTCACCTTCTCCGTACCAGTATGTTGCGCCTCTTTGTGGGTTATAGGTGTCGTGAATCACGCCATCAATCATGGTCGTTAGGTGTTTGCTCACCGCAACGACCAGCGTTCCTTTGGGTAGCTCCTCCGAACGCAGGTGAACCTTGCATCCAGAACCGATCTTCATCGTCGGAACCCAGCGAAAGCCCAGCGATAGCAGATAAGGCTCATAAACCTTGCGGCTCACGCCCGAGCGAGGGGTTGTGCTTCCACGTTTGTGCCTCTGTCTTTGCTTTGCTGCTAGGTGAAGCGTGTTATAGACCTCCACATACGACCTACCAGACGCGATCGCGATCGCGCGCACCACACAATCGCCCGCAGAGCCCTTGAACCCCGCTGCCGCTCTGCCGCCATCGTCATAAATAAACTTGCCGTCCATTACTAATCCTTTACTGTTAATCCAACGTAGAAGACAAAGAAGCGATCTCATAAAGCCTTCGCTCTCTGCCAATAGGCTCGCCGTTAGCTTTTAGTTTTTGTCCAAGATAACGAAGCCAAATCTTTGGCTTGTGACCCTGAAGGCCAAACTCTTCTCCGAACACCCTTGTAACGCGATAGCGTTTGCCGTAGGAAATTACCTCTTGGCCCACTGTGAATTGGGCGATTTCCTTAACCGCGTCATCCAATAGTGTCTGCCTATCATGCTCCGCCTTTCGCAACTGATCTGACAGCGCGTTCACAAACTCATCAGCCTGAGCGATGCGCGCTGCCAGATCCTTAGTCATTTCAACGTATTCAGTCATGCGTTATTTACTCCAGTCCATCAAACGTAGAAACAATAACCTCTGAAATTATGAAGAGCGCCGCAAAGAAAGCGATCGCTAAGATGGCTACTATCAAGCCTCGCACAATCAGCTTGAGCCACCAGAATCTCTTCCTGCTGCGAATATCTTCCCCGATCACCGTACCTCTGCTGTAGGTGGTTGGCGGTTTTAGGTGGTCCGCTGTCTTGCCTACGAGCGCATCACGTTGCCGATGGTATTCTTCAAGCGGTTTCATAATGAAAATCATCTTTGCTGTGGCATGATCAAATCCTCGGATCTGCGTTCGTCAAGTTCCAAATCGCTCTCATCGAACTTGCGCCCGCACTGATCACACTCAAAGAATTTCTCCCACAGCATCTCCTCAGTTCCGTCAGGATGAAATACACCCGAGCCGAAAGACCCGTCGTGGAAGTTAAGTATGCCGCCTCTGCATTCTGGACAGTTCACCGCGTCAACCTCCGCGCCAGTCGAACGTCTCCAAGAGTTAATCCTGTAACCGACGATACCGGCTGTTCATCGTCCAAGTCGCTTGTGCCGGGGTCATCCGAGTAAGCGGCGGCTACGAGTTGTAGAATGTGGTTCAACTGCTGCATTGTCTTGACGCCGCTCACCACTTCGAGCACTTCCCCCTGCGCGGCATAATGGCGTGTAACCGTTTTTACGCTGAAAATCATTTCTTGCCGCCTTCGATAATGAGCATTAGCGTATTAGGGTCAAAACGGGACAGAGCGCTATTCAACTCCGCGAATTGCTTGAACTTGTCTTTCGTGTAAGGGTAGTCAGGATTCGTCCCGATGGCTTCACCAAACCTGTCTAAGTTCAACTTCCATGAAGCCGTTCCAATCGCTTGCTGAAACTCTTTGATATCTTCTGTGGTCATCGCTCATTCTCCTGTTTGTGTGGATCTCCTACTGGTCCTCCAAGTACGCTACCCTCGTGGAATTCTCGGCATTCCTCGCAGTAGAACTTTTGGACCTTCTCTCCCGGTCGCGGATTCATCTTGCTCAGCGGGCCATCGTTCGCGTACTTGCCTCGCATCAATGGTCTGTTTACCACATCGAGCAACAGCGCATCTTTCTCAATCTCGTCTAGTTCGTAAACCATTCCCATCGTTTTCAACTCCTTTGGTTAGTCGAGGTACTTGCTTGCGATCGGTTGCGCCACTCTTGCAAATCGACGGGCGACACTAATCAGGCGTCCGCGCTCTAGTTCGGTGTATTCCGAATCCGAAACATACCCAAGCCAGTCAATCAGTCGCTTGACCTCTTCCAGCGAGGACTCCACATTTTCAAACGGATCGTAAGTCGGCACTGCACCAAACTTCCCTTGTACGTGTGCGGCTAATTGTTGCCTTGTTGCCATCGTTTCAACTCCCTTCACTGTCAGTAATTCTCAACCCCTTCAACCTTAACCACCATGCGGTAACGCAGCGCGTCAGAATTCACCACAGAACCAATAAGTGTACCGATAAGTTGCTTGACCAAAGGCGAATTCTTCTTCGACAACTCGGCGGCAATCGACTTCTTCATCACGTCTTGATGGTCCTTAAACCATTCTTCGATAGCCGATCGTGCTGCCTGCTTAACACACTCACTCATCACCCACGTAAACCACGTTGGCGAATAAGAGTTATCATAACGATCTGGGTTGCCGTTCTGGTCAACTTTCTGGTTCAGGATGTGGGAAACAGCCCTATCTACCAGCTGCTCATAGCCGCCTAGCGCCTCAGTAATAGCAGCCGCCACCTTCGCTTCAACGATCGGCTTAATAACGTCGTTTGGGATTTGTATGGTTGAACTTTCCATCACGATCCTTTCTTATTCGACTTGCGATTTCGACGCGCCTGTTGTTTGCAGGTGTGATTCTTATCGGCATCAATCCATTGCCAGCAGTCTGCGCATTGAACTTGTTTCACGTCTTTAGTCTCCATCTCAATCTCTCCTGTTCATTCAACTCAGCCGAAGTTCAAACGCCCTTGCGCCAAGCCGATCAAAGGTTATTGGATCTAGTTCGTCGAGATACTCAACCGTCCCGACAGGTGCGTTACGGTAAAGATCATCGCGTACCTTTATTCTTAACTGTGCGTTGCTCAACCCTGCCCGCTCGCGAAAAGCACGGACCATTGAGGCTAAGACCTCTTGTTTGTGATTCAATTCTTCTTCCACCGCTTTTTCTCCCTTCTCAGTGTTTAATCGCCTCCCAGGGCAGCGCGGCGAATCCAAAAACCCCCTCATTAGGACTCGCTATTATCGGCAGTGCCTCTTGATTCACTGCCGCCCCTCGCTGCTGCCCTCGGGAAGCGTCCCACGGCTGCGGATATTACCAGAACGGGAAACAGGAACGCAAGGATTATTTTGCTTGAACGGGAAATTATTTTATGCTAAGGTCTGTTCCCGATATGGAAACTACATACATTTCAGCAAAAGAGGCTTCGGACTATACGGGTCTGAGTCATCGCCGCATCAACCAACTTGTCAAGATCGGCTTACTGCCAGGTAAGCGAATCGGCAACTCCAATGTAATAGAGAAAGGTCCGGCGCTAAAAAAACTGGCCAAGAAGAACGGTAAGGATGGCAAATGAACCCGACGCCAATGACCCAGCGCCAAGCGGCGTACACCGCAACCGCGAAGGCCAGAGCAAAAGGCGAGTTAGTTAAGCCTGAAAGTTGCGAGCGATGCGGCAACGCCACTTCCTATGTTTACGCTCATCATCCAGACTACTCAAAGCCGCTTGAAGTGCGGTGGCTGTGTGGCTCATGCCATAAACTCACCCACATTGAGGCGGGAGAAGTGCGGAACCGGATAACAGGGCTACCGATTCGGGCAAGGTCAGATCAGGAAAAACAAGAAGAGGCAGATCGCCGTTGGCAGCGCGTAAAGAAGATTACGATTAGGAGTCACCTTGGCTGGAACTGGCAGATTCGCCCAAGCCCGATCGGTAAAAACATACCGACCAAGCGCGGAGCGATCCAACTAGCGCGGAGTTTTGCGGATCGGTACAGTGTGCCCGTTATTGAGGTTTACAAGGTTAACGGTGATCTCGACCGGATAATCCGCGCCAAGAAGAACGGGACTAAGAAAGGTAAATGATGGCAACAGAATTTGGGACAAGCATCGAAGGGCTCAGGCCAAACACCGAAATGGAGCGCGGCAAAGGTACGGCGAAGGGCATTTACTATGCGGGCATTGCCGTTACAGGGCGACAGGGCGCAGGCGAGCCTGCCTTTACGCTGATAGCGAGCGATATAGACGCTCTAGAGTCTTTGTGGGAGCAGTTAATGGGTCCGACTCCGCTCAACAGAAAAGCGACCTACCACGTAGCGATATTTCAGAAAAGCGACGTGCAGACCGATCCGGTTCAAGACCAGAAATCCACTTCCCGAAAGGACACCTAAATGCCTGAAGAGAACCTGACACTTGACGGATGTCCAATTACGCCGGGTCCGTGGAGCGTTCGCGCCGCTACGTTCTGTAGTGACGGTATTCCAAGTTTCGAGGTTGTCATGCCCGGATCACCACGAATGAGCGCTGTGGATGCTCGGGTGATCGGTGCCGCCCCAGCGTTTCATCAGGCGCTTAGGAAGATCTATTTCGACAACGAGGCGGCGTGCGGCTGCGAGTGCGACGTGGAGACCTGTTGTAATCGCGTCGGTGAACCATGCGCGAAGTGCGACGCAAAGGTAGCGTTGGCTATTGTTAGTATCAAGTGACAAGGGAGCGGATTGGTGAGGGTCCGCTCCGTTGCTCCTAAATTTGATTTGGAGGAATCAATCAATGAAAGAAGTAAAGAAGACTATCAGTAAGGCAGAACGATTGCGACAGGCAAACGCCGAAGCGATGCCCGACGTTAAAGAAGTTGTTCGAAAGCATGGTCTGACGCGGGTAAATTCTTGTCTTCATAAATTGAGAGAGTTCGACAAGAAGGCGCGACAGGCAAAGCAGTTACGTGAAGAAGCCGACAAGTTAGAGCGTGAACTATCAGAAACGCCGACGAATCTCAGATCTGCGGGATAATCGGTGATAACAGGAGTGGAGAACCATGCCAATAACACCTAAGCAACAGAGAATTCTACACTTCATTTCCGGCTATATTCAGAGCAACAAACAAGCGCCGACAATCTCAGAAATCGGACACTACTTTGAAATGCGTTCCCCTGCAAGTGTTCATCAGGTATTAGTAGCGCTAGAGCGTCAAGGGTTGATTAAGCGAATACCCAACATCAGCCGGGGAATTCAGATCGTTCAGCAGGAGAAGGAATTCAATGTCAGTTGAGATGCCGAAACGGATTCAGCGTAAACGAGAGCGCGGTTGGCGGATGCCTAAAGGCGTCGTCTATGTAGGGCGTCCGTCAAGGTGGGGAAATCCCTTTACCGTAGGCGAACAGTACTTTGCGGGTGAGCCTTATCTAGAAGTCTACGGGCATTTGATGGAAAGATTTGAATGGCAAGGTCAACTCGCAGGGCGTGTAACAGCAGAAAACTGTCTGCTTCTGTTCCGTGCATGGTGCGAGAAATATATGGAGCGAGGGCCGGGCGGCGAATGGATCGAAAGCTTGCGCGGCAAAGACTTGGCTTGTTGGTGCAAAGAGGGCGCTCCGTGCCATGCGGATGTTTTGCTGGAGCTAGCCAGTCAATGAGGTTCAAGTTAATTACGAGAGTGCCTAATGTTTCGCGCGGGATTCGACTCGTAGACCAGCCTGTCAATCCAAGTTGAGAACGATCCTCAATCACCCTCATAAAGAAGTAATGCCTGGCTGAGTTTCTTTCCGGCTGTGTCGTCAGTTTGATGCGCTGCTACAATGTTCTCATCCCACACTGCATCTGCTATCAATCCGCTTGTGGGGAATACCGGATCAACCACTGCGATTACAACTCCACACTCGTAGAGAAAGTAGTCAACACTCGTCCCCCCGGTGACCAGACCGATCGCAGCAGCAGCGGACGGGTAGACTGATTGGGTGACGCCTTTAACTACACCGGTCGGCGTGCTGCCGGGAATACTGATTGAGTAATCAATTCCATCTACTGTAATCGAAGGAGAGCCCGCGCCAATGGCCGATGACTTCTTTACCCATAACCAGCCCATGCAGCCGAGCACCAAGAGCCGCGAGATGTCAATATCACCAGACTCAGCGGATTCAAGGCCGTAGTTCTGTCGTGCCTGTGATGAGCCCGCCTGTTGGCGGTAGTTAGTTTCGCTCAGCGGACGCTCATTAACCGCGCCAGTGCCACCAGTGGTATCAAACTGATCCTCATTAACAGCGGTTGGGAATTTTGCTACGCAGCGCACGTCGCCGGGATCAGTCAAGTCTCCTAAGTCGTCAATGTATAAGTGACTGATCCAGCGGTTGGCATTGGAGCCGCTCGAGTCGCCGCCAAATAACAGGAAGCTTGTAAGTGAGGTCTGTCCATTTGTGAATTGATTGAACAAGGTCAATTCATTAACGCCGTCAACATATATCGCTACGTCTAAATCGTCAGCCCCGACAGCCATTAGCCACGAGATAGTAATGCGATAGAATGTGTTGACGGACAATGAACGAGTGCCGTCCGTTGTTCCCGCTCCCGCTGCCTGCCATTGCAGGACTCCAGCAGAAGTGATCGCCAGCGTTCCCAGTGCAGATCCCAACCCATTGTCGAGCGTGGCTATGGGCTCGGGAGTTCCCGAAGGGAGAGCGTCTGTGCGCCAGTAGAAACTCAACCTACCCGGATCAACGCTGATACTTTTACGTCCGATATTGCTATCCGGTACAAGCTTCAACGATGAATGCGAATATGGGCCACTCGGTTTGATTGTCGTATCCCAGACGGGAGCACCTGTAACGCGATCATAAAGATGGGTTCCACCTGTTGCCGCCCCTCCCGGTTCAAGAAAGACGATATTGCCTCCCTTTCCAAACAAACCAGACCTGACCGCCGAAATAATCTGACTGGACGTGAGCGGAGTCCCGCCTGCGTTATCAGCCACTTCCTTCACCACGGAACCGCTGATCGCATCAGCGTAAGTCTGGCCACTATCTGTTAAAAACATTCCTTCCGCGATTTGCGCCACTGTTGGGACATCTCCTACAGCAGCAGGAGCAGCAGGTAAGTTATCAGCCTTGGCTTTAATAGCGGCGGAGTCTGATTTTACTGCTGCGATATCCGCACTCACCGATGCTCCTGCTGGAGCGCCTAAACGAGCAAACGCGTCTCCGGTCATTGCTGGAGCGGTTGTGCCTTTCCAGTCAATCACGTTTGCATCGATCTGATTCGCGACGGTGAAAACTAATTGATCAGTCTTCGTCTTGATTGCGCCTGTATCACTCTTGGCAGCAGCAATGTCAGCACTGATTGAAGCGCCAACCGGAGCACCGATGCGCGCGTAAATGTCGCCAGCTAGAAAGTCGATAATTCGTTTCGCGATCGACCCTGGTGTCGTCATGCCAGCAGTCAACGCATTCCAGATATCCGCGACTGAGTGACTACTGCGAGTCGAGATTGCCGCGTCCAAGTTATCAATCTTTGCGGCTCGAGCATCGGTCCACACATCATCGACAAGTAGTCCGCCTGTTGCCCCGGGCACAGCGTCCGGAAGAGAGTTAACGGTTCCGGTTGGACTAGCCTTATCGAAGAATTTCTTAAATGCTGCGGCAATCTGGCCGGCGGTCTCAGTTAACGCCGTGGCCAGTATCTGCACCAGGTTTGCTTTGACCACGCCAGACGTGAAATCAATCTGGCCTGTACCTGTACCTGATGAGAGCAGCACACTCGCGCCGATATCTCTTCCAGTTACAGTCGTACCGCCAAACTTCGTGGTGTTAACCGCCTGATCGGCTGCGAGGAGAACGCTTGCGCCAATATCTCGGCCTGTCTGTGTGGTTCCGCCCAGCTTCACTGCGTTAGCGTCTATCTGCCCGTTCCCTGGCTGATTGATCTGTCCTGCCCCTGTGCCGCGCGTGTAAAGCCCCCCAGCGGCTTCAGCAGCAGCATTAGGAAGAGCGGTTAATCCCAGTCTGACAGCATCGGTAGGATCGGCGGCTGTGGTGACAATATTAACTGTTTGAGGAACTGCGCCTGTGCCAGTGAAGTTGAAACCGATGTTATTTCCATTCGTATCGGCTTGGCTCATGGCGTATTTGTAGAAACCCGTGGTTCCGTCTTCGGTAACGGTTCCCCCACCTGCCGCAAACGTGCCATCAATACAACGCCGAACGGTCCACGTCACGCCACTCTTGATCCCTCCTGTGGCAGCGTCGACGCCTTGGAACGTGATAACCTGAGAGGCTACATTTTTTCTGTACACGTTAGAAAGCGCCTCCTATTGTCTTTGTGGCTCCGATGGCCCAACCCGGACTAAACGTTAAAACTGGCGCATCAATATAACTAGAACCGTTGACGGTAATCGTTCCGTTCTTATTTCCAGTACCCGATGGTCTGCTATGCCACCATTCGAGTGCAAGTTGATCGTTGGCGTTCCACGCTCCCGAATCCCATGAAATACTATCATCATAAGTACCAGTTGCAGTGCGGGAGGTTCCAAAACTGGAAGTAGATTGAGCTACTCCTGATGAGTTGCGACGCACTAATCGCAGATGCATCGAATAAGGCGTCGTCATAGCGGACACAACATAGTGAATCGTCCAAGTCTGAGTACCGCTCAGTAATTCACCCGCCGATAACCCGGTGCGAACAAGCGTTAGAGCGAGCGTGTCGGTGGACGTGGCGATATTGCCTGAACCGATAGTTGTACCGCTCGGGGTGAGCGAGAGTGCGGTAGTTGAAACGAGATAGTTACGTTGAGCCATCAGCCTCTTACGAACACAGTTCCTTTCTTAAACTCAAGCGCCGTGGCGCTGTATGCCTTGCCCACACGCTGGACCAGATTACCCGATCCGGTTGGCGCCGTAGCTGTGACCCCTCCAGGCACGTTAGCCGATAGATATTGTTC
>Ga0207641_10004640_pt1 | contig 11862 bp, 8 predicted proteins | sample KBSSwiS62_FD_184306 | JGI IMG/M metagenome (GOLD analysis project Ga0207641, IMG submission 184306) | Switchgrass rhizosphere microbial communities from Kellogg Biological Station, Michigan, USA - KBS Switchgrass S6-2 (SPAdes) (version 2) | ecosystem: Host-associated > Plants > Roots >... | reverse complement strand
GCCGACGACGGCGTCGTGATCGCTGATGCGGCCGGAGCGCCACGCGAGGTGGACACCCAGCTCGAGCGCGGCCCGGAGGCCCTCGCCACCTACCAGTATGCCCGTCCGGGGCATCGGCCGCTGGTAGCCTTCACGCACGCGCTCGAGGGCCAACTCCTTGGCGTCCGCCAGGAGCCGCTCACGATTCATCGTCGTCCGATCGGTGCCGCCGAGGAATCCGAGACGCCGCGCGTCCGCGGCGCTGGTCGAAACCTTGGCGAACCCAATCGTTTCGAAGACGGGCTGAATGAGCGGCAGCAGGTCCGCCGAGGTCTGCGAAACCCCGTCAACGGCTTGTGCCAGCATCTCCTTCGTGCCCCCGCCGCCCGGCACGAGGCCGACGCCCACTTCGACGAGTCCGATGTAGCTTTCCGCCGCGGCCTGCACCCGGTCGGCGTGAAGCGCAATCTCGCAGCCGCCTCCGAGCGTCAGACCCGCGGGCGCGACAACGACCGGTACGTCGGCGTAGCGAAGCGCCTGCGTGGAGTCCTGGAACGCGCGGATCATCATGTCGATCTCGTCCCAGTTGCCTTCCTGGGCCTCGAGCAGCACGAGCATCAGATTCGCGCCGGCCGAAAAGTTCTGCGCCTCGTTGCCCACGACGAGCGCCGCGAAATTCGCCGCCGCCTCCTTCACGCCGGCGTTCAACATCTGGACGGTATCGCCGCCAATCGCATTCATCTTCGAGTGGAACTCGACGCACAGCACGCCGTCTCCCAGGTCGACGAGACTCGCGCCGGCGTTGCGCCGGACCGTCCGCTGTCGGGTTCTGGCAGACTCGAGGATCAGCAAGTCGGGGCCAGCCGGAGGAAGCACGCCATCGCGAACGCGCGGGCGGCCGGACGTGAAGGCAGCACCGAGCGCCTCGTGCGGACCGATGGCGTCCACGATCTCGAACGGTCCCAGCTCCCAGCCAAACCCCCATCGCATGGCGCGATCGACGTCATCGATCGAATAGGCGATGTCCGGCGCGACGCGTGCGGTGTAGACGAGCGTGGGCGCGAGGGTGTCGCGCAGGAACTGGCCGACCTTGTCCTTCCCCAGGAACAACGTCTTGATTCGTGCGCCGGTGTCTTCGATCGACCGCGCCGCCTCGAGCGACGGCAGGCGCGCGGACTGTTTCGGCCGATAGGTCATCGTCGCGGGATCGAGCGTCAGGATGGACGCTTCCTGACCCGCGCCGGCGCGTTCGCGCTTGTAGAAACCCTGGCCCGCCTTCTCGCCGATCCAGCCACGCGCGACCAGCGCTTCGATGAGCGGCGGCAGCTCCAGCTTCAGATTCCTGGCGACGTGGGCGAGCACGTCGATGCCCGCGATGTCCATCGTGCGGAACGTCGCGCTCTTGGGCCGCCCGAGCGCGGGACCCGTGATCGCGTCGATTTCCTCGATCGTGTACTGACCGGACTCGAGCGCCCGCAGGACTTGCACGACACCGTACAACCCGATGTGGTTGGCGATGAAGTTCGGCGAGTCCTTGGCAACGACGACGCCTTTGCCAAGCCGATGGTCGGCAAACCATTTGACGCGCTCGACGACCGACGGGTCGGTGTCAACTGTCGGAACGAGCTCGAGCAGGTGGAGATACCGTGGCGGGTTGAAGAAATGCGTGCCGAGCCAGTGCTGCCTGAATTCCGCGCTGCGGCCCTCGGCAAGCGCGGCGATCGGAATGCCCGACGTGTTCGAGCTGACAACGGTACCTGGACGCCGTACCTTTTCCACCGATTCGAGCAGCCCGCGCTTGATGTCGATCTGCTCCACCACTGCTTCGATGATCCAGTCGGCCTGGGCCAGACGGGGCAACTCCGTGTCGAAGGCACCGGTCGTGATCAGCGCCGCGGCGTCGGGCGTGAAGAACGGGTCGGGCTTCAGCGAGCGCGCCCGCTTCAGTCCGTCGCGCGCCGCGTCGGCGGTCACGTCGAGCAGCCACGCCGGCACGCCGGCGTTACCGAGGTGCGCGGCAATCTGTGCACCCATCGTGCCGGCGCCGAGGACGGCGACCGACCGGAATGCGGGGCGCACGCTCATCGCGCGCGCGCTCCGTTCAGGAACAGCTCGACGACGGTGTCGGCGTCCGCTTCGAGAGCGTAGCGGCGCCGGCTCAGGATCCAGTTGGTCGCCATCTCGTCGAGCGCGCCGAAGAAGATTTTCGCCGCGACCGTCGCCTTGATGTCGGTGCGGAAGATCCCGGCGCGCTGGCCGTCGGCGATGGCGTCGCGAATCAGCCCCAGATAATCGCGGAGCAGCGTGGAGGAGAAGCGCTCCATGAACTTCGTCGACTGTCGCAGCTCCACCTGGAAGACGATCGCGAGGTTGCGATCGCCGCCAAGGCGCGCGAGGTGGCCGCGGGCGAGGCGGCGGAGGCGCTCGCGCGGATCGTCGAGGTTGGCGACAGCCGCGCGTCCGAGCGTGAGCCCTTCCCGCATGCTGCGATCGAAGATCGAGACGAGCAGGTCGTCCTTGCTCTTGAAATACAGGTAGACCGTGCCGGCCGCGACGCCGGCGGCGCGGGCGATGTCGGCGACCTGGGCGCTGAAGAAGCCCCGTTCGGCGAAGACGTCAATGGCGGCGCGAAGAATCGCGTCGCGCTTCGGTCCGGGCGTCGAATCGCGACGGGGAACGGCAGTGAGCGCCACTGAATGAATGTTCATTCAGTGGTCGCGGCGTTGTCAAGAACGCGAACTGATCAGACGCGGATCGGTGACGTCGGAATCGAGTGCGGCAGCGGCGGCGACGTGCGGGGCGCTGGCGCCGACGAGATCTCGCGCTCGCCGGGCAGCAGCCCGAGCACCACCACGAACCACACCACCACCATGCCAAAAAGAAGAGCCAGCCGCGTCGCTCGCGTGCGCAACGATAACTGTAATTGATTCGGTGCCGTCATCTCTGGCTGTCACGGTGCAACGTACGGGCCGGGGCGATATTGCTCAAAAATCACGTTCTTCGCGCGGCGGCGCCGGACCATGTGACAAAACACGGCGCAGATGTCTGACAAAAGATTGCCCGTTCGGTTCCAAGCCGAGGGCTTCAGCGCCAGCGCGTGAGGATGCTGTCGCGGTCGAAAATCGCCACGCTCAGGAGCACCAGCAGCACCCAGACGCCTACCAATCCAAGACCGAGCAGGGCGAGCATCGTGGACGACAGCCAGAGCGCGCCGGTGAATTGTGCGACCAGGACGGCCGCGAGCGGGATGATGATGAGGACCCCGAACTGCTGCGCCGTGCGCGCGTCGTTGACGCGCGAGGAGATGATGATGGCCGATTGCAGCGACACGAGCGCGGCGGCCGGTCCCACCCAGATCGCGAGCATGGCCGTGCGCAGACTCAGCATCGCCGGCGCAACGCCCGGCGCGGCCGTCGCCACGATGCCGCCGAGGTACAGCCCAAGGCCGGCCAGCGAGATCGCAAGAGTCGGCAGCAGCGCGCCCAGCATTTTCGCGACGAGCAGCTCGCCGGTCGACACCGGCGTCGCCAGCAGCGGCTCGAGCGTGCGTGCCTGCTTTTCTCCGATCACGGCGTGCGCGGCGAGCGCCATGGCGCCGGTGATCGGCGTCAGCAGGAACAGCAGGAGGAACTGCTGAAAGAGAAAGAGCTGGACCCGCGCGCTGGGCGTTAGCGACTCGTGGCCAACCGCCACCCCGCTGACCTTGACCAGGTCGGCGTCGCTGCCAAGCTCCTGTCCGGTCAGCATCGGGATCGCCACCGCGATGGCGAACGGCAGCACCAGCGACAGGATCGTGATGAAGCCGACCGGCAGCAAGGCGAGCCGGTTCCTCGACAGATCGAGCAGCTCTTTCGCCAGCAGCGCGCGCACCCGCGTCATCGCCATCGCACGCTCCTCACCTGGCCCACCTGGCCCACCTCGCCCACCGCCCTACCCGGCCTGCCTGCCCATGAGACGCAGATACGCATCCTCGAGCGCCGGCATCTCCGGGCGCACTTCGACGACACACGCGCCGGCCGCGACGAGGGCGGCGACAATGGCCGGTGTCCGCTCTTCGGCGTCCGCGACCTTCAGCACCAGCGCCGGCCCTTCGACCGCCGCCGCGGGATCGAAGCGCCGAACGGTCTCGAGGCTGCGAACGGGATCGCCGGTCACTCGAACGATGAGACGCCCGGTGGTCAACCGGCGGCGGAGCGCGGCGGGTCGGTCGATGGCGAGGAGACGTTGGTGAAGGACGGCGACGCGATCGGCGAGCCGCTCGGCCTCGTCCAGATTGTGCGTGGACACCAGGATCGCGCATCCTGCGGCGCGGCGGTCTTCCAGCAGGCGTCTGACACCGCGTGTGATCTCCGGATCGAGCCCGGAAGTCGGCTCGTCGAGGAGCATCACCGCCGGCTCGTGGAGCAGCGCCCGCGCCAACGCGACTTTCTGGCGCATCCCTTTTGAGAGTTCGGCCGCGCGTACCGACGCCTGGGGGGATAACTGCAGGACGTCGATCGCCCGCTCGACGGCGTGCTCCGGCTGGGAGAGGCCGTACAGCGCGGCATAGGTGCGGAGGTTCTCGCGCACCGTGAGTCGATCCCAGAGTCCCGGCGACTCGGTGAGGAAGCCGATTCGCGCGCGGAGTGTTCCGGCCGTGGCCCGTGTCAGCGGCACGCCGTCGATGACCACGCTACCGCTCGTCGGCGCGATCAGCCCGCCCAGCATCCGCATCGTCGTCGTCTTTCCGGCGCCGTTGGGACCGAGGAGGGCGACGATCTCGGACTTCGACACGTCGAACGACACGTCGGCCACGACGGCGCGAGCGGCGAACCGGCGGGTCAGGTGCTGCGCGGAAATCATGGGACCGGCTGGATAGGCGCAATGGGCGGGATAGGCGGGATGGGCAGGACGGGCAGGAGAGGCAGGAAGTGCCGCGCGGAAGCCTCTTCCCATCCAGCCCTTCCTGGCCTTCCCGCCTCTCCCGCCTCGAACTCATAAAGTCCCGGCGTGACGATCAGACGGCCCTGCCGTCCGAAAAACAGGCTGTTCGGCGCGACGATGCCGGCGCCGTGGAACTGGACTGCGCGGATCTTGTCGCCGTCAGCATCGTAGACATAGGTGTACGGCACGACGAAGGAAATCCAGAGACGGCCGCTGTGGTCCACGGCCGCTGTGCGCACGGTGGGTCTGACCAAAGGGATTTCGCCTTCGTTCGTCTTCCGCTTCGGCCACGTCGTGGGCAGGCCCGCGATGACCGGATCGATTTCCAGGCCCGCCACACGGCGTTCGTAGATCAGCGTGCCGTCGCGGTCGTATTTGCGGAACGCGGGCTCGCCGGCCTGAAACACGAAGAAGAAGCCACCGGACGGATCGACCAGCGGAATCCCGCTGTTGAGGGCGAGATGCACCTCCGGGTCGTCTTCATGGCCCGTCCGGCGGAGCGATCCGATCAGCCGGTTCACGCTGCCCTGCAGCGTGTACTCGGCCATCAACGCTCCGGTTTCAGGCTGCGACAGCAGGATGGATGTGCCGGTGTAGTGCAGCGACCCGATGCCGTTCAGCACGCTGTTGCCGAGGAGCACCCGATCCTTGGCAGCGCCGCGCATCACGAAGCCGCCGACCCGCAATCCGGGCGCGGTGAAGATCTGAATGCGCTCGCGACGATTCGGCGCGTCGGCGACGACAAACGTGCCGTCGGCCGCCACGGCGAACGCGGTCGGATCGATGATGCGGCCCGCTTCCGCGCCGATCTGCACGATCTCCCACGAGCTCGCCTGCTGTTCGTCGAGCCCATACACGGTGTGGCCGCGGCGATCGAAGACGAAGTACTGGCCGGAGGCGGATTGCTGAAAGCCGGCGACTTCGCGAAAACGGCCGGCGACGTGCGCGGGCACGGCGCGCGTGGATTGCAGCACGTCCGGCTTGATGGCGCTGAGCGTGGCGGCACATAAGAAGCACGCCGCGAGCCGGCTCAGAGTGCGTCGTGAGATCAAGGTCGTGCAGCCCACAGGGCTGCCCTAGTACCTCGCCGTGTCGCGGATGGCCTTCAGGATGTCGGACGACTGCGGCAGGATCGCTTCCTCGAGATCGGGGTGGTACGCGACCGGAGTGCTGCGGGCGCCGACGCGTCTGACGGGCGCATCCAGGTGCTCGAAGAGCTCGCCGGCAATCCGCGCTGCGATCTCGCCGCCGAAGCCGCACATTACCTGATCCTCGTGGGCGATCACCACGCGGTTCGTCCGCTTCACGTGCGAGGCGATCGTTTCCCAGTCGTACGGCACGATCGTCCGAAGATCCAAGACGGCGGCGCTGATGTGATCCTTTTCGGCCTGCTGTGCGGCCAGCAGCGACCGCTGCACGAGGGCGCCCCACGTGACGACGAGCACGTGGTCGCCCTCGCGTCGCAAGCTCGCCCGGCCGAACGGAATCATGAAGTCTTTGCCTGGGTATTCGCCTTTGTTGTAGGTCTGCCGGTACAGGTGTTTGTGCTCGAGGAACAGCACCGGGTCGTCGCACCGGATGGCGGTTCGCAGCAGGCCGGCGGCATCGACCGCGGTCGACGGATACGCAATCCGGACGCCCGGGCAGTGCGCGAAGATGCTCTCACCCGACTGGCTGTGATACGGACCGCCGCCGCGGAGATAGCCGCCGATCGGCACCCGGATGACCATCGGGCACGACCAGGTGTTCCCCGATCGATACCGCATCATGGTCATCTCGTCCCGAATCTGCATCATCGCGGGCCAGATGTAGTCGAAGAACTGGATCTCGACCACCGGTTTCAGCTTTCGCGTGGCCATCCCGACGCCGCGTCCGACGATACTGGCTTCGGCGAGCGGCGAGTTGAACACGCGATCGTCGCCGTAGAGGCGCTGCAGACCGTGCGTCAGCTTGAAGACGCCCCCCTTGCCTTTGACGAGCGGCAGCGCTTCTCGCTTGCTGGCATCCGCCACGTCTTCGCCGAAGACGACGATGCGGGAATCGCGGGCCATCTCGTCTTTGAGCGTCCGGTTGATCGCCTCGACCATGGTGTCGGGCTTGCCTTCGGGCCGCGGCGGCGTGTCGAACGCGGCTGACGTGGGATCGACATCGGGCGAATAAACCCAGAGCTCGGCACTGGACTTGGGCGGTTTTGCGGCGGCCAGTGCCTTCGTCGCGGCCTCGTTGACCTCGCGTTCGACGTCGGCCGCCATCGCCACCAACTCGTCGTCGGTAACCAGGCTGTTGCTCTTCAGGAATTCCGAAAATCGCGCGAGCGGATCGCGGCGGGCTTCCGCTTCGCGCTCGGCCGCCGGCTTGTAGAGCTTTTCGTCGTCCGACAGCGAGTGCGAATATGGACGAATCACATGCGCGTGAACCAGCGCGGGGCCCTTGCGCGCGCGGACGTAGGCCGCCGCTTCGCGGATGGCGCGCAGGCTGGCGAAGAAATCGGTGCCGTCGATCGAATCGACGTGGAGGCCTGGAAATCCGCGAACCAGGCGCGAGATATCGCCGCCGGCGGTCTGCACTTCGACCGGAACGGAAATCGCGTAGCCGTTGTCCTCGATGAGAAAAAGGACCGGCAGGTGCTTGGTGCATGCGACGTTCAGCGCTTCCCAGAACTCGCCTTCGCTGGTGGCGCCTTCGCCGAGCGACACGTACGTGATCTCATCATCGTGATAGCGCGACGCCCGGTCGGGAATCTGCGGCACGCGGCTGTAGATGATGCCGGCTTCGGCGGCGCCGACGGCGTGCAGCACCTGCGTGCCGGTCGGGCTCGAGCCGGACACGACGTTGTATTTCGGGTGGCCCCAGTGCGACGGCATCTGGCGGCCACCGGACGCGGGATCGTCCTTGGAGCCGACCGCCGCGAGCAGCATCTCGTACGGCGTGATTCCGATCTGCAGGCAGAGCGCGCGATCGCGGTAGTAGGGGAAGAACCAGTCGTAGGCCGGCTTCAGCGTCACGCCCGCCGCGACAAGCACGGCCTCGTGACCGGCGCCGCTGATCTGAAAAAAGATCTGGCTCTGACCTTTGAGCTGAATTTCCTTGTCGTCCAACTTGCGCGACAAGAGCATGCAGCGGTGAATGGCGAGGAGTTGATCGCGCGAAAGATCCGCGAAGGCATGCGCTTCACGGTCTTTGAGGACGGCCTTCATCCAACCTCGAATTATAGCATCGGGGCTCCTTGGTATATGCTCGACGTCCATGAGCACCCAGACGGTTCGCTTGCATCGATGGGACGAAATCGCGCTCGAAAAAGTGACCGAAATGCTCTCGCGGAAGATCATTACTGGCGAGCGCGAGATGCTCACGCAGATTTACTTGAAGCGCGGCTGCCTGGTCCCGAACCACTCGCACGAAAGCGAGCAGATGACGTACGTGCTGCAGGGCGCGCTCAAGTTTCTGATCGCCGGCGAGGAGATTACCGTGCGCGAGGGCGAAGTGCTCCACATTCCGTCGTGGGTCGAACACCAGGCGGAAGCGCTCGAGGACACGCTGGAAATGGACGTGTTCAGCCCGATCCGCCAGGACTGGCTCGATCACACCGACGATTACTTTCACAAGTGAGGCGGGCGCGCCCTCCGGCGCGCGTGAGACATCACCATGATGTTAGGAATCCTCTTTGCGATCATCTTCGGCCTGATTGTCTGGCTGATCGCCGCCTACAACCGGCTGGTCTCCCTCCGGAATCAGGTGGCGAACGGATGGCGGCAGATCGACGTGCAGCTGAAACGGCGGCACGATCTGATTCCGAACCTGGTCAACGCGGTGCGAGGCTCGATGGATTTCGAGCGCGACACGCTGACCGCGGTGATGGACGCGCGCGCGAAAGCGCTGACCGCGACCGGTCCCGCCGACGCCGCGCAGAAGGAAGGGCAGCTCTCGCAGGCGCTCGGCCGGCTAATCGCCGTCGCCGAGAACTACCCGACGCTCAAATCGAATGAGAACGTGAAGATGCTGATGGAAGAACTGTCGGCCACCGAGAACAAGGTTGGCTTCTCGCGGCAGTTCTACAACGACATTGCCACGAACTTCAACACCGCCCAGCAGGTGTTCCCGACCAACATTCTCGCCGGCAACTTCGGGTTCAAGCCCGCCGAGCTGTTCGAGATCACGGACGCGAAGGATCGGGAAGTTCCAGCGGTGGATCTCTCTCGCAGGTAGTACTCAATCAACGGTGAATCTGTACGAGCAGCAACGATCGAACCGTCGAAAGACGTGGCTGATCATGATCGTGTTCGTCGCGCTGTTGTGCGTGCTGGGGTTCGGCTTCGACGCCTTCTATCTCGGCGTCGGCGGCGGCTACGTGCCAGTCGGATCGCTGATGGCGCTAGTGGTCGGGACTGTGTCGGCGAGCGTTGGATACTTTCACGGCGACCGCGCCGTGCTGGCCGCGACCGCCGCGAAGCCGCTCGATGAGGTCGAGGCCGCGGCCGACGAAGCCAGCAAACTCAAAGTGCGGCAGCTCCGGAACGTCGTCGACGAGATGTCGATCGCGGCTGGCCTGCCGCCGCCGGCGGTCTACGTCGTTCCGGACCAGGATCCAAACGCCTTTGCGACGGGACGCGGTCCGGGCCACGCGTCGATTGCGGTCACGCGGGGTCTGCTCGAGACGCTGGATCGCGAAGAACTGCAGGGCGTCGTGGCGCACGAGATGAGCCACATCCGCAATCTCGACGTTCGCCTCATGACGGTGGTGGCTGCGCTGACCGGCGCCGTGGCGCTGCTGGCGGACTGGGCGCGCCGCGGCACGATGTGGGGCGGCGGCCGGCGGAGAGACGACGATCGTCGCGGCGGCGGCGCTGCTGGCGTCGTGTTCTTCGCCGTCTGGATCGTCGCGATCCTGCTCGCGCCGCTCGTCGCCCGATTGCTGGCGACCATGGTGTCGCGGCGCCGTGAGTATCTCGCGGATGCGACCGGTGCGGAACTGACGCGCAATCCGCTCGGCCTGGCACGGGCGCTCGAGAAGCTCGAGGAAGCCGTCGAGCCGACGCGCGCCATCAAACAAGGGTCGGCGCACCTCTGCATCGCCGATCCGCTCGGCCGGCAGATCAACCTCAGGACGGGATTCTGGTCGGATATCTTCGCGTCGCATCCACCCATGGCCGCGCGCATCGCCGCGCTGAAGGCGATGGCGTTTCAGGGAGACGGACCGCAATGAGTCATTCGCGCATCGTCATGATCTCGGTCGGTATGGCCATGCTCGGGATGGTCTGGTCGTCGGCACAGACGCCCCGATCGGACGCCGATCGGATCCGGGGATTCTCCGAGACGTCGAGCGCCGCCGAGCTCGAGCGCGAGCGGGCCATGAAGGGGTCGCCGTCCGCGAAGGCGGCGGAGGCCGACTTCGACATCATGACCGCGGAGCCGCATCACACCGGGTCGCCGTACGAGATCAAGCTCGCCGATTACGTCGTTTCGCAGTTCAAGTCGTTCGGCATCGAGGCGGAAAAGTACGAATACAGCGTGCTGCTGCCCTGGCCCGGGCAGCGCCGCATCGACATCGTCGCCCCCGATCAGGTGAAGCTGGATGTCGAAGAAGAAAAGATTCGCGGCGACCAGTGGGCGGACAAGCCGGGAATCCTTCCCGCCTACAACGCCTATTCGCCGTCCGGTGATGTCAGCGGCGAAGTCGTCTACGTGAACTTTGGCGTGCCCGCCGACTACGAGACGCTCCAGAAGCTCGGCATCGACGTGAAAGGAAAGATCGTGCTCGCGCGCTACGGCGGCAGCTGGCGCGGGATCAAGCCGAAAGTGGCGGCCGAGCATGGCGCCATCGCCTGCATCATCTACTCGGATCCGCACGAGGACGGCTACGCGCAGGGCGATGTCTACCCGGAGGGTCCGTTCCGTGGCTGGGGCATGATTCAGCGCGGCAGCGTGATGGACATGCCGCGCTATCCCGGCGACCCGTCCACGCCGGGACGTCCGTCGAAGAGCGGTGTCGAGCGGATTCCGATCGACAAGATCGAAACCTTCGCGCCGATTCCGGTTCAGCCGATGTCGTATCGCGACGGTATCGAGCTGCTGAAGCGGCTGAAGGGGCCGGTGGCGCCGGAAGCCTGGCGTGGATCGCTGCCGACGACCTACCACATCGGTCCCGGTCCGGCGAAGGTCCACATGAAACTGCAGATGGACTACGCCCAGCGGCGACTGATCAACGTCGTCGGGCGAATCGCGGGCGCGGTGGCGCCGGACGAATGGATCATCGTTGGCTCGCATCGCGACGCGTGGACGTTCGGCGCGTCGGACTCGGTCAGCGGTCATGTGTCGATGATGGCGGTGGCGCGGGCGATGGGCGAGATGATGAAGAAGGGCTGGCGGCCGCGCCGCAGCATCCTCTTCGTCAGCTGGGACGGCGAGGAACAGGGGCTGCTCGGATCGACCGAGTGGGTCGAGGATCTGCAGGACGAGCTGAGATCGAAGGCCGCGGTGTACGTCAATCGCGACGCCGGCGCCGGCGGATTGAACTTCAGCGGCAGTGCCGTGCACTCGCTGACGCCGTTCGTTCACGAGCTGGCGAGATCCTTTCAGCCCGACGGTCAGCCGAAGACGTTGTACGACGGCTGGCTCGAACGCGCCCGGGAGCAATCGCCGCCAAAGGAGGGCCAGCCGGCGCTGAAGGCACCGCCGGTGGGTGCGCTTGGATCCGGATCGGACTACACCGCCTTTCTCGATCACGTCGGTATCCCGTCACTGGACATGGGGCTCAACGGCCGCGGCGGCGACGGCACCTATCACTCGACTTACGACAACCCGACGTGGTTCAAGAAATACATCGATCCGGGATTCAAGTACAGCGTGCTCGCAGCCCAGGTGACCGGCGTCGCGCTGCTGCGGCTTGCGGACGCCGACGTGCTGCCGTTCGACTACGAGGCCTACGGCCGCCAGATACTCGAGTACGTGGCTGAGATCGAA
>Ga0207641_10004639_pt1 | contig 11862 bp, 12 predicted proteins | sample KBSSwiS62_FD_184306 | JGI IMG/M metagenome (GOLD analysis project Ga0207641, IMG submission 184306) | Switchgrass rhizosphere microbial communities from Kellogg Biological Station, Michigan, USA - KBS Switchgrass S6-2 (SPAdes) (version 2) | ecosystem: Host-associated > Plants > Roots >... | reverse complement strand
TCGCGGCGAGCTCGATGCGCGCCGGCGCGCGCTGCAGGGCGAGGTGCACCCGGACCGCTTCGCGGGCGCCGACGGAGCGGCGAAACGCGCCGCCATGCAGTCGGCGGTGCGCGTCAACGAAGCGCATGTGCGGCTGGCAGACCCGCTCAAGCGCGCCGCGTACCTGTGCGAGCTGGCGGGAACGCCCGTTCGTGCCGAAGACAACACCGCCATGCCGCTCGACTTCCTGCGCGAGCAGATGGCCTGGCGCGAGTCGCTCGATGACGCCGGCTCGCGCGCCGAGGTCGATGCCGTCGCCCGCGACCTCGCGAGCGCACGGCGCGGCGCCTACGAGCGGCTCGCGAGCGCGCTCGACGAGCGCCGCGACTTCACCGCTGCCGCGCAGGAGGTGAGGGCGCTGATGTTCATCGAGCGCTTCGCGGCCGACGTCGACGATCGCCTCGTCGCCCTGGAGGGCTGACGTGGCGCTCCTGCAGATCTCGGAACCCGGCGCGTCGCTCGACCCGCACACCCGGCGCCACGCCGTCGGCATCGACCTCGGCACGACCCATTCGCTCGTCGCCGCGGTGCGCAGCGGCGTCGCCGAGTGCCTGCCGGACCGCGAAGGCGAGGTCATCCTGCCGTCGGCGGTGCGCTACTGCGCCGACGGCACGGCGCGCATCGGCCGCGAGGCACTCGCCGGCGCCGTCAGCGATCCGACCAACACGATCGTCTCGGTCAAGCGCCTGATGGGACGCGGCCTCGCCGACGTCTCGAAGGCCGGGCGGCTCGCCTACGACTTCGTCGACGCCGAGCACGGCATGGTCCGCGTGCGGACGGCGGCGGGAATCAAGTCGCCGGTCGAAATCTCGGCCGAGATCCTCGCCACGTTGCGCCAGCGCGCCGAGGACACTTTCGAGGCCGACCTCTACGGCGCCGTCATCACCGTGCCGGCGTATTTCGACGACGCCCAGCGGCAGGCGACCAAGGACGCCGCCGAGCTCGCCGGCCTCGAGGTCCTGCGCTTGATCAGCGAGCCGACCGCGGCATCGATCGCCTACGGCCTCGACAACGCCAGCGAGGGCCTCTACGCCGTCTACGACCTCGGCGGCGGCACCTTCGACATCTCGCTCCTGCGCATGAGGGGCGGCGTGTTCGAGGTCATCGCGACCGGCGGCGACTCGGCGCTCGGCGGCGACGACATCGATGCGGCCCTCGCCGACTGGGCACTGGCGCGAGCCGGCGTCGTCGCCGAGAGCGCGGGCGATCGGCGCGCTGCCGCGATGGCCGCGCGCGTCGCCAAGGAGGCGCTGTCGAGCGCCGATCGCGCGATCTTCGCCTGCACCGTCGCTGGCACGAAGGTCGAGCAGGCGGTCGCCCGCGCCGATCTCGAGGCGCTCGCCAAGCCCTTCGTCGATCGCACGATCGCCGCCGCCCGCAAGGCCGTTCGCGACGCCAAGGTCGACAAGGCGGCGATCGACGGCATCGTCCTCGTCGGCGGCTCGACCCGCATGCCCCAGGTGCGCCGCGCCGTCCACGAATTCTTCGGCCGCGCGCCGTTGACCAATCTCGATCCCGATCAGGTGGTCGCGCTCGGCGCGGCGCGCCAGGCCGATGCGCTCGCCGGCAACCACGGGGCTAGCGATCTGCTGCTGCTCGACGTCGTTCCGCTTTCGCTCGGCATCGAGACGATGGGCGGGCTGGTCGAACGCATCATCGAGCGCAACAGCCCGATCCCGACCGCGCGGGCGCAGAGCTTCACGACCTTCCAGGATGGCCAGACGGCGATGTCGATCCACGTCGTGCAAGGCGAGCGCGACCTGGTCGCCGACTGCCGCTCGCTGGCGCGCTTCGAGCTGCGCGGCATCCCGCCGATGGTCGCCGGCGCGGCGCGCATCCAGGTTACCTTCACCATCGACGCGGATGGCCTGCTCAGCGTCGAGGCGCGCGAGGAGACGTCGGGCGTCGAGGCCTCGGTGACCGTCAAGCCCAGCTACGGCCTCTCCGATGAAGAGGTCACGCGGATGCTCGGCGAGGGCTTCGGCCATGCCGAGGACGACATGGCGGCGCGCGCGCTGCGCGAAGCGCAGGTCGACGCCGATCGCCTGCTCGGCGCGATCGCCTCGGCGCTGGCGGTCGACGGCGAGCTGTTGTCGAGCGAGGAGCGCGCCTCGATCGAGCGCGCTGCCGCCGACTTGCGGGCGACTCGCGACTCGACCGATCGCGCGGCGATCGAGCGCTCGCTCAAGGCGCTGTCGGACGCGACCGAGGCCTTCGCCGCCGAGCGGATGAACCGCGGCATCCGGCGAGCGCTCGCCGGTCGCCGTGTCGAGGACCTCTGAGCATGGCGACGATCAAGGTCCTGCCGCACCCCGAGTACTGTCCCGAGGGGCGCGCGATCGAGGCCAAGCCGGGCGAATCGATCTGCGAGGCGCTGCTCGAGAACGGCATCCCGATCGAGCATGCCTGCGAGATGAGTTGCGCCTGCACGACATGCCACGTTGTCGTCCGTGAGGGTTATCCCTCGCTCGGCGAGCCCGACGAGAGCGAAGAAGACCTGCTCGATCGGGCCTGGGGGCTGGAGCCGACGTCGCGGCTGTCCTGCCAGGCGATCCTCGCGCGCCAGGACGTGACGGTCGAGATCCCGAAGTACTCGATCAATCACGCGAAGGAAAAGCACTGAGGGGCGGCTTGGCAGCCGCTGGGCGAGCAGGAGGCGCTAGCGGCGCTCGTGGTTCGAGTTCATCGCCCGGCGCAGCCAGCCGAGCGGGCTGATCGAGTCGAAGAACGAATCCGGCACCGTCGTGTCGCGCTCGGCGATGACGGCGCGGCCGTCGAGCATCTCGATGAAGGCGCGGATCTCGGATTTCTTCAGCCCGCTGACCTCGACCAGCTTGGCCAGGCTCATGAACCGCTGCGACATCTCGCTCAGCGCCCGGCGATGGGCCGTGCGCCGGTATTCGGCCGGAAGCTCGGGCCAGGCGAGGAGGCGGTACTCTTTCATCGAGGGCGGCGGCTTGGGCAATCGCGCTGGAGAGCAGTGCGGGGGTGGAGCCTAACCGTGCTGCGCCGCGCCAGAAAGCATTCTTTGCAAGGCGTTCGTGATATTTGCAACGGTCCGCGCGGGACCGCCTCTGGACGGTCGAAGCGATCCGAGGCAAGAAGAGGGCGGCTCGAAGGTCAAGAGGCGACTGCCGTCAGGGCGCGCTGGACCTCGTTCTGCCATGGCAGCGCGTGAACGAGCTGGTGCAGTCGGACCGCTGCCTCCAGGTTCGTGAGGGCCTCGCCCTGGTCGTCGAGCAGCTTCAGGTTGGTGACGAGCCCGAGCGGATCCGACATCGCGACCACGCCTGGCAGCAGTCGCACCCAGTCCCAAGCGACGCCGGCGGAGTGGTCGTCGTTCTCTTCGCCCCACAGCGTCTGGCCGGTGCAAGGCATGCCCTCGTCGCCGAAGTTGAGCACCTTCGTGCCGAGGTGCATGAGATGAAGCTGCGGCGCCCTGCTGGCCTGCCACAATATGGGCGGCCAGGCACAGACAATCCAAGCGGGAGTCATGGTGGAAGTCATGTTGATGACGAACTCCTCATCGAGCACGCGGTCGCGCCAGTGTGGCAAGGTCGAGCGGGCTTGCCAGCTGTCAGAGTTGTCAGGGTAGTGCGGTGGATGTCGGGTTGCCCCACATGAGCAGCGGGCCGAAGCTGTCGCCGCATGCTTGAAAGTGGATTCACGTCCGTGCTGGCGGTGCGAAACCGGTCCGAGCTGCAGGACCAGGTGATCGCTTTCACGAAGCGACTCGGCTTCGAGACCGTGTCAGCCACCGTGGTCATCGATCACCTCCTCGGCGAAGCCGAGTTCATCACCATCGACAACACGCCCCGGGCGTACCGCGAATCGTTCCAGGATCGTCGCAATTGGCGGCGCGACCCCGTCGCCCAGCACTGCAAGCGGCAGAGCATGCCGATCATCTGGGGCCAGTCGACCTACGCCGAGCAGGGGCTGGGTGAAATGTGGGAACACCAGGCGCGCTTCGGATACCGAAACGGCATCGCCATGGCGCTTCACATGCCCGACGGGCGCCATTTCTTCTTCGGTGTCGACCGCGACAAGCCGGTTCCTCCGGATACCGGCGAACTGACGCGGATCGTCGCCGACCTGCAGTTGTTTGCCGTGCATGCTCAAGACGCGGCGATGCGGATCCTGACCCCGTCGCTGGTGTCCGGTGACCGACCTTCGTTGACCCCGCGCGAGCTGGAAGCTTTGCGCTGGACGATGGACGGGAAGACGGCCTGGGAGGTGGCGAATGTCCTGGGGATCAGTGAGCGGACCGCCGTGTTGCACATCAACAACGCGATGCACAAGCTCGACTGCGTCAACAAGCACCAGGCGGTGCTCAAGGCCCTTCGGTTAGGCTTGATCAGGTGAATCGCCGCCTCGGGCGACCGATTCCTGCCACAGTCGTGACGAACGGCACACTGTAAAACTTGACAGTTTCCGACTGAGGCATTGGCTGTTCGAATGACGCAACGCCGGCAAGGCGCCAAGTCTTCGAGGAGCCTTCATGCATCAAGTTCAGTCGTCCCTTCAGGCAGCGGTCCCGTCTTCCCACGTCGAAGCCTCGGTCGTCGAACTCGACGACGAGCAACTCGGCGTCGTTTGCGGCGGCGTCATCCCCGTGGGGGGGTGGGGTCCGATCGAAGTCTCGACCATTCCCGTCGGCGGTTGGTAGTCGGACGACGCGAACTTTCGAGATTCCCCCGGCCGGGGCCTGACCGGCCCGGGCGGTAAAGCATCGTCTTGATCCGATCCGCCTAGCCGGAAAGGTTCGGCGTTCGGCGCTTTTGCGCGCGCGTGCGATTCGGGACTGTCGCCGGCCGCTTCATCTCTCCCCTCGCTTGCGAATCGGCGGTCCCGGCGAGCGCCCGGCGGCCAAAGGTGCAGCGCTTACCATGTCGCGACGCCGAGCCTGACTCGGCCCCTCGCGCATGAACGTCCTCGGCATCGAAACCTCTTGCGATGAAACCGGCGTGGCGCTCGTCGCAGGCGGCGGCGACGCTCTGCCGCGCCTCGCGGCCGCCGCACTGCACAGCCAGGTCGACCTCCACGCGGCGTACGGCGGCGTCGTTCCGGAACTGGCGTCGCGCGACCACATTCGCCGCGTCGTGCCCCTGCTCGAGCGCGTGCTCGACGAGGCCGCGCTGGTGCCGAGCGACCTCGACGTCGTCGGCTACACGCGCGGGCCGGGGCTCGCGGGTGCCTTGCTCGTCGGCGCCGGAGTGGCTTGCTCGCTTGCCGCGGCGCTCGGCCGGCCGGCGGTCGGCGTCCACCACCTCGAGGGCCATCTGCTGTCGCCCTTCCTCTCCGCCGACCCGCCGGCCTTCCCGTTTGTCGCGCTGCTCGTCTCCGGCGGCCACACGCAATTGCTCCACGTCGCCGACGTCGGCCGCTATGCGCTGCTCGGCGACACCATCGACGACGCTGCCGGCGAGGCCTTCGACAAGTCGGCCAAGCTGCTCGGCCTGGGCTATCCGGGCGGGCCGGCGTTGGCGCGGCTCGCCGAATTCGGCGACCCCGAGGCCTATGCGCTGCCGCGGCCCCTGCTGCAGCGCGACTCGCTCGATTTTTCGTTCGCCGGCCTGAAGACAGCCGTGCGCACGCATGCCGCGCGCCTCGACTCGACCTGCGAGCAGGCGCGCGCCGACCTGGCGGCGTCGACGCAGGCGGCGATCGTCGACGTGCTCGCGCGCAAGTCGATGGCGGCGCTCGCCGCGGTGAACTGCGACCGCCTCGTCGTGGCCGGTGGCGTGGGCGCCAATGCCGCGCTGCGAGCGCGGCTGATTCGCGAATGCGACAAGCGCCAGGCCCGGGTCCACTTCCCGGAGCTCGCGCTCTGTACCGACAACGGCGCGATGATCGCGCTCGCCGCGGCGATGCGATGGCAGCGCGGCATCGCCGACATCTCGACCGACTATGCGTTCGACGTGCGGCCGCGTTGGCCGCTGGTCGCCGCCTGACGCGTCGCCCGACTTCCGTCGCGCCGGCGGTCAACCCTCCACACCGATCGCAAGCCATGAGAGCGCTGATCGACGAACTGCCCGCTTCAAAGATCCGCGAGGTCGCGAACGCCGCGATGGGACGCCGCGACGTGCTTGCTTTCTGGTTCGGGGAAAGCGACGAGCCGACGCCGCACTTCATCCGCGACGCGGCGACGCGGTCGATCGCCGAGGGCGAGACCTTCTATTCTCACAACCTCGGCCTCGCCGAGCTGCGCGAAGCGATCGCCGGCTACCTGAGCGCGCTGCACCCGGAAGTCGACGGCGCCCGGATCGCCGTCACGTCGTCGGGCGTGAGCGCGCTCATGCTGGCGATGCAGGCGCTGGTCGGTGCCGGCGATGAAGTCGTCGCGGTGGTCCCGGTCTGGCCCAATCTCACTGCGCAGCCGGCGATCCTCGGCGCGCAGGTCACGCGCTTTCCGTTGCGTCCGGCATCGGATGGCGCATGGCGCCTCGATGTCGACGCGCTGAAGCGCGCAGTCACCCCAAGCACGCGCGTGCTCCTGGTCAACTCGCCCAACAATCCGACCGGGTGGACGCTGACGCGCGCCGAGCAGGAAACGCTGCTCGCGCACTGTCGCTCGACCGGCACCTGGATCATCGCCGACGAGGTCTACGAGCGGATCTTCTTCGCCGGGGGCAGCGAGCAGCCGGCGTGCGCGCCGAGTTTCCTCGACATCGCCAATGCCGACGATCGCCTGATCGTCGTCCACAGTTTCTCGAAAAGCTTCCTCATGACCGGCTGGCGCCTCGGCTGGCTCGTCCTGCCGGCCGGCATGGCGCCTTCGCTCGCCAAGCTGATCGAGTTCAACACCTCGTGCGCGCCGGTGTTCGTGCAACGCGCCGGCCTCGCCGCGCTGGCTCACGCAGATGCGTTCATTCCGGGCCTGGTCGAGCGGCTGAAGACCTGCCGCGACACCTTGCTGCCGCGCCTTCATGCGCTGCCAGGCGTCGACGTCGCGACGCCACCGGGCGGGCTCTACGCGTTCTTCCGCGTTCCCGGCAGCGACGATTCGCTCGCGTTCGCCAAGCGCCTCGTCGAAGCGGCCGGCGTCGGCCTGGCACCCGGCGCGGCCTTCGGCGCCGAGGGCGAAGGCTGGCTGCGCTGGTGCTTCGCCTCGCACGACCCTCGTCGGCTCGAGGACGGTGTCGACCGGCTGGCAGCCTTCCTCGCGCTATAATTTCCGGCCTTGCTGCTCTGGCAGCGAGCTCAGCACGACGCCGGTCGGTTTCACCGGCGATCGCAAGTCGACACCCGAAACCGCAGCACCGCTTGATTGCCGGCGCTCGGTTTCACACGAGGAAACGAGATGCCCGCCACCACCGAACACAAGGCCGAGATCGTCAAGGCGCACGCCCGTGCCGCCAACGACACCGGATCGACCGAGGTGCAAGTCGCCTTGCTCACCGACCGGATCAACGAGCTCACGCCGCACTTCAAGACCCACCTCAAAGACCACCACGGCCGTCGCGGCCTGCTGAAGATGGTCAACCGCAGGAAGAGCCTCCTGGCCTACCTGAAAGACACCGACGCCGATCGTTATACGGCGTTGATCCAGAAGCTCGGCCTTCGCAAGTAAGCGATGGCCGTCGCCCGCCGTCGACTGGACCTTCCGGTGGCGCGCGGGCATGTGGGAAGCAGCGGCCAATCGGCGTCGCCGTGTCATTCCACCGATGTTCGCCACGCCGCCGGCGAGCAGCATTGGAATGGCATTGCGCCAGGCCTCTGATCCCGGGTGTCGGCGCCGCCCGAATGGCGCCCGTCACGAATCGGAGCAATAGCACATGAGCATCTTCAACAAGGTCACCAAGACGTTCCAATGGGGCCAGCAGACCGTCACGATGGAGACCGGCGAGATCGCTCGCCAGTCGGGCGGCGCGGTCGTCGTCTCGATCGAGGACACCGTCGTCCTCGCCACCGTCGTCGCCAGGAAGGACGCCAAGCCCGGCCAGGACTTCTTCCCGCTGACGGTCGACTACATCGAGAAGACCTACGCCGCCGGCAAGATCCCGGGCAGCTTCTTCAAGCGCGAAGGGCGCCCGAGCGAGCTCGAGACGCTGACCTCGCGCCTGATCGACCGGCCGCTTCGGCCGCTCTTCCCCGAGGGGTTCTACAACGAGGTGCAGGTCGTCATCCACGTCCTGTCGCTCAACCCCGAGATCGCCGCCGACATCCCGTCGCTGATCGGCGCGAGCGCCGCGCTGGCGATCTCCGGCATCCCGTTCAACGGCCCGATCGGCGCGGCGCGCGTCGGCTACATCGGCGGCCAGTACGTGCTGAATCCGACCAAGGCGCAGATGGCCGAGACCCAGATGGACCTGATCGTCGCCGGCACGCAAGCCGCGGTGCTGATGGTCGAGTCGGAAGCCAAGCAGCTGACCGAGGAAGTCATGCTCGGCGGCGTCGTCTTCGGCCACGAGCAGGGCAACGTCGCGATCGCCGCGATCAACGAGCTGGTGCGCGACGCCGGCAAGCCGATGTGGGACTGGCAGGCGCCGGCCAAGGACGACGCGTTCATCTCGCAGGTCGGCTCGCTTGCCGAGCAGAAGCTGCGTGACGCCTACCAGATCCGCTCGAAGCAGGCCCGCACGCAGGCCACCCGCGACGTCACGACCGCGACCGTCGCCGCGCTCTCGGAAGGCGGCGCCGCCGTCGACAAGGTCAAGGTCGACAACATCCTGTTCGACATCGAAGCCAAGATCGTTCGCAGCCAGATCCTCTCGGGCGAGCCGCGAATCGACGGCCGCGACACGCGCACCGTCCGGCCAATCGAGATCCGCACCGGCCTCCTGCCGCGCGTCCACGGCTCGGCGCTCTTCACGCGCGGCGAAACGCAGGCGCTGGTGGCAGCGACCCTCGGCACCGACCGCGACTCGCAGCGCATCGACGCGCTCGCGGGCGAGTACAGCGAGCACTTCATGCTCCACTACAACATGCCGCCGTTCGCGACTGGCGAGACCGGTCGCGTCGGCTCGCCGAAGCGGCGCGAGATCGGCCACGGCCGCCTGGCCAAGCGCGCGCTCGTCGCCGTCCTGCCCGATCGCACCGAGTTCCCGTACTCGATGCGCGTCGTCTCGGAGATCACCGAGTCGAACGGCTCGTCGTCGATGGCCTCCGTCTGCGGCGGCTGCCTCGCGCTGATGGATGCCGGCGTTCCGCTCAAGGCGCACGTCGCCGGCATCGCCATGGGGCTGATCAAGGAAGGGAACCGCTTCGCGGTGCTGACCGACATCCTGGGCGACGAGGACCACCTCGGCGACATGGACTTCAAGGTCGCCGGCACGACGACCGGCGTGACCGCGCTGCAGATGGACATCAAGATCCAGGGCATCACCAAGGAAATCATGCAGGTCGCCCTGGCGCAGGCCAAGGAAGCGCGCCTGCACATCCTCGGCAAGATGCAGGAGGCGATGGGCGGCGCCAAGCACGAGGTGTCGCAGTTCGCCCCGCGCCTGTACACCATGAAGATCAACCCGGAGAAGATCCGCGACGTCATCGGCAAGGGCGGCTCGACGATCCGCGCTCTGACCGAAGAGACCGGCTGCACGATCGACATCGGCGAAGACGGCACGATCACGATCGCCTCGACCGACGCCGACAAGGCGGCGCACGCGAAGAAGCGCATCGAGGAGATCACGGCCGAGGTCGAAGTCGGCAAGATCTACGAAGGCCCGATCACCAAGATCCTCGACTTCGGCGCGCTCGTGAATCTCCTGCCCGGCAAGGACGGCCTGCTTCACATCAGCCAGATCGCGCACCAGCGCGTCGAGAAGGTCACCGACTACCTGCAGGAAGGCCAGGTCGTTCGCGTCAAGGTCCTCGAGACCGACGAGAAGGGCCGCGTCAAGCTGTCGATGAAGGCGCTGCTCGACCGCGACACGCCGCCGCGCGAGTTCGCGGCGCCCGTCTCGCACGAGTGACGCGGGCGGCGCCGACGTGAGAGCGATCGAGATCACGGCACCCGGCAAGCCCGACGTGCTGCGCGAGACCGAGCGGCCGACGCCGGCGTTCGGCGCCGGCGAGGCGCTGATCCGCGTCGCCGCATCGGGAGTCAACCGGCCCGACGTGCTGCAGCGAAAGGGCCTCTATCCGGTGCCACCGGGCGCCTCCGACATTCCCGGACTCGAAGTCGCGGGAACGATCGTCGACGGTGATCGCGACGCGCTCGCAGCCGCCGGCTTCGCGATCGGCGCGCGCGTCTGCGCGCTCGTCGCCGGCGGCGGCTATGCCGAGCTCTGCGTCGCGCCGGTCGGCCAGTGCCTGCCGAGCCCGGCGAAGCTGAGCGACGTCGAGGCGGCGAGCCTGCCGGAGACGTTCTTCACCGTCTGGTCGAACGTCTTCGACCGCGCCCGGCTCCAGCCGGGCGAGACGCTGCTCGTCCACGGCGGCTCGAGCGGCATCGGCGTCACCGCGATCCAGATGGCCAAGGCCTGGGGCGCGACGGTGCTGACGACGGTGGGCTCGGCCGACAAGGCTGCGGCCTGCCGCGCGCTCGGCGCCGATCACGCGATCGACTACAAGACGCAGGACTTCGTCGCCGAGGTGCTGCGCCTGACCGGCGGCAAGGGCACCGACGTCGTCCTCGACATGGTCGCCGGCGAGTACATCGGCCGCGACGTCAAGTGCCTCGCCGAAGACGGCCGCATCGTCATCATCGCGGTGCAGGGCGGGACGCAGTCGACCGTCGACGCCAGCCTGGTGCTGCGCCGGCGCCTGGTCATCACCGGCTCGACGCTGCGGCCGCGACCGGTTGCCTTCAAGGCCAAGATCGCCGAGGCGCTGCGCAAGACTGCGTGGCCCTGGCTGGAGTCGGGCGCCGTCAAGCCCGTGATCCACCAGGTCTTCCCGGCCGCCGATGCGGCCCAGGCGCACGCGCTCATGGAGTCGAACCAGCACATCGGCAAGCTGGTGCTGACGTGGTGAGCGAGACGCCTGCGTCGCCACGAGCGGGCAAGCGTCGCCCGCTCGTCGTCGGCAACTGGAAGATGAACGGCAGCAGCGCCAGCAACGAAGCGCTGCTCGCTGCGCTGAAGGCCGCATCGTTCGGCGACGCCGAGGTCTCGGTCTGCGTCCCAGCGGTCTACCTGCACGACGTGGCCGATGCGCTGCACGGCGGCGCGGTCCATTGGGGCGCGCAGGACTGCTCGAGCCACGACTCCGGCGCCTACACGGGCGAGATCTCGGCAGCGATGCTCGCCGAGTTCGGCTGCTGCCACGTCATCGTCGGCCACTCCGAGCGGCGCGCGCTGCACGGCGAAAGCGATCGGCTCGTCGCAGAGAAAGCGGCGGCGGCGCTCAAGCACGGCCTGGTGCCGATCGTCTGCGTCGGCGAGACGCTGGCCGAGCGCGAAGCGGGGCAGACCGAGGCGGTCGTCGGGCGCCAGCTCGGCGCGGCGATCGAGTTGCTCGACAAGCGCATCGATGGCGTCGTCATCGCCTACGAGCCGGTCTGGGCGATCGGCACCGGCAAGACCGCATCGCCGGCGGAGGCGCAAGCGGTCCATGCCTTCCTGCGCAAGACGCTCGCCGTGGCGGGCGCGGCGAGCGCGTCGCTCCGCATCCTCTACGGCGGCAGCGTCAAGGCCGACAACGCGGCGCAGCTTTTCGCCGAACCCGACATCGACGGCGGCCTGATCGGCGGCGCGTCGTTGAAGGCGGCCGACTTCATCGCCATCTGCCGCGCGGCGGGTTGATCGTGCGCGCCGTCACCCAAGACCAAGAAAGTCGCATCGCATGAACATCGTCATGAACCTCGTGCTGGCCCTGCAGATCGTGACCGCGCTGGTCATGATCGGCCTGGTCCTGATCCAGCACGGCAAGGGCGCCGACATG
>Ga0207641_10004635_pt1 | contig 11868 bp, 18 predicted proteins | sample KBSSwiS62_FD_184306 | JGI IMG/M metagenome (GOLD analysis project Ga0207641, IMG submission 184306) | Switchgrass rhizosphere microbial communities from Kellogg Biological Station, Michigan, USA - KBS Switchgrass S6-2 (SPAdes) (version 2) | ecosystem: Host-associated > Plants > Roots >... | reverse complement strand
GACGGCCTCCCCCCTCCGACACCGGGGCCCGAGCCCTCGCCGAAGCGATCGACCCGACCCTCCTGGGAACCCAAACGAACAAGCACCCTGAAGCGCCCCAGGCCCGATGAAGCTTTCGGATGATTGACCGATGGCCGCGCCTAGGAAGTACCGACGAGCTGCGGGAACAAGCGATCGCACCCGGTACGACAAGGACGCCCCGCACCTAACACGGGGTTCTCGCGCGGGTCGCTGCACTACTCGCGGACTGGACCGAGCTGATGAACCACTGCGTGCGGCGCTACAAGGACGCCTGCATGCAGCGCTACGAGGGGCTCGTCGCCGTCGCGTCCACGCCAGCGAATGATCTGGCGCCTGGTCAGCGCCTACGCCGAGCTGTCCGGTGCCGAACCGGCAACCTCGCAGTCGGCGGCGTACGCGCTGTTCGACGGCGTGTTCCAGCAGGTCCCGCTGCGCTACGTCGGCGACTCGGAGGCGGCGCTCGACGAGCTCAGGGAGAACTGCGCGGCCCTTCTGCCGCGCCTGTTCATGTGACTTGCCTCACGCTCCGGGCAGGTCGACGACGGGTCCCCGGCTCCGTTCCCCGGGTGTCGAACCCGAGTGAAGGAGATCCCGATGGACGTCACCGCCACCCTCGCCCGGCCCGTCGCCCAGGAGCTGCTGTTCTCCGACGTCCCCGCCCGGCTGTCGTACGTCGGCACGACGGCGACCCGCGCGTCGTGCCCGCGGCCTTCTGGTGGACCGGCGACACGATCGTGATCGCGACCGCCGTGAAGTCGGCCAAGATCACGACGATCCGGAAGCACCCGCGCGTCGCACTGTGCGTCGACAAGCCGGGCATGCCCCCGCGGTCGCTGCTCGTCCGCGGCGCGGCGACGGTCGATATCGTCGACGGCGTGCCGGACGAGTACGTCGCCGGCTCCCGCAAGATCACCCCGGCCGAGGCGATGCCGGCCTGGGAGGCAGGCGTGCGCGCCCTCTACGCACAGATGGCGGTCATCACGATCCAGCCGGACCACGTTGTGCTGCACGACTTCGAGACGACGATCCCGAAGGCCGTCGCGGACCTGATCGCCGCGCACGGCGACCCCCCGCTGAGCCCTCGGATTGGCCCGTCGATGGACAGCGAGCTACTCCATCGCGAACCCGCTGGTTGGTTCGCCGTGGAGGCGGCGTGCCGCGGGAGACACGGCCGGCAGCGTATTGCCTATTGGCCGATCGGCCAATAGTGTGTCGGCATGGTCGAGACGATCCAGCCGGTACAGCGCCTGGTCAGGACGTACGTCGTCGTCGCGGTCGGGACGGTGGTGGCGCTGGCAGTGCTCCAGGCCGTCGATGCGTCGCTGGCCACCAGCCACGCCTGGGGTCACGCGCTCATCGTCGCCGTCTTCGCCGTCCTGCTGCCGCTGCGGTTGCGCGCCGCGAGGGCCGGACGCCGCAGCGGCCTGCGCGCCGTGGGGATCATCAGCGGCGTGCTGGTCGCGGTGAACGTGGTCGAGGCCTCGATACCAGGGTTCCTGCCGACCTGGATGCGCCTCGAGATGGTCGGCGTCGCCCTGCTGATGGTGGCCATCGTGTCGCTGGTCATCCGCGCAGCCATGCGGACCCGCCGATCCGTGTCCGCGATATCGGCCGTCGACGACCGGTGATAGCCACGGTGTCAGCGGACGCGCAGCGGCGGCGACGGCGGTTGAGCGAGGATGAACGCCGCGCGCAGATCATCGACGGCTGCATCGAGGTGCTCGCCTCCGAGGGCTACCGCCATGCCTCGCTGGCGCGCATCGCGCAGGTCGCCGGTGTCTCCAAGGGGTTGGTGTCGCACTACTTCACCGACAAGGAAGCGCTGATGGAGCAGACGGCCGTCGCCACGGTCGGGTTCCTGCGCGGTGAGGTCGGCGCCGCCGTCGACCTCACCACCGCCGACGTTCCGACGGTGCTCCGTGCGGCGATCCGCTACGCCGCGCGATTGCCGCAGGAACACTCTCGCGAGCTGCGGGCCCTAGAACAGATCGCCCACAACAAAGCTGCGCCCCGCCTCGACCTTCGCGCATACGAGGAGACCTACCAGGCCCAGGAGAAGCTCTTCCGCCGCGGCCAGCAGGAAGGGTCGTTCCGTGAGTTCGACACCCGGGTGATGGCGGTGACCTACCAAGGCGCAATCGACACCATGCTCGCCTACCTCGACGCCCATCCCGACACCGACGCCGACGCCTTCGCCGACGCCATGGCCGATCTGCTGCTCGCGGCCATGCGCCGGCCGTGAGACCGAGGGGGCCGGGCCGGCCGTCCTAGATCACGTCGCGGTGCGCGTTGACGCCGACGTGCCCTGCCGCCCGGCGTCAGCCTCCGAACCTCCGAGAGCCAGGGAACGCGGGAGGCCGGTGGTCACCACACACCGTCACCGCGCTGCGCGCGATCCCCGAAGTCGTCGAGGCCAGCGGAGCGCGGGCCGCTGAGACTCTTGCCGAGCTCGGCAACCCGACCGCGCGACCCGAACGAGAGCGGCTGAGCCCAGCAGCCCCGTCCATCACAGGTCCGCGGGCAGGAAGTCCTCGGGCAGGTAGGCGAGGTCCAGTTGAACCGAGCAGCGCCGCAGCGCGCCGACCCTGCGCCCCCGGTCGGGACGAGGCGGGCGATCGTAGTTGATCGGTGATCGTGCCCACGGCCTCCTGGTGGACCGGCGACACGATCGTGATCGCGACCGCCGTGAAGTCGGCCAAGGTCACGACGATCCGGAAGCACCCGCGCGTCGCACTGTGCGTCGACAAGCCGGGCATGCCCCCGCGGTGCCTGCTCATCCGCGGCGCGGCGACGGTCGATATCGTCGACGGCGTGCCGGACGAGTACGTCGCCGGCTCCCCCGGCAGATCGCTGGGGCCTTCAGGCAGAGGTCGAAGGCCGCAACGTTCGGCAGGTATATCTCGCCGGTCGCCCCTGCCACGGTCATGTCAGGGGGCAGGGACACGCAGAACACCTGGAACCGGGGCGCGAGCTCCGGCAACCGGTCATCTCGACCGGCCATTCGGCACCCACCCTTGACCAGTCGGGGGCACCGCCAGAACGCCTCGGACGGACACGCCCCCGCAGGACGGCGCTCTCACCAGGCGGTGGGATGCGTAATGAAGGGGAAGCCTGCCCACGCAGGTCTCGCGACGACGTGCGGCTGGCGTCCCCGTCGCTGGGCATGGCTTCGACGAGCTCGCGGACGGCCTACTCGGCGGCGCGGCATGCTCGGTTAGCGGACCACAGCCGAGCTCGGGCACACGGCCGCCCACGAGCTCCGCGCCGGTCCATCCGGTGCAGGTGCCATGGTCGGCGAGGTCGCGGATCGGTCAGAGCCGGTAGACGCCGGACACGACCGGCCCGGAACCGACTTCCGACAGAGCGAACCGGACCCGGGCCTTCGGCGTCAGGCTCTGGCTGCCCCCACCGTCGATCTGGTCGCGCCGCACGGAGAGTCTGCGACCATCGTCGAGGACAATGAGGCCGACGCCCTCCCGGGAGTCGAACCACTCGACAGTTCCGGTCGCGCTGTCCGGCTCCTCGCCCCCCGCAGCGACCTGTTCACCTGGCCGCGGGCCGACGCGCCCCCGCACGCCGGTCACCAGAGTGCACGTGCGCCACCCGGACGGTCCGTGTCCCGGGCACCGGGGTCGGCCCTCCTGCGGTCGTCGACGCCGAGTCCGAGCATCTCGAGCAGCTCCCGGCAGTCGGCCGCGTCCGACGCCCGATCGGCGACGATCAGCGCCGCCTTGACGCTCTGCCTGCGGCGGGCTTCCTCGTATGCGGCGGCCTGCACGGCCCACTCAGTGGGTTCCTTCGAGGAGCCGTCGAATCCGATCAGAGCCATGGTGCTCCTCCGGTCGGCTCAGCAGTCACCCCGCGCGAACGCGAACTCCTGGCGACGGTGACCTGTGCGGTAGGTCCGACCATGGCCCCGTGCCGTCCGACCTGACCAGGCAAGCCTACGCGGCGCCGGGGCTCTCCGGTGGCGGACTTCCGTTCGTACCCCGTTCGGCTCGCCACGCGTTTCGATCCGGTTCGAGCGGACGGGAACTCTTCGGCCGAGTACCTCGCTGAATCAGAAGGTCGTTCGGGCTTCGAGGTCCGTGTCCTGCACGCTCGCAAGAACAAGCGGTGGATCAGTGGCGCGGCGTCACGAGACGCGGCAGCACGCTCCGCCAGGGCCGGGTCTCGCATCGTGCGAAAAGGGCCCCTTCTGGCCCTGGCCGAGCTCGAACTCCACGTGCTGTCCTTCGTCGAGGTTGCGGAATCCGTCGCCCTCGATCCCTGAATAGTGGACGAAGACGTCGGCGCCGCCGCCGTCCTGCTGGATGAAGCCGAAGCCTTTCTCGCCGTTGAACCACTTCACGGTTCCCTGTGCCACGTTCTGCTCCTTGCAGGTCCTGGGCCCTCAGACCACCGCCGTGCGCATCGTCTGACGGGCCGCATGTCCACTTTCGGCAGGAGCCCGCTTCCCGTCAGGGAGGTGGGCTGCCCCGTTTCCGCACCTCCCGCCAGGAGCGATCGCGACGCCCTCGACCGCACCCGCACGACCTTCGCCCCCACCCGTGCTCGGCCCCGAGAAGCCACGAGCCGAGCGGCTGCTGATCGGAACTTTCACTGCGATCCCGACCCTCGCGGTGCTCGCAGCGGTGCCGTTGGCATGGGGATGGGGCTGAGCTGGGCCGACATCGGCCTCGCCGCCTGCGGCCTGCGCATCGCACTCGCGATCACCGGAAGCCTCGCGCTACATGCGACGTCATCTCCTGGGCGGCCGATCACCGTCGCCACCGTGCTCTCACCGATAAGGAGGGCGACCCACACTCCCCGTGGCTGTTCGGCACCACGCCGGCCGCACTGGCCAGGGGGCTCTGGCACGCCCACACCGGCCGGCTGTTCGGCCGCGACCGCACCAAGGCCGCCCGATTCGCCCCCGATCTGCTCGCCGACCGCGACATCGCTCGAATCAGCCGGCAGTTCCCGCTCTGGGCGATCGCAAGTCTGCTCGCACCCGCGATGCTCGGCGGCCTGGTCTCGCTGTCGTGGTGGGCGGCACTGACCGCCTTCTACTGGGCGGGGCTGATCCGCGTCGGATTGCTGCACCACATCACATGGTCGATCAACTCGATCTGCCACATGATCGGCGAACGCCCCTTCATCGGGCAGGGCAAGGCCACGAACTTCTGGCCGCTGGCGATCCTGTCGATGGGAGAGTCCTGGCACAACCTGCACCACGCCGACCCGACGTGCGCCCGCCACGAGCGTGGCCAGATCGAGATCTCCGCGCGAACGATCCGGGGCCTCGAGCGCCTCGGGTGGGCCACCGACGTCCGCTGGCCCACGACCGTCCGCCTCGCTCGGCTCCGGTCCAGCGCGCCGTGGGCGGCCCAGGGATCGGCTATAAGGGGTAGCGATGCCAGAGGCACGGAAGCGCACCCGGCCGTCACGCCGGGCCAGCTCGTGAAGATCGCCCGGCCGTTGCCGTCGTCGACTTCGAGCCAGCTCGGATGACACCCCTTCGCCATCATCTTCGGGTTCCTGCTCAGCACGCCGGGAGGACGCGGAACTGCGTCGTGGCGTGCAAAGGGCGTAGCCTCGAACAGCCGGGAGCAACTCGTACCGGGGCGTTCGAGCCCTCGTCGTCCCCGGGCGATCACCTGAACCGGATGCAGTCCGGGGAACCGGGAGTACCGGCATGATGTCGGCACCCGCTGCCATACCCCTCCACAACATCGACGCCGCAATCGAGGACCAGCCGAGCCTACCGAGGGTGCGCCTCCGCGCCGGTCCATCGAGCGACCATGTCGACGGGGCCTGGTGGCCTCGCTCCCGCGATCTCGCCGCCGAGCTACCTGCATTCCTCAAAGCGATCATCCACAGCGTCGGCGCCGTTGCGGAGATTGGCTACCATCCTGCCGACTGGATCGGTGCCCCATGGGATCGCGCAACAAACACGCCCATTACCAGGACTGAGCTCGGCGAGCTGCGCGGCACCGTTCGGGTCCGTGGGTCCCGTGGAAGCCGGACCATTCTCATCGTGCCCTCCGGGACGTCCGAGCTAGAGGCCGGGGATGTGCTCTCAGAGGTCCTGACCGACAGCCACCACGTGAACGTCCAGGAACACCTCCGACCTGTACCCGATCTGGTCAGCGACACCGAGCCCGAAGGCGGACGGCGATGAGTTGGGCAGTCGGCCAGCCACCGACCTCGACGCCTCGACCCGACAACGGCCGAGCACTACGCCTGCGCGTGAAGGACCCAGGCTCGGCGCTTGGCCTCGTCGACGGCGCCTGGTGGCCCTACTCTCGAGACCTCGCGACCGAGCTCCCAGCCCTCCTGGCCGCACTCGAGGAACGCGTGGGCACAGCCGAGCGGGTCAACTACCACCTGGGCTCATGGGGGAACGACGGCCCTCCCCGCCGGCTCCCCGTGAAAGGACGTACCGTCAAGCTGAGCGGATACCGCACCATGAACGCCGCCACGATCGACGTTGTCGGCGCCCGCCGCAGGCTGACCGTGCTCGTCCTTCCACCCGACTCGACGGCAGAGGCCGCCACCTCCGCACTCGACCTCGCCGCGCGCCACGACAACATCGACACGATCGCGAAACTCCTCGCACAGGCGGCTCGACACAGCTGACGAGGTTGTCCGTCCTCGAGCGCGTCCTTGGGCACTGTAGGACGGTCGCCCGACGCCCCGGGCCTGACGCTTCGCGACGAACGGGAGCGTAGGTTGTCCCCCTCGTCGGCCAGGCCCCACGAGCGTCAGTGTGCACCATCGGACCGACGACTTCGGACCTGGTGACCTCGTGCCTGCCCTGGCTCATGCCGTACACCGACGGCCTTCGCCGCTGGAGTTCCGCCCCCATTAGAACCCCGCCCCCGTCGGCGACCCGACCGGCGGCATGGGCGGCATGGACTTCTGACTGGGCCCGAACCGCTCGACGAACTCCTGTGCGACGCGCCCGGCCGAGCGGCGCCCGCCCTGGCTGCGGTGACGCCCAGCTGACCCTCCGAGCACGGGCGATCGGCCAACACCGCGGTCCGTCGACGGTCGGGTGAGGTGCTCCGCCCGCCCGGCAGCGGGCACGGTCGCGGCGCCATCGCGATAGCCGAGCGCCGACTCGACGTCTCTAGATCAACAGCAACGACGCAGCGAGGTGCGCGGTAGCCCCACCATGAGGTCCTGTCGCGCACATCCCTTCGTCGTCGACACCCGCGAGGCGGCCGAGTTCCGCCTGACGACGGGTGGGGCACGCCGAGAACGAGCTCTTCGCACGATTGTCACGAGCGGGGACCGGCTTGTGTGGGAAGCAGCGCGCCGCGCAATGCCGTCGACAGCCAGTTCCCGAAGCGCTCTGCCTGCCAGCCGCGTTCGACGACGAGGATCCGGTAGAGCTCCGGGGAGAACAGCGCATAGACGATGTCGGCGGCGTCCGCCTCGGGGAGACCGTCCGCCAGCGCCCCGCGCTCGGCGAGCTGCCGGGCGATGCGGGACTGCCCGGTGTGCCGCTGGTGTCGGGCAAGGGCGAGTAGTTCCGCCGCTTCCGGATCGGACGCCGCGGCCTCCGCGAGGACCTGCTGGATCGGCGCCGACCGAGCCACCACGCCCGGATGCATCCTGGCGAAGGCGTCGAGCATGCCAGCCGGGTCCGGGTCGGTGAGCGCGGCGCGGACCTCCGGCCGGTGCTGGTACTCGACAGGCTCGTCGTCACCGCCGGCCACGACGTCGAGAACAGCGGTCAGGAGGCCGCGCTTGCCGCGGAAGTGGCGGTACACGGTCGCCTGCGGGATCCCGGCGGCCTCCGCGACCGCGTCCACCGTGGTCGCCGTGTAGCCGCGGGCCACGAACAGCTCGTGCGCTGCGGCAACGACCGCTGCCCGAGTGGCGCGGACCTGTGCCTGGCGCCGCGAGTTGTCGTAGGCCCTCTTGACAGGCTCACCCATATCGGTGATAGTACCACTCTCAGTTGAGAGTAATGCTCTCACCAATTTGAGGGGGCCGCATGGGCGTCGAGGAGAACAAGAGGATCGTCGAGCGGTTCGAACAACTGATCACCACCCAGGAGCTCGGCCTGCTCGACGAGCTCTGCATGCCGGACATGGTCAACCACACGTTGGCGCCGGACCGACCGGCAGGACTCGCCGGCACCCGGGAGTTCCTGGGCACGGCGGGAGCCGCAAGCTTCGCGACCACGACATGGCCCGAGAAGATCGTGGTCGCCGAAGGCGACTTCGTCGTCTGGTTCGGCGTCCGCGGCGGCCGCTGGGTCGGCGGAGACCTGTTCGGCTTCGACGTCCCCGAAGGAGACTACGAACGCGGCTTCACGGTCATGTACCGGCTCCAGGACGGGAAGATCGCCGAGCGCTGGGCCGTCCGCGACGACCTGGGCATGCTGCGACAGCTCGGCGCGCTCGAGGCTTTTCAGTAGACCATGACGCCCTCCCCGCCGCACTGCCTCCCCGGCCGTCTCCGGGCCAGCACGGAGATCGTCGAGAGGGAGGGACCGGGAGTGCAGCGCGCCGCCACGAGGTGCTCGCCGGCGGTGCGGCATGCCGGGGCTGTCTCACTGGATCGTCCACGGAGGTTCTCGATGTTCGCGCTGTCGCCCGTTGTCGGTGGTCCTGCTTCCGGGCTGGATCGCCCCTCGCCGGATCGCGGTCGTGGGGCAGGTCGTGTTGTACGCCATCGCGCTGACGATGCCGATCATAAGTCCGCCCGACCACGGCGGAAGCTACGGCGGCGCCTGGTGGATCGTTCCCCCGCTCGCCGTGGTGTCCGCGGGCACCTTGCTGCTCGGGTTCCGGTTGGCCCGGCGAGCCTCGGCGCCGCTGCCGTGAATGCGGTCGGTGTGCGGCCGCTCGGAGACGGGCCGTGGGCAGGCCTGACCGAGCGGTTGCTCGTCACCATTCCGGCGTTGTGGATCGCCGCCGTCGGCGTCCGGCCGGCCCGCCGGACGCTTCGGGACGGACCTCGGTATCACCAGATCGACACCGGTCCTCTGGAAGACGTGGAACGTGCCGTCGGTCGCTCGTGCCGACCTCGAACCGGGTCCCGGAGGACCCGACGATGACGCGTGAGCAGCACGTCCGCCTCGTGGAGAGCTTCCTCGAGCGGATGTGGAACACACCGGACCCCGCCGCACCGGCAGAGCTGCTCACCGACCCGTTTCTGAATCTCGGGCGAAGCCGCAGGCCCGCCGACATGGCCCGGATCGTCGACCTCTCGCGCGCCGGCTTCCCCGACCTGCACGTGGCGGTCGACGACGTCCTCGTCGAGGACGACCGCGTCGCAGCCCGACTCACCCTGCGCGGCACCCACATCGGCGACTTCAGCCACCCGACGATCGGCACGATCGCCGCGACCGGACGAGCAGTGACCGTCACACAGAGCCACACGTTCCGCATCGCGGGCAACCGAATCTCCGAACACGACGCGGTCCGCGACGACCTCGATCTGCTCCGCCAGCTCGGCGCCCTGCCCACGACCACCGGACCTCGACGGTCCACGCCGTCGCCGCCACCGGCGACCTGGTACTGGTGTGGTTCACCTCCCGCGGAACCCACGTCGGCTCGGCGTTTCCCTTCCTCGCCGGCCGCCCACCGTCCGGCCGAACTGTCGACGCCGAGTCCGTGCACATCCTCCGCGTGCGGGGCGGGCACATCACCGAACACTGGGCCGTCCGTGACGACCTCGGCGTCCTACGCAGGCTCGACACCACAGACGCGGACCTCCCCGACCGGGTCCGACCGATCCTGACCGACATCCCCTCAAGCGACCACGATGAGAACTGACCGGCGCTCTCTCCGTCGTCGAGCATGCCTGTGGGGGAACCGGAGTCGGCTGGTGCACCGTTCCTGAGCGGTGCGAGCGTCACTCTCCTTGGCCCCAAGTCCGACGAACTCACATGGAAGCGATCACGCGACTACACCCGTGCCGTGGTCATGCCGCTGGCGGCGGCGAGAACCCCGTGGAACCCGATGTCGGGCGCGGGTTCGGTGGCGGTGGGAGCCGAGGCCGACCGCCATGCGACATGACCGTCCGGACGCACCAACACCGCCCCCGTGGGCGTGATCCCGTAGACGTCGGTGAACTCGGAGTGCTCGATGACGTGCCCGTTCACCGGGACTCCGAGGCGCCGGGCGGCGTCGGTGGCGGCGTCTCGCCAGCGCCGGCCGGATTCGGCGGTGAGGAGCACGAAGTCGCGGTCGAACAGGTCGATCGTGGATCGTCGGCGCGCTCCCGGTGCGTCGAGCCACAGGTGGGGCGCCCGGCAACCGGGTGCGGCGCCGGGGGTGTAGTCGACGCCGGGCGGGTCGGCGTCCGGGGTGCCGTCCCCGATCACGGCAGCAGACCGGTACTGGTAACCCATGTCGATCTGCTGCAGGCTGCGCCCGGCGAACGGTGCGCCACCGGCGGGGTCGAAGAGGCGCGTCCAGGCGGTGCCGGTCTCGGTGACGTTGCGCCGCCCGACGGGCTCGCGCTCCTGGGCGTAGGTGTCCAGCAGCGCGGTGCCGGCACGCGAGTCAAGGACGGCGGCGAGCTTCCACGCCAGGTTGTGCGCGTCGTGCATGGCCGCACTGACACCGGTCGCCCCCGCGGGAGGGAACTGATGCGCGGCATCGCCCACCAGGAAGACCGGGCCTGCCGAATACCGGGCAGCGCTGCGCGCCGCGGCGGTCCACCGGGACGCCGCGAGGACCTCCACGGGTAGGTCGGGTATCCCGAGCACTGCGCGGACCGTCGACGCCGAATCCATTCCCGAGTCCAGCGCCCCGTCCGGGGCGGGCACACTCACCACCCAGCGGTGGTCCGGGTGGGTCCAGATCAGGGCGGCGCCGTGGTCGGTGAGGAAGTAGATCCCGCGGGGCCGCGGACCGGCCCACCGCTCCAGGTCGGCGCGGAACGCGATCATGTGCTGGCTCCCGAGATCCGCGGCGCCTTCGAGCCCGATGCCCAGTCGTCGCCGGATCGGGCTGCGGGCACCATCGGCGGCGATGACATACCGGGCCCGCACCCGCTCCCGGTCACCGGTGGCCACGTCACGCAGGACGGCGACCGCGCCTTCGTCGTCCGGGTCGAGGGTCTCCAGCTCCACGCCGGTCCGAACCTCGGCGAGGTCATGGCCGCGCGCATGGTCACGCAGCACCTCCTCGAAGACGTCCTGCGAGACCGACAGGCCCTCGCACGGACTCACCGGATGTTCTCCCGCGGGGGCACTTCCGCGGTCCTCCCGCAGCGCGGGACCGGCCAGCGCCGTCCGCCACTGCGCACCCGGCTCGATCGGCAACTCCAGGCGCCGCAGGTCCGGCTCGACACCGCAGACCCGCAGGATCTCCATGGCCCGCGCGTGGAAGCCCCGGGCACGGGGCAACGCGGACGCGCTCGTCCGCTTGTCGACGAGCACGGTGCGGACCCCGTGCCGCGACAGCAACAGCGAGGACGTCAACCCGGCGGGCCCGCCGCCGACGATGAGGACCGGAACCTCGAGAACACCCGTACTCATATCCATACTCTCTTCGTCATAGTCATACTCTGATGAGAAGAGTGATACTGTCGCGAGGTGGTTGTCAAGCCCGGACACCTCTCCCACCGGCAGCGTCAGGCGATGGCGACCCGGGAACAGGTCGCCGCGGCCGCCCGGGAGCTGTTCGCCGAACGCGGCTACGTGGCCACCACGATCTCCGCCATCGCCACGACCGCCGACATCCCAGCCCAGACGATCTACTCGGCGTTCGGCACCAAGGCCAAGATCCTGCAGGACATCGCCTGGCGCGCGGTCGCGGTGCTCGACGTCGACGCTCTGCACGAACAGGCCCTCGCCGCCCCCGACCCGGCACACGGGCTTCGCAGGGCCGCCGCGAT
>Ga0207641_10004631_pt1 | contig 11879 bp, 10 predicted proteins | sample KBSSwiS62_FD_184306 | JGI IMG/M metagenome (GOLD analysis project Ga0207641, IMG submission 184306) | Switchgrass rhizosphere microbial communities from Kellogg Biological Station, Michigan, USA - KBS Switchgrass S6-2 (SPAdes) (version 2) | ecosystem: Host-associated > Plants > Roots >... | reverse complement strand
GCTACGTCCCAGTGCCATTGTCCTATCGAAGAACGATCTCTTCTTTGCCGACCGATCCCGAGGCGAAATTCTTCGTATCCAGAACTATGCCGAGGCGGCCGGAGCTGCGGTGTTTGTCTCCGGCGTCGCCGAGCCCTCCGGCCTCGCGCTCTCTGCGAACGAGTCCACATTGTTGGTGGCCAGCGCACACGCTAAGACCGTGACGGCCTACCGCGTGGATACGGGCGCCGCTGCGTTTGAAGTATCCCTCGATTTCGAACCGTCTGGATTGAGCCGAATCTCCGATTCGGTCTTTGGACTGAACGAAGGCTCGGAAGGAACTCCACTGCAGGTGTTTAGCAATACTGATACGCCCGGCGCCTATTTTGTGCCTGCCGGAGCAATGAGTAATTAAGAGGAACCGCCACGCATGCGATCGCTTTCCCTAGCAGCGCTTTTATCAGTTTCTGTGGCGGCATTCGCGCCATTCGCAGCCGCTCAGACGGTTAGCCCCTTCACGCTGCGGCTGCAGCAAGGGCAGACGGTGAGCACCCTTGCGGATGGCGGAACCATCGCTATGTCCGCCGACGCAATTGGGGTTGCCACCACTGCGACAGTCCTCATTACCTACCGCGGCGCAACCACCGCGACCATCACCAGCTCCAGCTTCACTGGGGCGCTCGATTTTACCTTCTCCGGACTACCCGACCTACCGGTTACGCTGCGAACGAACGAGAGCTTTACGCTGGGTGTCAGCTACCTTCCCACCAGCAGCAACCGCCTGAATGGCCGGTTGGAGCTCGGCTACACCGAAGGCAGAACGTCGCCGATTCTTGCCATCAACGTTACGGGCAGTGCGCCCGAATTCGCACTCAGTTACGTCCCACAGGGAGGCAACGCGGCGCCGCTGGCAACCGGGGGAGTGGTGAGCTTTCCCGTTACTCCGGTAGACACCACGAGCAATTCGGTAATCGTGGTTACAAACCGCGGCACCGCGACGGGACTGATGAAGTCCGTGAAGGTGACGGGCGCACTATTTCAAGCGGTGGGAATCCCCCTTCCTGACACCTCGATCGAGGCGGGTAAAGAGCTTCGGTTCAGTATCGCCTTCACACCGAAACAACTGGATTCAGTCACTGGAACTGCTTCCGTCGAATTCGTAAATCGCCGCTTCGATTTCTCCTTGCAAGGCTCCGGTTCAGGGCCGGCCTACGCCTATGAATTGGTAACCGATCGCGCCACTTCCATTCAGCCGAATCAATTGATCACTGTCCCGGATGCCCGCGTGAACGACAAGAGCTCCATCACGGTTCGCATGCGAAACAGTGGTAACGCCGAAGGGAAAATTACGGCCATCGCAGTGCAGGGGACATCGCTCGCATTGACCGATACTCCTTTTCTGCCTCTCACTTTGCAAGCAGGCCAGACGGCAACAACTACAGTCACGTTCACACCAACTCAGCCCGGACGAGTGAGCGGGCGTCTTCGCATTGGCGATCACTCCTTCGACCTCACCGCTAACGGCCTGGGTTCGATCTTGAACTATTCGTACGTCATCGGCCCGATCTCGACCACCATCGCCGGCGGGGGCTCCGTCAGTTTCAATCCCGCGCCGATAGGCGGCTCGTCTTCGGTGCAGTTTCTGGTAGGCAATACCGGCACGACGCCCGCGGCCATCAGCAGCGTTACGGTTCTTGGCTCCAACTCCGTCTTCACCTTGTCTGACCTGCCCAAACTTTCCGCTGAAGTCCCTCCGGGCGGTGCCGTCCCATTCACGGTCAAATTTGCGCCCAATGCGCTGGGTACCGCGACGGCTACGCTGCGCATCGATAACCAGACCTTCGTGCTGACTGGATCTGGAAATGCGCCGGCGGCTTTGCCCGATTATCGAATCGACGGCGCGTCCGGCGTTCAGGATGCCTTGCAGCAGCCCGCCATTGGCCTGGCTTTATCTTCCCCCTATTCGCTCCGCGTTAACGGCACTTTAACGCTGGCTCTGAACTCCGGCGTGTTCAGTAACGATCCCGCGGTTCAATTCGCTTCTGGCGGCAGGACCGCGAGTTTCTACATTCCTGCCAATGGAACCCGCGCTGTGTTCCCCGACGGTTCCGCGCAGATGCGGTTACAGACCGGTTCCGTGGCGGGGACCATTACCTTGACTCCCACGTTTGCTACGGAAAGCGGCGTCGACCTGACTCCGGCGAATCCGGCCACCATGAACTTAACAGTCGCTCAATCCGCCCCCAAGCTGTTGAGCGTGGTGATCACCGCGAAGACAAATACGGGGATCACGATTTCGGTGACCGGCTATTCCACCAGCCGTTCTGTGACACAGTTGGATCTCCAGTTTTCACCCACGTCGGGCGAAAATGTATCCACTACAAAGCTGACCTTAAACGTCGAGTCGAACTTCCTCACCTGGTATCAGACCGCCGCGTCCCAACAGTTCGGCAGCCTGTTCAGCGTCACCATCCCGCTCACCTTTACAGGAGACGTCAAGACGTCTGGTCTGGTGCTGGTGGATACGATTCAGTCTGTGGCGGCGACCGCAACGAACCGGATTGGGACATCCAACTCTGTAAGCGTTAACCTTAAGTAGAGAAATACATATGTCCGAACTCACAAACGAAGAACGTGAAGAACTGGAGCAACTGCGGAAACAAAAGGCGATACGCGAAGCGCAGGACAAGAAAGGCATCAGCTTCAAGGTGTCTGAAAAGGGCGGAGTCTCCGTTTACGGACTCGGACGCTTTCCCGTAACTCTTTACCAGGAGCAGTGGCTCCGCCTCTTCACTGAAGTCGAGAATCTGAAAACCTTCATCGACGAAAACAAGTCCCGCCTGAAGACGAAAGAATAGTTAACTCTCTTCTTTCATTTCGATATCAAAATACTTTGCGGCCTTCTTGATGTTGGCGTGTGCCACATCGCGCTCGTTTTGCGTCACATCTTTCACCTGATTGAACCGGGCCATCGCATTCCGGACGTGCGATGCATCCGTCATGGGTTCCTTGCGTTTCTTCGGAAATGCGAAAGCGCTTTCCGGTAAATCGTTGGTGTCAGCGGCGTCCAGCTTGCCGTGCCGTTCGGCTTGAGGGGGTTTCCATGTAGTCGTTGGCATACTCCATAGACCCATTCCCGCGCCGCAGCGTTGCACGAATCTATATCAGTTCTTCTTTGCAGCCCTCAACCCGAAGCAGTAGACATTGGAGTTGTGATCCACGGCAAAAACGCGCCCGTCAGAAACCGCGAGACCGCTAAAGTGCACCCATGTCTCAAATGCCGATCCACTGTTGAAAAGCTCTTTCCCCGTCTTTGCATCGAGCGCGCGCAGCACTGCGGGCTGGGTATTTAGCAGACGCTTCTCCGCCCCACCCTTCTGCACGGCGTTCTCTCCGGTTGCCAGGGCGAACACCACACCGTTGACGATAATCGGCGGGTCAGGGATGTTGAAATCGCCCGAAATCCATGCCGGTTCCAATGCAGGCTTCTGGGTCTTCGGATCTTCCACCACCTTAAACGCCATAATGCTGCCGTGCGGAGTCTCTCCATTCGTAATGGGGAATTGCAAGCCTTTTGCCGGCGGACCGCCCATTGGCGCATACAGCCAGGTCTTCCCGTCGGTATCGCGCGCCGTGGACATTGCTCCCCAAATCCCCAGGCCTGCGCAGCATTGGTCGTCATCGTTACCAAGCTTCGCTGAGGAATAAAGAGACGTTTGATGGTCTTTCCCGCCCAACGAATCGGCGTCGAGCAAATAGATAACTGCCTCCTTCGAAGCGCTGGCAATCAGATTTCGACCGCCCCATCCGAAGAGCACCGGGCTGCCGGCTCCAAGGTCCAAATCCTTCTTGTCGAGATACACCCAATTTGGCGGTAGATAGTAGTCCAGCAAATCAAGCTCGTTCACTGAAGCCGCAACCACCGTGTTCGAGTAATCCCCGGCAATCGTATCGAACTTTCCATCGGCGGTGTTTCCGTAAACCCGCCCGTTGCCGATAACCGGTCCGCCTCGACCCCAAAGGCCGGCGGTGTTGGTATTGGAAAGCAGCGCCTGCCGCACTACCGGATGATGCGGGTTCTTGATGTCGATGGAATATATTCCCGAGAGCGCCGCGCCGCAGCCTTGCGCCAAGGTCGTGAAGATCTTGTCGTCCACCAGGTTCAGGCTCAGCATCTTGGAAAATGGCGCAACGAATTGGATCGGTGCGAACCGCGGGACTCCGCTTCCCAGATCCAGGCCATAGAGCATTCCGTCGCCGGAGACCACATACAGCGTATTCGTACGCCGGTCGATGACGGGAGTCGCTGTAATACCGTTCGGGCAAAGGAATGTCCCCTGGTAGCCGTACTTCTTTGCGGTCGTGTGCGTCGGGAGGTTGCGAGTCCAGGCAAGTTCGCCGGTGTCGGTTTCGATACCGAAAACATTACCGTCAATGCCCGCGACGTAGACCACATTCTTAATTCCGTGCGCCGTGGAAACTCCGCCTGCCACTACCGGTGCGGTCAAGGCTGATAGGCTATAGTTCTCAACCTTCAGCTTGTTCTTCCACTTGAGTTCGAAGTCACCCATTACCTCAGGAGTAATGGTGCGCTCTTCGGCGGCCCATCCGGTGCGTTGTGGATCGTGGGCAAAGGTCAGCCAGTCAGCGGCCTGGGCGGCGCTGGACAGGAGGAGCAGCGCAGTCAATTTATGCATAAGGCGATTCTATCCCCCGGACACAATCCGTAGAATCTGAGTTCCGTAGCGTTGAACTGTTTTGGCACTGACGCCGGAGATGGTGAGCAATTCTTCCTCGTCCACCGGTTTGATACTAGCGATGGAGAGTAGCGTTTTGTCGGTCATCACGCGGAATGCCGGCACACCCTGTTTCTTCGCCTCGGCCAGCCGCCACTTGCGAAGAGCTTCCTCTATCTTCGGGTCGGCCGTAGAGGCTAGCGCCGCCTTCGCGCGTTTGCGCTTCGCCGATTTCCTCTCCATAAGCTCTTTAATCAGCAGCCGGAAAGAGGGAGCGCTCTTGCCCTCTGCCGTTAACGAGGCTTTGCGAAAATGAATCTCTTTCCCGCCGCTGTTGAAAGTGGCTTCTTGCAGGTCGATCAATCCGACGCGAGCCATCGCCCCGAGAATCTGCTCGAATTCGTTTCTTTCCAGGCGTTTCCCCGTGGCGACTTCCAAATGAAGCTTGCCCGTGGACCGGCCATCGGCGCCTTGCAATTCTTCAATAACGTCGCGAGCCACTTCCTCTTCCTGCGCGGTGGCTGGGCGGAAGCGCTGTGCCTCGCAAGTTTCAGGCGAACAAAAATCACAGATGCTGCAGGGCTTGCGCGCCCCCGAATGGTCGCCGAAATAAGAAACCAGTACGGACATGCGGCAGCGGCTGGTATCGGGAAACCGCAACATCTGCTGCAACTGCGCAAATTTGTGCTCGGCCTGGCTCTTGTAGGGGTCCCGCCACTTTTCGCTGCCGCGTGTGACATTCTCGGCGAAGTCCACAATAGCCCCGCCATGAATCCAAAGTTTTTCCAGAGCCTTCTCAAAGTCATCGGCGTGCAGCTTAGATTTTCTTTCAAGAGCTTCCTTGGTTTGCGGCTCGTTCGTCAAAGCATCGAAGATCTGACTCAGCACCACGGCGTGCGGATAGTCGCGCTCAAAGAAATAATCGTGCGTCCGCCGGTCCGCGTAGGAGTGCATCAACACAGCGCGCGATGGCAGCCCGTCGCGGCCGGCGCGGCCGATTTCCTGGTAATAGGCCTCCACACTGCCGGGAAGGGCCGTATGAATCACAGTTCGGATGTTGGGCTTGTCGATTCCCATACCGAACGCGATGGTCGCCACAATCACTTGCAGCTTGTCCGCCAGGAACTCGGCCTGCACGCGTTGCCGCACGGCAGTGGTGAGTCCGGCATGATACGAAGCCGTGGGCATCAGCGCTTTCAGTTCACCGGCCAACTCATCGGCGGCGGCCCGTGTCGGTGCATAGACGATGGCTGGGCGTCGCGCCTCGTCTTCCAGTAACTCCCGCACCAGCGGAAACCTTTCGTTTTGCGCGGTCTCTACAACCTCGATAGCGATATTGTCGCGGCGGAATCCGTGGATGAAGCGGCCATCGCGCCCGAGTCCGAGCTGCACCGCGATATCGTTTTGCACCAGGGGAGTGGCCGTGGCCGTTAAGGCGATTACGGGAGCCGGACGCAATGCCGGTAGATGCTGTCCGAGGGTCCTGTAATCGGGACGGAAATCGTGCCCCCATTGGGAAATGCAATGCGCCTCATCTACCGCCACCAGAGTGGGCTTGCGTTTCGCCAGCATCTCCGGGAAGCCAGGGACACGCAGTCGTTCCGGTGCGACGAACAAAAACTGCAAGTTGCCCTGCAGGTAGTTGATGCAGGCTTGGCGCGATGCGGCGCGGTCGCGCCCGGAATGGATGCGTTCCACTGAGAAGCCGCGTTCTTTCAGCTTCGCTACCTGATCTTCCATCAACGCGATGAGTGGACTGATTACCAGCGTTGTGCCGCCTAAGGCGAGCCCAGGCAGTTGATAGCAGAGCGATTTTCCCGCGCCTGTCGGCATCACCAGCAACACATCTTTGCCTTCAATCACCGCGCGGCACACGGCTTCCTGATTCGTCCGGAACTCCGCGAAGCCAAATGCGGAATGCAGCAGGCCTGGAAGATCCTTGCGCTCCTCGGCCGTAATCTCGCGCGCGGGTGAGAGCGGTTCGTCCTCCGCTGGAGGAGCAACCGGAGAAGCCGCTTTCGGTGTTACCGTTCCCACCTTGCCAACCACTTCACTTACATACTGCTCGATCCCCTTGAGGAACGGCGGCAGTTCGGCATTGCGACGTTCAATGCGCTTCAAGAAAGCTTCCCACTGCCCGGTCATCGCCGGACTCTTCACTTCCGGGTGAACCACCTCGATCAGGTGAATACCTTTGTCAGTCGCCTCCAGCGTCTTGCCTTGCCGCTGTACGTAGCCGCACTTCAGCAGGACCTCGATGATCGAAGCTCGCGTTGCAGGTGTCCCGAGTCCGGAGTCTTTCATCGCGTCGGACAGCTCTTTTTCGTCGAGTGTCTTGCCGGCCGTCTGCATCGCGGTCAGTAAGGTCGCGTCGGTGAGACGTTTGGGCGGGCGTGTCTTCTTCAGCACGGAATCTGCCTTCAGCACATCCTGCAACTGGTCGGCCCGCAGGCTGGTAGGCAGCACCTGTGCAGCTCCTTCGGATGCTTCCTCGGCGCCCTCTTTTGGCTTCCGCGTCTTCTTGCCCTCACCGCCGATATCCAAAACTTTCCAGCCCATCCGACGCACTACGGTACCGGTGGAATGATAGTGATCTACAATCTCGGCGTTGGTGATCGTGGTGACGACGGTGGTCACGTCAGAAATGAAATCGTCGTGCCAGGCCGATAGAAGGCGGCGGCACACCAGATCGTAGAGCCGGCGCTCATCTTCAGACAGACTCGCTTTGCCGGCGGGTGTAATAGTGGGGATGATGGCGTGGTGATCGGTGATCTTCGAGTCATCCACGAATCGCGGACCCAAGGGCCGCTCCCCTGTACCGGGCGCAATGAGCTTTGCATATTGCGGGCTAATGTTGCGGACAATTGCAGGCAGGGTCTCCGCCACGGATCGCGACAGATGCCTGCTGTCGGTACGCGGATAACTCAGCAGTTTATGCTTTTCGTAGAGTCCTTGTGCAACCTCCAGCGTCTTCTGCGCACTGAATCCGTAGAGGCGGTTTGCATGGCGCTGCAGTTCGGTCAGGTCGTACAATGGCGGCGGCCCCATGCGCTTCGTTTCGGATTGCAGCGATGAAATTCGCGCCTCCCCGGTATGGGCCCGTGCGACCACCTGCTTGGCGTCATTGTTGTCCTTGGCGGCCGGAAGGCGCATCGCCTGCTGCAGCGTCTCCTTTTCTTTATCGAAAGGCCGATACCAGGTGCCCTGATAGCTCGGGCGGTCTTTCTGAGCCGCTGATTCGCGCGGAGAGAACGTCGCCACCACCTCGCGGTATTCCTCCGGCACGAATTGGCGGATAGCGAGCTCACGCTCTACGATCATTGCGAGTGTCGGCGTCTGCACGCGGCCCACGGAAAGCTCTTCGCCGAACGCCAGGGTGTAAGCGCGCGAGAGGTTCATCCCGACTAACCAGTCGGCACGGCTGCGTCCCCTTGCCGCGTCGCCCAGGCCGTCGTAATCGTGGCCGCTTTTCAATTGGTCGAAGCCTTTGCGTATTGCATCGGGTGTTAAGGACGAGATCCACAACCGCTGCACCGGCTTGTCCGAGTGGGACGCTTCGTAAATGTAGCGAAAGATCAGCTCACCCTCGCGCCCGGCGTCAGTGGCGCAGACTATGCTCGATACCTTCGGGGAAGTGATGATTTTTCGGACAGTCTCGTATTGATCTTTCGTTTTGTCGTAAACAACGAGAGGCCATTCTTGCGGCAGCATCGGTAGCAGGTTACGCCGCCAGCTTTTCCACTCCGGGCGAATCTCGTGGGGCTGCGCGAGAGCCACCAGATGCCCGATGGCCCAAGTGACGATGAAACCGCTGCCGTGCATATAGCCGTCGCCTTTCTGATTGGCGCCCAGGACTTTAGCAATGTCGCGGGCTACAGATGGCTTTTCTGCAATGACTGCTGTGGAACCGGTGGATGAAGCGTTGGAAGGCGACAATTAGACTCTTATTGGATTAAACCAGCGCAGCCCCTTAAAACGGGCGAAGTCGTTGTCGGTGGATGCGATTTCGGCTTGGTATTCGATGGCAAGGGCGGCGAGATGCGCGTCTGTTGTTAAGTTGCCGGCAGTGCCTAATTTCTCCAACAGCCCGAGGAAAATCTCCTTGTGGCCGTCACCGGGAGTCACGATTTGCACCCGAGGTTTCTCTAGCCAGCCTCGCACTCGTAGCATGGCTTCCGCTGGCGACAACGGAATCGGTGAAACGCCCCGATGTGTCGAAATTCGAATGAAACCCAAAATCGCTACCCAAGCCAATCCTACCGGCCTTGGACCTGCCATCGTCTCTTCCCACCAACGGCGGGCAACCTTATGCTGAGGTGATTCCAGACGATAGGCATGGAGCAGGAGGTTGACATCCGGAATGATCATCGGTTTTGCTTACGCAGATAATCTTCCACCTCAAGATCGTCAAGGAATTGGTTGATCTTGTCGGGATCGATACCAGGGTATAACTGCAAGCTGAAAGGTTCCACCTTAAATGGAACTTCGTCTTTCGGGAATTTGTGTTGCAACCCTACACGCAGCGCTGTATTCACAACTTCCTTAAGAGTCAACTTTTCCGCCTTGACCCTCTTCTTCAGATCCCGCGCAACGTCGGGATCCAGCGTCAATGTAGTTCGCATATAGACATCATACTACGCTTGCCGCTTGATGTCTGCGCATCAATCGAGGAAAACCTTCCACGTCGTCACCACCAGCGCATGAGTCACCATCGGCGCACGCACGCTGCCCGCCTGCGAGAAAGCGTGCCCCAACACCACGCCGTGAATCCCGGCCATCACAGCCATTTTCCAGTTAGGAAATGCGCGCGCATACGACAGATGCGACAAGCCGAAAATCACCGCCGTAATCATAATGGCAGCGAAGTCGTCGTTCGTTTCACGCCGGATCAACTGCTGCAGCACCCCCCTGAAAAAGAACTCCTCCATGGCCGCCAGCACCCAAAGCGTTCCCAGAAAAGTTGCGATCACCAGGAGCACTGCCTTCGAGGCCGGAGTTACCGTTTGCGGATGCAAGAGACCAAGATAATTCCCCGCAAGGTACCCGAACGGAAGAAATCCAAAGTAATGAATGACGCCGATTTTCCAATCCTGCAGGCGCGGGATAAAGCCGAACTGGATGCCACCCATCTTGCGAATCGACAGGCAGGCCATCATCCCGATTCGAATCCACATGGCCGCGCCAAGAATACTAAGGGTCACTTTCGGAGCGGGACTGAGATAGATCGTATTGAAAATCTTCGATAGGTAGACCGCGGCCATCAACGCCAGAAATCCAACGTCGGCCAGCGTTCGCTTGCCCGCAAACAGATACCAAAAGGAGGCGGTCCCGGCTAACCCCAGAATTGTCAGCAGTGATTGCAAGCGGAAACTTCCCGAACCCAGCGTCGCGATGCAGTACGGCAACACTGCGCTCGCCGTCATTAGCGTGGCCAATATCGGGGGCGACGCTAGAGCTTCCAGGCGCCGCCGCACCGACTCCATTCCCGCCGCCAGATAGAGAGCAACTTCCACCAGAAGGGCGGGCAAAACTGACAGGGCGATGCCGGCCGGTATATTGTAGAGTCGTGTGTAAAAGAAGGCCGCGATGCAAAATGCCACCCAGACGGCTGCGAGCGTGAAGCCGTACCCGCGTAGCGATTCGCGCATTCGCTTCATCTTATCATTCGCCCTTTTGCTGGCCCCTGCCTTAGCTGCCGACCCGCCGCCGGATCTGGCACGAAAAGTGGCAAACCGCGAGGCGGAGAATGAAACGGCACGCAACAACTACACCTACCGCCAATCGGTAGTCGTCGAAGAGATGGACGCGCGCGGCGGTCGGGCCGGGGAGTATCGCGAGGTCCGCGAAGTCATCTTCTCCCCGTCAGGCGAGCGCACCGAGCGCATGGTGGGAAAGCCGCTGATGAACCTGAAACGCATGAAGCAGACGGAGGAGGATTTCCGCGACTTGCGCGAGGTGCAACCTTTTCTGTTCACTGCGGATCGCCTATGGGCATATGAAACAAAATTCCGCGGTGAGGAGACCATAGACAATGTCGATTGCTGGGTGATGCAAGTGCGTCCCCGGCAGATCCTGCAAGGGCAGCGGCTCTTCGACGGCGATTTCTGGATCGACAAGCGAGACTATTCCATCGTCCGTACCGAAGGCCAGGCCGTTCCGCAAATCCACAGCACGAACGCGGATCACGAGAACCTGTTCCCGCACTTCACCACCATCCGCCAGAACATCGGCGGCCACTGGTTCCCGGTTCATACCCACGCGGATGACACTCTGCAATTCCGCAATGGCCCTCTGCGGATGCGGCTCACTGTGCGCTACCTCGACTACCAGAAATTCCAGGCGGAATCGAAGATCGTTCTCACCCAGCCTTAGTGCCCGGACAGACGCTTCAAATATGCCGAGCCGCGTGCAGAAGTGGGGTCCAGAGTCAACGTCTGTCTGTAGGCGGCTGCCGCGCCATCCAGGTCGCCCTTCGCCTCCAGACACACTCCGAAATTTAACCACGACAACGGGTCTTCAGGTCCGATCTGCACCGCTCGCGCGACAAGCCGTAGTCCGTCGTCGAAACGCTGCTTGCTCACGTAAAGAACGGCGAGTGTGTTCAGCAATCCGGACTGCTCCGGCATCCGGGCCACAGCCGGTTCCAGAAAGCCGATCGCCTGATCGACCGGCATCAATTGCGAAGCCGCAATGTATGCCCGAGGGTCATCGGGAAAGCGCTGAGCGATTTCATGGAAGGAGCGAATAGCTTGCTGCTTCCGGCCTTCCTTCTGGAACCCCATCGCCAGCGCGATATAAGGGTCGATCTGCGACGGCCTTGCCTTTTCGATTGCTCTTTGGAGAGCCGCGGGATCGCCTTGCGCCATCGCAAGGTAGAGTGCAGTCTCGGGTGAAGGGGGAAGCTCGCGCGGGTAGAGCAACTCGACCTTTCCGGAAAGTCGATCATGGCGCTCCTGCAGCGGCGCAAGAAGATCGCCGGAAAGCGGCGTACGACGTATTCGATGATCCGTTAGAACCACATGCACCGCGTCCTCCGTTCGCCTCTTCTGCATATGGCAGCCGGCACAATCACGCGTGGAGGTTTCGTGCGTGGACGGATGGCAACTGCGGCAAGCCTCCGTGTAGTGACGCTCCGCTTCCGGCAACGATGGCTGCCGGTGCGGA